>Ga0307509_10010302_pt1 | contig 11484 bp, 16 predicted proteins | sample 10_EM_MG_FD_202245 | JGI IMG/M metagenome (GOLD analysis project Ga0307509, IMG submission 202245) | Populus trichocarpa ectomycorrhiza microbial communities from riparian zone in the Pacific Northwest, United States - 10_EM | ecosystem: Host-associated > Plants > Roots > Unclassified | place... | reverse complement strand
TGCGTGTGGTTCTCATCTGGCATCTGGCAAGGGTGCAGACTGTTTGGGCTGTCACCACTATATGTGTCACCGTTCCCGTGGACGGAAGAGAACTGAAGGGGCACCCTATAAGGTCATCTCAAAGAACGTGTGTCAGTATCAGTGCTTGCTCAGCGCTCAGTACTCAGTACTCAGTACTGCCCCCTCGCTCCCTGTCGGAGGTTACATTGAATGGCCGATCCAATCTGACCACATGCGTGAAGAATCATTCGTGCACAAATCTTTTCACCTGAAAATGAAATGAGAACAATATCAGATTCGGAGAATTGTCGCGATCAAACTGTTTACGAGTCCATGTCATGTGTCACCCGGAATTATAGGACCGTGGCTGATTTGGGAGTGCAGCCAAGTTGGTCTTCTTCCGGGTCATAGAGTCAGGAAGGAGGCGTTGAAGAGTAGTGTATTATACCGGTGAACTAGACAAACAACCAGGCATGGCGTGTTCGTCTAAGATCCAGCCGCGGAAAGGACATGATCGAACGCATGATTACCCCTTCAAGTTAGGCATAATTGATGCGTGATGGCGCACTACGAACACACTCAATGTAGTAAGTAATTATTTCAACAAATTACATCCATCGCAACTTGCATCATTTCGATTTCTCTGCCGGTGCTGAGTGAGAATCCAGGGGTTGCATAGGAGTATGTTGTCACCGATTGCAGGTGTATCTGCGTGATCACTTCAATTGCCCGCTAATTGCGACTGGTGAGACCGATCTCAGTCTCACCTGAGTTCGCTTCGCTTTGGAATTAACCCTTCCTACTTAAGGCCGAGCTGTTCAGTCAGCAGGGGTTTCCCCAGCCCTTGCTCATCTTCAAATTCCTCTCTGGCACTGGTTGGTGAGTATTTCTGGTAGCTCCTCTCCTGCTCGGAATCATGCTAATTCATGACAGCCCAAACATTTCATTTTTTGCACAAGCTTCAGCCAATTCCTGTCTTTTTACGAACACCCCCTCACCTATCCTTCCACTGCAATGCACGCATCTAACATCGCCCTCCTTGTTCTCGCTGCTTCCGCTGCAGCTCCGGTTTTCTCTGCCCCTCTTTCGTCAGTTGGCGCCTTCCTCTGCCATGACGACGCGGGCTGAATTCTTTCTATTAGTGCTCAGGCGAGGTCTGATCCGCCTACCTCCCTCAGCCCGGACGAGGAGCGCTTGTTCAAGAGCCTCCTCACCTCTCGCCATGACGACGATAGCAGCACGTACTTCAATCCGGGGGAAACCCGTGACTTTACTCCCGATCAGCTTGCTGCTCGCGATGATGTGGACAATCTCGTTGCCGCCCTCACCTCTCGTTATGACGACGATAGCAGCACGTACTTCAATCTGGAGGAAACCCGTGACTTTACTCCCGATCAGCTCGCCGCTCGCGATAATGTGGACAATCTCGTCGCCGCCCTCCTGACTTCCCGTGACTTCAACCACATCCACAACCACATCGTCCAGGACCGCAGCGTTACTCCCTTCTTCATTAGGTAATTGGCACACACCTTTAGTTTCCGTTATGTTCTCCTGACCAACTTGCGGCCGCGACCATGTTGACAATTTCATTGCCACCTGCGACTTCAGCCGGGACAATGAGCTTCAGGCTCGCAGCAAGGCCGGCAACTTCTTCAAGAAAGTCGGTAGTACACTCCTCGGCATTATACAAGGTATAGGCGGCTTCGCCGCTCACATCCATCTCCGTGATGTCACTCCCGATGAACTTGCCACCCGCGATGACGCCGCCGACTTTATCGCGCTCCTGAACACGCCCCAGGCCAAGACTACTCGGGACTCGGATGACGCGAGCAACATCCGGTTCTTGAACGCTCTTCTGCAATCCCGCGACCTCACCCCTGAGCAGCAGTTGGTTGCACTGGCACTTGCCAGCCGCTCCTTTGACGATCTCGATTAGACTTCCGTGGGGCAGGGCGGTCTGGTAATATTCGTATAGTACGTACTCGTAATTATCATAAGACGCATTGGCTTTTCAGTAGTTGCGCATCGCGCGATCGGTGAATGCGAAGGTGTTTGGAGCTCAAAGCCACAGACACTACCCACTACCTGCGGAGGTCGACTACGTACCGTACCACCGTGTACCGTGGCTCAAATGGAGCATACAAATTGACTAACAGTGCCCAGTGTTATAACACGGGCATTCCTATTCAGTTCCCGAAACTTGACCAATCAGATTTCAGGATTTAACCGACTGAATTGGGATACGTTGGAAAATTTCTAGTATATATGAGCAACTCATGTTGAGTGTTGAGTTCGATCAGTAGCGGCGCTGGGCTGCCCAATTATCATGATCTCTTCGAGTTGAGTCTTTACCAGCTTCTCTCTCGTACTTTACACCGCAGTTACTATACGCAGCCTTTGCAGATCGTGACCTTCGACAGAACTTTCGACCTGGTGTAGGCGTCGGACAAGCAAGCGGGTATATATCAGGCCGTACTTTAGAAGGGGACTGAGGCGTTTGGATACGATCACTCCGATGGATCATCTCTCCTTCGCTACGGCTTAACATGGCATCGATATCCCCATCGCGGTTCTTTGCCCATGATCTCTACAATGGCAGTCGCTGCGAACACAGAGGGACTCGACATACCGTCCTATCGCTAGCTCAGGGACGCATGCATCTGCCCGTCTTGCGTCCATCCCTTCACCCAACAGAAATTGCATCGCACCTCCAACATACCCGTATCCATAGCACCTGAGAGCATTGAGACAGTCAATGATGGGGTAAGCACGTCTTGGGCTACCGCGGACCGGCATCGTTCCTTCTTCCCGAAGGCTTTCTTAGCAGCTCATGCGAGCCCCATGTCGCTTCACTCATCCCACAACGACATCCCCACCACGTTGTGGCGCACGGCATCCGCGCTGTTTGCCGCCTCTGGCGGAGATCTCGAAATGCCGTATGACGACCTCGCAAAACCACGTGGGCTTTTACGTGCTATCACGCAGCTGCAGCGGACAGGGCTTCTCATCCTTCACGGCGTTCCCTGTGATGATACGAGCGACGAGGGCTGCGAGGTCCAGAAGGTGGCTGCACACTTCGCAGAGATGCGTGTGACATTCTATGGTGAGGTAAGGAACGTAAAGAACGTCGTCGAGAGCCGCAATATCGCATACACAAACCTCTTTCTAGGGCTGCACATGGACTTGCAGTACGTACACTGTCCTGTCTCGGTAATCCCCTCCTCTATCTACTCGTTCCCCGCACAACGACGTAGAGATATCTAAATGGTGCCCTTCTCACACAGGCTCACACAGGTACTTCGGATGTCCGCCACGCTTCCAAATACTGCACTGCTTGCGCAATCGCGTGCACGGCGGCACACCCCTCTTCGTCGACGCCTTCGCCGCTGCGGAGGAACTGCGTGCCACGCACCCCGCGGACTTTTCCCTCTTGGCTACGATGCCCGTCACATTCCAGTATGTCAACGATGCGCGGCACCTCCACCACGCGCGTCCCACTATCGCTCTGGAGCCCGCCGCGCTTTCTGACGGCGGTAGCAGTGGAAAAGAGCCGCGCGTCACCGCGGTGAGCTATAGCCCACCGTTTTAGGCACCCCTTCCACGCGACACGCCCCATGGGTCCTACGACGCACTTGTCCGCTTCGCCTCCCTTGTCGAGGCGCCCGCTTCTGTGTACGCTCATCGGCTTGGTAAGGGCGACCCAGTTGTGATGGATAATCGTTGGATTTTACACGGACGTATCGCATTTGAGGACAGACTCTCGAATGGGGATGAGGCTGATGGTGAGCCGAATCGGTGGCTTAAGGGTTGCTATTTCGAGGCCGATGCCATGGATAGTCATGGTAGGGTGCTACGTGCCAGAATGGCACGCGGTGAGATTTAATCTCAAATTTCTCTGGACTGTTAGTCACAGTGTGTATGGATTGCGCAGACGTTATCTTGGACGTGCGCAGGTAGCTTGTTTTGCAGGCGAACTATACCCTTTCCCGTTTCATTGTTCTTGGTCTATTTTCACAATTTCACGGTTACAGTTGGCTTCTTTCTGGGGTGTTTAGTGCGGGGTCGGCTCCGAGTCACGCGGGTGGGTGTCTAGATTATGTACGGTTCCACTTACGAGGCCAAGGGGAAGCGTGATCTTACACAGCGTACTATAAAGAGCATGCAGAGTTGCTATAGTTCTTGCAACTTACATATGAGGCATCCACCTAGCGTTCTTCATCCAAGGCGAGTCCTTCTCTCTTCTCTCCGGTGGACAAACGGAAGCCGCTTACTGGTGTCATTCGGTATCAGGGATCTCGCAGGTGAAGAATCAATTCCTGAAATTTTAATTGTCCTCAGTTGTGTACAGCTTGTTACCTGGGTTTGATACCTGCATGCTGCCCAACCTGGAGCGCGACAAACTAGCCTTTATTATTATGTTGCCATTGACCTCACCTTGGTTCTCACCATGTTTCTTAGGTTGCTCCGTTTGCGCGGTCGCGGCGGGGGGCATGTTTGGTCTTGCACGCCCCTCTAGAAGCAGGTGAGGGCGTGGCAATTATTGGTGGTCGGGGTGTTCTCAATCCCATAATGTATTTTCTGTTCGTAAGGGCGTACAGGAACCGGCTTATCACAGTGGTAAGTGTACCGAGTTTTTCTTGTATTATTTCGCTCAGACATTTCATATTGTAGGTTTCATCTGTGTAAACCTAAACCGTATTTCGTCCTTCCATTCCCCAAAAAGGTGTTGACGTGCTCTGAATATCAGCTCTGAATATTAATGTATGTTCTCTACTACCAGCTTCTTACTTCTCCCAATATGGATGTTCCTGATCCCTACGCTGATTTCGATGTCGATCACCGCGACACTATACACCTCTTTGGCGGACTTCAGCTCCTCCGCGGACATGTATAACAGCCTTTCCATATGTTCTTCTTCACGCTCAATGTGGTCGATTTCTTTGTAGTGTGGTGGACTCGGTCGGACCTTGAAAGAGGTCGCCGTACAAATTCGAGTACCCGTGATGCACGTGGCCCGCGAACAGTTTCCCGCATCGCAGAGTGCCACTTTATCTTGATATGATATGAGTGGGCAGCTGCGCGACAAACCGCAAGGACTGAGCTTCGACAATAGTCTGGAGAGCAGGGACTATGAAGTGCTTGTTTACGGCAATTAGAGGAAACTGAGCGGAGTGCAGTTCCGACAACTTCAAGCACCTGTTTAACCTGGTCTGTCAGGGAAGAGCTCGAGCCAGCTTTTAGCGTCATAAACGTCATTCCCATTCCTAGATATCCATACCCTTTTGCCCAATCAGGCCAACACTTTCCAGGTCAATCAGGTTGTTCATTGATGTGAGGAAAGTGAACACAGGCCAGTAACCCGTCTGTCTTGACAGAGCATCAATGAGACGCGTGTCCGAGCTTAGATGTCGGAGCTCTGCACAGTTGATGTTAAGAACTGTGCTGATCACGAGCAAGTGTCCCCACTATGGCTATCGCATGGGAAATGTTGTACTTGTACCGCTTCTTGTCCTGGAGTACTGTATGCGTGACAACATTTTTGACTTGCGGCTGCCCTGTGGAAACGCGATGATTGTTGTGGGCGTGCGTTAACACGGAGATACGGCATTCAATTCGACTCGACGGCGAGAACAAAACCGGTGACGTCAAAGCCTCAGAGCCGAGCCGTGCTCATGTGACTGACGCTGGCGCTGAAAGGAAAGAAAGCCAAACAAAGAGAAAAAGGAAAATAAGTGTAGACTCCGGCAAATTGGCCCGGACAACATGTTGACCTCGTCCCCGTCGCTCGCAACACGAGCGGTCTCGTCCCCATCGTCGTCGGCTCGTCTCACCAGCCTTCGTCGTAAAAAACCCTCTCACCACACAAGAAGACCTCCCCCTTCTCGCTCGGTTTCCATGTTTTCGTCTCTTAAATCCCTCGTCACAACTCCCTTTTCATGGTTTGCTGACTCTACGAATGACTCTTTCGAAACCGAGGATACCCCTGGAAAGCGCAAGCTTGTCCACAGTACCTCTAATCCATACGACAGTGAAGGGGATCAGAAAGACGCTCCTTCGGCATACAGGGTTAAACGTATCCGTCTCGATTCACCAGACCGTGTCGCCACGCTCCCTGTCCCTCCCGCCCCAGCTCCATACCTCGACCCTCCCTCTCCTTCACTTCGACCGTCGACTCACACCCGCACCCATGTTTCCAAGCCCGCACGGCCCTACGCTCCTTCCAACAATACACTCCCCATTCCTCCCCCGGATACCTCCCGACACTCTCCCCTTTCGTTCCAGCAACCCCCGCGCCCCCAAGCCGTTCCTGTTGCTCGCACAATGTCCATGGATCCCCCGATGGCTCGTCGCACTGCCATCCAAGAACCCTTTTACTTTCCTCCCCCCATTTCGCGCGATGTTTCCATGGAATTGTCTCCAAATACCTCTGCACAGCCCACCAACCCTCCTTTCCGCATGCGATCCGCGCTCACCCCCCAGCCCGGTGCTCCACTCTACGGCCCAAATCCACAGAGGCGTGAACGCAATCCGTCTGAGCCTCCGCCTCTTACTGCTCTTATCGAAAATCCAATTTTCGTGAAAGCGCCACCTGTGACACAAGACCAGAGACGCATCAAGGATGGCTCAAATCTTACTCTTGGTTCTCTTGTCGATACTCAGAAACCGGTATCTATCCTCCTCCCCTGGCTCCTTGTTTCTCCTCCTTATCACTTCATCAGCAGGGTCTTTCCAATCGATCTCATTCTACCCTTGTCCTTCGACACGAAGCCGCCGACGGTAAGCGCCCGCTATTTGTTCTCTCACTCCTTGTTTCACACCTGTTTCAGGTCTACAACCCACGAATGCCGCTGAGCTTGCGCTCCAGCAGCTTGAGAGATACCGCACTCCCCTCGTTCCCACCCGTCTTGGGTCTGGCAACGTCGATGTCGCACTTCCAGAACTCTTTCAAGCGCGCAAAAAGGCTCGCGCTCTTGTCCTCATGAAACGTGATCAGCGCGATGACAAACCTCGCCTTGGCCATGCGAGCAAGTATATTCACTCTTCCAAAGAAAAAGACAAGGATACCCCATCGAAGAGTAAGAATAGTAAGCCTTATGCTGGTGAGGGTGGTCTCAAGAAGTTGTTGGCCCGGCGAAAACAAGAGGTAATAGAAGCAAAGTCAGTGGAGGATCCAGACGCAGAGGCCATGGCGGATGATACTGAGCGTGAACCTGAGCTCACCAAGCACACGAGCAAGATAGCCGAACCCGTTCGCTCTCCTGCTACTTTTGCGCGCAAAGTCTCTGCACCACCACCACCTTCATCTATTCCTTCTTTTGGTTTGACTGGTCGGAAACCCGCTCACCTTGGCCCAAATCGTGCACGTACGGTTGGCCCGACGCGCACGAGAAATCGCTTCACAGCGGCGTATGAAGACGACGAACCAGACGGTGCAGATGACTTGGCCGTTATGCCCGAGGAGCCACCAAAGGGGAAGGATAGTACCAGTATCAGTTCGAATCTTCCTAAGTTTGAACCTCCAAATGGGTTTAGTTTTGCTCCTGTACGTCTCTCTTGTCCATTTCAATGGCAGATACCTAATCATTTGTCGATAGCCGCCATCCGTTACATCGATCCTTCGGGCTGAGGATACGCCCTCTGGTCGCGATGAACCGCCCATCAGTGCTCTTCCCTTCACGTTCTCTAAGCCCGCGACACCGAAAATCACCATCCCAGACGCACCGACGACTACGCCTGGCCTGCAACCGCCCGCGATTACGTTTGTCCCACCTACGCCAGAGGGACCGAAGACGGACGAGCCGGCATCGGAACCAATTGTCCCAAACTTTTTCTCCAATTCCCAAATTTTTGCACGCACTGGCATAACTCCGCCTCAGACTATCTCTACCACTCCATCCAAACCTCAAGCTGAGCCTGTTTCCGAGGTTGCGGATGAACCTGTGCCAGTCAGCAAGCCCGAAACAGGGGAAACCCCACAGCCATCAGGTACTTCCACGGCGCCCACCCCTGCAACTGACGCAGCGGCCCCTGCCTCTGTGCAGAGTGCAAGTCTGGAAACCGAGAAACCACCTCTGCCAACTCCGTTTAAATTTGATTCAAACCCGTCGATCCAGCTGACGTCGACGTCGACGACTAAGCGATCGTCCACTAGCAACTCACTTCCATTTAGTCTCACGCCTTCGGCTGCGCCGCCGCTGCCGGCGAATGATGATGCCGGCGTGGCTGTCCCCAAGCCTCTGTTTGGCGGCACAACCGCATCGTTTCCTGGATTTGGGACGTCTGTATCAGCACCGGAGTCTAATACAAAGTCCACAACCCAATCAGCACAGACTTCAACGACCCCCTTCTCCTTTCCGAGAGTAGCGACGTTAGCTCCCACAGAGAGTGTTGGGCCCTTGAAGCCTGGCTTTTCGCTAACGCAGAGTCCCTCGTTGACATCGACATCTGCATCAGGGTCTGCGCTTCCGACTGAGCCACCGAAACCCGCCGGATCATCTACTCCGTTTTCCTTTGATCAGTCGGTCAAACAAACGACAACCGCTGCACCTTCAACTCCGGCCAAGAGTTCATTCACGTTTAGTGCTCCCTCAACAACTCCCTCGACAGCTGAAAAGCCTACTGGGTTCACCTTTGGTTCCTCGACCACAGCTCCTGCCAATGCACCCACAGGGCTTTTGTTTGGTCCCCCTGCCTCACAATCCGAAACCAAACCCGCAGCTAGTACCGGAACCTTTCCGTTTGGTACACCCGCCCCTACTTCCTCGGATGCATCAAAGCCGACATTCTCGTTTGGTACCCCAATGCCAGCTCGTACCATAACACCACCACCCGCGGATGATGGTATGCGTATGGAAGAGAGCCCTACACGTGGGGGTGGAATAGAAGCCAACGGTGGAAGCGCCAAACCCCAGTCACTCCCACAACTGCAAATGCCCGGTACTTCCAAACCTGGCTTTTCTTTTGGCACCAACGCAGGTTCTGGTTTTGCATCACCATCACCTTCCCCATTCGGAGGAAATTCTGGGAGCGGCTTTGCATTTGGACAGCAGAGTCAGTCCTCAAACCAAGGTACGAGCGGAGGGTTTGCCTTTGGTACGAGTACAAAGGCAAACGAGAATTCAAGTGGAGGATTCGCATTCACGGTATCGAAGCCTGCGGAGAACCCACCATCTACCGGGTTCACATTCAGCCAATCTACGACAGATAGCAAGCCTTCACTCTCCACCGGATTTATGTTCGGCCAACCGGGACCTAAAACAGCTGACGCAACGTCTTCCGGGTTCTCCTTCAAGGCACCGGAGCCAATCCAACACTCGACGAGTTTTACGTTCGGACAGACACCACCCGAACCTGCGCGCCCGTCTTCTTCCACAGGGTTCAATTTTGGACAAACGCAGCCCCAGCAACCAGCTACCACCACTCCGTTCGCGTTTAGCACTCCAGCAAGTGGTGGGGCATTTGGGTCTGCACCTGCCAGTCCTGCATTTGGCTCACAGCAATTGGCACCTGCGCCATCCACACCATTCCCATTCGCAGGGCCCACTAGCGCACCAGCGCAACAACCCGCCCCGAATCCGTTCGGATTTGGTTCGGGTGCTGGGCAACCCACGTCGCCTGCTGTACAGCAGGGTTTCACGTTTGGCTTCGGGGGAGGCACGCCGCAGACGCCGACGGGTCCGTTTGGAGCATCCACACCCCAGACCCCGGCGACGGGCAATAGCGAAAGTACCATGTTCACTATGGGCACTCCACCATCGAAGGCAGCACCACCCGGGCCACGCCCAGTGAGGAAACTACCAACGCGCAGAGCCAACGTCAAGCGGTGAACAGTACCTGCTAACGCTGCATTGCGCGGACCAAGTCTCATCATGACCAACCCTTTTTCTTGTTCTTCTTTCTCCTATCGTAAATCTCAGCACATGATTCTATGCGTGCAGCAATACATGTTTTCCAAGATTATGGCTCAGTGGTTTTTTTATCTGGTAAGTTGCCGCACGTGTTCCGTAACATTCATTTGACACCAAACCCTCAGGCTGCCTGCCCTAGTTTCCATCCCCAAATGGCCAAGTGTTTAATGACACCGTGCTCTCACATCCTACTTAACTCTCTTTCCCTGCTTTTTATCCCCATTTCACAATCATGCTCTCTGACGCAACTTTTTCTTTTGTTTTTGGCATTACTGGGATCCCGATATCTACAAGTAGACCTTCATACAAATAACACATTAGGTTCTCGCAGGCTCAAGGCCGCTCACCCTGCATATTATCATTATCACACGGCTTAAGGCCGACTGGCATCTTGAACTACGTATTTTCCCGCAATTGTATCCTGTTGTGAAGCGTTGGACATTAATATTTATGGTACGATGTGTGCGTGTGCGACTCGTGCGACTCGCATGTCATATGATCTACGCGTGAACGCGTCTCGTGAGTGTCTTGTGAGTGATTAATCTGCAACTCGTCGTCATCAACACATAACACTATGCCTCGCGAAATCGTGACCGTACAAATCGGCCAATGTGGCAACCAAAGTATGCGTAACAGCAACTCGGCTTTACGATACTTATACGTTCCGTCTATGGGTTACAGTGGGCTCCGTATTCTGGCAGCGGCTCTGCGCCGAACACGGTATAAACAAAGATGGCATCCTCGAGGACTGGGCGACAGAGGGGGGCGACCGTAAAGACGTGTTTTTTTATCAGGCGGACGATGAGCATTACATCCCTCGCGCAATCCTGGTTGACCTCGAGCCACGGGTGCGTTTGCCACTTCGATATATCGGAATGTTCGGCGACATGAAACTCTGAAATGTGTGCTCGCCCTGCAGGTCATCCACAACATATTGACATCGCCGTTCGCGAACTTGTACAACCCTGAGAACATCTTCATGTCCAAGGATGGCGGTGGTGCGGGAAACAATTGGGCACAAGGATACTCGGCTGGCGAGAAACTGTACGAGGACATCATGGAGATGGTTGATCGAGAAGCTGAGGGTAGTGACTCGCTCGAGGTGCGCAACCCTTTCCATCCCTCCTTCTTTTCATCAAAGGCCCCGCCAAGGGGAGTCGAACAACAACTCAATTCAACCCTTGCCCCGACACCGCACCTCGTCTCGACGATGGCGGCGGTGTCCACGTACTTTTTTTCCCCCCACCCACAGGGCTTTATGTTGATGCACTCGATCGCAGGCGGGACAGGCTCAGGACTGGGCTCGTTCCTGCTCGAGAGGCTGAATGACAAGTTCCCGAAGAAGCTGGTCCAGACCTACTCGGTCTTTCCGAACGCGCAGGAGGGCGACGTGGTCGTGCAGCCGTACAACGCGCTCCTGACGCTCAAGCGGCTCGCGAACCACGCCGACTCGGTCGTCGTGCTCGACAATGGCGCGCTGGCGCGCATCAATGCGGATCGTCTGCACCTGCAGACGCCTTCGTTCGATCAGACCAATCAGCTCGTGCGTGCGCTCTCTCGCTCGCTCACCTTTGTT
>Ga0307509_10010301_pt1 | contig 11484 bp, 10 predicted proteins | sample 10_EM_MG_FD_202245 | JGI IMG/M metagenome (GOLD analysis project Ga0307509, IMG submission 202245) | Populus trichocarpa ectomycorrhiza microbial communities from riparian zone in the Pacific Northwest, United States - 10_EM | ecosystem: Host-associated > Plants > Roots > Unclassified | place... | reverse complement strand
ATGATAAAAGAAGCTTCATCTTATAGATGGCTTTCAACAATCAAGAACTTCTTCATGGAGCTAGCTGGACGCACTGAGGATCAGCATTTACTGCATATTCTGCTGTAGGCTCAGAACTCTTATCACCACCATCATAAATCAAAGAAAAAGGAAAATGATCAGTAGAAGTATATGTTCATTCTTCATAATGAATATCTATCCATTTATTTTATTTCTCATTCATTTTTCTTTTCCTAAAACTCTCTTGGATATCATTCTATTGAACTTCTATTTTCTATCAAAAAAAAAAAATTCTTTATTCTTTCGAGTAGAAGGGATTAAATATAATGTTTCTTTCCAAATATGAGTTGATGATACAAATTGAAAGAAACAAAATGTTCTTGCACATCTCGTTCACAAAACTCTTACTAATCAAAAGAAAAATGATATTAACTATTATATTATTTTTTTGCACAAATTTCTTACTTATAGTTCATTAAACCACCAATCCAGTGATTATGAAGCACTTTCCTCAAAAATAAAAAAATCAAGTCCCAGACCTGAAATTCACTCTCCCAAAGCTATTGTTTTTTTAAAAAAACTATTTTCCATAACACCAGGAAGAAAAGAATTGGTCAGAGCCTCGTCAAATCTCAAACAGTTCAAATATCATTAAATGGAAAATGTCGCAATGAATACAGATTATATAAAAAAAAATGTTTTATGTACTTTGTTTCTAGATCAAACCCCAACCAAAAGTACTTACAGTATAACTACAAGGAATTGTTACATAAGAGGACAAAAATAACCCAAACTCAACTAAACCACCTCTAAATACCTTAAAAAAAAAGGCAGGGAAAGAGGAGAAAGAATTAAGTTAAGCAGACTTGCTTCAGGAAGTTGTTTGGCTCCTTTATATAGAGATTACAAAGCAGAATACATTCTATTCCACTGGGTAAGAAGGGAAGCTTGGAACTCGATGTCTATTAGCTTCCATCAGCTAGGCTAAGATTGTTTTCATATCGAAGATTCTATATGGTGGTACTCAAGATTGCGCAGTACAATTCTTGCAAAGATTTTGGCTTCAAGTGGTGCAGTTGCTGCAGCAGCTGCAGGTCGCAGGACACGTGCAGCTCCAGCACTCTGCATGAGACTCGCATGGTGCAAAGCATGCCGTCCACCAGGAATGGTAAACTGCAATTGAAGGATTAAATTCACACAAAAGAGAATTAAACTTACCCAATCAAATATTCAGTGGAAAAATAGAACTGATAATGAACTCAACCAACTTGGAGCTTTCATTTTTAAGAGTCTCTATGAGCAAGATTACCTGGAGAAGAGCGAACGCAGCACAAGCCTTTAGTATAGAAGAAGGATTCCGTAGCATGGCAACAAATCTTCCAATTTCAGCTCCACTGAGGCCATACAAGGAAGAAAGCGAGAAGAAAAAATTTTACTCAGGTTTATCGCAACAAAATGGTGTGAAACCACACTCATAAATAGGAGTATTATGGTAAATTAAAGAACCAGTCAGCACTATAAATTTGAAGTCATTCATGAGATGGGTGAACAATTATGGGAAACACGAGATGGGTGGCCAAGTCAATTGACACCATCTGTGCAGCCCAAACTTTAAGAAAAGAGGAGTGTGATAAAGAGTGTCGATTTATGTATGATGGCCTTCGTGCGAGAGAAGACCTCCAGGAAATTAGATGCAAGTTTGAGTATAGAAGTCACACAAAATCAGCATCATCTACATGTATTCAACAAATTCAACCACAATCATAACTGATTTACACTAACAAGCAAGCATAATTGCAAAGCAGCTAACTGCAAATTCAAACATCAGCATATACTGTTCTTAATTCATGCAACTTAAGCTGCAAAATAAAGCAAATGATTGTATTGGAATGGTAATAAATGTATGTAAGCCCGACATGCAACTTAAGCTGCAAAATAAAGCAAATGATTGTATTGGAATGGTAATAAATGTATGTAAGCCCGACATGCAAGTGTGCATGTATGTGCATAAGAGAGAGGCACCTGCATCGCAGATGTCCTGCTTCTTGAATACGAGCTCTCTCAGTTACTTGTGCTAGTGCTGCTGGAGCTGATGATGCAGCAGCGGTGGCAAATGCTTGGGGATCAGAAAATGTAAGGACAAAAGCTTCAATGTGCTTCAAAGCCATCCTTCTAGCTCCATCTAAATTCGCACTCTTTGAAGTGCTTTCTGTTAAAGTTCCTATTGGTGCAACTTCATCCATTCTGCATAAGAAAAAAAAACAATATAAAATTTTAACCAAAATGCAGGAATATTTTATACGTTGTCCATGCAACTGCAAGGGAGATTGGATAAGTACCTCCTGTCAAACATATAGGCCAATGCTAATGCTGCCATGAAGCGAGCCATCTTCGATGCAGATGAAGAACATAGATCAACAAGTGCAGGAACCCCTCCTTCCTCCACTATACGAAGAGCATTTCCTGGATTAAAAGCAAGATTCCAGAGAGCTCCTGCGGCGGTTTCATGAACATCCTAGAAGAGAAAACATACACTAAGGTTGACCAGGGTTTTATTGAAAGCAAGGAACATATGGGAATTTTTCAAGTTTCAAGCAGTAGCAAACTTGTTGGGGGCTCTGATTATAGATGCCAACATATGTTGAAGTTACATTAAAAAATGATGATGATTTTCCTAAAGTCAGAAATGTTTAATAATGACTAGGAAATTCAGACATTGGCTAATGGGAGAATGAAAGACTGACCTCGGTCTCAGAGCGTGCCAGAGCAATCAGAGGCACAACACCTCCTTCTCGTCCAATAGCAATGCTAATATAGACCAAAAAATAAATGGTTAGCACTAATATAAAACCTAAGATTAAGAATAGAAAACCTTCATTTCATAGAGAATACATAGGTTTATTTTCTTACAAAAGAACAAGATCAAGAAAAAATAACATAAAATTGCAAGATAAAAATGATGACAACAGACATTTGTATGGTCAAAGTGCATAAAGTACAAAAATATTTTATTCAGCTATAAAAGTACATGTTCAACATTTTGATGATTCAGAGATGCCACGCTTATCTATCTTTATAATGACTAAATACTGTTAGTATGGAGAGATACTTTTCAACGTTCTTACTTTGGCTATTTGTGCCTAACATTCTATGCTCAAAAATAATCATCATGCGTCATGTGGGAAATTACAAAAGCATTTTCTCAAACTATATGCAGCATACCACCAGCTGGCTGCGGCCAATATCCCTCTACCTTTCACAACTCACAGGGGAGAGAATTCTCTGGTTTGAAGAATTCCCTATACAAGTGCGAGGAAACTACCCTGTGGCTGGGCTTCAGTTGATGGTTGCAAACAAAAACATATACATATTTCCTTGGTACATGAAGTCATATCTTGCAATCTGTAATACACGATAAAATGAGATCCAAAAAAATGAACCAATGGATTTACCTGTTGGCTTCTGACACTGACAATCCCCAGAGAGCTCCAGCAGCCCTCTCTTGAAGACCTGGAGAGGCATTTCCACAAGATTGTGCAAGGGCTACCTGAGCACACCACATAAAATGAAACCTTCAATACATGTATGGTGGAACTTCCTACCACAGAAGACACCATTGGTCATCAAAAGAAATCAGGAAAAATCATAAAACCAAGAAACAAAAGTATAATTGTTGCTGCTAAAGTCATTGGCCATTAGCCCACAGAACAAAGCAAAAACATAAAAAGGATTTTCCACCTCTGAAAGTAAAACTTTAGCGATGAATAAATGTTTCCCATAAAACTTGGACCAAGCACGAGTCAGTATAAAGGATGCTATGAATGGCAGTTAACGCATAATAAATGTAGACAATGAGCATCAAAAACATAAAATACACCTGGCTCGATCAGCTAAACCATTCATGTCTACTGACTCTCATGTATATTGGTTTAATTAAACTATAATAATTACCAAATCAGTTCAAACTAGACCGAGAGAGACAGGCAAAGGTGGTAATGTGATAATAAGAAGGTTTTTTTTTCCCTGAACTAGTATAAGAAGTATGAAAAGCAGTTCCTTGCTCAAGAAAAAATCAATAAAGTGATCATGTGTGACTCTCAGGGATTCTGGGAAAGAGAAAAAGGTAAAGGACTGAAAGAGGAACCCTGAATACAAGATGCTGAATTACAATTTTTAAGCAAGCACATTTATTATACTTATTTTTGCAATGTGAGCTTGGCTTCAAAAAGACAGTCTACCCTTTTGGAAGTGTTTTTGCTCTCACGGGAGGTGGATAATTTTACTACATGGCCGTAGCTTTCAGTTTCCAAACACTTCATCTCAGAATGATGAACAACATCTTGCCTTGCAAATCAAACTCTATACTGTGGAAAGCTCCAATAGTGAATATTCAATTAATGTACAAGCAAGTGAGAGAAAACAAAATAAACAGAGCCTATCTCTAAAAAGTCAATTTATTTGATCGATCAACTAGCTAGGATGCCTTATATAGGCAGCAACGATATTCCACATGGGGAAACTTAATCCTAATAAGAGCAGAAAAAACAAAGCATGGAAAGCCCTAATAAAATGAAATCGACAAAACTCATAATCCAAATAGGAAACCAAATCCAACAAGGACAGAAGAAACACTTTAATAAAGCTAATTAGTACTAGCTATAAAATAAATAATTTCTAAACACTACTAAAACATTGAATGGTTAAATATTAACCCTAAAAGTTTTCCTTCATTCTCCATCACTTCCATATTTATAATGTGTTGTCTTCAACAAAGAAAAAGCCATGGGTCATGCACAAGTCATTAATGTTGTGTCTTTAAATTGATATTTGAGTGATGAGGAATCCATCATCTAGCTAGTCGTTGAAATGCTAACTAAGAGGCACCTTGTTCTCTCAAACAAGCACATTATAAAAAGTACTTTCAATGAAGAACTTTCCTCTTGTGTGCCAATGCTACCATGAATCTCGCAGACTAACAACACTTGAAGGTAGCAAGTAAATATATTACCAAGGCCTCAACACCACCAGCTGCTGCAATTGCTTCTCGGTTTCTGTCATCAAATGATAAGTTCCACAATGCACCAGCAGCTTCCTGCCTGTTTAACAAGCAATTAAAATACTACATTTCAGATAAAATATTGAATGCGTGCGCATATAAAGAGTCATGGCTTATGGATTTCTAAACTACAGTTGGCCCAACGAATACAGCTCCTTTACCACAGGCATTAGAAACAATGATTCCGAACACTAAAGTTCAATAAATTTAAGGTGATTAAGCTGCAAGAACAGAATGTTACAGGGTTGAACTAAATATAATTTTCAAATATGTTGAGCAGACACAAATTTTTTCCTAAAACATAATTCAAACAACTAAAGTTTCAAACACAAAAAATCACACCCTATAAAAGGATGGAAACAATTACAGTCCAGGTACTTCCTTTTACCTTTCTTTCCCAATAAGGAAAACAAACTAAAAGGTAAGCTACATCATATAAAAAGAAAAGGGCGACCATCTAGGTTAAGTTAGCAAGCAGTGGGATGAAATAAGAAACTCGAAAAGCATTGAAAAAAAAATAAGTTGCCATCAAGAAGAGTTTTCATTGACTCTTTAATCCTTGGTGATGACTGGGAAAAAAAAAGATTGTGGAAACTGCAGTCCAAGACAAAATCTCCATAAAGGAAAAAAATAATTAAGATTATGCAATAATTAAGGAAGAAACTAAAATCATATCTGGAACTTTTTATTATCTTTTGTTCTTATCAGAGGTAAACAGACAGGTAGAGGGAAATTGTTACCTTCTGGTGCTTAAGAAATTGCTATTAGAATGGGATAAGGTTATTATCAATAGATTGTATCCAGATAAAACATTTCAATAGCAGGAAGAAAGCAGCAAAGAATAATTAGATAATGACAAGTATTTGACAGATACAAAAAAAAAGACAAAAAAGAGCTTAGATGAGGGATACAGAATACAGATTTGTAAAGGAATTACCTGACACCTTCATGGAGTGAACGTGTGAGTTGAACAAGGGCTTCAAGAGCACCTGCTTCTTGTCCAACAGCAGCATTGTTAGTATTGCTATCTCCATGAGCAGCCAAGTTAGCCAAGGCACGAGCAGCCTAGCATTACGAAGATACATTAATAATTCACAACAGATCAATTTCACACTGAAAAAATCTTTCAAAGAAATAATTAGCGGAAAATAAATAGGACCCTTAAAATTTCAAATTTCAAATTAGGAACCTCCTTATTGAAGTCGTTCAGTCATAGCACAGCAAACCATAAAGGAATAGCAAAGGCATTTCAATATGGAGTACATGTGAGCCTTAGTTTCAAGCACCATGATTAAGGATATACAAGTCACCAGAACCTGAACCATATGAGGTTATTTTCAAAGCCAAAAACACCATGATCATGAACATTTGATGGCTCTTTGCCACATTCTTTTCTGAAAAGTTCAAAAATTTTGATAATTATATGTAGCTGAGATTATAACTTGGTCGAGCTGTCATGTTGAATAAAACAACAGTGCAAGAAGAAGAAAATTAAAAAGTATATATTAAGAGCAAATAAATTCTAATTCAAACATGTAGCCTCCAAGCTACAGTAAAATGATCAGTGTCTCCTGTCCAGATCTTAGTATGCACCTTCTTTTCACATAACATATCTCCTAATAATAGAAAATAGCACACCTGCTCTTGTACTCCCTCAAACTTGCAATTACGAGCAAGCATCACCAAAGCATGTACACCACCTGCCAATGCAACCTCCATGCTGCACTTGTCATCAGCTGCCAAATTTGCCAAAGCACCAGCTGCACGTTCCTGGACACAGAAAAATTGGAAACAAATTCAAAATATTGTCATACTATATTTACTTGAATCTAACACAAGTAATGCACATGCAGGGAAAAACTTTCATATGCTAAGAACATAGAACGGGATATTAAAGACTGCACCAGAACTCCATCGCCACCAGAGAACCATTTGAATATAAGGTCAACCAGAGCTTTGACTCCACCAGCCTCAGCAATGGCACCCTGTCAATAATTTTAAAATTACCAAAATTAGAAGTTTAGGACATATGTCTTCTGATAATAAAATAAAGAAAAGCAAAATATTAAACCTTGTGCTCTTCTCCGACTGAAAGATTCCAAAGCCCTCCAGCAGCCTCTTCAGCAACCAGCCTGTTCATGGAACTTGCCAACCCAGCAAGGATTTGGATTCCTCCTTCTTCTGCAACAGCTTTTGCAACATTTGCATTTACGGACAAGTTTGCTATTGCCTGTATCATTAACAACTTAGAATATTCATCCAGATCCATGTTTTCAAGTGAAAATCAAGATCAAATTGAGACATGAAATCAATAGTCTTCACAGAAGAGAGAAAATATAAGAAGAATAAGAAAGCGGGATGTAGTATATCAAATTAAACTATTTGGGAGACTGGATTATGGTAAAAAATTATAAAAATCTTTTGGGTGAACAGTAATCGAGCTATAATCAGCGCTGCTGCACATCCAATGAAGAAATTCACCTTAGCAGCCTCTGACTGAAGACCTTCCCTCCAAGATTTTGCAAGGTTTAGAAGAAGACGTATGCCGCCATCTCGCATAACTGCTTCAGCCCTTCCACAATCTATGCTAGCATTTTCATCATCAATGACCACAAAAGTCGCAAGTCCTGTGGCCGCCCTTTCTTGAACTTCCTCCTGTGAGCTCTGCATTAAACTAAGTAATATTGTTGCACCTTGCTTGAGCCAGAAAGCATCCAAACCTTGTGGATTACTCTCAGCGGTACGCAAAAGAGTATGGGATAGGATCCATTCTAGCCAAGTCATGATTTCATCTAAGTTCTTGTCCTTGGTCTTTAAATTCCTCCAATCCAAAAGGACATTTTTCCCCGTCTTTGTAGTATCGGCAAATAAAGAAGCTAGTCCTTTAAAAATGTCGGTGAAAAGGGCTAGTAACAATTTACCTTTGTATTTATTCACACTGAAGCTATTGTCTTCTTCAAGAACCGGGCAATTCATTGCACACAAAACCTTCAAGCTAGGTGATAATGACAACAATCTAGAAACTGCACTTGGACCAATATCTGTTCTTGAAACATCCAAACCGATCAGTTTAGGCAGCTTGTGCCAAAGATGTGAGACCACACCCCACTTCATATTTGATGTCCCTGCAACTGAGAGGAAAAGAACAGATACTACATTACCCAATGCTACTTCATCAACCTTTAGACAGTCCAATAACCCAATATCAATCAAATTCGGACAATGCTTAGCTAAAGCATTGATGACTTCAGCAGAAACATCCCTTAATCCAGACAGCCGAAGTTTCTTTAGTTTCGGACAGCAAAAGGCTGTTGCTTTAATAGCATCGCTACTTATCCTCTCACAGAAGTCTGGCCCAAGTTGGAGGGTTTCAAGTGCCTCATGCCGAGCAACAATCATAGAAAGAGTTGCGTCCGTTATTTTCCTACAGTAATCACCACTTATTTCACGCAAATTCCTTGCTTGAAGATGTATTATTGCATCAGCACACTCTGCTCCACGAAACCGAAGCTTCTGAAGATTCACACACCTAGAAGCAAGTGAAACTGCCATCCCAGGATCACATTTGTGGGCACGAAGATCCAATGAAGTCCACAAGCACGAAGAGAGACCTAAAACCCTCCATATCTTACACGTTGATGACAAGCTTGCACGGTCACGATAATTCAAACAAGAAAATAACTGAATGACAGTATCATCTGGCAAGCTAGTCCAATCAACGTCCTCATTACTATCCGGACACAAATCCGCATCTCCAATTTCAGGGTTACCAGGTACTCCCACCTTCTCCTTACTCTTCTTTGCCACTTTTCGCCGCACCCTACGATTCATATCCCAATCAAGCCACCAATCCCCAGTACTTTGCACGCACCTCAAAACACCTCGACCCTATAGCCAATGAAAAGACAGGCGAAAACCCATTAACATAAACCCTTTAAACTTGAAACCCAAAGCACAAACACACCAATTTCTCACCTCTAAAACCCTAGTCCACAAACAAGTAGACACAGAATGCTGAATTGCTTATACGAATCTTAAAAGATTGAAAATTTGTAATATATAACCCAACACCATCAAAACCAAGAATAATAAAGCATTATATACAATAAAATCAATGGTTTAACCGAACCTGGGTAGCTTGGACTTTTGATTGTTTAAGACTGAACCCCCGAAAGATTGAAGCTTTCTTGTGGATTAAATCAGTTAGCTTCTCTTAAGGTAACTGCATTCAATAAAGGGTCAATGACGATTCAATGAGTTATAAAAGAGATACAGAATTGAGGAAAAGAGGCAGAAAATTCAGGTGGCAAAATAAGGGAGAAGAGAAAGGAAGCCCTCAAGAAGGCTTGTATGCCTCTACTCTTTCTTCTTTTTTTTATTTATTAGGCAATTTGAGAGAGAAAGAGAGAGTCTTTGTGGTTTGTGTGGGGATAAAAATGGGATTGGGATTGAATTACTTCACTGTAATGAGGTTGTGATGGGTCAGGAAAGGGAGGATGGCATGGATGTTACAGCTCATATTCACCTCCATTGCATCATATAGTTTTTCTTTTTTTCTTTTTTTTCCTCTGATTAACTATTTATTAGAACAAAAATATGTAATCATCATATCAGGTGTCAAGTTTGTTTTGGTAAGATAAGATATCCACAATTGATTTTATTTTTTTTTCTTTTATAGAGGAGAGTAAGTATGATAGTTAAAGGTATGTTTTTTACTCTATTAAAATAGGTATACAAAAGTGAAATTTTTATAGATTATCTAAGTTAATTGATATAAAAAAACATATGAGACACGTTTACATGTAATTTGTATTTTGAATACAAAGAATTTAATTTAAAATTATTATAAAATATATATATTAATTAAACATGTTTATATCATTTTTATTTTGAAACGCTACCAAAACACAATCAAAACGAAGATCTTATATCTCAAATTGTCCTAAATTTTTCGAACTACTCTCTTTTAATTTTTTTCATTGATATCATTTTATCTAAAACTTGATATAAAAAATGTGTTCTTTTATAACTCTATAGTCTTGGTTTTTACAATGAATTGCAAAAAAAAAAAACAAGAGAAATATAGCAAATCAAACATGATGGAAGATGGTAAAATCTACTTGCCTCTGGCTTCGGATCAATACTCAAGGTTTCAGTGTTGTTGTTCTATGGTCTTGGATAACATTTTTTTTATTACCATTTGTGGTAGGAATAATGAAATTCAAATTCTCTCCTACTCAAACCTTTTTCCTAGTCAAATTCTCATTTCAAATTACTGGGGTTTGGTTGCAATACCTAACCTAAAAAAACCGCAAGTTTTTACTCATGCACAGGTGGTCAACAAAAGTTCTCTCTGGGTGAAGATTCAGACCAAGAAAGTTGAAGAGTCGTGCAATCCACAAGAATGGGAAAAATATGTGACGGGCATGCATGCGGTAACTTGGAATAAAGGAAATTTCATGGCAAAGAACAAAACGAGCACGCAAAACATTACTTCTTGTCCTTCTTGCTTAGTTAACTTGGGAGATTGGAGGACTGTTTACAATCTGGTAATGATGGAGTTATTGCAGGGGGGGAAAATGGAGGATTTCTCTTTGCTGGGGATATTAATTTGTATTAAAACGTTTTCATAATTTGCATTGAATAATTTGTGAATCCTCATTAATGGCTAGGAATGTGTATGTTTTAAAGGGCATCATTATATCCTTCATAAGCTTAATTAGGTTTGACCCTTGTGAATTTGCTTTCTATGTTTCGAATTTGAATTCAAGAGAAAAATAACTCCATAGATGCCAAAATTCAAATATGTATGACATGGTCAAGACTTATTCGAGAAATTATTTGATCACTAATAATATTTCTTTGACAGGAAGAGTAACTATTGATAATACCCAAAAAAATTTAAAAAAATATACATGTAAATATTTTTTTCAGCCGTTTAGATCAACCACGCAAACTTTTCATAAACAAGAATCTTTTCTAGCTCACACAAACTTTTTTATGCAAAAAGTTTTTCTATGCAAGGTATCTTCGTGTTTTTACACCAATTGCTCCACCTTACTCTCCATGCCCACAACAATTGGCCACAATCTCCAGCCAATGGTGCATGGTACAACAACCCAGAAAGAGCATGACACTTCAACCCATGAACGAGCATGACGCATGATTCAATTTTCCATAAGTATATTTTCTATAAATATATTTTTCTTTACTACAAAGAAAGGTATTGGGCATATGAATACATTCAATTGCCAGGCAAGAAACCAAAGCAATTCCTAGTAATACAAGCTCAACGTGCAGCCATACAGAACAAAGTTTAGCCACCGTCAAAGCTACTCCCATTGAAAGCAAGGCCTGCAAGTCAGGGCTATTCAGCATGGCCATGTGTCATTCAAGCATACAAGAAACTCGACATATACGCATCCCTT
>Ga0307509_10010299_pt1 | contig 11485 bp, 9 predicted proteins | sample 10_EM_MG_FD_202245 | JGI IMG/M metagenome (GOLD analysis project Ga0307509, IMG submission 202245) | Populus trichocarpa ectomycorrhiza microbial communities from riparian zone in the Pacific Northwest, United States - 10_EM | ecosystem: Host-associated > Plants > Roots > Unclassified | place... | reverse complement strand
ACATCTTGAGCAGCGCGGCGCGACCCGCGATGTGATGCAGGATGTGCATCACCTTCAGCACGACGCACGCGAGCTTCTGGTGCGGGCCGCTGCTCGACGCGACGAGGAACAGGTCGCGCGCGGGCAGCTCCTCGGCGACGTCGTCGCTGAGCGTCAGGTTGAACGCGCGGCCGAGATAGTCGACCGCATCGGCGCGCAGCTCCTCGAGCCGGCCGATCTCTTCATCGGATTCCGGATCGAACTCGTTGAGCCGGAGGAAGCGATCGACCTCGCTGTGGTCCTCGAACGACAGGCGGTGCCAGTCGATGATCGAATCGCCGCGGAGCAGCAGGCGCACCGATCGCGTGTCGGCGAGCGTGAGCTCCTCGACCGCCGGAGGCCGCGCGACGCGTGGCAGGACCGTGGTGGCCACCCACCAAGTCTACTACCGCGCGGGCTTCGTCAGCCGTAACGTGGCCGCGAACAAGCTGATAACTCCAAGGGCGGCGACCAGGTTACCGATGACTGCGACCATGACAACTCCGGGGAAGGTAACGCACGGATGGACGGGCTTGTTCGGCCCGGAGATGTATCGTCGCGTGGGGATCCGCCGGAGTCCAAAAAACGGCGGGAGTGGCCTGCGTCGCGGGCACCGCTGCTACGATCTGACGAGATGGCGGTCTCGGGTGCCCCGGCACAGTCACCGGCTGCGGTGACGTTCGCGTGTGGGCAGTGCGGCGCCACCCTCGCGTTCGACGGTGTGCGCACCGCGCGCTGCCCGTACTGCGATAGCCCGAACTTCGTCGAGCGGCCCGCCACGGCCGGCCTGCCCGACCCGCAATTCGTCGTGACGTTCGTCGGCGATGCGAACGTCGCGGGCCGCGCGCTCGATCGCTGGCTCGGTAGCCGATCGATGTTCGCCGACTCGGCGCTCCGCCACGCGAAGGTCGAGGATCTGCGAGGCGTGTACGTACCCGCGTACCTGTACAGCGCCGTCGCGCGGACCGACTACACCGCGCAGATCGGTGAGAACTACACCGAGACCGAGACCTACACGACGACCGACGCGCAAGGGAAGACCACCACGCACACCCGGACCGTGACCCGCACCGAGTATCGCGCGCTCGCCGGCGAGCACGTCGGCTACGTCAGCGACGTCATCGTGACGGCCTCGCGCGGCCTGGGCAACGCCGAGCTCGAGCGCGTCGAGCCGTTCGATCTGAAACAGATGCGCCGGTTCGCGCCACCGTTGATCTCGGGCTGGATCACCGAGGAGTTCTCGCGCGAGCGAGACGAGTGTCTCCGGCTGTCGCGCGGCGAGGCGGTCGATCAGATCGGCGCGCGGCTCGGCCGGTTCATGCCCGGCGATTCGTACTCGGATCTCAGCTACAAGACGTCGGTCAGCTGGGAGTCGCTCGATCCGATCCTCGTCCCCGTCTGGGTGTTCGCGGTCCGCTATCGCGACGACAAGGATCCGCTACGCGTCCTCATCAACGGCCAGACCGGCGAGATCGCCGGCAAGGTGCCGCTGTCCCCGTGGAAGATCATCTTCACGATCCTCGGTGCGCTCGCGGTGATCGCCGGCATCGCATTCCTCATCCACCAGCACGGGCGGCACCCGTGAGCTGCACCCGCTGCGCGACGCCGCTCGAGGACGGCGACCTCCGCTGCGCGATCTGCGCGCTGCCCGTGCCCTCCGCGGCGTCGACGTCCGGCAAGGCCCACGCGCAGATCCTCCGCTGCACGGAGTGCGGCGCCGCGATCGGCTACGACGCGAACAAGCAGGCGCCCGCGTGCGGGTTCTGCCACGCGGTGATGAAGGTCGAGCAGCCGATCGATCCGATCGAGGTCGCACAGCTCCGCCTGCCGTTCGCCATCGATCGCGACGAGGCCACGCTCGCGCTGCGCGCCTGGCTCGGCCACCGCGGCTTCTTCGCGCCGAAGACGCTGCGCGACGAGGCCGTGATCGAGACGCTCCAGCCGCTGTGCTGGGCCGCGTGGATCGTCAATGCGAAGGCGCAGGTCTCGTGGACCGCCGACTCCGATCACGAGTCGCGTCGCTCGGACTGGGCGCCCCACTCCGGCGTCGTCGAGATCGAGTTCGGCAACATCGCGGTGCCGGCGTCGCGCGGGCTTACCGCCGACGAGTGCGTGCGGCTCGTCCCGTACTACGATCTCTCGAAGGTCGTCGGCGTGACCGAAGAGATTCCCGGCGAGATTCCGGCGATGACCGAGAGCTTCGACGCCCAGCGCTCCGCCGCACGCGCGACCGTCCAGAAGGCGATCGAGGGCGTCGCGAAGGTCCGGGTCAAGCCGATGATCCCCGGCTCGAAGATCCGCAACATCCGCGTGTCGTGTCTGCTCCAGCGCCAGACCACGGATCGCGTCGCGCTCCCCGCATGGGTGCTCGCCTATCGCTACCGCGGCTCGCCGTATCGCGCGATCATCAACGGCCAGCGCGCCGATCAGGTGTTCGGCACGTCGCCGACCGACTGGGTCAAGGTGATGCTGCTCGTCGCGGGCGGCATCGCGATCGTCGGGGCGATCATCGCGCTGATCGTGCTCCTGAAGCACTAACGCTTGCGAAGCAGGTTGCGCGAGCTCCACCAGCTCCACACCAGGAACACGCCCGCGATCCGCGCGGTCCACCAGCCCCAGGCCGCGCGATCGTTCTCGCCGCGGCCCTCGAACACGGTCGCGAGCACCGCGCCGGAGATCCCGATCGCGACATAGATCGCCTGATGGCCGAGCCGATAGATCAGCTGGGTCGACGTCTCGAGGTTCTTGAACTTCAGCTGCATCTCGCCCGCGTGGGCGGCGCGCATGAACTTGCGGAGCTCGGCGGGCAGCGCCGTCACCGACATCACGAGATCCTTCGACGTCTCGACGAGCAGCTGCGACCAATCGCCCTCGTCGCCGAGCACGAACCGCTCGACGTAGGGCCGGATCACCGTCATCGGATTGAGCGTGGGATCGAGCTCGGTGCACAGGCCCATGAGGAGCAGCAGGGTCCGCTCGAGGACGATGATCTCCTTCGGGATGTGGAAGTTCTCGCTGAGCTCGCGCAGCGAGATGTCCATCTTGCGGAGATCCGCGACGCTCTCGAGCCCCTTCTGCGGATCGAACTTGATGTCCTTCAGGTTCAGCGAGTCGAGCTGGATGTTCTCCTGGAACCGATCGTGGAAGTACTCGATGACCTGCTCGAACATCTGCTCGTTCGCCCCGCGCGCGACGAAGCCCATCTGCTTCATCGCAGCGACGATCCGGCGGGTGTCGCGGGTCAGCGCGCCCTGGATCAGCTCGACGATCCCGCCGCGCACGTTCGCGGGGATCTCGGCGACCGCGCCGAAGTCGAGGAACACGATCTGCGGCACCCCGCCGTCCTGGGGGCGGACGAGCAGGTTCCCGGGGTGCGGATCGGCGTGATAGATGCCGTCGGTGAAGATCTGCTGGCAGTAGATCTCGACGACCTGGCGGGCGAGCTGACTGCGCTCGAGCCCGAGGTGCTTCGTCCCGACCTTGTCGGTGATCTTCACGCCGGTCTCGAAGTGGGTGACGAGCACGCGCTCGGTCGATAGCTCGGCGACGACCCGCGGGAACGCGACGTCGGTGCGGCCCTCGAAGTTCGCCGCGATCCGCGCCGCGGACTCGGCCTCGAGCTTGTAGTCGAGCTCGTCCATCACGATCGCGCGGATCTCGCGGTAGAGATCCTCGAGCCCCTGATACGGAATGAACCACTCGACGATCCGGAAGATCCGGCGCAGCGTGTTGAGATCGCGGCGCACGATCTCGTCGATGTCGGGATACTGGACCTTGACCGCGACCTTGCTGCCGTCGTGCAGCCGCGCGAGGTGGACCTGACCGATCGACGCCGACGCGATCGGCCGGCGCTCGAACGTCGCGAACAGCTCGTCCGGCGTCTTGCCGAGCTCGGCGACGAACCGGGTCTCGATGTCTTTGTACGGGCGCGGCGGTACGGCATCTTGCAGACCCTCGAGCTGCTTGCGGAAGTCCTCCGGCAAGAAGTTCGTCATGATCGAGATCAGCTGGCCGACCTTGATGAACAGGCCCTGCAGCTCGATGATCGTGCGCTCGATCCGGCGCGCGTTGCGGAGGTGGATCGCACGGAGCCTGTGCTCGACCCACTCGGGCGAGTGGAACCGCGCGCGGAACCGCAGCCACAGGTAGCTCCAGATCACCCGCCAGGTCGCCACGTACGCGCGCAGGCTGCGGACCCGCAGCGGCGCCGGCCGCGACTCTTCCTCGACGCGATAGCGCCGCGACTCGTGGGCGATCCGATGGATCGAGTCGATGCCGGCCTGGGGCGGGTTCACGACGGCGCCCGGCGGCGGCTGTCGCTCCTCCTCCTTCGCCGGCGCGGGCTCGACCATCCCGAAACAATACCATCTGTGCTACCCACAACTCATGTCGACCGACGACGCCCGCGATCCAACCGACGACAAGCTCGCCGAGAAGCTAACCGAGCGCATCCGTTCGGGGACCGTGCCGCCGCCCGACGACAAGTTGACCGAGTCGATCCGCGCGCGCCTCGAGCACCTGGTCCCCGAGCTGGTCAAGAAGACGTTCGCCGCCGGCATGGGCGCGGTGTTCCAGACCGAGGAAGGCATCCGCCGGCTCGCCCGCGAGAACCTCCCAGACGTCGTCGGTTACGCGACGTCGGCGACGAGCGACGCGAAGGACAAGGTCTGGGAGATCATCGCGATGCAGACCCGCGAGTTTCTCTCGAACCTGAACCTCACCGAGGAGATCGCGAAGATCCTGACGACGCTCTCGTTCGAGATCAAGACCGAGGTCCGGTTCATCCCGAACAGCGAGCGCCTGATCGGCTCGGAGCCGGACGTCAAAGCGTCGGTCCGCCTCAAGCGCAACGACCGGGGTGACAAATCCGACAACGGGAAGCCCGACGACAAGTAGCGCGCGCCGCGCCGGTAGCGGTGTTACGATTTTTCGATGGGACCCCGGCTAGCGCTCTGCGCCTGCCTGCTCTCCGGCTGCGCGCAGCTCTTCGGCCTCGAAGAGACGAGCTCCGGCGGCGGTGACGACGCCGGCCCACACACGACGGACGTCTCGGTCCAGATGCAGCTGATCAGCGTGGGGCCGACTGCCACGCGCACGCCGTACGACGTGTCGCAGCTCGCCGCGAGCTTCCTCGTCCCCGACCCTGGCCCCGCCGGGTTCAAGCGGGTCGTGGCGACCGCCGCGAGCGACACGTGGTCCGCCCCGATCCCCGAGGGCACTCCGGCGATGGAGATCAACCTCGGTCTCGATCTGCCCGACCTGTACCGCCGGCTGTACGCGGTCGAGCAGCGGAACCTCCAGGTGCTCTACGGGATCTACGGCCACACCGATGCCGTCGCGGCGCCCGCGGATGCGCAGCTGGTGGTCACGCTCGCGCTGCCCGCGCCGACCGACGGCACCGAAGGCATCCAGCTCTACGGCGTCGGCACGTGGGCGAACCACGGCTTCGCGGCAGGTACCGACTATGCGGTCGGCGCGCAGACGATCGGACCGCTCGCGGTGCCGTACGCGCAGGCGATGTGGGGCTCGATCAGCGGCCGGCCGCTCGCGAAGGTCACGTCGGCCGACGAGCTGCTCGGGCTGCGCTACAGCGGCAACCAGCTGACGGGCGCGGCCGAGTTCCCGGCGTTCGATCAGAACGACACGATGACGACGATCAGCGCGACGATGACGCCGGTCACCGCTGCTCCGCTCGACGTCCACATGTCACCGTCGAACCTCGACATGCGACTCGCGATGCCGACGCCGAAAGGCACCGCACTCGCGATGAGCTGGTCGGTCAACGCGGCACCCGGCTGGGAGATCGCGAATGGCACCGGGCCGCAGCTCAACGCCGCCGGCATCGCGCTCGCCGATCCGGGTGCGATCACCGCGCCGTTCGGCAATCCGTTCGCGGCGAAGGGCTGGAAGTCGGTGTTCACGCTCGGGAGCAACAAGGCGCGCACGTATATGGTGCCGAGCCTGATGAACCTGCCGGCCACGTTCTACTGCGGCCTCAACCAGATCGCCGAGGTCGTCCCCGGGCTCACGCTCGACACCCCGGCGGCACTGCCGATCGTCGTGTCGATCAACACGATGCCGCTCGCGACCGACGGTCAGACGATCACGCTCGATCCGGCGAAGGCGGTCGACCTGTCGGTGCTCGCCGACAAGACCGATGCGCTGTTCTATCAGTTCAACATCTACGAGCTCCGGGTCAACGCGGCGATGAGCGGGCTCGAGACGCACGTCGCGTACGTGGCCGTCAGCGACAAGATCGACGTCACGATCCCGAACGACGTCTTCGTCGCCGGCAAGACCTACTTCATCCGCGCGCACGCGATCAAGGGTGGCTATCCGTCGTTCAACGAGGGCAACCTGTGGAACCGCAACCTCCCTTACTCCGTCGGCTATCTCGACGCCGGCGTGTTCACCGTGAGTGCCCCGTGAAGTACCTCTGGCTCCTGGTTCTCCCCGGCTGTGCGCAGCTCTTCGGCCTCGACGATACGACGGGCCCGACGAGCGATGCGCCCGGCCCCGGCGCGCACGTCACGCTCCAGCACGAGTCGATCGGCGCGACCGTGGTCGATGCGCCCGCCGACAACACGACCGTGACTTTCCACGTGCCCGATGGCGCCGGCGGCTTCCAGCAGGTCCCGGCCACGCTCGAGTCGCGCGGCGTGTGGAACGGCGACATCCCCGACGGCGTCAACCCGATGGTCGACTTCACGGTCGATGGCGTGCGCCGGTTGTGGGCGTTCCCGACCCGCGATCTCCACGCGGTCAGCGCGCTGCTCGAGCATCCCGACCCACAGCCCGCGCCGTCGCCGGCGTCGTTGACGCTCGACGTCTCGGTCGACCTCACGAACGGCACGGAGTCGTTCGTGCTGTACACCGTCGGTGCGTGGTCGGTGCAGGGCCTCGCGAACCCCGGGATGGCGTCGGCGCTGACCCAGGTCGTCGACTACCAGATGTCGACGCCGATCGGCGGCCCGCTCGCGAAGCTCACGACCGCCGATGACGTGCTGATCTTCCGGCGACGTCTCGACATCGCGAGCAACACGTCTCCGCTCGACGGCGTGTTCCAGACCACGCTCGATCAGACCGGCGCGGACACCCTGACCGGTGCGCTTAACACCACCGCCGTCGACAAGACGATCAACGCGAGCGTCAATCCTTCCACGCTCGCGACGCGCTACACCGCCGTGCGTCCCGCGGTGGCTGGCCTCGCGATGGGCATGGCGGTGATCGCGAGCCCCGGGTTCGCGCGCGGCGATGTCAATGGCCCGACGTTGAACGACCACGGCATCGCGATGACGGACACCTTGGTCACGCTGCCGTATGGCAATCCGTTCGCATCGCTCGGCTGGAACGAGCTCGTCTACTTCAACTCGTACGAGACCCGCGCGGTCACGGTGACCGGGGCGATGACGGCGCTCGGCCTCGCCGCCGGCGAGCAGACCTTCACGACCCCGGGCGCGAACCTGACGGTCGACCTTCCGGCCGGCCTGCCCGTGACGATCTCGCTCGGCACCACGCTGCTCGCGAGCGACAACACGACGGTCCCGCTCGACACCACGAAGTACGCGCATATCACGATGGTCAACGACCGGCCTTCCGCGACGTTCGTCAGCGCCCAGGTCTACGAGGTCACCGTCGATACGATGGGCGTCCCTTCGGTGAAGTTCGTGATCGAGGCCGCGGCCAGCGATCCGGCGGCGCTCGTGTTGCCGCCGAACGTGCTCGCCGTCGGTCACATGTACGTGATCCTGGCGATCACGCACGTGGGTGGGTATCCGAACCTGGCGACCGGCGACCTCGCCACCACCGCACCGCCGTTGCACGTCGCCTACAACTACAGCGGCGTGTTCACCGTGGAGAACCCATGAAGCTCGCGATCGTGCTCCTGTTGATCTCCGCGCCCGCGTTCGCCGACAAGGCCGACGACCTGTTCAAGCAGGGCAAGAAGCTGATGGCGGAGAAGAAGTACGCCGAGGCCTGCCCGAAGTTCGAGGACAGCTTCAAGATCGACGCCGGCCTCGGCACCGAGCTCAACATCGGCCGCTGCTACGAGGAGTGGGGCAAGCTCGGCAAGGCCTATCACGCGTACACCGACGCGTTGAAGCGCGCCGAGGATGCGAAGGATCCGCGCGCCGCGAAGATCAAGGAGCTCGTCGCGAAGCTCGAGCCGCAGGTCCCGCGCATCGTGATCCACATCCCCGACGGTGCCGACACCGCCGGCCTCCAGGTCGCGATCGATGGCGTGCCGGTCGACGACGTCACCGCGCCGCAACTCGTCGATCCCGGCCCGAAGCAGGTCGAGTACGCGCTCGGCTCCGGCGCGCGCAAGAAGAAGCTCGTCCCCGTCGAGCGCAACGGCACGTCCGAGATCACGCTGGAGCTGCCGAAGGCCAAGGGCGAGACCAAGCGGGAGCCGGTCGCGACGAAGAAGCCGCTGCCTCCTCCGATCGAGGAGACGCCGGACGTCGGCCACGGCCAGCGCGTCGCCGGCATCGCGATCGCGGGCGTCGGCGTCGTCGCGGTCGGCGTCTCGACCTACCTCGCGCTGTCCGCGCGCAGCAAGTACAACGACGCGCTCCACACCCACTGCATGGACATGACGAACGCCTGCGACACGCAGGGCCTCACCGACACCCACGACGCACGCTCGCAGGCGAACACCGCGACGATCATCGGCGGCATCGGCCTCGCGGCGGTCGCCACCGGGATCGTGATCTACGTGATCGCGCCGAAGGCGGCGGCGGCGAACGAGCACGCGCTGTACGTTGCCCCGACGAGCAATGGCCTCGCGTTCGGCGGCCAGTTCTAGCCCTGGCGCTTCAGCTTCAGCGATGGCTTGGTCTGCCAGGCGCCCTTCTTCGCCGGCAGCATCTGCTCGAGGTGCCAGGCCTGGACCTCGAGCGTCTTGCGCGCGTCCTCTCGGCGCCGGCTGATCGCGATCATGAACGACACCGCGATCGCCATGAACGCGATGTCGGCGATGATCAGGACGAGCTCGGACAGGTTGCCGAGGTTGTAGAACCCCGACGTCGACCAGAACGTGCGACCGACGAGCTCGGTCGTCTGCGGAAGCACGCCGGTGATCTCGAGCGCGATCGGGATGCCGATCGCGAGCGCGGACCACGCCCAGATGATGCCGGGGCGCGCGAGCATGCGCGGGCTCGCGGAGAACGACAGCAACACGCCCATCGTCACGATCGGCGTGAGGATGAACGGACCCATGATCCGGCTGAACAGCACGATGCCGCACAGGTTGATGACGAACGCGGTGACGAGGCCGATCCGGCCGGTGCGCGAGCCCTGCCACGACATCGCGCAGAGCAGCAGCATGAGGCCGAGGAACGACAGCTGGAGCGTCCAGTTCTTGACGTCGAGGACCGGCAGCATCGCGACCATCAGCACGACGATCGTCGCGTACGACCACAGCCCCTTCTTCGCGCGAGCCTTGCCGATCTCGAGTGCGTCCGCCGTCATCCGCGCCTCGAGATCCGGCGGTAGCTCCTTCGGCGGCTCGAGCATGAGCTTGCCGACGAGCGCCGCCGCGTGCTCGTTCTCGGGATCGAGCGCGAGGGCGCGACCTGCGCGCCGCATCGCCGTGGCATGCGCGTCGATCCCACCGGCGGCGAGCGCCTCGCGCGCACCGTCGAGCTGCTCGGCCGCGAGGATCCGGCGGCGCTCCATGTCGCGATCGCCGTCGAGGTAGGCCTGGATCCGGTCGGCGAGCTCGCGCGCGGTCGGCCGGGCCTCGGGCAACTCGGCGAGCGCGTCGTAGCAGACGCCGTCGAGCTCGGGCGGGATCGTGCGATCGCCGGCGCGGCGCGCGGGCGCCTCCTGCGGATGGCTGAGCGTGGTCGCGAGCGCGGCCTCGCCACGTGGATGGAGCGGCTCGCCCGCGAGGATCTCGAACAGGATCGCGCCGAGCGCGTAGACGTCGGCCGAGATCCCGACCTCGCTGCCGCGGATCTGCTCGGGCGCCATGTAGCCGGGGGTCCCCAAGATCGCGCCAGACGTGGTCCCGTCCTCGATCAGATCGTGCTCGGCGATCGCCTGCATCGGGTGGGTCGACCGCGAGCGATCTGCGATCACACGCGCGACGCCCCAGTCGAGCACGTAGACCTCGCCGTAGTCGCCGAGCATGATGTTCGACGGCTTGAGATCACGGTGGACGACGCCGCGCGTGTGCGCGAGCTGGATCGCGAGACAGACGTCGACGTACGCGCGGAGGAGCCGGCGCACGGGCGTTTGCTCGACGAGGTGCTTCGCGAGCGTGACGCCGGTGAGCCGCTTCATCGTGAAGTACGGCAGGCCGTCGGTGTCGGTGCCGAGCTCGTAGACCGGCACGATCGCGGGGTGATCGAGGCGCGCCTGGATCCGCGCCTCGCGCAGGAACCGCTCGACCGCGTCGTGGGTCGGCGTCTTCGCGCGGATCCGCTTCACCGCGACCTCGCGCCCGATCCGCTGATCCTGCGCGACGACGACCTCGCCCATCCCTCCGCGCCCGATCAGCCCGCCGACCTGATAGCCGGGGTCCGGCAACGATGCGTATGCCGTCGCACCCCAGCTCGGGATGATCGTCATCGCGTGCGCGTCGTTGGTCTCGACCTGCGACGGCCGCGCCGGCGGTGTGACGACGCTGCCCTGACCGTCCGCGGTCGCATCACCCGCATCCGCGCGCGTCGCGATCGTCGGACCCCCAGGGGTCTCGTCACCACCAGGCATTACATCGATATTACTAGTTCGTCGGCTCGCCGCCCACGCACTCGATCGTGATCTCGCCGTCCTTCACGCCGACGGTGGCGGTGCCGCCCGAGGTCAGCTTGCCGAACAGGATCTCGTTCGCGAGTGGCGCCTTCAAGGTGTTCTGGACGAGCCGGCCCATCGGCCGCGCGCCCATCGCCTTGTCGTAGCCGTGGTCGACGAACCAGTCGAGCGCCGCGTCCGAGACCTCGAGGTCGACCTTCTTCTCCTGCAGCTGACCTTCGAGCTCGAAGATGAACTTGCGGGCGACCTTCTTGATCACCTCGCGCGGCAAGGAGCCGAACATCACGGTCGCGTCGAGCCGGTTGCGGAACTCGGGGGTGAACACCCGCTCGAGCGCCTTCTTGCCGTCCTTCGAGTCGGCGATCGAATCGCCGAAACCGATCTTCCCGATCGCCATCTCGCGCGAGCCCGCGTTCGACGACATGATCAGGATGACGTTCCGGAAGTCGCTCTTGCGGCCGTTGTTGTCGGTGAGCGTCGCGTGATCCATCACCTGCAACAGGATGTTGTAGATATCGGGGTGCGCCTTCTCGATCTCGTCGAGCAGGACGACGCAGTACGGATGCTTGTTGATCGCGTCCGTGAGCTGACCGCCCTGATCGAAGCCGACATATCCGGGCGGCGCACCGATCAGGCGCGACACCGTGTGCTTCTCCATGTACTCCGACATGTCGAACCGGAGGAACTCGATGCCCATGACGGACGC
>Ga0307509_10010298_pt1 | contig 11485 bp, 11 predicted proteins | sample 10_EM_MG_FD_202245 | JGI IMG/M metagenome (GOLD analysis project Ga0307509, IMG submission 202245) | Populus trichocarpa ectomycorrhiza microbial communities from riparian zone in the Pacific Northwest, United States - 10_EM | ecosystem: Host-associated > Plants > Roots > Unclassified | place... | reverse complement strand
CTTTTGTCGTCTTGAGTTCGTTGAGAGTCCTGAAAGAAACGATGAGCCCAAAATAAGGGAGAAATTTCAACTGGATCGAAATCCGACCTTCCATCTCCAGGCGCATCGAGAAGTTTAGCAAATTGACCCATGAGAGTGTTCTGTTTCTCGTCCCATTTCCTGTCATACCCGTTCATCTTCGGTTAAAAAATAGATAACGATGTATTTTCGAGGCCTCTTATCTGCTGAATTGGAGATGAATGGATGTTTGAGCAAGAACAAACTCGCGTAAAAGGATTCAGGTTTTTCAAAGAAACTCGTGTCGACTCACGTGATCGTCCCAGTGATGGTTGTCATATAATCAGATAAAAATCGAACATACATCATGGCACCTATGCGAGAAGCTCTTTAAATTCACCATTGTCAATCATCTCCTGGACGATGTCCAAACCACCCACTAGCTCTCCATTCACGATTAACTGTGGGAATGTTGGCCAATCGTTCAAGACTTTCAGCCCTGTTTTTAAATCGGTTGGATCAGCACTGAGAAACCAGAATTCAACTTTAAAATATTTACCCTGTCTAACACTCTCGTCCGTTAGGATATCAAAATGTTTAAACTCTATGTCATGTTCTTTGAGCAGCCCGCTGATCTTCCGGGAAAACCCGCATCGAGGCGCGCCAGGACTGCCCTTCATGAATAAGACGACTTGACTCTGGTTCATTAGCGATTTGAGCCTTGTGTTCAGCTCCTCTGTTGATTCCTCCTTTGTGCCATCCATCATATTTGACGTAACAACAGTGGGTGCTTTGGCTGGTGCATTGTCAGTCCGGGACAATGGAATATACGATGGGGTGGTTGCAAATTTCGCGACGGACTGGGTAAGAGCCGCAGCATCTGCGCCCGAAATCCGGTCAAGAAGTGCATGACCCTATACAGAAGGGATTGAGCGCTACCACACATTTCAGAATAACGCATTAATGTACCCGGAGGATGACAAATGAAGGAACTGCTTCAATTTCGAAAGATTCTGCGATGTCTGCTTGGGTTTCTGCCTCAACCTAACATCGTAGCCGGTGTAAACTTTCAAATATACTTTGACAATGTTTCATTGCTCACCTGAACGAACAATGCGGCTTTATACTTGTTCGACAACTCCTTCACTACCTCATTCATTTGTTTGCACGGCTCTGCCCATGGTGCCCAAAAATTGATCACAGAGACTCTGTTGAGATCCTCCGATAGGATGTCCTGAAAATGTGTTGGTGAGATGACTTCAAAGAAATTTGAGCTCGCCATCGTGAAGGTCAGGAAGTGAAAAGAGGGCGTTGCCCCGAGTGTGGGTGGCTTTGTAATATTCAGGGCTTATCGGATAAGATGGCGTTATTCGGATCTTGCCGAATCCTCCTTGAACCGAACACTCAACACCCACGTAATGTTAGACATGTATTCACAGATGGCGGTAAGAACAACTAACCAAAAACATCATTGAAGCTTCAGAGTGATATCTATTTTTCTTAGGAATATATTTTGTCGCTGAATCAAAAACACTGTCTGTAATGTCACTTCCAGCAACCAAAATCTTGCCAAGAACCATTGAAGCGCAGTGCCCGACAACAGCCTCGCCGTCAACTGAATGGATTGAACAAATGCCAGCTTTGGATGTGGGAATCGTCATCATTGGAATCTTTGTGCGGCTACCCGGACACTCATGTCTCCACTTTTCAGAATGGGAACAATTTTCACCGTCCCTCGGGTTCGGTCAATACATGTATTCAATCGCTCTGATTTCTAGTGGGGAAATGGCGGAGTAACGTTTACCCAATTGCTGGTAAGCAATCAAAATATTGATTATTGATCAACGTCCATCTCTCACCCTCACAGAAAACGGCAGCCAGTCGCTACTTTCTAGTTGAGCTCGATTACACAGTCTTTGACTTTTCACTACCCCGGACAGCTTACTTCTTCAATTGAATCCATCCGCATCCACCGTCCGACAGTAGAAATGCTTTAAGGTGCTCGACCTCATGTGTCGATTCTCATTTGCGGGAACATTGCAAAAGCGACCGACCTTGAAACCAAGGTCCCGCCCGGACCTGGGGGGAGGCCGGAAGGTGCTTTCCCTCACTGCACCAACCGATGTGTTAGGAATCCACAATAATTAGGTGTCATGAGACTTCACTCGAAAGGCATCTTCACGCTTTCAGTCGTTGTATGGGTATGATCTCGTCCTCTTTGCCCAATCGTAACAGAAAAAGGTTGTCTGGAGCTCGTTAGACTCAGTTGAGTTAGCTTGGGATTCTTCATTCCTTGAATAAGACATGCAACCGCACTGTCCTGGAGCGTTTGGATCCATTTCTGTAGAACTTGGAAAGTAGTCCCGAGTTCATAGACGTCCAAAGTGAGTGTTTGAACCCCATCATTGGCCGTAGACCCTTCCATTACTATACACCCGGGAAAGAGTTCTTGAAACCATGTTTTATTATTTTTGAATGCATCGCATTCTCTCGGGGCTGGCGAAGAGAGACCCATTATCTGTTCGTCTCCCGCCAGTTCGACACTTATTAACTTCCATTCCCTCATCTCTAGGTCGTCGTTCGTTTTACAGGCCGAGTAATTTCATACAACAACATTCTCGACGAAATCGTAAATCTGGAACAAGAAGACCTGTTTCGAGGGCATAAATGAGGCCGTCTCCACTTCACTTTCTATGGTGAAGTGGGACCTGGGTCGAGAAAATCCAGGGACGCTGTGCTCAGCAAAGTTCGATATCGGAATTCCCGTTCTCTTTATCGTTGAAGGCTCAGGAGAGTGCCTCGTCGTCGTGAAGGACTCTGGCGCCAAACAACCATCAAAGCAGATCAGGGTCCCCGAGATTTACCGAGCACTATGTATGTAGACTTGATCGAACGAAGCTGACTAGATCAGGGGCGATTCAATTTAGCGAAGAATTTGTTAGATTTACTGCCGGTTGTTAAGGTGGCCTGTGTCCCCGGTCAAGCTTTCAAGAACGGGCCCAGGGCGTACAACGCCAGGGGCGCTAAAGTTGTCAAAGCTCATAGATATTACGAGTACCATCGAGAATACTCCGCTTAGTTGACCGTTATGTATATATTCTCCCAGTGAAGGACAAAGTGGTTTTTAGCCCGGGTGTCAGCCTTCAGGGGTTATATCAGCACTTTGCATAGTGGCGTAGCTTGAGATAGTTATCATGAATTGCACCCGCGATACAAAGCCGCTGTAAAGAGTTGTACATAAAGGCTGGAACATTGATGAATATCGGCGCGTGTACCTACTACCCTACCCAAGGTGCTATCTCATATCGAATGATATTAATGTCACAAGACGTGGATCATTTATTCAGGCTCTCGCCTGTCCAGAATCTTGGTCATGAGCCAGACCCAGTCTAATTCTCAGCACTCCCTGGGATTGTTACCAGTTTATTGACGATTGAACCAAGCCGGATAAGTTGTGGTCGGGTATACATACCTAAAAAGGCAACTGTGTGGTTGTGGCAGCACATAGCGAACTAAAAGAAATCGACAGAAGGCCGCATACAAACCGGCGGTTGATTTAGGCCTAAAGGTAGAATTTTCTCTCTTGGCTTACAAGGCCCACCTGCCTGGATTTCTGATGAGGTTCAGAGTTTGGCCCTGTTATACAAGCGACAGGTATTCCCATGATCTACTTATCAGCAACTATCATGCAAGCGTTGGTTAAGGCCCCTAGAAATTAGATGGTTTCGATGCCAACCCTTCACTTCAGCGGATATTGATAAGATATGTATTTCCTTTTCTCCAGCTTTGTGGGTTCAAAGGGGTTTTGGGCGGCCGATAGTATGTAAGTGTCTATTAACGTGTGTCATGCGACAAACCCAAAAAAAACGAGTCATTCACTGTCGGATTGAGAAAAATATACCCATGAGAGATGTGCGTGTGTGTGAAGAACCTGGAGCTCGGGTGCGGTAAATAGAGTCTAGACAATCAAGAGAGGAGATAATTGTGATTCAATTGCGCCTCCAGAATGCTCACGCGCTTACGTTTGGAATTATATGCAGGGAATATACGGCGGTCGACAGGTAGTGGAAATTTGGTGGGTAGTAGAACTCAAAGTGCAACTAGAAATAATAGTCCAGTTCAAACCATGTAAGGTCACCCGTAAATGCACCTTCACCAGGACGACATTACCCACACAGTGGAAGTAATGAACCTGAATAATGAACCTGAGTAAACGACATTCTGTCTGTACAATGACACAGTACGTATTCCGTTATGATACCTGTCAGACATATGTCCGATGTGCCCAGTGTGCCCTCACGCAACGAATATGGACAGGGCACGCGGAGAAAGGTACCAATGAGACACTCAGACAGAAGGAGAAATTTTGAATCAATGAGCATCAAACCAGTCTGACACACGCTCGACCAATTCGGCCTTCTTGCCAGACACGTTCTGACCCTTCGACTTCAAAAAATCCTGGGATGAATACAGTTCAGTGAGCAAAAGCTACCGCCTTTGAATAGGTCAGCTGTACCTTCAACTGATCAACGCGTAGCTGAAAAGGCGACGGGATTACTTGGAACCTAATCAAATGCTGAATAGCTATGCCACCCACCTTGGCAAGCACCCCGTTGTCATATTTGCTCTTGATCTCAGCTTCATCAACGCTCACATCCTAATAATACCCGCCACTGTAAGGGTTACACAAATGAGATAGCAGCGAAGGTAACTAACCGCCTTGCGTTTCGAACCGGTCGTCGCCGGTACAACCAAACTCGCCGAGTTGTCTTCGGCAAGGGCAGTTTTCCACTCCTTCATAAACTTTCCTGCTCTCTATGAATAGCACAACATACGAAAAACACGGAAGTCCTTGTACCAGGTCTTGACATGAGTGAAAGGAGAAAACATACCTTATGCATCGACCCCACTTTCGGTTCAGTCAGGTCCTCGAAAGAATCGGGATCATACTGTTCTCGGAAAGCACTTGCTTGGAGCTGAGCGTTATGGTATGCAAGGGCTATGTACCACGAGGTCAGCCCAATGTGACCGGCCTCACCAATGGGGAATCCCATGAAAAGTAAACGCATACCAGGATTAGGGTACGAATCTGGCGGGTATGCTCCGTTTTTGACCACCAATTTATCGATCCATGCACGAGCGGATGCCTTCAGATCGTCAGAGGCTGTTCGAGGCACGGAGTGGTCATTGATATGATATTCCAATGGTGAATTCACTGAAAATAGACGATACCTCGGAAGGCCTCCTCGATCGGAGCCATTCGAATGTCGTCTGCGAAAGGGAGAGGGATGAGATGAAACCCGGCTGGGTCAGCCCAACCTGTTTCATCTTTACGTTCCTCCTGCATCGACGGCTCGATTAGACCACACCTGTCACTCGGATTAAGTGACAAACGTACCTGCGGCAGAAGCGCGCAGAACGCTGGAGATGCATTGCGCCTGGTCAACGCGAGGACGATGGCGATCTTGCCTTTTTTAAGCATCGTCTGGAGGAGTGCACTAAAGGTACGTTTGCTACCAGAATAGGACTGGAAAATCCCATTTAGATGACCAGATCAAATCCTTGTATCTTGTCTCACCATCTCGTCGGGGTAAATGAATAGGGAGTGTTTGACATTGTCTTCAAAGCGGAGTTCACTACGGTCCTTGAATCCGAGAAGTTTAATTCCTGAAAGGAGGAGGCAGGAGATAAGGAAGGAGCCAACAAAGATGGGAGAATGTATTGACCAGGCTCAAGACCCAAAGTGCGAAAAGAACGGATTTCCTCGGCGGTGTAAAACGGCTACGCAAGGGAAGGGAATGCATGTCAAACACCAAAAATATCATTGAGGAGGATGGCTCACTCGACTACCAGCTTTGACAACCCGGGCTCCAAATGTGCCGTTCGATTCTTCGTTATCTTCATCTCCATCTGCATTTGCGCCTAAATCAGCACCATAGACAATTTTTGTCTTATCGATATCAGCTTGACGGTCCTGCAAATATCATGAGATAGTGTTAATGGAACAGGTCGGTTCGCACCTCGTCCACATACGACGTTCGAACTGTGGCGACTTCCATTCGATCTCCAAGATCGACAAAATATTTATATGCTCCTTTCTTTTGTTCTGTGACCAAACCATACCTGCGGCAAATTGTAAGAATACGGAAAGCAAGGTATGAATACAGAGGCGCGCCCTTTGATTCCAATTGTGAGGCCGTCACCGAGCTTGAAAGGGACACTGAACAGGGACCGTTTTGGAACCTCGTGGAAACGCATTTGGGATAGAAGATCTTCGATACGAGAAATGGAAATGGATTCCGGCAAGACAGAGGAGTCTTCCCGTAATCCATCCTCGTCCCCAAGGTTCGTTGGGAGCAAGACGGACTAATTAGTTAAAATGAAAATAAACGCCGGGTATTTGGTAAGGTCCGTACTCACGGAATAAAAATTAGAAACGTCAAAGGGTTTCTCCTCCGTACTGATAAAGAAGGGTTCCACCGTGACGCCGGCTTGGGTGAGGTCCTATGAATCAAAATTATCTCTCACAGTTTCATCCCTTGGTATGAAAAAGACTGACAATCAGAGTCGTTCGGGCAGAAGTGATCAATTGCCTGCTGCCTGTGGCAGGGTGGGGATTATCTTCATCGGTAATGAGAAAGACACGCTTCGACGCGGTTTTTGGTGCACTAGAACTTGAATTAGTACTTATCTGAGTTTTATTGCTTTTCCTCACCCATCGCGGAGTACCCAGTTACAACTTGTGAAGACATCACCCATCGGTACTCGTCCACTCGTCAAAGGGGGAAATGTCTTTCTCAATTCATCAGGATCCTCACGAGAGGCTTCGCGAGGAAATGAGCCAAAAGTCCGGAAGAATAACATAACGATAGGAACGGACCATCGAGGAGTTGGATAACTTCCTGGACTGTTGAAGCACTCAAGGGAGAAATTGGCTGAAAGAGAAACGTGTTTCGCTTGATTTCGGATCCTTGGCCCCTGCTTGTCTCGGACTTCCTAGTCTTAATTCATACCAGAGCGTTACTCGTAGCACCGAGTAACAGGGCTTATATCTCACTGTATTGAAAAGCAGAATTCCAACTGAGTCATTGGGCCCGACGATGATTTTCTTCTTTTGTATTTGCATTGCCGCCTCGAGTGCGGTATAAAGATGACACGTTTGAACGTCTTCATATTTTGGATCATCATATAGCTTCAACATGGATTCTGAACAGTCAATGCAGAAGAGAATCACGTCTCGTTTCATTTCATAAATCTAGGCCAGAGCCATAAATTCGAGAGACTTGTGATAGTATTCTGGGTACTCACCGAGGCATCCTGCAATTCCTCGTCCTCCTCTTCATCAATTTTGTTCCAATCCTCGTATGGCGGCATCTAGATCTTGTTACTATGAGTTGATAGAGGCGGACAAGCAGTTCAAATTGAGTCACGTCGTGGCGCGTTTGTGACTTGACGTTTGACGTGACACGGTACTCGGCTCACTCCTAACCCTGATCATCCTTCAGCAGTCTCGTTGACTAATCAACGTTGCGACCACGATATACGGAAGAATATGACCTCTGTAATTCCCAAGCTTCGAGAGATATCTCTCACCCAAATCTCGAACCTTGAGCTTCCAGATTTGAAAATTAAGACGGACGATGATGTTGAATACTGGAAGAGTACACAATCATACTTCGACTACAGGATCTTTCTCAGGCGACTGAATGAATCTGTCGTTGGATATTTTCTGCCATGGAAGCCAAACGCTCACAGCCAGGTACGTTCTTACCACCTCAATTATCATACCTCCGTTAATCAAGGCAGTCAGTGGCAAAGATCCTAGCGATTCTCGACGACTTGAACCAATGGATCGATGATATTCCACCATTTGAGACCCCTCAACGATTTGGGAACCTAGCTTTTCGACGCTGGGGTCAGCGGTTGGAAGAGGTCGGCTGCCTTCAGTTGTAAACTGGCACAACCTCGTTAAACAATAACTTTGGGCAGCAATCTGATCGAATTTTGGAACAGCTTTTGCAACCTGAATTTTCGACGATCATCCCCCACATAAAACCATACTTGCTGACATCCTTTGGGTCTTTTTCTCGAATGGACTACGGAACTGGTCATGAGACCTCTTTTGCCCTATTTCTTCTTTGTTTAACCCTAGTCAGGTTCTTCCAGCCCGTCGAAGAAGAAGAACGTGACCTTGTCTTGACTGTCTTCCTACGTTATGTGAAATTATGTTGGAGACTTCAAGATGTGTACAGGCTCGAACCCGCGGGGAGCCACGGAGTCTGGGGACTAGATGATTACTGTTTTCTTCCCTACATTTTCGGTAGTGGACAACTCCGAGGTAATTCCCCCTCTCAACCTTCTCCCACTTTACTGAAACCTCGACAACAGATCAGACAGAAATCCCCGTTTCTGCGATTCTCCGGCTACCCCTGCCACCAACGAACCTGTATTTCATAGCCGTAACGCGTATCCACGATGTCAAGTATGGTCCTTTTCATGAACATTCCTCCCAACTTCACTCCATCGCCGCCGGAGTTCCTAATTGGAGCAAGGTTAACTCCGGCCTGTTCAAGATGTATGAGGTGTGTATACCTTGAGCTCGGGTCGAATAAATCTGATGATTGCTAGGCTGAAGTTTTAGGGAAGCGCGTTGTCGTGCAACATATTCCTTTAAGCGGGCTGCTGGACTGGGGGAATGGCCGCGGCGCTTTCTCCTCGGGTGTGCCTTCTCCCTCTCAGGGTGTAAATCAAATATATCCAACTACAGCGATACCCTGGGCATCCACACGACCTTTTACGGCCATGACCCAGGTTACAGGACAGCTTAGGTTACCTTCACTCCAATATCCTTCAACAATACAGGAGTCCATAACTCCGACTTCTCTTCCTCCAAGCCATCCATCTGGAGTAACGCCTACCCGGCTTCCCACAAATCACATTCAAAGGCCGCCCTTATAGTCAAGCTTGGATAGGAAGGATGAATGGAAGGTTGCTCAGTTGCATCAATGAGCACTCGACGACGGATTCTTGGAAAGGTGAGAACTGTTTCGCGCAACCGTGCAGCAATTTAAACCATCGTCCATACATACATACTCCCTAATGAATCAGTCTCGTTGTGTATCTCTGTTTCGACCCTGGTTCACCCGATTTTACCTCGGTGTCAACTCGGAGCATGTGTTTTGCGAATTGAACAACCTTTTTACCAGGCCCACTCATGTTGCACCGTGGAGTGGCAACATCGACAGAAAATTCTCGCGCTGTCATTATCAGTGGTCATGCTTTTCTCATTCCGTCAATGGCTTTCTGATCCTTTTCACTCCCCGTCTCTTACTACATGATCATGGGGTTGACCTCTTTAATGGAGGAATCTCGACTCTTGCCAACTTTGTTCGACTCAATTGGGCTCCTGGAAATCGGACCCCCCTGTTTGCTCGAGCTCCCTGACACTGTTTTGTTGATGACAAAATGCCGAACAACCTTGGATTTTTGTGGGACTTTCCTCTGCATGATATTTTCCGTGTTCTCGGACATTGTGAAACCGCCGGCAGATGGTTAGCTCAATGATGATATCCGGTTCTTGAAATCAACTCAATTCCCAGAAGATGGTTGGAAAAAAATTTGAACCCCTCTATGTCAACGATAAAGAATGTTTCCCATGTTTGAATGGTCTAGGCCATTCTATTGAAATGCCGATCTTCAATTCAATGCAGAATCTGGCTGTCGAGCAGCTCGAGTTCTCCAAGGCCTACTTCAGACATCGAAGGTTCTTGTGACATTGACGGAACTCTACGGAACGGCGACAATTAGGTGACCCACCTAACTACAAACCTTGCCCAGTGGGGACTTTACATGTCAGGTCGCCATATCATGAAGATGCTTATCGTTAACTGCTATCCATCCATGATGGACGGAGACAAACTTAATCCATATCTCCAGGTCTAGCCGCAATGATTTCCAGGACTATCCGAAGAAAACGTTCAGAGCACCCTTTAAATTCCCCTACCTCGCGCTGTCAGGCAACCATTCACGCGCCACCTCCTGCTCCTAAACCCAGCTGGATTTGACGTGACGTTGTCGATAACATGATAAACCCATGAAAGATTTCGACATGTTGCCGTCATCATGCCGACAACACTCGAGATAGCTTAGCGGCGGAGATGTTGATCATGCCGGACGCGAAATGCATATGTCACAGTATGCCAATAGTTCACTACGGTTCAGGGCAATCGCATAAGTATTGATATATTATATGTCATAGCGCACGCCAATGTGGCGCACTAACCATCGTGACGTACTCCATGATTCATGAAACAAGCTAAGAATAATATTACTTACCCCGAGAACGAACTCAGTCAGGTACGCACCGTACACCAAAAATGCTGTAGGTGAAATCAAGGCGAAATCGTACCTCAACGATTAGCAACGAATTTGGAAAAGAATAATCCATACCCAAGGGGACATCCAAATGGCGGAAATTTTCTGTCCCCGCGAATTCGCCATGCAGTCATCCAAGGAGATAGTAAAGACACCTGAGATACACCTACAGCGTACTCCGACATCAAAAATCAGCTTCGAGTCCGAAATCGCGGGAGAACTCCAAGGAAGATAAATAACCGAATACAATTCCACAGTGTTAAGCGGGGTAGTTTTATAAATAGGTGAAAGTTGGGCCTTCTACCATAGAAAGGTTTTGATTACGGGTTACGACGGGTGCGGGATCTGTAGGGATCTATAAGCCCACTGATGATCAGTCGTGGACACATTTTATAATTTGGCCAGATGACCGTGTGGTTTTCAGAAAAACACTACATGCAATATAGACAACCTTGAAGGAAGGCACAGAAGGCACATATTCCCGAAAGGAGAAGATCTGAGCCTCAATATTCATAAGATGAAGCCAGTACCGTCTTCATGATCGTCAACTTAAAGCTTGACACATCCCGGATGACCTATGTACCAAACGGAAAAACTAATCAACGACCGAATGGCCGCAATCTCGAGGAGTTTCGAGGTGCGTTCGAACTTCGCTTGTGTCGATCAAGCACCGACGTCGGAAAGTGTCGGTACCCGGTAGCGAACCTCGGAAAGTCAACCGCAGTGATATTCTGAACTGCCGCCCAGAGCTGCGCAAAGTAGTTGGAATTACGGCAGAATGCGTAGGAAGGGCGGAAGAAAAGTGGAACTGAGACGAGCCCCTGTCTTTCTTCACAACACATACCCAAAGGACTTAAAGAAAGGAAAAGCTTATTTATCTCCGGAGGCCCGACGAGGTATTCTCATATAGAAGATTAACTACATTAAAACAGATTAAAACATTTATGCAATGTGAAACTTCACTTCACAAGGGAGGTGTCAAAAACTAGTGTTTTGAGGTTATAAAATTTCTGAAACTCAGTTTATCCGACTTGTTATGTCAGACTCCCTTCTTGAGGACGCAAAGTTGCCCTGCGGCGTCAAGGATGATTGGCACTACAGTCGACTCCCTCAT
>Ga0307509_10010297_pt1 | contig 11486 bp, 10 predicted proteins | sample 10_EM_MG_FD_202245 | JGI IMG/M metagenome (GOLD analysis project Ga0307509, IMG submission 202245) | Populus trichocarpa ectomycorrhiza microbial communities from riparian zone in the Pacific Northwest, United States - 10_EM | ecosystem: Host-associated > Plants > Roots > Unclassified | place... | reverse complement strand
GGTACGCGCACCCGGACCAGATCCTCGGCCTCACCTTCACCCGGAAGGCGGCCGGCGAGCTCGCCCACCGGGTCCGCACCCGGCTCGGCCAGTTGGTGCGGCGCCTCGGCCGGGACGACGCGCTGGTCGGCGAGGCCACGATCGCCACCTACCACTCGTACGCCGCCCGGATCGTCACCGAGCACGGCCTGCGTGCCGGCTTCGAGCCGTCCGCCCGGCTGCTGACCGAGGCGGCCCGCTGGCAGATCGTCGATTCCCTGGTCCGGTCGTACACCGGCGAGATGACCGGCCTCAACCGGGCGCCCGGCACGGTCACCGACGACGTGCTGGCGCTCGCCGGCGAGCTGGCCGAGCACCTGGTCGGCCCGGGCGATCTGGCCGCCTGGACCGGCCGCTTCTTCGCCGAGGTGCAGGAGCTGCCGGGCCGGGTCTACAAGGACGTCGCGGACGCCCTGCAGCGGCAGCGGCAGCGGCTCACCCTGCTGCCCCTGGTCCGCCTCTACGACAAGCGCAAGCTCAACCTGGAGGCGATGGACTTCGGCGACCAGATGGCCCGGGCCGCCCGGGTGGCCCGCGACCACCACGAGGTCGGCGAGATCGAGCGCGGCCGGTACCGGATCGTCCTGCTCGACGAGTACCAGGACACCAGCCACGCCCAGGTGACGATGCTGAACGCGCTGTTCGGCGGCGGGCACCCGGTGACCGCGGTCGGCGACCCCTGCCAGTCGATCTACGGCTGGCGCGGCGCCTCGGCCGGCACGCTCGACCGCTTCCCGGCCGAGTTCATCACCGCCGAGGGTGCGGACGCGGCCGTCAAGACCCTCACCACGAGCTGGCGCAACCGCCCCGAGATCCTCGAGGTGGCCAACGAGCTGTCCCGCCCGCTGCGGGACTTCGGCGCGCAGGTGGCCACCCTGCGGGCCGCGCCCCGGGTGGCGGCCAGCGTGGGCGGGCGCACGGTCAGTTGCGCGCTGCTGCCCACGTACCAGAACGAAGCGGACTGGATCGCCGACCAGATGCTGACCGCCTGGCGGATCGCCGCCGGGATGTTCGACGCGTCGCCCGAGCAGATCCCGGTGGAGAAACGCCCGACCAGCGCCGTACTGGTCCGGGTGCGCAGCCAGATCGCGGTGATCGAGCAGGCGCTGCGGGCCCGCGGGCTGCCGGTCGAGGTGGTCGGCCTGGGCGGCCTGCTGGACACCCCCGAGGTCCGCGACGTGGTGTGCACGTTGCGGGTGCTGGCCGACCCGACCGACGGCGCCTCGCTGCTGCGGCTGCTGACCGGCGCCCGCTGGCGGATCGGCCCGCGCGACCTGGTCGCGCTGCACCGGCGGGCGCGCGGGCTGGCCTCGGCCCGCGCCGAGGTGGTCAACCGGGCCGAGCCGGAGGAGGTGCTCGCCGACCGGCTCGACGACGCCACGCTGATCGAGGCGATGGCCGACCTGGGCGCTCCGCAGCAGTACTCGGCCGAGGGTTATCTGCGGCTGCGCGCGTACAGCCGGGAGCTGGGCGCCCTGCGGCAGCGCCTGGACCAGCCGCTGCCCGACCTGGTCGCCGACATCGAACGGACCACCGGCCTGGACGTCGAGGTCGCGGTGCGCGGCTGGCGGGCCGGCGACGCGGGCCTCGCCCGGGGCCACCTGGACGCGCTGGGCGACGTGGCGGCCCGCTACGCGGCCGAGACCGACGGCGGCACGCTGGCCGGCTTCCTCGCCTTCCTGGCCGCGGCCGAGGAGGAGGAGCGCGGTCTCGAGCCGGGCCAGGTCGACGTGGTGGAGGGCGCGGTGCAGATCCTGACCGCGCACGCCGCCAAGGGCCTGGAGTGGGACGTGGTGTCGGTGGCCGGCCTGTGCAAGGGCGTCTGGCCGGGCCTGGTCCGCGGCACCGACCACTACCTGATGGGCATCGGCGTGCTGCCGTTCCCGCTGCGCGGCGACGCCGGCGGGCTGCCCCGGCTCGATCTCGCCGCCGCCGAGGACCAGAAGGGTGTGCTGGCCGCGGTCACCGCGTTCGGCCGGGACTGGCGGGAACACGACGAACGGGAAGAACGAAGGCTTGCGTACGTGGCGGTGACCCGTCCCCGCCGCCTCCTGCTGTGCTCGGGCTACTGGTGGGGCGAGGGCGTGAAGCGGCCGCGCGGCCCGTCGGTCTTCCTCGACGAGATCCGGGCGAGCTGTGCGGCGGGCGCCGGGCTGGTCACCGAGTGGACGCCGGAGCCCGCCCCGGACGCGACCAACCCGTCCGGCGACGAGGTGGCCTCGCTGGACTGGCCGCTCGACCCGCTGGGCCGCCGCCGCCCGGCGATGACCGCGGCCGCCGACCTGATCCGCCGCATGATCGCCGACCCGGACGCGTCGGCCGCGACCGCGTTCGCCGAGCTCGCCGCTCGCGAGCCGGAGATCGCCGCGAAGGCGGGATTCGCGGCCGACCTCGTGGGGCTGCCCACTCCGGACCCTGGGCTGGATGAGAGCGGCAGCGATCCGGACATTTCGCGCTGGCGGCGGGAGGCCGACCTGCTGCTGGCCGAGCGGGACGAGCGGTCCCGCCGGGACGGCCCGGTACGGGTGGCCCTGCCCGCCCACCTCTCCGTCTCCCAGCTGGTGGTGCTGCGCCGCGACCCGCAGGCGCTGGCCCGCTCGCTGCGCCGCCCGCTGCCGCGGCGGCCCGCGCCGTACGCCCGCCGGGGCACCGCCTTCCACGCCTGGCTGGAGCAGCGCTTCGGCTCGGCCCGGCTGATCGACATCGACGAGCTGCCCGGCGCGGCCGACGACGACGCGGCCGCGGACGACGAGTTGGCCGCCCTGCAGGAGGCGTTCCTGACCGGGGAGTGGGCCGACCGCACCCCGATCGAGGTGGAGGTGCCGTTCGCGACCTCGGTGGCCGGTGTGGTGGTGCGGGGCCGGATGGACGCGGTCTTCGCCGAGTCGGGCAACCGGTACGACGTGATCGACTGGAAGACCGGCCGGCGGCCCACCGGCGCCGAGGCGGAGGCGGCGGCGGTGCAGCTGTCCGCGTACCGGATCGCCTGGGCCTCGCTGGCCGGGGTGCCGATCAACCGGGTCCGGGCCGGCTTCCACTACGTGCGCGAGCAGGTCACCGTCCGCCCGGCCGATCTGCTGGACGCCGAGGCGCTGGCCGCGCTGCTGGCCGAGGTCCCCGAATCGGGTGACTAGGCCACGCCGCAGCCCCACGCGACCGGCAGGACTGCCCCTAAGCCGCCGCCGCCAGCAGGTGGAGCAGCGCGCTCGCGTACGCCTCCTCGGCGCTCGGCCCCTCGAACCGCCGCTCCTCGCCCAGCAGGACCGTGGTCACCTCGAAGCCCGCGGAGTCGCGGCGCAGGGCGCGGAAGGTCCCGCCGAGCAGTTCCCGCAGCTGGTCCTCGCGCGGCAGCCAGATGGCCTCCTCGAGCTCCACATCGTCGAGGGCCCACTCGGTGGTGCCGTTGAAGCCGATCACCCGGCCGTCCGGCACGTTATGCACCTGGATGGTCATGTTGCTGAGCACAAAGACCTCGTCGTCCAGATCGCGGTCCGGGATCGCGAAGCGGTCGCCCAGGGCCGGCTTCCAGCTCAGACCCGCCTCCCGGAGCCGCTGTGCCAGTTGAACGCCGATCACCTCTGAGTCCCCTCTTCCGTGCTACGCTCCGGACGTTGTTCGTTTGGTTCCCAAGTACTCAGGAGCGCCTGTGGGGAAGTCTGCCCCAGGCGCTCTTCGTCGTAACCCGGATTTCTCCGGTACGGGCGATCAGTACGGCGACACGAGACCCGAAAAATCCGGGTCTTACCACCTCGTTCCCGTCCATAATGGTCGGGAGCGATCGACCGTCGAGGAGACGATCATGGTTACCGGCGTTGTGAAGTGGTTCAACGCGGACAAGGGCTTCGGGTTCATCACCCCTGACGACGGCGGGGCCGACGTCTTTGCCCACTTCTCCGCTATCCAGATGTCGGGCTACCGCAGCCTGGAGGAGAACCAGCGAGTCGAGTTCGAGGTCACCCAGGGCCAGAAGGGCCCGCAGGCCGCGAACATTCGCGCAGTCTGATCTTCGGTAGAGGTCAGATCTCAATGTGCCGGCGCCGCATCTCTGGTGGGGTGCGGCGCCGCTCACGAGATCAGACGGCGGCCGCCTCCGGCAGCGGCGCCGTACCGCCCAGATGGGCGGGAAGCCACCAGCGATCCTCCGGCCCGGCGGGCTTTTCCGGGTACGCCTTCTGCACCGCGTCCAGCAGGCCGGTGAGCCGTTCCTTGAGTATCGCGGTGAGCGCGTCGGGCGACACACCCTTGGGCATCTCGATCGCCTGACCCACCTTGATCAGCACCGGCACGTGCCGCTTGGTCAGCTCTTTCTTGTGCCCCTTGGTCCACAGCCGGTGCGGGCCCCAGACCACCATCGGGATCAACGGCACCTTCGCCGTACGGGCCAGCCGCACCGCGCCGGATTTCAACTCCTTCACCGTGAACGACTCGCTGATCGTCGCCTCCGGGAAGACGCCGACCACCTCGCCGCCCTTCAGCGCGGTGGTGGCCTCGCGGAACGATGCGGCGCCCGCATCCCGATCGACCGGGATGTGCCGCATGCCGCGCATCAGCGGGCCGCTGATCTTGTGGTCGAAAACCGACTTCTTCGCCATGAACCGGACCAGGCGCTTGGACGGCTGGGCGGCCAGGCCGCAGAAGATGAAGTCCAGATAACTCACGTGGTTACTCGCCAGCACCGCCCCGCCCTCACTGGGGATGTGCTCGGCGCCGTCGACCTCGATACGCATATCGAGGGCGCGGAACATCGTCTTGGCTAAGGCGATGACCGGGGGATACACGAGTTCCATGTAAAGACGGTAGCCGAAGCCGCTGAAGATCGGCTGAATCGGGTGCAACCAAGGGCGCCCCGGCTGCGTCTTTACCTTGTGACGCCTCTTTTCGCCGCCCGGGGGAGGACCCGCATGCGCAGCACGCCCGCCCGTCGTGAGCTGGCGTTCGTGCTCGCCGTGGCCTGCGCCGGCCTGGCCGTCGTGCTGGTCGTGGTCTTCGCGCCGTGGTACCCGGCCGCACCACCGACTTCCGCCCAGGTCTCCACCGTTCGCGACCACATCGTCCGCCTCGTCGACGACCAGCGGCCCGGGGAGTCCACGATCACCCGGTGACCCGCGCTCCGCTCGGGCAGCGTTCAGGTACGTGGTGTTCACTGGGATTCATGTCTGAGCCGACCCCGGAGACGTTCGCCTGGCAGCGGCCCGGCGACCGGTTCGCGTCGGGCATGGTGACGGCTCCGCCGGGTCCGCCGGTCCCGCCGCCGTCCGCCCCGCCGGAGCCGCCCCGGCCGGACGGCCCCCGGCGCCGCCGCCGTCAGCTGCAGATCTTCGCGGGCATCGCGGGCGGGATCGTGGCGATCGGCCTGACCGTGATCCTGGTGCTCGCGTTCTCCGGCGACACCGGCGTCTTCCGGCGCAAGGAGTCGGCGCCCACCGATGTGCGGCCGCCGCTGGCCCAGGCCTGCCCCGAGCCCACCTCGTCGCCGAGCGCCGCGCCCACCCAGGCGCCGAGCGCCCTGCCGCCGGCCGCCGGGGCCCGCACGGTCGACCAGGAGGCGGGCATTTCGTACAAGGCGTACGGCGCGCCCTGGGTGCCGTGGGACGAGGTGTGGCGGGCCGGGACGCTCGAGGTGCCGTACAAGACCGGCCAGCACTTCATCACCGAGACCTACGCCGGCGGCGACTACCACGCGTCGATCCTGTCCGCCGCGGTGCCGGCCGCCGACAACGACGCCATGACGCTCAACCTGGAGTGCGTGGGCCAGCAGGTGGCCGCCGACGTCCGCGCCGAGTACTACCCGCAGCCCAACACGCTGGATCGGATCAAGGACGGCCTCACCACGCTCGGCGGCCGCCCGGCCTACCTGAGCGAGTTCCGCCTGCACTTCCACGCGCCCGGCCTGACCGCCACCGACGAGCTCTCCGCCGTCGCGGTCATCGACGTAGGCAAGCCCACCGCAGCCGTCCTGTACGTCTCCATCCCCGGCACCCACAAACAATGGGATTACGTGGTGGACGACGTCATGCAGAGTGTCCGCGTCCGGTAAGACCAAGAGCCGGACCGGGTTTTGCCATGCAGGACAGCCCGGCAGCCGCGCGCGGGGGGTGACCCACCACCGCGCGCGGCGCTGCATCGGGGACTGGTGTCCAACGTACGTCGGAATGGTGTTGAAGGTTTAGTTGCCGGTCAGGCCCCAGCGTTTGCGGAGGGCGTTGTCGGCCGCGTTGAAGACGACGTCGATCAGGATGCCGATCACCAGGACCACGATGATGTAGCAGATCACCAGGCTGGAGTCGGACAGGTCGCGGGCCTGCTGCATGCGTACGCCGATGGACAGCGCCCCCGGCACGATCACCAGCAGCTCGCCGGCCATCAGGCTGCGCCAGGAGAACGCCCAGCCCTGCTTGAGCCCGGAGATGAACGACGGCAGCGACGCCGGCAGGATCAGGTGCCGGTACTTCGCGATGCCCTTCATGCCCAGCACCTGGCCGACCCGCAACCAGGTCCGCGGCACGTAGTCGATGCCGCTGATCAGGCCGTTCGCCACCGATGGCGCCGCGCCGATGACCACCACGAACAGGATCGCGCTCTCGCTGATCTGGAAGAGCAGGATGGCCAGCGGGAACCACATGATCGACGGCATCGTCTGCAGGCCGGTGATCAGCGAGCCGATCGCGGCCCGCAGCGGCGCGAACCGGGAGACGGCCGCGCCCACCACCGTGCCGATCAGCACCGCCAGGCCGAAACCGGTGAGCGCCCGGGTCAGGGTGAGCCGCACGCCGTCCCAGAAGTCGCCGGTGGTGATCACGTCTTTCAGGTCGCTGAAGACCGTCTGGGGGCCGGGCAACACGTACTCCGGCTTCCACCCCGACCAGACCACGACCTGCCACAGGAACAGCACGATCGCCACGGCCAGCAGCTTGGGCCAGGTGTTCTTCCAGATCCGCTTGCCGATCGTGCCGTTGTCGCCCTTGGGCGCGAGCTCGAGCGCGTCGAGGCCGGAGACCTCGTTGTCCTGCACGGTCGCCGGGGTGCCGGCGCTCTCGGTCACGCCCTCGAGCCCGGCCTTGGCGGATGGGTACTTAGTTGGCATGGCGGGCCACCTCCGCGCGGAGCCGGTCGGTGATCTCGGCGGCCTGGCCGGACACCTCGGGGGAGTCGATGCGCCGGGGCCGGCCGTGGGTGATCGGGAAGTCCTCGATCACCCGGCCGGGCCGGCTGCTCAGCAGCACGACCCGGTCGCCGAGCCGCACCGCCTCGCGCACGTTGTGGGTCACGAACAGGACGGTGAGCTCCTGCTCCCGCCAGATCCGCTCGAGCTCGTCGTGCAGGAGGTCCCGGGTCATCGCGTCGAGCGCGCCGAACGGCTCGTCCATCAGCAGGATGTCCGCGTTCTGCGCCAGCGCGCGGGCGAGGGCCACGCGCTGGCGCATGCCGCCGGAGAGCTCGTGCGGCCGCTTGTCACCGAAGCCGCGCAGCCGGACGATCTCCAGCAACTCCTGCGCGCGCTTCTTGCGCTCGGCCCTGCCCACCCCGGCCAGGCGCAGCGGCAACTCGACGTTGCCGGCCACCGACAGCCAGGGGAAGAGCGCCGCCTCCTGGAACATCAGCGAGACGTGCCGGCCGCCGATGTCCAGGGTGCCGCCGCTGATCCGGTCGAGCCCGGCGACCAGCGAGAGCAGCGTGCTCTTGCCGCAGCCGGAGGCGCCCAGCAGGCAGACGAACTCACCCTGCCGGACCGTCAGCGAGACGTGGTCGAGCGCCAGGAGCGCCGAGGCGCCCGACCCGTACTGCTTGGAGACGTTCTCGAGGCGGACGACGGCATCGGTGGTACGGACTTGGGTTTGTTCCAGGAGGCTCATGCCATTCTGCCTTTCGGAGACGGGCGCCGTTCAGGCCGCGGCGTCGCTCACCTCGGGCTGACCGGCCGCCTTGAGCAGCTCGTTCAGCGGGCCGAGGTCGTAGATGCCCTTGAGGTCGACCGGCTTGAGCAGGCCGACGTCCTGGGCGTGCTGAGCGCTGGTGAACAGGGAGGAGGCGATCGGGTCGGCGGTGAAGCTGAGGTTCCCGAAGGCCGCGGTCAGGATGTTGTCCTTCAGCGGCTTGCCGGAGAGCGCCGCGATCTGGGCGTTGGCCGCCTTCTGCGCGTCGGCGTTGTCGTTCTTGATGTAGTCCAGCGCCTTGAGGTGGCCCTGCAGCAGCTTCTTCACCGTGCCCGGGTACTTCTTCAGGAAGTCCTGCGAGACGACCAGGTGGGTGGTGACGAACTGGCCGCCCGGCCACAGGTCCTTCTCGTTCACCAGCACCTTGCCGCCCGACTCGAGCTGCAGCCGGCTGAAGTACGGCTCGGGCACCCAGGCGCCGTCGATCGCGCCCTGGGCGAACGCCTGCAGCGCGGTCGCGTTGTCCTGCGGGAGGATCGAGACGTCGCCGCCGCCCTGGGCGTCGGCGTTGAGGCCGTTCTGCTTGAGCCAGGCGCGCAGCGCGACGTCCTGGGTGTTGCCCAGCTGCGGGGTGGCGATCTTCTTGCCCTTGAGGTCGGCCGCCGAGTTGATGCCCGGCTTGACCACCAGGCCGGCGCCGGCCGAGGTGCTGCCCGCGATGATCTTCAGGGCCGTGCCCTTCGACTGCGACCAGCCGTTGATCGCCGGGTTCGGGCCGATGTAGGTGGCGTCGATCGCGCCGGAGAGCAGCGCCTCGAGCGCGGCCGGGCCGGCGTTGAAGGTCTTCGCATCCAGCTTGGTGGTGCCCAGCGCGTCCTGGAAGAAGCCCTTGTTCACGCCGATCAGCGCGGGCGCGTGGGTGATGTTCGGGAAGTAGCCGAGCCGGATGGTGGACGCCTCGGCGGTCCCGCCGGACGTGGAGGCGGTGCTCTTGTCGTCGTCCTTGCCGCAGGCGGTGAGGGCGGTCGCGGCAAGCAAGGTGGTGGCGGCCAGGGCAAGCGCACGTATGGTGCGGGAGCTCATGCTCACTCCTAGTGATTCGATATCGGGGAGAGTTCGGCCAGGGTCCGGTGGTCGACGACGCCCTCGATGGCTTCCTCGACGGCGACCCACACGTCGTGCAGCCCGGTGGCGGCGCCGTGATAGGTCGTGGTGGCGGTGGGCAGCCCGCGCACCGTGGTCAGCGCGCCGCCGACGGCCCGGACCACGTCACCCACCGTGATCTGCTCGGCCGGGCGGGCCAGCGAATACCCGCCGTCCACGCCGCGGTGGCTGTGCAGCAGCCCGGCGCGGCGCAGGTCGAGCAGGATGCCCTGGAGAAAGCTGAGCGGGATGTCCTGGGCGGCGGCCAGTCCGGCCGCCTTGACCAGGTGCGGCTGCTCGGCGGTGATGGCGAGCATGGCCCGTACGGCGTAGTCGGTGCGCGCCGAGACGTACACGGTCCGGTCCTCCTCGCTCCCAAATTCTGCTTTCCCTATCTGATGCATGGGAATAATGGACGAGGTGGGATTGCCTCGTCAAGGCCGGACCGCATCGCGGGATGCGTAGGACTCGCACGGGCTAAATCGACCCATAGATCGAAATTGGCGCTCTGCCTGTCGGTGACCTGCCGTGGGGACGACGAACACGGAGCGCGCTAATGTCAGTCCGTGGCGCGCAGAACTAAGATCCCCGCAACCAAGTACCCGGTCGAGCGATTCACCCTGGAAAACGGCCTGCGGGTGGTTCTCACGCCCGACCGCAGCGCACCCGTCGTGGCGGTGGCCGTCGTCTATGACGTGGGCATTCGCTCCGAGCCCGAGGGGCGGACGGGTTTTGCCCACCTCTTCGAGCACCTGATGTTCCAGGGCTCGGAAAACCTGGAGAAGCTCGCCCACTTCCGGCACGTGCAGGGCTCCGGCGGCACCTTCAACGGCTCCACCCACCTCGACTTCACCGACTACTTCGAGGTGCTGCCGGCCGGCGCCCTCGAGCGGGCGCTCTTCCTCGAGGCCGACCGCATGCGCGGCCCCCGGCTGACCGAGGAAAACCTCCTGAACCAGATCGACGTGGTGAAAGAGGAGATCCGGGTCAACGTGCTGAACCGGCCGTACGGCGGGTTCCCCTGGCTCAAGCTGCCCCCGGTGATGTTCGCCACCTTCGCCAACGCGCACGACGGCTACGGCTCGTTCGGCGACCTGGACAGCGCCACCGTCGACGACGCGAAAGCCTTCTTCGACCGGTACTACGCCAGCGGGAACGCCACCCTGGCGGTGGCCGGCGACTTCGACGTGGCCGAGGCGTCCGCGATGATCCAGCGGCACTTCGGCGACGTGCCGGCCCGTCCGGCCCCGCTGCTGCCCGACTTCGACGAGCCCGCGCCCGACGGCGAGCGGCGCGACGCGTACACCGACCGGCTCGCCCCGCTGCCCGGCGTGGCCAGCGCCTGGCGGGTGCCGGACCCGATCGCCGGCTTCGACGAGTTCCTGCCGTACGTGGTGCTGGCCGAGGTGCTCACCGACGGCGAGGCGTCCCGGCTGGTCGAGCGGCTGGTCCAGCGGGACCGCTCGGTGACCAGCATCGGCGGCTACATCGGCTTCATGGGCGACGAGTTCCAGGTGCGCAACCCGACCGCGCTGCTGCTTCAGGCGCACATGCCGCCCGGTGGCGACGCGGAAAAGGTGCTGCGCACGGTCGACGAGGAGCTCGACCGCCTGGTGCACGACGGCCTCGCCCCGGGCGAGCTCGAGCGCACCCAGGCCCGCATCGCGACCCATCTGCTGCGCGACACCGATTCCGTGCTCGGCCGGGCGCTGCCGATGGCCGTGCTGGAGCTGCAGCGCGGCCGGCCCGAGCTGCTCAACGAACTACCCAAGCTGGTCGGCGAGGTCACCGAGGCGCAGATCGTCACCGCCGCGGCCACCCTGCGCCCCGACCGGCGCGCCACCGTCGAGGTCCTCCCGGGAGCCGCCCAATGACCGCCAAGAAGCTGCCCGACCTGGTACCCGACGCCAAGCTCAAGCTCCCGAAGCAGGTCGAGCGCTCGTTGCCGGGCGGGCTCACGGTGATCGCCATCCGGCGTACCTCGGTGCCGCTGGTCGAGCTGCGGCTACGCGTGCCGTTCAGCCGGGCGCCGCTGCCCCGCGCCACCCTGCTGTCCCAGGCGCTGTTCACCGGCACCGGCGCGATGTCGAGCGTCGACATCGCGGCCGAGCTGCAGGCGGTCGGCGGCGGCCTCTCCGCGGGCCTGGACCCGGACCGTCTGCTGATCACCGGGAACGCGCTGGCCACCGGGCTGGACCGGATGCTCGAGATCCTGGCCGCGGTGCTGACCGATCCGGCGTACCCGAACGCCGAGGTCGCGACCGAGCGCGACCGGCTGGTCGACCACATCAACGTGGCGCTCAGCCAGCCGGCCCACATCGCTCGCACGGCGCTGCTCAAGCGGATGTACGGCACGCACCCGTACGCGATCCAGACCCCCGAGCCCGAGCAGGTCCGCGCTGTCCGCCCGGCCGCGCTGCGCAGCCTGCA
>Ga0307509_10010296_pt1 | contig 11486 bp, 10 predicted proteins | sample 10_EM_MG_FD_202245 | JGI IMG/M metagenome (GOLD analysis project Ga0307509, IMG submission 202245) | Populus trichocarpa ectomycorrhiza microbial communities from riparian zone in the Pacific Northwest, United States - 10_EM | ecosystem: Host-associated > Plants > Roots > Unclassified | place... | reverse complement strand
GGCCAGGAGCCCGACTACGTTAACATCGACGACAGCGCCGTGCCGCTCGGCAAGTACTCCCCATACGACCAGTTTGATGCACACCGCAATGCCCATGACGTCTTCGCGAAAATGACCACCGTAATCAGCGACGAGCAGCGGAGGTTTGCCAATACACACCTGGGTGTCTATGACGGACTGAGCCGCAGGAAGATGACCGTTGTCCTGTACTACTCGCTGGTGCGGCGGTTGTTCATGTGGGTAACGGTGGAGTATGCAGTGCGACTGGCCAAGAGAACGTTCGCCAAGGCAACGGCGCGCCTCAGGCATCTGCTGCAACCGTGAAAGTTCTGACCATCGGCCACTCGGAGAGCCTGGGCGGAGCGGCGCGCGCGGCATATCGAGTGCATTGCGCGCTTCGCGGGCAGGGCATCGATTCGCGGATGCTGGTCAAATATGCCGGGCTGGGTGACTGGACCGTGTCGAGCCCGTACACGGGGTTGCAGAAAGTCATTGCCAGGCTCGCACCGCATGTCGCTCAACAGGTGTGCCGGCTGCACACGACCACCAATCCTATCCTCCGATCGCCGGCGTTCATACCGTCCCGTCTGCTCAAGCAGATCAATGCGTCGGATGCGGACGTCGTGCATCTGCACTGGGTGGCGAGCGAGATGCTGACGGTGGAAGCGATCGGCAGGATCAGCAAGCCACTGGTTTGGACCCTGCATGACATGTGGGCCTTCTGCGGAGCTGAGCACTACGCGTCGGACGAACGCTGGCGCGACGGCTATCTGAAGTCCAATCGCCCGGCCGATGAGCGCGGCTGGGATCTGAATCGCTGGGTCTGGCAGCGCAAGCGCAAGGCGTGGTCAACGCCTTTGCATATCGCGGCGCCGAGTCAATGGATGGCCGACTGTGCGGACCAAAGTGCGCTGATGCGCGGCTGGCCGATCCGCGTCGTGCCCAACACGCTGGATACGGATGCGTGGAGTCCGCTCGACAAACCGCAAGCGCGCGCTCTGATGGGGATCGGCGGTGGACGCCGGCTGGTCGCATTCGGCGCCTGGGGCGTCGAGCAGGCGCATAAGGGCTTCGACCTGTTGCTGGCCGCGTTGAAGCTGCTGCAGAACCGCCAGCTCGAATTCGAACTGCTGGTGTTCGGCCAGCGTGCTCCGCAGCAGCCGATGGACTTGGGCTTTCCCGTTCACTACGCAGGCCATCTGAACGACGATCTGAGCTTGCGCGTCGCCTACAGCGCGGCGGACATCATGGTCGTGCCGTCGAGAGTAGAATCGTTCGGACAGTCGGCGTCGGAGGCGCACGCGTGCGGCACGCCGGTGGTGGCATTCAACGCCTGCGGGTTGCGGGACATCGTCGACCACAAGGTGACGGGTTATCTCGCGCAACCTTTCGACGTCCAGGATCTGGCAGATGGCATCGAATGGGTCATCGCAATGCACCCAGGCAGCGCTGCTCTCGGTGTCAATGCCCGCAACCGCGCCGTCGCAAAGTTTTCATATCCGGTGGTGGCGGACGCATACCGGCGCTTGTATTCCGACGCGGTCGAGACGTACGGCAGGGCGGCATGAATACGGCGGTGGCGACCGGGAAGAGCGCTGCCAGAGACTTTCGGGTCGCGACGCTGCTGTTTCTCGCCGGCATCATGTCGTTGTCGCCGATATTCCTGTACACCCCGCCGGTAAAGGGCAACGTGTTCTCGTTGCTGTGCATCCTGCTGGCGTTCGTGTTCTACAAGAAGATGCAGATCAAGGCTTCCACCTTCCTGGTGGTGATGCTGACGCTGTTGCTGGCGCTGCTGCCGGCGGTCTATTGGTTTGAGCTGAAACTGCTGCTGTTGCCCATCTACTTCTTGAGTGCAGTGGCGATAGCGTCTCGCATCACTGAAGGCGAGCGTCGCTCATTCGTGACGTTGTCTTCGACCATCCTGCTGCTGGTGCTGATCGGCTGCTGGATCGGCTTCGTTTATGTCTTCCTGGGCGGGGAGGCCATCGTTTCGTTTCCAAATGAAGACGGCCGAATGAACGGCTGGTACCTGACGACGCTATCCAACTCCAAGGTGCTCAGGGTCATCAGGCCATGCGGAATCTTCGATGAACCGGGCACGCTGTCGTTCGTCACATGCATGATTGCAGCGCTCAGGCATACGTTGAAGATGGACCGGAGGCGGACCTGGATGCTGCTGGGCCTGGGGTTGATCACGCTGTCCGTCGCGCACCTGTTTTATGCAGCGCTGCACCTTGCCGCCGAGTTGAAGAAATCCACCGGCAAGGCGCTCAAGTACGTCGTGCTGATCGGTGGTCTGGCGAGCGTCGCCGTGTTGTTCATTCCCGCGGTGCTGGAAATCCTGTCCAACAACCTGTTTCAGCGCTTCGTGTTGCAGGACGGGCAGTTCGCGGGCGACAACCGCTCGCAACTGCTGCTGGTGGCGCTCAACTACCTGGACGGCCGCGTGTTCCTGTGGGGCCTGGACGTGGATTGCGTGACGAATGCCGCGGCGTGCATTTCCAAAGGCTACCTGCAATTCGGTGAGAATCCGCTCGCGCCGCTGGTACTGTACGGCATCTTCCTCTCGTGGCCGTACTACGTACTGCAAGGCCTGCTTCTGGCCGTGTTCGTCGTGCGCCTGAACTTCATCGCACTGGCCATCTTTGCGCTGCTGCTGCAGCGCCCGAGCATGATGGCCTTCGGTTACGCGCTGCTGGTCGCGATCGCGGTCCTGCCGATTCTGCCTGCGCTGTTCAAACGCAGCAGCACTACACGGCAGGGGCGCGGTGTTTTGCTGCAAAGCACTAGCCCCGGTCCATGATCCGGCACTTTCTCAACGCGTTGCTGCTGCTGTTGCCGCCCTCCAGGATGTTCGGATTGCGGCGCGCCTTGCTGCGCTTCGCCGGCGTGCAGGTAGCTGAGGGCGTCAGCTTCTGCGGCCATGGGTGGATCTACGGGCGCGGTCGATTGGCGATCGGAACGGCGACGTGGCTCAGTTCGCGCGTCGTTTTCTACACTCACCGGGATGCGCCGATCACGGTCGGCGCTCACTGCGACGTCGGTCCCGGCGTCGAATTCGTCGTCGGCAGCCATGTGATCGGGGAGTCCTCCAGGAGGGCGGGCGAAGGCACTGCGCTACCCATCGCGATCGGCAACGGTTGCTGGATCGGCGCCGGCTGCAGGATTCTCGACGGCGTGCACATCGGCGACGGCTGCGTGGTCGCTGCAGGAGCGGTAGTCACGCGCAACATGCCCGCCAACAGCCTCGTCGCCGGCGTGCCTGCGGCGGTCAAGAAGACCTACAGCTGATCGATGCGCCGACTCCTCTATATCTGCAATGCGCTCGACGACGAAACCAGGCTGCAACGCGGTATCCACACCGACAGCCCTGCGGCGTCGCGCAAAATTCTTGCGACGTGCGCGGCGCTGCGCAATGCAGGCGTCCGGGCTACCGTGTTGAGCACGGGCCGCGGACGGGCCGACTCGTCCTGGCGTTACTTCCCGGCCGCGGTGCGACGGGTGCAAGGCATGCCGGTTATCTACATGCCCTTCACGCATGTGCGCATCGTTTCCGAACTCATTTCCCTGTTCGCGCTCGCCTGGTTTGCTTTCAAGCTGAACCGGAGAAAGGGCGAGAAGACTTTCTTGTTCTACAACCGTACCGTCGCCTACACGGCGACCATCATGGTGGCGGCACTGTTGCATGTGCGGCGCGTGCTCGATCTCGAGGACGGCTACATCCGGCCGCCGCGCTGGACTCCTGCGTGGGGCTTGACCTGCCTGAAGGCGTGGCTGTTCGATGGGCTCTCCAACGGCGGCGTATTGTTGGCGAACAGTGCGCTGGGGCAGCAGACGGCTTTGCAGCCCAGGTTGTGCTTCTACGGCGTCGCCGACGTCGCCGACATCGCCGCACAGCCGCGGGATTGGCGCAGCGGCCGTATCAACCTGCTGCTCGGCGGTACGGTCGCGGAAGATACCGGCGCGAAGGGGCTGATCGAAGCGATCGAGCGATTGCGCGACGATGCCGTCATCTGGGGCGAGAAGCTGACTTTCTTCATCAGCGGCAAGGGCGATTGCATCGACGCCTTCCGACGTCTCGAAGGCGGCCGCTCGGGTCCGCAGGTTCATGTGATGGGTCGGCTGACGGACGATGAATACGATCGGCTGCTGCAGCGCTGTCACGTCGGACTCGCGCTCAAACAGAATCGCGGTGCACTGGCCGATACGACATTTCCATCGAAAGTGGTGGAGATGGCCGGTGCCGGCTTGCTCGTGGTCACCACCCGGATAAGCGATGTCGACAAGGTTCTGCGGGACGGCGCCATCTACGTGGAAAGCGACGATAGCGGCGCGCTGCTGGATGCGTTGCGCCAGGTTGCAGAAGCTCCGGTCCGGGCGGAGCAGATCGCCGAAATAGGCACAGCCGAAGTGGCGCGGCTGTGCGACGTGCGAGAGGCGGGCCGCACGCTGGCAGAATTTCTGTTCCCGGCGCCGCGATGAGGCCGGCTTACAAGTGGTGGGAAGTCTTCATGACCGACCACCAGGCACACTCCACTGCGCAGCTGGCACGCATCGCGGACGCAGATCTGCAAGTGCTGTGCGTGGAATACGAAAACAGCGTGCGCAAGGGGCAGGGCTGGACCAACGACGAGCGGCTGCCGCTGCCGATTCAGCTGCTTCCCAAGCGCTGGCTCAGGTTCGTCGTCGCGACGCTTCGCAGCAACCCGCAGTGCGTGCATGTATTCGCCGGCCCCTTCGGCAATTACAAGACGACGCTGGCGTTCCTGCTGGCCACGCTGTTCGGATGCAGGGTCTATCTGCTGACCGAACCCTATTCTCCCGTGGCCTACGGCTATTTTTCCGATGCCCGGCTGCGCATTGCCGTGTTCCTGAAAAGCAAAGTCCGGCCGGCGCTCTATCGACTGCACGGATTGATCTTCCGCAATCGCGTCGAGGGCGTCTTCGCCGTCTCGCCGCTGGCGATCGAGCAGCTGCTGAAGATCGGCGCGGCGCGCGAGAAGATTTTTCCGTTCGGCTACTTCGTGCCGTCGACGGTACGGGACGGCGCGGTGAATCGTTCGCCGCGCGGCAGCGATCAGCCGATAAAGGTCATCTACGTCGGCACATTGAACCACAGGAAAGGTCTCGACCTGCTGGTCGCAGCCGCTGCAATGCTGTCAGCGCAGGGTGTCGTGGCGCAGGTCGATGTTTACGGACATGGCGATGCGGCGCGATTCGGCCTGGATACGGCGACCGTCCGGTATTGTGGTCCCATCGCTTTCGGTGGCGCGCAACAAGTCATGCAGGAATACGACCTGCTGGTGCTGCCGAGTCGCTACGACGGCTGGGGCGTGGTCGTGAATGAAGCAGTGCTGGCGGGCGTTCCCGTCGTTTGCAGCGCCCGTGTTGGCGCTGCGGCGATGATCCGCAAATGGGGTTGCGGACACGTCTATGAACACGGCAGCGCGCGCGCGCTGGCTGATGCGCTCGGGTTTGCCGTTGCGGATGCCAGTGCGTTGGAGCGGATGCGGCAGGCGTGCCGCAGATTGCAGCCGCTGCTAAGTCCCGAAGCCGCCGGCCGCTACATGTACGAAGTGATCGATCGCAAGCGACTCGGCGCAGCGCCGCTGAATCCCTGGTACTAAATTCTCGAACGGCAGCGCGAAAGCTTGCTGCCGTCCGATGAAGCACGCAGCAGCGTCGAACAAGCATGAATATCCTAAGCATCCTGAATCTTGTCCTATCCCACCCGCTGAATCGTAGCGCGCCGTTGGCAGCGCTGAGCCGGTTCATTCGCTGGCAGGTGGCTTCGCGGCTGCTGCCCGAAGCGGAATTCTCGCTGCCGTTCGTCAATGACAGCCGGCTGCTGGTCAATCGCGGCATGGCGGGCGCGACCGGCAATTTCTATTGCGGCCTTTTCGAAGTCGACGAGATGGGCTTCGTCCGCCACGTGCTTGCGCCCGGCGATGTTTTCGTGGACGTCGGCGCGAACATAGGCAGCTACACGATATTGGCTGCGGAAGTCGGCGCGCGAGTCATTGCGGTGGAGCCGATTCCCGAAGCGCATGCGCGGTTGGCGGCGAACGTGCGGCTGAATTGCATGGAGGCGCAGGTGGAGACGCACCGCTGCGGCGTCGCCGATGCGCCCGGGCGGCTTAGATTTTCGGTCAACCTCGATACAGTCAATCATGTTCTGTCGGCAACCGAAGCGGGCACCGCAACCGAGGTCGAGGTCGTGACGCTGGACTCGTTGCTTGCAGAACGCGAGCCCGCCCTCATCAAGATCGACGTCGAAGGCTACGAGTTGCCGGTGTTGCGGGGAGCCGGCAAGACCTTGCAAGCGGCATCGTTGCTCGCGGTGATCGTGGAAACGAACGACAGCGGCTCCCGATACGGAAGGAGCGATGCCGAGCTGTACAGTTTCATGCAGGCGAAGGGCTTCGATCCGTACAGCTACGCCGCGACGGCGCGAACGTTCAGCCGCGTTGAGATGCCGGGCAAGATTCCCGAGAACACCGTTTTCCTGAAGCGCGACAACCTTGCGTTGACGGAAAGCAAGGTGGCGCGAGCTGCAGAAACCCGCTTGGTAAATGGAGCGATCTGATGCAATTCGTGTGCGGGCGGAGCTGCTAAGTGGAGAAGCGGGGATTCCGAGTCCATCTGACGAATGTCCAGGGGCTGGGCGGGATTCAGCTAGTGAAGTCTTTGCTGGCAGCGATGGATGGCCGTCCTGGCGTCGAGTTGCGGGAAGCCTATCTGCCCGCCGCAGGTGAGCTGGCCGATTTCCAATCCCGCAGCCGCGTGGCGCGGCTCGTGCACTACCGGCGAGGGCTGCCCAATGGACTGTCGCGGATTCTGGAGTGCCTGGTGCTGTCGCGATCCTTCGACGGCGACACGCCACTGCTGGTTCTTGGCGACCTGCCGCTGCGCTGTGAGGGCAAGCAGATCCTCTTTCTGCAGAATCGTTTCCTGCTGGACGGCGATTCATCGAGCACGCTCCTGTTCCTGCTGAAAACGCTTGTGTCGCGCGTTATCTTCGCGCTGAACAAGCGCCGCGCCGCCTATTTCATCGTCCAGACCGAACTGATGAAATCCGCGCTGCTGAAAAAATATTCCTTGCACGCGGCGCAGGTCGGCGTCATCGGGCAGCCGCCACCGGATTGGCTGCTCGCATCGGGACTGCGCCGCGCAGCGGCCAGCGCGCGCCGCGGCGGGGCGCTGAACCTTATGTATCCCGCTGACGGTTATCCGCACAAGAATCACAAGCTATTGAGCCGGATCAATTCGGCCGACAGCGGCGACTGGAAAATAGCGAAGCTGACGCTGACCGTCGCCGCGAAGCACAATCCCAACCCGGCGCTGCCGTGGCTCGAGTGCGTCGGCGTGCAAAGCACCGCTGAAGTGTTGCGGCGCTACGCCACAACCGACGGCCTGGTGTTTCTTTCCAAGAAGGAAAGTTACGGCCTGCCGCTGGTGGAAGCGATGTGGATCGGTCTGCCCATCGTGTGTGCGGACCTGCCGTACGCGAGAATTCTATGCGGCGACGGCGCCATCTACTTCGATCCCGACGATGTGAAGTCGCTCAGGCGGGCGATAAACGTGCTGCATGACCGGCTGGATTCGGGCTGGTGGCCGGACTGGTCCCGTCAGCTCGCCGCGGTGCCGAAGAGTTGGGACGACGTGGCCAGCTCGGTACTGACGGCGATGTTCCGATAATGCGGATCGCGATCGTCGTCGATGGCGAACACATGCCCGGCTACATGGCCGACTTGATGGCTTCGTTGCGCAAGCAGGTCGCTGCGACTTTCACGTGCCTGACCAGCCCGGCAGCGGACAAGTCGCTGCGGCCACAAGAACATCCGAACGCGCTGTTTTCGGTACTGTGTTTTCTCGAGAAGCTCATCGCCCTGGTGGCCGGCAGAAGGTGGATTGCTAGCGCCGACGTCAGCGCAGCAGCGTTGTGTGATGCAAGGGAGGAATGGCTCGCTGCGGAAGGTGCGACCGCGTCTGCTCGTGCTGCCGACGAGTGCAACCCGCCAATGCCGTACGACGTAGTCGTCAATTTCAGCGCAATGGCGAACGCTGAGTTGGCGCGTTCGACTCTAACCCCTGTGCTTTCTTCATCGCTCGGCGCCCCGACCCGTTGGCTCGGCTTCTGGGAAACCTGCCGGCGTGCAAGCTCGATGGAGTTTTCCGTGTCGATGTGCACCGGACCGTCGCAGGCGGAAGAGACGATAGTGTGGGGCCATCTACAAACGCATTTGCTGTTCCTGCAGAACCGCCAGCTGTTGGCGGCGCACGTGGGTCACTACCTCGGACAAGCACTAGCGGCAATCGGTTCCGGGAATACTGTACGCAAGACGTCGAGCGGCGCGACAGGGCGGCGTGTAAACAGCCAAGCCCCCTCGGCGTCGCAGGTGTGCAAGTACCTCGCCGCGCTGTACGGCAGAATTCTGAAGAAGGCATGGCTGCGGCTGCTCGGCAAACGCTACCGATGGATGGTGTGTGCCAGCTACGGCGATTGGCAGCAGCCGGCTCTATCCGGTTCCATCCTCCTGGAAAATGCGCCGGGCCGCTTCTCGGCCGATCCATTCGTATTCTCGCGCGGCGGCGAAGCTGTCTGTTTCGTCGAGGAATTCAACTATGGCACGGGCAAAGGGACGATCGTCTGCCATGCGCTGCACGCCGGCCGATTCAAAAAGCTTGGCACTGCGCTGGAAGAGGATTTTCACCTGTCATTTCCTTTTGTGTTCGAGTTCGACGGCACGCTTTACATGTGTCCGGAAACCTCCAGCCAGCGGGACATCCGGATCTACAAGTGCCTGGGATTTCCGCTGCGCTGGGTGCTGGAGAAGGTGCTCATCAACGACATCGCAGCGGTCGATAGCGTGATGTTCGAGAAGGATGGACGCTGGTGGCTGCTGACGTGCGTCAATCCATTGGGGCAGGGCAGCGAGTTCTCCGAGCTGCACGCGTTCTTCGCCGGTTCGCCCCTAGACTCCACGTGGACGCCGCACGCCCGCAATCCGCTTCTGGTAGATCAGGTCACCGCGCGCAACGGCGGCTTTTTCCGGGAAGGGCAGCGCATGTTCAGAGTCAACCAGCTGCAGGCGTATGACATCTATGGCGCGGGTGCCCAGGTGAACGAGATACTGGCGCTGGATGAGACGACTTACGCCGAGACTCCGCTCAAGGATCTCGCCGTCGCCGACATCCCGGGGCAGGTCGGCATGCATCATTATTCGAAGCACGGGGCGGTGTCCGCCTACGACGTGAGTTTCTATCATTAAGAGCGTATTGCGGCGGATCAAGAATCGCGTGCTCGCGCCCCTGCTGGTGTCGGCCGCGGAAAAATTCGGCTTCGACTATGCGTTGAAATCGGCCGACCGGTCGTTTCTCGAATGCGAGATATTCGACAGCCTGCTGGCGCGCCAGGGCTGCCGGCGCATCCTGTTCGCGGGCGTGGAAATCTACACCTGCCACTACGGACGCTTTTTTCCCGGCCGGACCTTCCATACGATCGACTGGGACGCGGACAAAGCCCACTACGGTAACAAGAGATTTCATCGTACCGGCTCGGTCTGCGACCTCGACAAGCTCTATCCCGCCGCGGCGTTCGACGCCGTGCTGTTCAACGGTCTCGTCGGCTATGGACTGGATTTGCCCACCGACGTCGACCTGGCCATCGCCAAGGCGTACTGCGTCTTGTCGGAGGGAGGAATCCTCATCGTCGGTTGGAACAACACCGCCAAGCACCTGAGCTTCACGCTCGACGAGTTGCCGAGTTACCGGTTGTTTCAACCGTTCACGCCGGCTATCGCAGGAGTGTCGGGAAACCGCATCACCATCCGCAGCGACAACAATCACACCTTCGATTTCCTGATCAAGCAGCCGGAAGTGCGCTGATGCAGGACACACTCGAACTGCCTACCGTGTCCATCGTCACCGTTTGTTTCAACAGTGCCCAGACCCTGCGTAACAGCATCGAATCCGTGCTGTCGCAGGAGTATCCCCGCATCGAATACATCATCGTCGACGGCGGCTCCACCGACGGGACCGTCGACATCGTGCGGCAGTATGCGGACAGGATCGCTGCGTTCGTCTCGGAGTGCGATCGCGGCATTTACGATGCGATGAACAAGGGCATCGAACTTGCCACCGGCGACATCGTCGGCATGCTCAACTCCGACGATGTTTACGCCAACCCGCGTGCAGTCGGCGACCTGGTCGCGGCGATGCAGGTGGCAAACGCCGAGGCGGCCTTTGCCGACGTTGTGTTCGTTGACAGGCTCGACATGCAGCGGGTGCGACGCTACTACGACTCGGGCCGCTGGCGTCCGAGTCGTTTCCGTTTCGGCTGGATGCCTGCGCACCCGACGTTCTTTATCAAGCGCGACTGGTACGTGCGACTTGGTCTGTACAGCCTCGAATACCGCATCGCCGCGGATTTCGAGATGCTGGTGCGCCTGCTGTACCGGGGGAAGGCTTCTTACGTCTATGTGCCGCGCGTGCTGGTGCGAATGCGCCTCGGCGGCGCGAGCACCGGTGGGCTCAGGCAAAGTTGGATATTGAATCGCGAAATTGTGAGGGCATGTCGTGCGAACGGTATCTGGACGACCTTGCCGCTGGTGCTGTTGAAAATGCCGCTGAAACTGCTGGAGCTGGTGGGAACCGGCCGGCATCGATGAGCTGCAGCATGAAAGTGCTGGTCACGGGTGCATCGGGGTTCGTGGGCAGGGCAGTGGTGGCCCAGGCCGTCACCGATCCGTCGTGGCTGGTCGCTGCCGCGGCGCGGCGCCTGCAAGCTGATTGCGTGCCGGGCTCGCAGCCGGTCGTGGTGGGCGACCTCGCGCCCGACACCGACTGGCGCAGCGCGGTGCGCAGCATGGATGCAATCGTTCACAGCGCCGCCCGCGTTCATGTCATGCGCGAAACCGCATCCAGTCCGCTGGCAGCTTTTCGCCATGTCAACGTCGAAGGTACGCTGGCGTTGGCGCGCCAGGCGGCGGCGGCGGGCGTGCGCCGATTCGTTTTCGTAAGTTCGATCAAGGTGAACGGCGAAGAGACGCCGCCGGGCAAACCGTTCAAGGTGGAGGACGTGCCGCTGCCATTGGACCCCTATGGCGTCAGCAAGCTGGAGGCCGAAGTCGGACTACAGCAGATTGCGGCCACGACCGGAATGGAAGTCGCAATCATCCGGCCGTCGCTGGTGTACGGTCCCGGTGTCAAGGCCAATTTCCTGGCGTTGCTTCGCTGCGTGCACCAGGGCATTCCCTTGCCCCTGGGGTGCATAGACAACAAGCGCAGCTTCATTGCGCTGGATAATCTGGTGAGCCTGATCCTCGCCTGCACGACACATCCGGCGGCGGCCAACCAAACTTTCCTCGCCGCCGATGGCGAGGATCTCTCGACTCCCGAATTGGTGCGACGCATGGCGATGGCCATGGACAGGCCTGCGCGGCTTTTGCCCGTGCCGCCCGCGTTACTGCGACGGTCTGCTG
>Ga0307509_10010295_pt1 | contig 11487 bp, 5 predicted proteins | sample 10_EM_MG_FD_202245 | JGI IMG/M metagenome (GOLD analysis project Ga0307509, IMG submission 202245) | Populus trichocarpa ectomycorrhiza microbial communities from riparian zone in the Pacific Northwest, United States - 10_EM | ecosystem: Host-associated > Plants > Roots > Unclassified | place... | reverse complement strand
CTTATGCGAATGTGCTCCCGAAAGGTTACCCTGCCTAGTAGAGTACCTCAAGGCTACTCAACTATTCCCTAGGCCTTATCCTAGGTTTACCAGCTATTTGTATTAAGTATACGAGACCATACCACCACTGGTTACCTCTTGGTATACCATTTGGGCTAAGGTGATAGTGATTGTAGCTACCTATCGTAGGGTGGTTATACCGAGACAACATTTAGTGTTGATGGGCGGAATGCCGGAGCGGTTAAAGGCATAAGAAGGCAAAGTTACCCTACCATGGGAATTTGACCTTTATGCCAATGGACCCCAGTTACCCTACTGTGGAGTCCAAGTTACCCTACCTTCACCAGCAAAGTCATCCTAGAACTTAGAGGTCGATTGCCTCACATTCTATGGGCTCTTAGATGGTCTTGGGCGCACACGCATCTGCGCGGGAACCCCCACGCCTGTGCAAAGGTGGCCCGAACATACTATTGAACTTGGGCGGGTTAGCTCACACCCCCCTCTGGCCCCAGCGTTGGGACGGCGCGTCATAGGCAGACGGCTGTCTAGTTGGTCGTTTGCTAGTTAAAAGAGGTCATTGGAGCAGCTGCCGTAACACCGTATGAGTCTTCGCCGTCCGTGCGACTGAATGTCGTTCGCAGGACATATAAGGGGAGTATGGGTAACCGCCAAAATGGGGGTCGCCCATATATGGTCTCCAGGGCATCTAGGAGTCTATTCTAGCCTACCGGTTGTAGGGTAGTCTTCCTAGTGGTACTTAGGTAGTTTCAGAAGGCCAGGGTGCTCTTGGGACAAATACCTCAGTAACCAGCCCGGACCTTCTCCCCTTGATTTGTAGCATTACTATGGGTTGTTATTGGACTATGGAGGTATGAGTCTTATCACGGTAGAGTATGTCCCGAAGGGTTGGCTATGGGTAGCGCCCACTTAGCGAACCATTGGCTACATCTCACCGGGGGAGCTTGCATGTCAATTTATCACATTGGATAGACGCGTAGATTAAATGATGGACTGCATAGCTTGTATAGACGAAACTACCACTGGGCCAGTGAGTCCACCACTTAGGTATTGACTCCGGTTGTTGTCATAACAGTTAGCCACTGGTGTGACTTCGATAGGAAGAGTTTTTCCACCTGCGGTTGTATTGGAGATGCATTGCAGAAACTCATATCCTATTAACGGAATTAAGTGTACCCGAGTTGTTCCGACACTTCCAGCTGGATAATTCCTGATGGAGGGTAGACCTCGGACAAACCCTGAGCAGGACAGGGTGCTCGCACATGGTCGGAGTAGTGGTGAATGTCAAAGGCTTAAATCCGATATCTACTTAAGTTTAAGCGTTTGGCATTCTTCTTTGATATCCAACTTTCCTCAAGAGAACTTATTGAGTGAAGCTTTAAGCTTAACGATATTAAGTTTAACCGTTTTGATTCTTCGTGAATTATTTACTCTATCTTTATCTTCTACTTTGAGTTTTGGTGCGGTCGCAACCTTAGAGTTCACCTCTGTAAAGGGTGCCCCCGTTACAGACTAACATCACAGCTATTTTTAAAATAAAACCATCCAACCAGGGTACAACAAAGCAAATCTACAGTTCTATAGTCATCCACCAAATACTACCAAGAACAACATGCTAGCCAACACAAAGCCCCACTCCGGCAAACTGGTCACACAACCCAACAAAAGAAACCCACACTGACTGTTCACCCAAAGGGTACCCCAGCCACCCACAAAGCCACGTCATATCAGCCACCCACGCATGACCCAGTCACAGCGGGAAAGGTTTGATGCGCTACCCCTATCTTATCAGGATACACAAGCCCCAAGAAAGAGGTCTCGCAACCGTAAACCGACCGTAAAAGAGGGAGTAAACGGAGGTGTAGTGTCTATGGTAGAACAATGTTTCCTCAATTCCATGAACTGAACAAGCGTGCGGGCCGAAAGGACTACCAGTAGATCACAATTTTGAGTCCAAGCCCTATTATCAATAACCATGAGCTGCAACGCACAACACTGACCCTCCTCCCCGCACACAAAACAAAGTACTGCATTGTTCTCTTATGTCCTGGTGCCAGCTCAATTACAAAAGGAGACCAAACCTGGACTTCGAAGGTCGAAATGAGCAACACAGGCCCAAATCCCAAAGACCTGAAGCCATGATGAGATAGGCTCCAAGGGGGTTGATTGGGTCATCCCCCCTGCCAACCCCGGAAACCGACATGTCACTAGAGGAGTAAAAGAATTTTCCGAGGTTCTCGCTGTTGGTGCAATCTCGTTGTGAGTGCGATGGCTTTATATCTCAAGAAAAACACTATGAATTCTGGATACCATTGAGGCTTGCTCCTCTTAGCGTACTTCAGGGTTATGCCTTACAAAGTATTAACAAAACCTAAAAACCCTATAGTAGTCACACTAGTTGTTACACATAAAAAATAGGAAAAAAACTGTATCAGAGAACTCACTTTCTGAGTTCCCTGTCTACAACCACTTCTTACTTCTACCTCTTCTCCCCTCTTTTATACTTTCATTTTAACAGATATTCTGTATCCTATTGCTTGGGGTACACGAACTGCAATCAAATAGTAGTTCCCTAAGTTACTTCTTATGAAAGTATTTGTCGTATACATGAAATAAATCTCAGCTTTTCTGTAACCGCTTCCCGTGGGGTAGCGGCCTTGCAAAGGGATATCGGTATTGACTCTAACCAAACCGGTGGTATAAACGAGATCAAGTACCGGAGACGCCAACAAGTAATTGAATAGACTCTATTACTTTTTATTGAAACTACTAAGAGAAGGCCAAGTGCTTTAGGCCTGTGCGAAGCTTCAAGATTCTCGAATCGAACGGAATAGAAGATAACTGTTCAACCAACTATATTGAAAACTCTGTCTGTCGAAGTCTGATCTGTCTAAGTCCGGAGAGATACAGGTCTTTAAATACACTTGTGATAATCCATCTCGCATCAATCATATCCAAATCCTAAGGCATCAAACGATACCTAACCCATAAACAATCCAACAATAAACAAGCCTTACGAACTTCAGGAGTTTGTATCCTAAAACAATACAAGTATCAAATAACAAGGCTTATGAGTCTCCTGAGCTCGTGTCCTAAAACCAAACATAAAACAATCTAACAAGGTATACAAGTCTCCTGAACTCGTATCCTGAAACAAATACATAACACAAATCCATACCTAAACTAGTAACCTGCACCGGTTACATTTTCCTACAACTTTTCACTTCACTAAACCAGACCTTGACAATTATTCATGGGCATTTAATCTATTTTCTGAAAAATAATCATTTTCATTAACTGGATTTTTACTTTACTTTTCTGAATTCCAGCTTGGAAAAAGATGCAAATGTGCTGTGACCACCTTATTACAGTCAGGGCATTCACTTGCCAATCACTTCCTACACATGTTGCCAAGGGAGAACATTGGGAGTCAGTGGTGAAAGATCTTCTGAAGTAATCAGAGAGAGAGTACACTGTTTATGTAACGGAATCTGCCTATTGTTCTCGCTACTGTACCTACCTGATGTTGGATGTTTTCTATTTAGGTTCTACAATAGTAGTGCTGCTTTTCTTACCTTGTACTTTCCTTATCGGTTATAGTTTCCTATTGGGTTATTTACTTTTAAGTTCGCTTATAGCATCCTTTGCTACCCTTATACCCTTTAGGCAACCTTATGCTTTCCTACTAGTACTACTGGATTAGTACATTAGTAGCAATCCCTTATTGTTTGATTCCATCACTTGTTTTGTTAGTTACATCCTGTCGCCTCTATACCTATGTTCTAGGACTTAGTTGTTTGCTTCGATACTATCTCAGCATAGTAAGTGTTTGCGTTAGGCACAGGATATTTGGTCATGTTTTATTTGTATTTAAAGAGCCTGCTATCCCATAAGGATTCAGTCTCTCAAGCCTCACAGGAATGCTCTTCATTGATATACTACAAGTTGAACAGTCACACTATTAGTCCCTCATCTTCTCTATCTCTCTTGAAGATATTCTACCGAGACTTTCCCTCCTATCCTATCAGTATCTCCAGAGTTCCATTTGGGATTCTCGAGATACTTAGGAGTAGGTTACAGTTTATTTAAAGGTAGGGTAGCAAATTATGTTCCAAACTTAATTGAAAATATTGCACTAGGTCTGGGGCATATTTTCCCTTATCATGGAATACTCAGCCACAGTTGACTTCTTTACACATGACTCTTTCTTGCCTGATATATTGCAAATTCATTACAATAATGACATTATTCTAAGAAACAAGTTCAAAATATTGTCTGACCTGCTTGCAACTTTGAGGTCCTCCACTCAGCACCTGGATAAGTGTTATACAACTACTACTAGGGGTAATGATGGTGGTAGAAGGACAAGAGGCCTTTTCAAGAGTGGGCATTATAGAGTTTGTGCAAACTATAGCAAATAGAATATTGAGAGTCAGGAGCTTTTACAGGATAGGGAAAGGGGAGGGAGTGGATGAGGGAGAATTAAGAACCATTCAATTATTGTAGTTTATTCAATTACAGTCCCTATAGCCTGTACAGGTTACAAGTTAAGTATGAAATTGTTTTATGTATTGTTTTAGCATATAAACTTGAAAAGCTCATTGACATTATTAGGTAATTTATTTATTGTTTTAGGATACCAACTCAGAAGGTTCATAAGTCTTGTTATTTGTTTTATGCATTGTTTTACCATATGAATTCAGGCGACTTGTAAGCCTTCTTATTTGTTTATAGGTTACATATAATTTAATTCTCTAGCATGTTCGTTTAATAGATGTACTCAACAGAGAGGTGAACTCTAACATTGTAATCACACTGAAGGCTCAAAGTAGAAGAAAAAGACAACCTAATTTCAATAGAAGCATCAAAAAGTAAAACAATATGGTGGAGCCTGAAACCTTGACTCAATAAGGTTTCTTTTAAAAATTATTGATTATCAACGTCGAATGTTAAACACTTACAAGTAGTCTCCTATGTTGTTACTACATAGGTCTCTAATGATGAGTATTCTAATAAAGAAACTACTACTTCCAATAGTAACCAAGAAATATACAATCTGTGAATCTCCTGTGAGAAAGTGAGATAAATTTAATCAAATAATTGTAGCTAGTATTATTCTTAACTAATACTTGTAAGTATATTTGTTACTCATATAAAGTGATTGAGCAAGAGAAAATTAATATATCTATTCAACTAAAGATAAAAAAATTTAAACCCCTAAAATGATTTTCAAATATTAAATCAGAAGATGAGTATAAAAGTAATACTCTACATATAAGATAACTATTTATCCTTAATTTTTCCTGTTTTTCATAATTGAAATTGCAATACTATAAAAAAAGAATCTTGTCCCTTTTCTCTTTTATTATGGAAAATGTTTAATTTTATTGAACGAAAGGGTATAATAGAGCGCTAGTGATTGACCAGCAAGTTCTAGGTCTAAGAGTGTTTTCAGGAAACTTGAGTCCATAGAGGAATGATAGTTAAAATGCAAGAGGGACTTCGGAATCACCATTCAGCTATATATATTCTTAAAACATGGGACTGCTGAAGGCTGCTATTCTTCTGCTAGCTAGGAAATGAGTTTAAATACAAATGTTCTTCTAAAGGTATAGTAATTGAATAACCTGCAATTAAGATCATTAGCAAATAGTACTCCTTGCTTATTAGTTCTGTGATCCCACATGAAACCTAAAACTCATAATACTGCATCAATGTTATGCTCAGTTTATATGACCGTTCCTTTACTTGTGTTTCTACACAAAGCAGTTAACATGCCAAAAGTAAACCTAACACAAGCTACCAGGTCTAAGATAACACCAGGGCTGAAATCAAATCAAATTAATCAAAGTAAGCAAAATAATCAAAATCAACATAGGAAATACTGCGGTCTGCTCTCGTATACAGTTATCAGAATATATATACATTTTATAGTATCTTAACACAATATCTAGAACAATTAACAAGGCTTATGAACCTCCTGAGTTTGTATTTTAAAATAACCAGAAATGAAATGATAAGACTAATGAATCTCCTGAGTTCCTATCCTAAAACAATACATAAAACAAATCCATACCTAACTAGATAACCCGTACAGGTTATCTTTACTGTTCTTTTACTTTTTCTCACTCTTTTCAATTTAAGCTGATTTTTCTACAATTGCTTTATTGAAATCCTTTTGTTTGGTCCAATTTGTGTTAGAATTGATTGAGTTGTCACTGTTTTTATGACTCAATTAGTATAGCATTATCCTGTCTGAATTCATCCTAATATCTTCCTTCTATATAGTGTACCTTATCTCTTTTAGCTTTGTTCAGGTATTAGATTGCACAAACTATATAATTGTGGGAACTAGTATTGATCCTCCAAAGTAAGAGATATTCAAGCTATTATAGATACTTGTAACTGTATACCGAAGCAGAGTGCATGATTTAATATGTTTAGTTTGATTACTTTGCTTACTTAGATTAGTTTGATTTGATTTGAGCCATGGTGCTATATTATGCCTAGTAGGTTTTGTTAAGTTTAGTTTTACTTATTACTTGCTTTATTTAGGAACAAAAGTGAAGGAATGGTCATGTAAGCTAACCATAGCATTGAGGGAGTGTTATGACTCTTAGGTTTCATCTGGGATCAGAGGACTAATGGACAATGTGTATAGCCAGGAAATAATTATTGCGCAGGTTATCTGATTACTATAGCTTTGAAGAAACTCTTGTATTTAAACTCATCACTTGACTAGTGGGGGAATAGCAGACTCAGCAAACTCTTGATTTATGAATATATTTGGCTGAAGAGGAATCATTTAGTCTACTTGCCCTTTAATGATTATCCCTCTAACTTCAGCTCTCTTGAGGCCTATCTTAGACCCAGTCCTTGCAGGTCAGCTACTGGCCCTCTATTATAGAGTAACCAGTACAGGTTAACTAGTTAGGTATGTACCTATTTTATGTATTGTTTTAGGATACAAACTCACTAGATTTGTAAGCTTTGTTATTTGTTTTGTGTATTGGTTTAGGATACAAACTCCAGAGGTTGACAAGTCTTGTTATTTTGTTTATGGATTACGTATTGATTGATACCTTAGGATATTTGAAAAGGATTGATGCAAAGAGGAGAATTGAAAGAGTATTTAAGGAGCTGTATCTCTTCAGACTTAGAGAGATCAGACTCTGACATACAGAGTTTTCAATATGCTCAGTTGAGCAGTTATTTTATATTCTGTTTGGTACAGGAATCATTCAGTATTGCACAGGCTTAAGAGACTTAGACTTCTCTTAGTATTTTTCCAAAAGTAATACAGTCTACTTAATTACTTGTTGGCGTCTCCAGTACTTGAACTTGTTTATACCACCAGTTTGGTCAGAGTCAGTATTGATATCCTTTTTCAAGACTGCAACCATCTAGGGAGTAGTTATATGTACTCTTGCATTCAAGAGGTTTAAACCAGTTAAAGAAGCTAGCCATCATAATCTAACACCAAGGGTCTTCATGCCAAATCATGACATTTTGTATTAGCATCAATACTATAGAGAAGACATTTTTCATTACAGTTTTCTATAACATACTCAGTTTGGCCACAGGATTGAGTAAGTTAGTGGCAGTTCTGGAATTTAGCTCATATGACCTTTTAGTAAATAAGAGTAGTTTGATGATACATGTTTCTCTATTTGTATAAACTAGCTATAACAGGTACAGGTTGTTGAGTTAGATATGAATTTGTTTTATAAATCATTTTAGGATACAGACTGAGAAGGTTTTTCAGTCTTGTTATTTGTTTTATGTATTGTTTCAGGATACAAACTCTGAAGATTTATAAGTCTCTTTATTTGTTTTAGCCATTACTATGAAATATAAGCTTGGAAGGTTTGTAGCTGTTGTTATTTGTTATGTGTATTGCCCTAGAATGCAAACTCAGAAGGTTCATATATTGTTATTTGTTTTAGCTATTGTTTGAGAATACAAGTTCAGAAGATTTATAAGCCTTGTTATTTGTTATTTGTATTGTTATAGAATACAAACTCAGGAAGTTTGTAAGCCTGGTTGTTGGTTTATAAGTTAGGAATTGTTTGATACTTTAGGATATTTGGAAAATAGTGATGCCAAGAGGAACATCAAAAGGGTATTTAAAGACCTGTATTTCTCCAGACATGGAGAGATCAGACTTCAATAAACAGAGTTTTCAATCTACTTAGTTGTGTAACGGAATCTGCCTATTGTTCTCGCTACTGTACCTACCTGATGTTGGATGTTTCCTATTTAGGTTCTATAATAGTAGCGCTGTTTCTTTTACCTTGTACTTTCCTTATTTGTTATAGTTTCCTATTAGGTTATTTACTCCTAAGTTCGCTTATAGCACCCTTTGCTACCCTTGTACCCTTTAGGCAACCCTATGTTTTCCTACTAGTACTACTGGATTAGTACATTAGTAGCGATCCCTTATTGTTTGATTCCATTACTTGTTTTGTTAGTTACATCCTGTCGCCTCTATACCTATCTTCTAGGACTTAGTTGTTTGCTTCAATACTATCTCAGCATAGTAAGTGTTTGCGTTAGGCACAGGATATTTGGTTATGTTTTGTTTGAATTTAAAGAGCCTGCTATCCCATAAGGATTCAGTCTCTTAAGCCTCACAGGAACGCTCTTCTTTAATATACTACAAGTTGAATGGTCACTCTATTTGTCCCTTATCTTCCATATATCTCTTGAAGATATTCCACCTAGACTTTCTCCCCTATCCTATCAGTATCTCCAGAGTTCCACTTGGGATTCTCGAGATACTTAGGAGTAGGTTACAGGTTGAGTAGTTATCTTTTATTTAGTTTGCTACAAGTTTGCACAAGCATTGCACAGGTTTAAGGAACTTAGCATTCTCTTGATAGTTTGGATAAAGTAATAGTGGCTACTTAGGTACTTGTTGGCATCACCCTTACTTAAACTTGTTTATACCATAAGTTTGGTTAGAGTCAATTTTGATACTGTTTGTAAGACTACAACCTTTTAGGGAGCGATTACAGTAGCCACAAATGATCATCCGAAAGCAACTCTTTGAATTTCTCTCTCCAACCAGCCTCACAAATAGCAATCAGAAAGTCTTCATATAGAGACTGTGTATAAGCATCTGAAAACTTCCAAGATGTGCCAAACCTGTACCCAGCAAATCCTGAAAATGCTGTCAATAGTTTGCTCAATTGATATAAAAAATAAATCTGGAATGCACCTTACTCGTGCCTGAGCCCACAACTACCATACTTCTTCCATGTACTTTCCCAACTCTCTCTGTCAGGCAAACAACAACCTTGTAAATATAATATATTTAAGATATATTATGGGTTGAGTATAACATGCCTTGAATACTAAAACTCCAACTCAAAATATTATATTTGTATTGTTGGTTATTTATTGCCATAATTACCTGATTGCATCTGCTTAACCAGTTTACTACCCTCTGGTTGAATATGTTTCTTATTACCAATAACACTTTATGTTGTTGTTGTAGTTGCAATATCTTCTTCGGGTCAAGATCTGTAACAATTCTAAGCTGCAGGGATTAAGAAGCAACAGGTGATGAATCACTTTTATATATTCTTAGACTATCTGAATATCTTTATCTTATAATAAGCCTATTATATAGTCTTCTTCTTGTGATCAGACTATCATATAGTTTTTGTACCTTTCTCCATTATCATCTTAAGTAAGAGGTTTGGGATCCTATCATATAGCACTTCGAGTGCTTTCATATAAGCAAGGATAAACAAGGGTAAAGAATTTGTATAGAAAGTATAGTGTAGAAAATTACTTAAATAGTTGAATGAACAGCTCTAACTACCTGGCTCAAGTGCTATCTTAAATAGACCTCTTTCACAAAACCCTAACCCTGATGACTCATACCTATAAGTCACACAGTCCTATGGCTGATAATAAATAAGTTATGCCTAAAGTGCATCCATTGACTGTTCTAGGTTACTGTGAAATATACTTTAAATCAATTATAACTTATAAAATAAATCATATATTACCAATTTCAAGAGATATGCAAAACCCCTGACCTTTAATGTGAGTCAAGTTCAAAAGTGTAACAGGTTTACTGCTGTCTAACGAAAAGGTACAATAGAGGGCTAGCGGTTGACCGGCAAGCGCTAGGTCTAAGGGAGGCTTCAAGAGACCCGGAGATAGAGAGATAATAGTTAAAGGGCAAGTGGAACTCTGAGATCGCCGTTCAACCAAGTATATTCATAAATCAAGAGTCTGCTGAAATCTGCCGTTCTCCTGCTAGCCAGGAGATGAGTTTAAATACAAGAGCTCTCTCAGAGCGATAGTAATCAGATATCCTGCAACCACGATCATTACCGGGCAGTGCACCTTGCCCTGTATGTCCTGTGATCCCACATGAAACCTAAGAGTCATAACACTACCTCAATGCTATCGTCAGCTTACATGACCGTTGCTTCACTTGTGTTCCTAAATAAAACAACAAACATGCAAAACTAAACTTAACATAAGCTACCGTGCCTTAATATAGCTCCGGGGCTTGTAAAACAATCAAACTAATCAAAGTAAGCAAAGTAATCAAACTAAACATAGGAAATCCTGCACTCCGCTCCTGAATAGAGTTACCGGAACATGTATACATGTTACATTCCCTCATTCTGAAAAACCAAAACCTTTCCTAGTCCTTATAATCAATTTCGTCCATATCTCTGTGCCATAGGAGCTCGTCATCGCTGTTGGGGAAGTAGTCCTGCTCAGAGCTGCTAGAATCGTATTCTTCGTCATCATAGGGTTCCCAGAAGTCATCTGGAATAGTGGTGGCGGTACAGGGTGTAGGGGAAACCTCCATCGGTTCCCAGGAGGTCTTAATTTAGTGGGAGGTGATCTTGGGTGTTGGTTCATTAGGGTGGTTTTCGTCCCAGTATTCCTGGATAAGTTCCAGGGCATGGTCGAGGTTCTCGATAGGCTCCCAAGAGTCGTCGGTTCTCTCATAGCCTTGCCAGTGTACCAGGAATTCGTCTTTGTTATTCTGGTGTCTGTAATCGAGTATCTGCTCTGCTTCCCATTCTTCTGCATTATCGATAAGGATAGGGGTGGGTTTGTTCATCCTTCTGGAAGCAAACCTATCGGGGTGATTCTCATTATATGCTTTGAGGGAGGAGATGTGAAAGTATGGCTTCTGTCTGGCCATGCGGCGGGGTAATTCGAGTTTGTAGTTGTTTGTATCTTCGTCATGTGCTAGGACTTTGAATGGTCCAAACCATCGAGGTTCTAGCTTCTTGGATCGTCCAGGAGAGGCGGTGTAAGGGCGTCCTATAACAAGGACTCTGGATCCTGTTTTGAAGGGCTGTGGTGGGGGTTTGCGGCGTTTGTCTGCTTGTACAGTCTGCCGGAAGGTAGCATGCTTTCTGGCCATGTCTACTTCCATCCTTGTTGCTTCATGGGCATTTAGAATCTCATCGACAGCTGGTATCTTGC
>Ga0307509_10010294_pt1 | contig 11487 bp, 7 predicted proteins | sample 10_EM_MG_FD_202245 | JGI IMG/M metagenome (GOLD analysis project Ga0307509, IMG submission 202245) | Populus trichocarpa ectomycorrhiza microbial communities from riparian zone in the Pacific Northwest, United States - 10_EM | ecosystem: Host-associated > Plants > Roots > Unclassified | place... | reverse complement strand
AGCCCAACGGACCATCACCATCACTGATCTCGCCCCAAGAGAGAGCGGTGATGAATCTCTAGACTCTGACTCCTCCGTGGGCTCTGCCCAATAATGGAGAATTTTTTCACTCGATACACCGACAGCACTGCTGTCTTCCCGTCCTTTCCAATTGTTCCACATAACTGCCTTGGGAGCTGGGATGTTTTTCTTTCACTCTTTCACAGCTTTACCATGCTGCCTCACCCTCCTTTGCTTGTTGCTATTCAAGACCCCCCCTCTAGGCGATCGGTTCTGCCTACTTTCCCGGGATTTATGTCCTTCGCACCACCCCCTCCTGGCCGCCCACGTGTGGCCATTTTTGTTTCTCGCACTTTGAACCTGCACTTATCCTGCTCGACTGTTTTTCACGGATCCTCAGACATGCTTTCGGTTGATGTTTTCTCCCCTAAAGGCCTGTTTGGATCCCCCCACCGTTCCCTTAGGGTCACCTCAGTGTACCTTCTTCGCACCAATAGTCCTCCCTACCGCTCCATTTTGCCTGAGCGGTTGTTTTCTTTTCTTTCTTACCCTCACCTGGTTTTAGGTGATTTTAACCTCCACCAGCCGTTAGCAGACCCCTGTCGCTCCCTTTCCGAACGGGAGTTCACCATCTCCACATGCTATTTTGACGCTGCTTTTGAAGTTCCGTATCATCTTCTCAACACCCCCGGGGTCTACACTCGTTTCCATTTTGACACCGTCTCGCGACCCTCCGTTCTGGACCTAGCCTTCGCGAATACCGTCCTCTCCTCCTTCGTCTCTTCGTGGGACACCCCCCTCCCCTCCACTGGCTCAGACCACGTTCCTTGTGTGATAACACTAAACCCTCCCGCGGTCATGCTACCCCGCCCTACTCCACACTGGGCCCTCCTCGACCTAGAAGCGGTAGGGAAAGCACTGGATACCTTCACCACACTACCCTGCCCCGCGAGGCCCACACCCAACTCCATGAGTAGGTGGTTCGATATCTCCTCCACCCGCCTCACCTCCCGCTTGACCTCCCATGCCCCGAGCAAGCGCCCCTGCCCCCCCTCGAAGCCATGGTGGTCCCCCCGCCTATCGTCTCTGAGAAGGGAATACCACAAGTTCGCAAGGGTGTCCCGCCTCAACCCCTCCCCCCCCAACTGGAGCAATTTAAAGAGCTCGAGGAGAACATACTTTAAGGCCATCGCCTCGGCCAAGAAAGCTCACTGGTCGGACATCCTGTCCTCGGCCACTCCACGCTCCCTCTGGACGGCCAAGAGGTTTGCATTTGGTCGCCTACCACAGAGATTCCTGGACCTTCCAGGGGCCTCTGATCCGGCCGAGGTAGTGGAGACGCTTCTCGTCAACCTTTTTCCCTCCAAACCCCCTCCTCCCCCGCTCCTCCGCCTCACGCGCTCTGAGGATTACACTCCCCTGACCTCTGAGGAGGTCTCCAGGCCCCTTTCCAAGTCCTCGAACAGCTCCGCCCCTGGTCCCGACCTCATCCCATACTCTGTATGGAAGTTGGTGCACCAAATCAAGCCCTCCCTTCTTCCTTCCCTCCTCAACCCCCTGTTGGCCCACGGTTTTCACCCTCCCTCCGTCAAGAAAGCGCTTGGTATTGTCCTTGACAAGCAGGGCAAGCCCTCATACGACTCACCCTCCTCCCTTAGGGTTATCGTCCTCCTTCGTACACTCTCTAAAATTCTCGAGAGGGTGGTAGCGTCCCGCCTCTCAGCTCAGCCTACAAGATGCTCCCTTATCCACCCCCTTCAGTGCGGGTCCCTCCCCGGAAGGTCCACCGCCGATGCCGCCCTTGTCCTACAGCACAACGTTGAATGCTTCCACAGCCTCCGATACAAAGTTTCCACTCTCTTCCTCGATGTGAAAGGGGGTTTCGATAACGTGTAGTCCCCCTCACTCCTCTCTCTCCTCCGCAGAAAGGGGGTCAGCCCGTACTTGGTTCAGTGGGTCGGTTCTTTCCTCAGGGACCGCACCTGCCGCCTGACGTTCCAGGGATCCCCCCGCCTTTTCGCCCCTGTCTCACTTGGGGTCCCTCAAGGATCCCCGATCTCCCCCCTCCTATTCGTCATATACATCTCCTCCCTCCACCTGGAAATTCCCAGGTCACTGATTATCTCCTACGTCGACCACTTTGCTGTCACGGTGGCCTCACCCTCCTACTGAACCAACGTTCGCCTACTTCAGAAGTCCTTCTCTGCGCTTAAGAGGAAGGCCTCGCCAATTAATATTTCCTTCTCCGTCCCGAAAACTGAGCTGATCCACTGGAGAACCGCCAGGAGCAATGAACCACCGTGCTCCCTCCCGGTGCAGTTGGAAGACCAGCTCTTCTACCCACAGTCCCAGCTGAAGTGGCTGGGTTTCATATTTTCCCCCACTTTTGACTCGAGGTCCCACTTCTCCAGGAGGTATACACTTGCGAATGCCGCCCTAGCCACGAGCCGCCGCCTCTCCCCGCCTGGGATGGGCCTTCCACCCTACCTTTGTCTCTCCCTGGCGCGTTCGCTCCTCCCTCCGATTCTCCTGTACGGGTCCGCTATTTGGGCCCCCCCACCGTCCATCATCGGCCCGATGTCCGTTTTCTGGCATCGGGTTTATAGGTGGATCACCAACTGCTTTTCCTCCACCAACCTAGCGTGCTTGCACAGGGAAGCCTGTCTTCCCCCGCTACCTGTTCTTGTACGCCACCAACGCCGCCTTGCCAGCCTAAGGCTCATCGGCTCCCCCCGGGAAATAAACCCGGCCACAGCACGCCTCCCTAAGTCCGTTCTGACCTTCTCGCCCCACCGTGCCTCCTCAAGGGCGCGTAGGAAGATTACCTCCCAACCCTATCTCTTCTTCAACCTCGACTGGCGTGCTGCTCCAGACAAGATCAAGAACCCGAGATAGCGACACAACGCTATCACAGCCTTGGCTAATGCGGCCGCCCCCTTAGTGGAAGATATCTCTACGCTGCCACCCATCTCCCTTCACTTAACAGACTACCTACCCCCGATCGCGGGGATTGTTCAATCTTACTCGTGCCGCAAATTGTGGGCTAGACAACTGCTCCTATCTGACTGGTCTGCCACCCCGGCCCCCCTTTACTATCCCTACCCGCCCTGAACTCGTCCCCACCCCTTTATGGGTCTGGGTAAATTTGTTGCAGGAAGGATACACCAGATGCGTTCTGGGAAAAGGTATCTCGCGGCTCACCCCTCGTGGGGAAATCCTGATACCGACATGTCCTGCCCGTTATGCTCGGAGGCCCCGCAGACCTTCGAACATGCCATCCTGTCCTGCCCCTCCTCCGCCTGTCAGAGATCCCGCCTCCTCCAAGGGATCTCGGACTTGGACCCCGAAGCCCATGTCTGGTCCGACCAGCAGCAGCTCATTGCGCTGGCTGAGTTCATCCGCACCACTGCCACCGGGTTCCCTCCGGGGATGCCCCCTCTTGCGCCCTCCCTCCACGCCCCTCCTCCGAATCCTCTCCTCCAAACTCCTGCCCCACCCACCCCTGGCCCTCGAGACTAGTTTAGCAGTTTTTACATTCCTTGATTAGCTACGGCTGCTTTGCGACGATTATTGGTCGCGTTGGGGGAACTGGTTATGTTTGTTTCTTTTGTTGATTGTTAGTTTGATTTTCAGTTTTGTTTTGGCCATATGGTTAAAGATGAATGTCATTTCTTGTACCGTAGAAACAATGAACATAGGATTTAAAAAAAAAGAAAAAAAAAGAAAAAAAAAGTCACAGTAGTCAGAGCACGAAACATCTCTCCCCTACACCTCCTGCGATTGAAATCTCAAAACCAGGGAAATCATCGTGGGATCCACCATCACCCCCCTCTCCTCCCCCTTGATGGCTTCTGCCTAGGGGAGCGATGCTACAACCCCCCCTCTCCCTCTGGGGTCTACCCCCTCCTCCACGGGGTTCTTGTTCCTTTTCATCGTTGACGCCCGCTCATCAAGTTCAGTTCTCCCCTTTACCCAGCACTTCCTTTACACCTCGCGTAGGTTTTGCACGGTCGGCATTCTGTCCTCTTCGCTCATGGTCGGCCCTGAGCTTTCCAAGCCCTTTGCGAAGTACCTTTCCGTCTCGCTTATGTGGTCCTGTCGGGGAACACTTCGGTTAGTAACTTCAGCACCTCGTCTTCGTTTGGCATTCGGAAAAGCATCGGCCGCGGTTACTCTAGTCGGTCGTCTCAAGTGTTCGGACTGTCCTTCCACCTCACATTCCCCCTCCCTCTACACTCCTGGTCTTCGTCCCGTTGCTCGGTTACAGCCTCACCCACGCCCCCCTTTCCCACCCCCTTCAGCTGGCACCTTACTGCTCCCCTCCCGCCGTCGATCTTCGGTCGCTATACAAAAACCCGCCTCGGTTACGCCCGTCCTCCTGGCCGTCGCTAATACTGCTTTGGCACACCCTCCGGCGACCCCTCACCAGAGCCGCCTCCATACACCGTCCTATCCTGCCACCCGGCACCGCTGCGTCCCCCGGCACCGCTCTGGTGTGCAGGTCCATACATTCTTTTCCTAGCTCAGGGTGATATGCGTCACTTATCAGACGTAATTTTCCTTTGTCAGGGGTTCATATATTCCTTTTGTTTGCCCTCTTGGCTTTTTGTAGATGTCGTTAAGGGTTCTCCTCTCCTTCCTGCTTGCTTCTTTCCTTTCTACTTCCTTCGTATGTACGTGTATGTTCGTAGGATTTGGTTGGGCGATAGGCAAGATGTGCGGTTGGTCTCATACCAGAGGGCCTTGGGGGTTTGGATGTTTCCTGGGGTGAGGAGGATAGGGTTTTTGTTGGCCATAGCGTTAAAGCTGAATGCTGTCTTTGTACCTTTCTTTTTTTTTTTTTTTTTTGAATCATGTGATTATTGATTTAGGTACAAAATCCTGCATGCAGCTCGCGCTATGGCATATAAAAAACCTTCATTCCAAAAACTAACAAAGGAAAAAACAAAACTCAAACAACACGTGCAAAAACTCTCCAAGCGGGATCATCAGAACCCTGTCGCATCGCCATCAATGACTAACAAAAACACCAAGCAAAGTAAAATCCTCCTTATGCCAATAAGAAAAACATTTACAAGTAATAAAACCTCCCCGCCCTACCTGCCCACTGCCGTAGTCAACTAGAAATAAAGAAAATTCATAAACTGTAGAGAAGATACCCTGAGGAGAAGCTCGAGCAGGGGAGTTTTTGAAAGAGCAATACCTAGAAGGCCGGGGCCGAGCTAGGGAGTTTTTCTGTTAAGCACTATCTGAGCCCGAACCCGGCTCAGGAGTAGCAGTATCGGCTCGAATGCGCAACATGGTTGGAGGGAAACCAGTGCGAGTAGCATAGAGATACTCAGCTAACCCCCTCAGGAGGGGAACCGAGAGCCAGAGGGGACCGTCAGGGCCAATGTCATCCACACCTGAGAGATGGGTGAGGCGAGGCTGGGCCTTAGCGGGGCAGAGGAGGATCGTGTGTTGGAAGGACTCATCGTCTTCCTCACAGAACGGGCATAGGGTGCTGGAGTCCCGACTCCACCAGGAGACCTGTGCGGCAAGGTAGCTGGAGCCTGTACGCATCTGGTGAATGCGGCCACAAATAAATCGAGGGAGGCCAGGAAAGGCGTGGGGAGTGAGGCATGCACTATAAGGATATGAGGGGGGCACTGGCGGACTTAGACTTGACCAGTCAGCGAAGAGTGACTGCAACAGCGGAGCTCGGAGGACTTGGTAGGTGACGGAAGGTATCCTCGACAGCGGAAGCTGTACGAGATCAGTTGAGGCAAGTGGGAGGATAGGGATTTCCTCAATGAGGTCTGAAACCTCGTGATATAGGGAGTCTAGCGGTAGGTGCTTGGCTGAGTTAACCGCCGGGCCAAGCCATGAAGTAAGGTGGATGGCTTTGGAGGAGCCTCGGAGGAGAAAGCGGTGATCGTCCGCAGACCGGCCCTGGTCCCAGGTGGGCACAGATTCGGGTATCCGGGCGGTGGCAGGGTTGAATTCCGAAGGGGCACAGACCAAGCGGATGGCAGCTGACCGACGTCGGTGTTTGCAAATGGAGGAGATGGGTGGTAGTGAGGCCTCCTGGTACAGAGCGCCGAGGGCGGTCGTGTAAAAGCAATTGGTTGTCCATCGGAGCACCCCATGCCAGAACGAGTTGAGTTTCCTAAGAGTGGCTGCGTCCGGAACAAACAGGTCACAGCCGTAGGTGAGAATAGGGAGAATGGTGCCGAAGACTAGCTTTCTGTTGCACCAGGAGGAGAGGCCTTTGCCAGCTGCACTGAGCTGCCGGATTGTAGTGAAAGAGGCTCTGGCTAGTGCCAGCCGTCTCAGGAAATGAACAGAGGAGTGTAGAGTAGGGGTGAGCCAATAGCCTAGCCATCTTACAACCTGAGAGGGTGGAAACAGCATGTCATTGATCACAATGGGGGCGAAGGAAACATCCGAAGGGTCCTTCGGTGTTCTCCAGTGAATGAGTTCAGTTTTGGGAACAGAAAAAGCCACCCCCAAGTCGGCACCCTGCCTTTGGATGCCGCCGAAGTAGTATTGAAGAGCGCGGATATTCGACCGTACCGAGTCCGAGCCAACCGTGATAGTGAGGTCATCGACATATGAGATCGCCAGACCCTGAGGGAGAGTCGGGTGGAGGCTGGCTATATAAAGCACAAAAAGGAGAGGAGAAATCGGAGAGCCTTGAGGAGTGCCAACAGCAACCGGGCAGAAGACCTTAGGCGCGCCTTGGAATATGAGTCGGCATTGGCGCTTGGAGAGGAAAGACTTGATCCAGGCAACTAGGTAAGCAGAGACACCTCCTCTGGTGAGGATAGTAGCCAGCTTGTTTGCACAGACGTTGTCAAAACCACCTCTGACGTCCAGGAAGAGAGTAGATACTTTGAAGGAAGCGGCCTGAAGCAGGCGGACTTCGTGGGTGAGAGTAGCGACAGCGTCGAAACAGCCCAGACCTGCAAGGGACCCACACTGATTGGGGTGCAGGAGGCCAAGGGTGCGGGCGGCGGAGGCAAGAGGAAGAGCAGAAAGTCTTTCGAGGATCTTGGAGACAGTTTCGAGCAGGACAATGATCCGAAAGGAAGCAGGTGTACGGTAATCAGGTTTGCCTGGTTTGTCCACGACAATGCCGTTGGCCTTCTTCATGGTTAGTGGGTGGTACCCGTGGGTGAGGAGAGGAGTGAACAGAGATGGAAGGAGCCGCTCGTTGGCCTTATGGACTTGCTTCCAGATAGAGTAAGGAATACCACTTGGGCCAGGGGCTGACGTGTTGGAGGATTTTCGAAGTGCAGAGGACATTTCTGCAGGTAAAACGGGAGGGACGTCTTTAAACGCAGGAAGGATTAGGGGAGGAGGAGGAGAGGGTCTAGGAGGGAAAAAATGTTGTAGAAGTGTGTTGTTAATTTCGGTGGGGGAGGAGGCGTTCTCGAGTGTGGGGAACCGATCAGGGGCTCTGCCGGCCGCAATCTTTCTGGCATCCCAGACTGATCGCGCGTCAACATTGGCCAGAAACTGCGACCAGTGGATTCTTTTGGCAGATTGGATAGCCTTGAAATATGTGTTTCGAGCCACACGGGCCAGGGCAGGCGAGGTCTGATTCTTTCTCATGAGACGGGAGGTATGGTGATGGATGCGTCGTAGCTGTGTAAGTTCAGGAGTCCACCACGGTTTAGAGTAGGAGGATGGGCGTTTGGTTGGGGTGTTGGAGGTGACGAGGTGGGTGATCTTGGCGAGGCAGCCATCGAACCATAGGTCGAGTGAGTGCGGAGTGGGGAGAGCAGGGGGAGTTGCAAGCATAAGATCGGCGAGCAAAGGGGAGATGTGATCCCAGTCCGTGTACTTCCAGTTAAGGCCCTCGGGTGGGGGCTTCAGGAGCGGGGTGGAGAGAATGATTGTGAGGGCGGTATGATCCGAACCAGTTGGCGGGAGGGAGGGGTTCCAGGAGGAGAAAAACGGGAGCAAAGCAGTGTTGGCAAAGGACAAGTCAAGAACTGCGGGGCGGTGATTGGAGGTGAACGGGAACCTAGTGTAGACCCCGGGTGTGTTGAGGAGAGAAAACAACTGCGCCGATGCTTTGTCAAAATAAGGAGAACTTATAAACTGATCGTGGTTGGAAAGCAAACGAGTCGGGTCGGAAGCGGAGTGATGAATGTTGAGGTCCCCAAGAACAAGAGTAGGAAAATCATGCTGGGGAAATAAATCAACAGGAGAAACTGACCTAGTGTGACCACTAGGGATGGAGTAAGCATTGTACAAACGAAACAAATTATGAGAAGTATCAAAAAGTCCCTCAGGGGAGTGAAAGTTCACTGCCATGAGGTCACCCCTTTCAAAAAACAATGGAAGAATAGAAATAACACTTAATAGCCTTTCGTGAACATAGGTTGCAACCCGAGGCTTATAACTGTCAGTTGCTGGAGGAAAAAAACATTTATAGTTGCGAAAAACAGGAGGACAGTTCCTCCAAAGAGGAATGTCCTGAAGAGCCACGATATGAGGAGAACTTTCTACCGAAGTAAAAAAACTAAAAAGAGTTTGAAAAACATTACTGCTACAGAGACAATTATGCTGAACAATGGAAAGATTTAAACAACCAGGGTAATGGAATGATTGGGATGGTGAAGTACTCTGTGTTGGGGCTGGGTTTGTCGACATCTAAAGATCCATGTGGACGTCGGTCGGCGCGGGCTCGCTCCAGTGGGCAGTGGTGTTTGCTCTAAAGAGGGTGCTGCCAGCACCAAAGAGGTTCCTGCGGGGGAGAGGAGCGGCGAGGTTAGACTGGGCAGACGCGCTGCGGACCAGCTTAACGGTTTCGGGTTGGGTAGATTCGCTAGCGGGAGGGAAACGAGGACCGTGCCTGGCTGGAGTGGCCGGTACAGTTGGGTGAACAGTTGGACCTTGAGGGGTAGTTTGGGGGTGGCCCACATCGGGGGCATCGGGAATGTCTTGGTCCCTAAGAGGGCGGAGAGCGGAGAGGATTTCGCGGCGGATGGGGCAGGTGCCATCAAAAGAGGGGTGCTGACCACCACAGTTGATACAGAGAGGAGGGGAGGCATTGCAGCATCCCACGACCGACTTCTCAAAGCCCCCTTTCGGACAGCTTTGATTAGCACATCTGTGGGCGGAGCGATGATGGAGGAGAGTGCAAATTGGGCACGCTTGTGCCTCTTCTTTGCATAGAGGAGCAGAGTTACCAAAACGCCAGCACTTTCGGCACTGCGTGGATTTGGCGGCGGAGTAGGCTGGGGCGACCGTGCGGGCGCGGGAGAAAAGTCGGATGGATTCGCCGAACCGGGAAACATGGACTGGGTCGACTGCCACAACCACCCATGTTGTGCGCTTCTCAGCCCTTTTCACCGGATCTGACTATAGGAATCTAGCCCCAAATATGGGGACGTCAATGGCATTGCTGATTGATTCAAGGAGTGAGGGGAAGAGGTTAGTAGGCTCGTGCGGCAGAATAGAAAGAGGAAGATTGTGGATGAGGAGTTCGACACTTGTAGGTGCCTCCCTGAAAACCTGCAAAGGATTGTCTCCAACCGGGAAACTCTGATTGAGTTTCTTGGTCATTGCATCAAAAAAGGGGGAGTAAGCAGAAGACGGGGTGTAGGGATTGGCTGTGAGAGTAACAGCCCCATTGCGGTTGACGGAGGCAGTAAGGGAGAGTGGTAGAGAGCAGTTGGCCTCTTTAAGGACAGCGGCCATGATGTCGGGGAGGGTAGCAGTCATGATAAAGGAATCATTCGGGAGGGTTGGAGAGGTACGGGGGGCAAAGGAACGACGTTCGGCAGCTGGGAGCGGTGGGGGTCCCTTGGGGACACTACTCCTGCTTGACGCAGCGACTTGTGCTGCAGTGGCGTTTTTCTTGCCCTTACCGCCCTTCCTGGTAACCTATGCCCAGGTTTGATCTTGGGGCTGTGGGGGATCAGAAAGGGTGAAACAGGGGGGGGGCCCGGTATGGAAGAGTGAGGTGGCTGGGTAACGCTCAGAGTAAAGATTGGCTTCCTCTGATTGGGGGTGGCGAGAGGCGAAAAGGATAGCCGCTTGGGGTGAATCCGCGTGGCGTTTACCGTATCTGTCTGGATTGCCATACCATTTTCCCTCAAAGAGGAAGGGAAAATCCGTGGCGGCGACCGTGCGAGATGTGAGGCTAGTGGCGAGTTTCTTTTTCTGCTGTGCAGATTTAGCCTGGGCAGCAGGGGCGGGAGGGGATGGCGCTTGAGGCAGCGGGGGTGCCACTAGTGTGGCGCGCTGTGAGGAGACAGCAGCAACACGAGAGGACAAGTCCTTGAGGGACGCCTCCAGGTTGGATGTGGCTGGTGGTGAGGGGGTGGCTGAGCGCTCTGCCTCAGCGGAGGTGAGAGACTCAACCTGCGAAGTCAAGAAGGTAACAGAAGCACGAAGGTCATTCACCATGGCATTGAGTTGGGCGAGAAGAGGGGCCATAGCGAGTTGGCTATCGGGGAAGGTAGCGGCAGATGCATTGTAGACAGTAGGGAAAGAAGCCGGGTCAAGGCGAGCGAGCCTGGCAGCATGCCCAAGAATGTTGGCGACATTGTCAGCCTCCCCGGAGAGAGAGGCGTGACTGCACTGGGACGACGATGAGCGAGAAATGGGATCAGCCCTACGGTCCTGGCGAGAGGAGGCAGAGCGAGCAGGGCCGACAGCCGAGGCCGGGCCTGCACCAGTAGAAGCGAGAGGGGTAAACGACATCTTGGGCAAGGCCAACAGGCCAGGCCGGGGGACAAGGAGGAGGAGGAGAGAGAAAGTAAAGTCGAACCACCAGTTCGACTTTTTAGAATAAAAATCCTCTCAGCAAAGGTGAAATATATATTTCACTTGAAAATGAAGCCCAAGTGAAAAGCCAAAATAGATGTATCGTGAAGAAATAAAGACCAAACCCTGAGGTTTATGTTGGCCGAATGCGGTAAGAATTTTAAGCGGGAGGAAAATAGAGGGCGCGGAGCGTGGCGTTCTTGTACCTTTTTTTCTTTTTTTTTTTTTAGTATCATTTTAGTATTGTTTAAGGTACAAACTCCCGTATGCAGATCGCTCTAAGACAGGAAAAACCTCCACCTACAGTCCATCCCGCATCCCTCGTGCTAAAACCCTCTGACCCTGCCCGGCACCAAAGCGCCCGGTACTATGGGTAGAAACTACAGAAGAGCGTACAGGCCTGAATACAACGAACCAAAAAACCTCCACAGACGTGCAGCCCATAAGAAAAACTCCCCACCCCAACAGTGAACAACCAAGGAAAGTACAGAAACCTCACAAAACTCAAGGAAGAAAAATCCCAGCCGAACCCATAAGCAGCCCACAGCCCACGAATGACCCCATTCTGCCGCAGCAGGGGAGGGACCAAGGAGCCGCAGGACGACGCCGTAGGCCAATGATCACACACTAAGAGGTACCTATATATGTACCTGGGGCTCTTACGTCCCGGACCCAAGGGCAGACAAGACCACCAAGAGAAAGATCGGTAACCGAAACCAACAC
>Ga0307509_10010293_pt1 | contig 11489 bp, 14 predicted proteins | sample 10_EM_MG_FD_202245 | JGI IMG/M metagenome (GOLD analysis project Ga0307509, IMG submission 202245) | Populus trichocarpa ectomycorrhiza microbial communities from riparian zone in the Pacific Northwest, United States - 10_EM | ecosystem: Host-associated > Plants > Roots > Unclassified | place... | reverse complement strand
AGCGAGCGCAGGTGTTCGGTGAGTGTGAGTGTTCAGCAAGCACAGGTGTTCGGTGAGCACGAGTGTTCGGTGTGCGTAGGCGTTCGGTGTGCGATGGAGTGCGCAGCATAAGGGGGTTCCCCTTACAGTGTTCAAGTCCACTGAAAACAAAGTCCCCTGTGGGCACGTCATAGATACTGAGTGCCGGCCCAATTTCACTGCAGCTTTCGAAACGCATTGGAAAGATGAGGCTATGATTCTCTGGCCATGCATCTGACTTGTCGGTGAAGATGCATCCTCAGGAAAGTCCAAGAAGAGCCAGATGATGCAGGCCATCTCATACTTGCATTACCTCCTCCTTGCGTGGCCTGGCCTCCATGTCAGGCAAGGATTACTTATCTCAAAAAGAGAGACCATGTTCCTTGTCAGGATTGGGGGTCGTGGCATACGCTGCTTCTCCGTCACTTGGACAGACATCCAAATTTAAAAGCCAATGTATGCTTTTGTCTATTGCCTTTATGACCCAGGTCATTTTGCGGATCCATCCTATGTGGTGATGGTTCCTGATCTGCAGAAAAATCTGGTCATGTATATGATCCGCATCTCAGAGGGGGATCTAGTCTGTCCCAGTTTCTCCCCTATATACGCCACCAATCTACTTGCATCCTGCACCCATGTCCTCTTGAATCCACTCTTAGATATCAAGGTTGACAGCAGAGTTTTCACTGTGATCAAAGACCAGCTTTGCCAACCTGACCATCAATTCGACAAGTATGGCATCCTCTCCATGCATGTTCACAGTCCAGAGAAGGTGCCTGGCATGGCAGAAGTGGTCTGCCACAAATTGATTCAGATCCCTGTGTCCCTTCGTGTATCTAGAGTCAAACACCGCATAGGACTGCAACAATTTGGAAGTCCGATCACCAGCATTCCGACTATGAGGGGGATGTTGGAAATTGTGTTCAACGTCCTGGAAAGTAAGGTTCTTGATGTCTATTGATGGTACTGTAACATTCACATGTTTGCAGTGTTACAGTATTTGCACATCCATCGCCAAGTCCTTCACTGGGACATCAGCAAAGGGAATGTGCTATATATGCCGGAAGTGGCAACCCCCCCACCGGAGGCTGGGTCTGATGGAGTGCAAATTGGAAGTGCTGAGACCAATGAGATGCCTCTCTACTTCATCAAGTATCTTCTTGGCAAGAGGTGTGTAGAACTCAACTGGGATTAGTGATCATTGACATGAGACAATTGTAGCACTGTCCCTCAGAAAACATCCGCTCTCCTCATTGATTTCAATAACGCTGAACACCTTGGAAGCAAGCGAGGATCCAAGCTAATCCCCTGAACCATCAGTCACCTTGCATCTTCATATTCTATAACCGCCCTTACTTACAATGTTACCAGAGAACACCAGTCTTCATCACGCATGCTGTTCAACAAGGAAGTGCAGTGCCGCTTTCCCTAGGCATTGGACACATACCTGCAGTACCACCTAGTCCTCAAATTTATACACTCCACCACCCAGATCGAGTCAAGAACTTCCCTCTCAGATGCAGAATCTTGGTTGAAGAGGTCTCACCGGATAGCATAAATCGCCAATGGAGGCACAAGCTTGACCATGATGTGGAGTCTATCCTTTAGCTCCTTCTTTACTGGGTTGTGCTTGTGCAACCTGTACAATCCCCAAAAGAACTTATTGGTATGCCTACCTGGTCACTGTTAATGGGACAGGTCAAATCCTGTATTACTATGCTCAAAACCCTGGCTTTTGGGCGATCATTGACAGGCCTTACTCATTTGGTCTACCAAGCCCTGTTGCCCTTGCTCAGCAAACTTGCCACAATTTTCATCATTGACCGACATTGGCTTGATGATTCCGAAACATGAAATCACCCTGAATACGCCCCCAAGGCCTTTCAGCGCTTGGTCCTTCAATCCATACTGGACAATTGTGATGAGGAATTCATGACGCGAAAAGTTGAGCCCGAACCCTGAGAAGTCGAGCAGGTCAGCCAAAATCCCAACTTGCTGAGCACAGCAAGCTTGCGGAGGGACGAAAATGATAGAAAACAGCCATCCCCCTGACTTTCGACACAATGTCAGAAGTGACCTCATGTAGCTGCTGAGGTAGTCACAAAGGTAGGCTGATGTAGCTCTTTGCATGCCTGTTCTTACATATATCTGTTTGCCTGTTTTCAGAATGCCATGGATGAAACAGATGGAGAAGAGGAAACGGAAGAAGAGAGTGATGACAGCAAGTATTACAAAGATGATGCAGAGATGGCTACCGACAGTGATTGAGTTCTTTCTTTTCCAGGCTCTTTGTATCATCATGTTCCCAGTACTCTACTCGACAGTATGCAATGCTATGAAAACTTGAAATACCGGATGCTTACTTTGGCATAAATCCAAAGTACAAAGACAGTCATATGGGAGTGTATGGTAGATGTCTCTGGATGATGAGGAAGAAGAAGAATGTCCATCAAACCAAGCCTTGTCCTATATAATTACACACTGAGTCGAGGATCAACCCAGGAATTAAAAAAGATAGATTGAAAGCAAGACAACAGGAAGAAAGGAAAGCGTATATGTTATAAAGAAACCAGTTTTCTGTATCAAGAGGCTAAATACCATAGCATCTCTCTGTGACCCCTCAACAACATCCCCCAGCATAGCATTTGCCTTGAAGCTCTGTGGAGCTGTTCAGATTGTTTTCGTACTCCTGGAGATTCTCTGGATAGCCGACGAAAGAGGAAGAAGCTGGAATAAGTAGCATGAATGCAGGAAAGTCAGGGTGGTATGGCAGAAAGACATTTTGATGCTTTTCGTGACAAACGATCTTGAGGTACGCCACTTCACTTTGGACAAGTTGACAATATTCGACCATGTAGTGTTGCTCAGTGTTGTTGCTTTCTCCATAATTAACGACCTGACCTCTGTAGACTTCTGGAAGGTTGTTATTCTGAACGCATATGCGGAAGGGAATTGCTTCAAATTCTAGCTCCTGGATTGGACTGGTGGGTTTGTAATTATCAAGCTGCAAAGGCGGCTTGTTCCAGAGCATTGGCCATTGAAGTACACAATACCTCGTTGGACATCAGGAAAAGTGTGAAATGCAAATTGAATATAATTCTGAATAATTAGCTGAATTTACCCACACCTTGCTAAATGATACTTTTTCTTGCTAATTAGTGTATATTAATGAATATTTACTAGAATTAACCAAACTTCTACTGAAACTTGAATAAATTCTGGTAAAATATTCACTAATATACACTAATTCGCCAAAAAAAGTATCATTTAGCAAGTTATCAGGAAATTGGTGGTTAGATAATTGAGAACAATTAGTGGTTATTAAGTCTCTCTTACTCAGATTAATTTGTCTTCAAAGGTGAAAATTTACTAGAATTTACTATGAATTTATGACCACTTTAATCCCATTTATACTGTAAGAGAGAATTCTAGTAAGATTAGTACACTGTTGCAGAGTTTTACTAATGCTTATAAGATAAGAGAAAGTCCAACAAGATTATTCTGGATATTATTACAAGATACACTACACAATAAATACAATCAACACAATTTATGTTGTTAGCATAAAAAATAGAACACCATAGCCAGGTAGTTAACAGAGTATTACAAAAATGACCTGATCCTGGCCCAGACAGGGTCAACCCTAGTAGGGCTGAGCAGGCCAGGAAAGAGATACTTAGGCAGCAGGAGAGAGGGTTCTGAACATAGGGTGACAAAATATTGAAAAAAAGAGAACAGGTACACAATAAGTGACATGGAGATTTGGAGGGTTGCCTAAAATGAACAAAATGATGGATAGGAAAAGATATCACTTTGTGTGGTCAACATCAGATGGCTTGCTGGAGCCTGCAGCCTTTGCTTGAGGGTAACCACGAATTGCCTGAGCAGAGGTCTCATTAGAACCATCTGTGCTCAAGCCAGGATTGCTTTGAAGGGAATTAGCATGACTGCGCCCTTCAGCCTCAGACTCGGATGACATCATATATTTGATTTGTTCAATGAGACGTTGCTCATAGCGGTGCACCATTTTCTCCATCATATCATCAGAAGTCCACAATGGCAACTGCACCGGAGAAAGAACAGCATGGTGGCCACGAACCATGAAATTCTTGGAATCACCCCTCAGAAATTCCAAACTGTCCCAGCACACTGGGCAGCATAGCTTCGAGACGGAAATTAAGCTCATATCAAATTTCTGCAGAGTTGATTTAGCTGGTGAATATCATTACTAGATTATGAGCATACCTTGAAATGATCTACAATTTCATCATCTTGAAGTTCCAAGAGTATTAATGCCAACAAAACCTTGGCATGTAGATAGTAAATCTTGTCGGCTTGAACCTCTTCCTTTTATACTTCTTGATGATGGGATGACAATTTCGTTCCTTTACGCAAAGCAAGATTTGCACTTTAATGGTGTCGATGACAGTTTCGGGGTCTAAGTTGGGAAGAGAAAGGCTCCTGATCAGGGTTGTCCAATTCAGCATTTTGCGATCTTTTCCCGAAGGGTATTTTGCCTTCACAACAGAAATCTCATAATTTTCGGGAGACATGGGGTGGTCTAGTGATGATATGACAATGTCCTGTGCCTTCCAGTACGTGGCATGGAGTTGGATCCATCGCAGGTATGTTTTTTCCAGGTCAGGATCAGTCATGATCAGGCACTCTTCAATTTGGTCATCGTCTTCACCTTCCCCTTCTTTCTTGTTGTCGTTGTTCTTGTTGTTCTTGTTGTCGTTGTTCTTGTTGTTCTTGTTGTCCTCATTGTTCTCATTGTCCTCATTGTTCTCGTTGTCCTCATTGTCCTCATTGTCCTCGTTGTTCTTGTTGTCCTCATTGTCCTCATTGTTCTTGTTGTTCTTGTCCTCGTTCTTGTTCTCATTGTTGTCGTTCCTGTTCCTGTCCTCGTTCTCGTTCGCCTTGGCTTCCCTGTGGTCTCCACTGTTGTCCACCTTCACATGCCCTTTGGCTGTAATATATCCATAGAGGACATCAAGATCTTGGGCGAGGTTTTGATCCATGCCTCTAATGGGATATGCAAGTTCGTTGGCAAAGTTCAACAGCCTCAGATGGTGGCAGAGGATCCGTGAATCTGAAATGCGCCAGAGTAGATACGCAGCTTGCCAAAGCTGATTGGCGTAGTCCACCTATTTCCTCTGCAGCCTTTTAAAAATGTGAAGTGCATTCGTATAGGCGACGACTGCTGAGATAAGGAGCTTGTGGACTTCAATGCAGGTATCTTCCGTATACCAACCCATCCTTCGCTCCGAACCCTTTGGTGCCTTCTTCTCGTTGTAAGTTCATACTAGTTTGGAGATGTCTGGATAGAACTCGGGAAACGGAGACAGTCGTTTGATGAGATCCTCGACCAAATTTGTAGATTCCTCCTCCCCAGGCCGCCCCATCAACAACCCTGCCAGCATCGAGTCATTCCGTTTGGAGGTGGTAAACTTGCCAGCACGCAAACATTGGTTGTAGGATGCCAGAACTTTCTTTAAGTCTACTTTGATAAGCCATCGGAAATTAGCCCGGGAGGACCAGTGGGTGACCCGTCGGAACATTTTCTTCCAGCATAGTGCAACTATATACTTGCTGAAATCCACCATGAGGGATTCGCGTTCCACTTGCACTGACGTGCTGCAGTAGGTATTGAGAATATCTTCCAAGGTAGCAACGTGGTTAACAAGTGGGTCGTCTTTCCTGCATTTAAGTGAGTTGGGAGCCGTTGAAAAATGACGAGTCTCACGGTATTTGTAAGAGTTCATCCCATTTTCCAAAGTGCCGTCTGTGAGAATTGCCTCTCTGCACGAACATGTAATGTTTGGTGGAACCGTAGGTTTTGGTATTCATTGGATTTGCGACAGTGGTAAATATTGCAGATTTGTTCGAGCCAATAGCAGGAGGCCTAGCAGTGTTTGCCCTGTCTGATTCATCCTCTGTGCCAGAGTCCGGGTCTCCAAGCTCCTTCGCGTCGTTAAATTGTTGGAGTGCCAAAACTTGCTCGTAGGATTTATTGATTACAGTTGCAATAATTTCGTGGTTTCGCACAAGGAGGGCGGTGATAGCGTTCAATAACCTGTTGTGGGTTGGCTGGCCCTCTTTGAGGGCAGCTACGAATGGCTTGGGATCATCGCCCATCACGGGAGAGAATAGTGGGCGACCATTGTTATTGATCGCAGTGAGCAAAGTAAGAAGCATGATAAGGGCGCGGAATCGCTTGTGAAGGTTGTTCCCTGGAATAAAAATGTTACGTTATCCTGAATACCAAATAAGTACATTGGGCACACCTCCACTGGCACTGGCGCCTCCACCGGCCCTTGGATCCATGATCTGTGGATGAAGTCAGCTCTCGACGCTGGCTTGAAGATGTGGAGGGACTGTGAGACAGTCGTGGTTCCGAGTCAAGTCCGAGTCTTTGTAGTGGAAGATGTCACATTGTCAGCGCTGAGTGTGTACATGTGATTTTGGCATTGTAAGATAACCTGTCACCGTCGGAAGGGATGGACGGCTGAATACCCCGATACATAGAACGACGATTTGAATACTACCACATGTGGCAAAATCACATAAAGTACTACACATAGGGAAACCTGCGAACGTGCATAACATTCTTGTCCAAAACTCTTTTCAGATATAAAAGTTGGGAATGCAGCATCAGGAAATTGCATAGGTAATTGAGAGCAGTTAGTGGGAGCCATTCAAGTTTGAGACGTTGTATATTGATGGACACGGGTGTTACAGGAACGGGGATGGGTGATCAATGGCCCATTGAACGACTCTAAGTCGAGTTGCACCTTGCCACCCACCGATCAACATCAAATTTAGGACTTCGAAAAGCTGACTTTGATTTGACTGAATTCTGGCTGTCTTGCATGTACATTTCGTAGATTCATGAATGAATCTGTATATTTGATTGTGGAATGTGTCGTTGCAGAGTCAACTAAAACGATCGTTGTTGCTACATAACGTGTCTAATAGATGGTGGAGAAAGCAAGTCTATCTGAGAAGCAATTTACATAAAAATCTGATGCGGTATCTAATACAGTGCTCGATTTCCAATCAAGAGAAGCAATGGGACCGAAAGCAGGTATTAGATGGGCACTCTGTCGAATGAGTTTGATGATTGGGATGACACTTGAGCGTTGTTTTCCATTGATTACTCGGCGAGAAATTTTATACATTCTGTGGTCTCTTTGAGGCTGAAGAGAAGAAAATGGTGTAAACCAAGAAACATAAGCAAGATGGGACACAGATGATTCTTGTCCTGGAAACCACAGCTTGAGGGCATGGGACGGAAGGACAAATACATATCGAATCTGTCCAACACAGTATCCTAGATATTCCGAGAAAATAAATATACAATAATCATTGGATGGAAACACAGACATACCTTTCAACCCTGCTTGGCTGTCAATTTTGATTATCGCTGTATCGAAGCGTCCAGGTACATAGTTGCCATGCTGATCAAAGCTTTCAGGTTCGCAGTGGATTGAGTCAACCACCATGCCAACAGATGGATCCACATGAAATGGATCATGAGAAACAAATTTGATACAATGAAAGACCGATAGCTTATGAAAGGGGATATAAAGGCTGGTCGCCGCCACTTCAACTTGACACCTTGAAGATTCAGGATGCTGATAATGGACAATGTAGCGTGCAAGGGCACCTTTAAAGTCAGTAGCACCGTACTTTGTCTCGATTTCTTCTAAAGAAACACCATAAACTGTTGGCCGCGTTGCCATTTGCACTTCTCTTGGAAGCACGAGAGGCGGAATCCGAGGAGGAGGTTGGGTCTGCCAGTGATTAGCTTGAAAACGACGACGAATAAATTTCTCGTGTAGCAAAACCTTCTCGCGACGGTCAAGCCAAGCTGTCATTTGGGGATACTTGTCTTTGGAATTGGTTGCTCAGAAGGCCTGCTTGGCCAGGTCGATGTGCAGGTGCTCGGTATACTCAGTATTAAAATTGTCCGCAGTCCCAAATAATTCGAAAAGTTCGCGATAGTGGTTCAAAAAGTGGTCTTTTGGAAAGTTGAAATTGGTGCGTATACCAAGCTCAATAAATATGTGACGGTTTTCCTGGTACATCTGCAAGGCTTTCTCCATTTGGTCCAAAGTCTCGGTTGTGTGAACTGGGTAATTGGCCAAGTAAAGGAAGTGAAGCAGCCTGTGAACTGCCCAAATAAGACGTGTAGTTGCACCATGGACCGCGTTCGGAATCTGGACGTCGATAAGCAGGCCAAGAAGAAATCGGCAGATCTGGTCGTGCTCAGTGCCCGTGACGCGAGAGAGATGGGAAATGCCTTTCAGAAATAAGCGAATATTGTGGTTTGGGGGAAGATGGCGGCAGCGGGCATCGATCTCAGTTGCACCGCAAGCATCCTGTATCCAGCTGAGGAGGTGCTTGATATTTCCTTGATAAAGTTGGTGTAAGACATCCAGAGTGATAGATCGGAAAATATTGACGAAAGGGAGGTCTTTCCAGAATGGTTGTTGAATGGGCTTAATGCCGACTCTTTGGCAAGCTCGAGAAAATTTGGTTGGTCCATCAGTGACCGCATCCAGGGCATCCAGAATTGGTCCGAGTTCACGGGGCATTCCAACCGATGCCGGATCACCCAACTCATCTCATGGTGCAGGACAGGTTGGACAGTCGCCTGTCTTCATGCATGTGGCGAGGATTTGCTCCGGGTAGTCGCCAGCAAAAGCAGCGAATATCGGATGACAGTCGCGCACGGCTCCGTCACCACTTTCCATCAAAAGGCCTGTTACGCCAAGGGTTTCAAGCAGTTTGACAAGAAAGCCTACACAGGCATGGAAGAGGTTGGCAACTGCCAGACGACAGGCAGCTTTGTTTGGGATGTGGTGAAGCTTTGAAGTAGGCAAATATGCGAGGAGAATTTGCCCTTGCCTGGATGGCTTCCGACGGATATGCTTTGGGAGGTTGCCGATTGTCATATAGACTGGGTAGGCGAGTTTATTGTGAAAGATGGTGAGTTGTGTCTTGTTAGAGGAGATGATGATCGGAATAATTGTAACACCAGATTTTTTCGTCATGCATTCAACCTGTTGCTGAGAGAGAAGGAATAGTGTTAGCACACCACATGTACCTCTGTTTATTCAATTTCGTACCTGAGTAGCCCACCACCACTTTCCAGTATGCATATCATGGACGACACGAAAGGTATGGTCATCATCGCCATAGTGTCGCTCTGGTTCGAAAACAAGGAAAGGGAGGAAGTCTGGGTCAGACCAAAGGGCTTTCAAGCAGTCGACTATATCTCTTGCATAGAGCTCAAAGGACTTGCCAGCAACGATAACCTCATGGCACTTGAAGGATGGACGGCGAGGCAAAAGGGTATCAATAATCTTGTTAAGTTCATCAGTGTTCTTGAATGAGAGCTTTAAAGCTTCGCCAACCTGTCAACGCAAATCAATCAGTAATTATGGATAATAAAGCAATATTAGCTTCCACAAACCCTGTCAATTGCCAGGAGTTCAGAGAATGCAGTTGAACCAGGCCCTTGCAATTTTGCCCAACGAGCAACCTTCCAGTCAATTTCTGATGTGAACGGCGCCCAGGGATTTATGTTCGAACCAAGAGCATTCGAGTACTGGTCATCAAGACTCTGCCATGTGTTTACGACAGCGCCTGCTTGGGAGTTGGCATATTGGGAGGAGTAGCGAACAACACGACTCTGGGTCAAGCACTCTTCAATTCATTGTTCAACAGAAAGATGATCCACTGTATCGTAGTCGCCAAATTCCTCAGAATCCAACTCTGAGTCGGTGTCCATCTTTGTGTCCTCCATTGGCAGATCACCGTAACGACGGGGCTCCCAGCTCTCCTCCAACTCATAATCCATCCGTCACTGCTGACCTTCCTCGTTACAATCATTCTCTTCCGCGCCATTCTCCGTCTCACCCGTCTGGCCAAAATCATCATTTGTGTAGTCATCTGCAGAACCAAAAAAGTCACCTGCAAAAGGATCGGGTGTGGTGCTGGCATCTTCATCTAACCATTGGAACCTAGGCTCTGACTTGGAATTGCTGCTTTCGGAATTGCTGTTTTCTGATTCTGAGTAAAAGGCAGTAAGTTGCCCTTCCAGAACAGCCCTACAAAGTGGATTTCGGGATTGAGTGAGATGTGACCAGTACCCACTCTGGGTAAACGACTTTTGGCAACCGCGGCAGTGACTTGACATTGACTCAGAGGTTATCAGAAAGGTGAACTTTGGTGTTACGTCTAAATGTATTTGTTTGTGTGGAATCTTCTCGAAGTGCACTATACTGTATACGTCAAATAGATATAAAGCAAAGGCGTTGAGTCACTTACCCATTTCTTACTAGTAACAATTCCCGCTACACCTTGAGAACCTATTCACAGTTCACCTTCTGAACCAAGAGAACGCTAACGATGCCAATCGGACAGACCGACCGTGGAAAGAAAGCCGCACAGACTAGAGCAGAGAACACTGAACGAGAACGACAGGTGACTGAACAGTTAGCAAAAGAGACGGAAGGTAAGAGAGGCAATGTTACCTGCCCATTGCATGTTCCATTGCTTTGATTCAGGAGGACGGGCAGCCAAGAATAAGGCCCTATGGAATGCAAGTAAGCATTCACAGTATTATCGAAAGTTGAGTACTATTCACCTTAGTCCCACAGTTTGGAAGGTATCATCATCAAAAAGAGGGGACAGAAATGAACATTCAATGGGCGGTCAGTTGAGCAATTTATATACATAATGTCTAACTGCAAGATAGCCTCAGGAATGACGAATAAGCGTAACGGGTGGAAGGATTATGCATACTCCAATGGCGAGAGAGTGGAGGAAGACCGAAGACGTGCACGTGAAGTCTCATCTCTGTTCATGTCGCTTACCTAACAATAACGTAGGTTACCTTCCTCCAAGCCTTGAAAGCAATGACTTTGAAACCAGAAAGACCAATACATCAAAGGTAAGCCAGTGGTTTACTCAGATATCTATCTTACACTGATTAATTAGACGCAGACAGCCAGTGTGAAGGGAAAACACATCTTCACTGAGGACCGTGGTGGCAAAACTTGTGAGTCACTAAATCTTAGATTGTTGCCGAATTACACAAAACGCACTCCAGCTCCAGCAACTTTGGACAGCCAGGACTCTGAGGCTGAGAACTTCAAGTTGACAACGAAGACAAAGGTGGTAAGCCAGAGGTATTCAAATTTTTATTATCAAGATCCAACACAGAGACATCAGGCAAGGGACGCTGAAGACAGTGGTGGCTTGTCCTCAAACTCCAAGTCTGGCAGCGAATCATCTGGAGCAGATGATGGTGACGATGGTATTCGAGATGATGTAAGTAATTGACCATATCGGCCGTGCTTCGTTCACTCTTTGGACTAGTTCCAGGTTCTCATTGACCCTCAGAACATAACCACAAAGGCCCTTCATACCCCACCTATTTCAGCTCAAGATCTTTTCAA
>Ga0307509_10010292_pt1 | contig 11489 bp, 10 predicted proteins | sample 10_EM_MG_FD_202245 | JGI IMG/M metagenome (GOLD analysis project Ga0307509, IMG submission 202245) | Populus trichocarpa ectomycorrhiza microbial communities from riparian zone in the Pacific Northwest, United States - 10_EM | ecosystem: Host-associated > Plants > Roots > Unclassified | place... | reverse complement strand
ATAGTAAAGATGCTTTTGGAACGAGAGGGTGTCAATCCCGACCAGGCAGACACCGAATATGGCCGGACACCACTCTCGTGCGCGGCTGAGAAAGGGCATGAGGGAATAGTAAAGATGCTTTTGGAACGAGAGGGCGTTAATCCCAACCAAGTACTCTCCGAATATAGCCAGACACCACTCTGCTGGGCAGCTGAGAATGGGCATGAGGGAATAGTAAAGATGCTATTGGAACGAGAGGGCGTCAATCCCGACCAAGCAGACACCTTGTATGGCCGGACACCACTCTCGTGGGCGGCTGAGAAAGGGCATGAGAGAATAGTGAAGATGCTTAGCGAACGGAAAGACACCATTATGACGGGTAACACAAACCAAACCCCACAGCCGTCGCCTCTCCCCGAAGACCATGATCCAATCGTGGGCGTCCCACGGGAGTGTGACAATTTCAATTGCGCCGCAGCAGACCACGGTAGCCCGACCTCCCTCCAACCCTCCGCTTTGACTCGGGACGAGTGTGTGGTGGGGATTCAATCACGATCCCACAATTCAGTTGCCGACATCACAGACTTGAGTAGCCAACCTGAACCCCTGCCGGCAGCCCATCATCAACCATCGAGGTTATTGGACCCCAGGGATTTTATTCCCAACCCCGCAGATAGCCGCCCCTCAACCCAGTCACCCTGGTGGCCTCGGTCTCTCTTCGTTTGGCCCCCGGAGCTCTTCTACCTTCCGCAGAAAACTGACACCCATCCTAAGACTCAATCCATCCCCCCATTTTCCGCCGACAGGTCTTTTATCATCGCCTCTCTCATTTGTCTTTTTGCCTTTCTCCTTTACTACATATTTTCTTCCTCGTCACTAGACATACTCTCCTTCCCTAAATTCTTGCCTAGTGAATGATTGATGGGGGAAGACCTCCGTAGATTTACCAGTATAGTTTCAGAAGGGCGTTTTTCTGGTTTCCGCTGTCTAGTTGCTATTTACCAACTTGCGTGTTTTCCCGGTCTTTTACCTTTTCTTGTATTGGAGTTTTGGTTAGAATGACGCTTTTCTTCATTCATTTATATTATTCTTTATGCTTGTATTTGTTTTTGGTGTTGTAGACAGCAGTGTATAGTACGGCCCGTCACAAGTAATTGTGTTGGTATAGTAAGCTAGATGACACTTGTCCCAGGTGCGTAAGCAGCTAGTCTATCTCCTCAGTCTAATTCTGCTCACTACCGGCAAGTGACCTCTACCGGCTCCCTTTACAGATTATCATACTGCAATACTGGTTCTGCCGTATATCGGCAAGGGAGGCCCCAAACAGTTGAACTACAGCCCTCACTTACCGGATATCCTTCGCCCGTGAATTGTCTAGAAGTATATCAATACAATAGCAAGAACGGCAATTTTCTGGTGTGAGGTAGTTAGGCTAGATTCCGTAAATGTCTGGGATCGTGATTTGGCCTACTCTGGTGGGAAAGTCTGTGGAATACTACAATAGGTGTAGCTTCGATGTAGCATAGAAATCTTGAATAAGAACAAAACCTCATGAAAGCCCATAAGTTCCAGATTTTTTCATCGGTCTCTTTCGCTATTGGTGTTATCCTCTACAATAAGACCATGTATAGCAGGTAGGTAACAGGAGAGCGAGCATGGCATGAATTCTAGAGAATGTGTGCGGTCGGATTTTGGAACGGATAAAAAAGATCAGATAGCTCCCAAAGAAGAAGAGCTACTGGAATACCACTCACAATGATGATGTTGCGTTGGTTGCGCTTGCCTCCACTCATATATAAGCATTTCGACATACCTTCTGTTAGAAATCAGTTAACCCTGTTTGTCATGCTTTAGTTTCTTTTGTGATATGCAAGTGCGGAATCACGGGAAATATGTTTCCTTGATGGATCGGAAAAAGCATTGACTATTAAAGGAGCGCACGATTGCGAAAGGATATGAAGGAAGAACAAGAGTTGAGGCATTGGATCAAAGGCACAGGAGAGCAGATGTCTTTGTGATGAACATCATTTGTTCAGAGATTACGCAGAATGTTTCTTTCTTTTGTTTTAGAACACAGAAGAAAGAAAGCAGAGGTATGCGGTGATCAATGGAAGGATCAGACGTTGGTTTGTTTTTGATATACACTTCTGTCCTTACCACTAGTTTAGCAAGCAAGGACGAAGAGAAGACGTTGCGTGCTATCCATCCATCCTAGTGCTATTCGGTGACGTATTTTTGACCATTTCGAATAGTATCCACGTCCTACCACCCGATGTCCAGTTACATGTTACCAATCGGCACAACCTCACGGTGGCCTCCTGGCGTTGAACAGAATAGATTCCCCGAATAATTCGATTACAGCAGTTTAGCATTTCTCCGTGTCCTTAGGCCCACATTATTCATTGGACCCTGTATATATGAAGGCTTTTCCAGTACAAAGGGGGGTGGTTGGGAAGAGAATGGAGAGGACCGCGAGGAACATTTTGTTAAAATATCGAAGGGCGTCTGTCGGAGCGTCGATATATTCACTTAATACGGGAGCAACAAGGCAACCAACAAAAGACTTGATTGTATTGAACGAAGGAAGAAAAGAGACAAAACGAATGATGATAGATAATAATCGACGAAAGGAAAGACAAGGTCTTTTATAAGTAGAGAGTCAAATCAAAGTCGTAAACACAGAGGAGGAAAATAACACTAAGGAAATGTAGGAGATCCTCCACTGTCTCGCATCTCAAACAATACGATACCAATTGAGTATGAAAATTAGTAACTAGTGCTAGCTTGTTCTATCTCCAACCTTCATGGTTTCCACTATCATAGTCAAACGTGTAGCAGTTTTCCGAACACTGAGTGGTTCCTGTAAGGGCGTAAAACACTAGGCCCGGCAATAGTAAGTTTCAACACATTTAACCTATGTTCTCACAAAAGTGTTTGTGAGACACGTCTCCTGTTAGTCATGGAGGATGGAGGCTCTGCCGAAGGGAAATGATTGGATTGGGATTGTTGCCACAACAAGCCACATCGCCCGGCTTTTTTCTGCTCTGATTAATGAATGATCTTAAACTCCCCTACCGGTAGCCCCCTACAAATCGCTGCACCGTTACTCCGTTCAACCAACATTTTTGATGGGGTACCATGGCCCAAGCTTCATATTCAGTCCGTGTCGGCGACGGCACAGCGGCAACATAATAGGAAGCTTCAAGAGCACTTTAAGTAACCCCGGCGGGGATGTGTAGATTCTGCGTGGGTTATTTCCACTGGAGCCGAATAATAGACACCAAGACCTGCGCACCGATCGATTCGATAGTGTAGGGATTAGGTTTTGGAGACTCACGAGTTCCGTGAATTTGAGGGGCAAGGAGGGTGGAGCCGATAATACTGTCTTGTTTTGCTCCGGGAAATCTGAGAGTTTGCAAAACATATCTGAGGTGAGAGGCGGGGTTCTTTGAAAGAAGCGAATACCACTGACAGCCGGAAATACTAGTTCCTTGGTGATTGACAGCCTGTGCGATCAGGGGATGGGGGAGAAATATTGGGGTTGCAGCCTTCCACTCGACTTCCTTACCCAGCAGGAATGGACAATCAACAACGTCGTGAGATCTATTCTGAAACAACTGGTAGGCAGAGGGGAGGTCGCTGAAGGTCAACGCGAGGCTTTCAAGAAGCGAAAAAAAGAGGTTAGTGGTAGATGGCCTGCACTCGCGAATCCGACGGGGATGTTTAGGGCTGTTATACCTGCACTTCCCCAAGTTTTAACCTGCATTGACACCTTAGACGAATGTTTAACAAAGCGCCTGCCAGAGCTTCTTAAATCCTTGAGAGATATTTTTCGGGAGCCCCTAGTACGAGAATGTTCCTCACCGGGAGGCCCCATCTCAGAGGTCATGTTCAAATATACTCCACCAAGATGGTCGCAATATATATTAGCCCCAACACGGAAGACATCCCCAATTATGTGTAAATGAGGTTAGACGGGGATGCAGAGCCTGAGGCGATGACCGACAATTTGCATGTAGATATTGTGAGAATTATTCTGGGGAAGATATCAGATATGTGCGTCAGGCCATTTCGCATGTCCACTCCATTAGTGATGTTCACTTACCAAGGATTTCGTTTAGATTCCTCCATGTTTCGCTCAACTTCGACAACCCTATGAGAGGTGAAAATTCGCGGGAGAGGGGGGAAACTCGAATGGATGACACTTGGCAATGGATTCAGTGAACGAGGGAATGTTAATCCCGACAAAGCAGACCCCAAATATAGCAAAATGCCACTCTTGTGGGCGGCTATGTAGGGGCATGAGGGAATGGGCAAGATGCTTTTGGAACGAAAAGACATCAGTCCCAACGAAGCAGACACTGGATCTGGTCGGACACCACTCTCATTGGCGGCTGGAGGTGGAAATGAGGGAATAGTAAAAGACACTTTTGGAAGGAGAGGACGTCAATCTGAACCCTGCAAACCCCAAATCTGGCGGGGAGCCACTCCCGTGGGCGGCTGAGAAACCAGACGAAGTGAGAGTAAAGATGATTATGGAACGGAAAGAGGTTTGCACCGCTATGCCCGATAACACAAACCAAGCCCTGCAGCCGTCGGGTCTCTCCGAAGTGTTGCGGGGGATAAATGGCGTAACGGTCGAATGGTCGAACTAGACTAGGGCTAAACTATGGCGGGTAAAATCCAAAACTTCATTCGCTCGCCATCATTAAAACTAACTAATCAAACATAAGTCCAGATAAGAATAATAAAACCATCTCAATTATTCTATCGCCTGCCACACCTATCGATCTCCCCTTCATGCATAATCCTATTTGCCTGCGTACCTCCGTAATAATAATAAAGGAAAGCCATGACCATAAATCCTTCCGTTTATCCTTCCTATTAGAACGAATGAAATCACTAAAGCTTTTATCCCTTCTTGCCCCTTATCTATCCGCTTCCATCAACTTCAACACGAAGAACATGATGCAGTCGTGGGTATCACACGGGAATGGGGGGGTATCAATTGCGCCACAGCAGATCACGGTAGCCCGATTACCCTCCCACCAATCATAGTGACTCGGGACGGGTGTGCGGTGGGGATTCAGTGCCAATCTCACCATTCAAATACCGACATGACTGACTTTAATGGCCAACCTGAGCCACTGACGACCATCCTAACACCCAATCCATCCTTTCACTTACCGTTGATAGGCCTTTTACCATCACCTCGCTTATTTCTCTTTTCCCTTTCATCCTTTTTCATCTTTCATACCCCGCTACTGTCCATATTCTCCTTCCATATATACTTGCCGAGTGAAGGATGGGTGTAGGCAAGACCTCCGTAGATTCACGAATATATTTTAATAATGGTGTTTTTCTGATTTCCAATAGTTATTTACTATTATCAACTTTTTTTTAATTTCGTTCTCTTGTTTACCTTTCCTCTCCACTGGGGTTCTAGTCAGAATTGGTCCCATGACACTGTTTTTTTTCGCTCCGGTTGTTGCTACCTTTATGTTTACCACGGGTTTTCTGAATAGTGATGGATAGTACAAGCATAGTACGGTACTGTTGCAAGCGGTCGGGTTGGAATAGATAGTAAGCCGGAAGACACTTGTCCTAGGTTCGAAAACACCTAGTTTATTTCCACTGTGTAGTTCCTCTCACTGCCATGAAGCAGTCTCTAGCGGGTCCCTTTATCGCCCATCACATTGCCCTACTGGCTCTGCTATATGATATCGGAGGAAGTCTAAAATCTTCGAGCCACAACCCTCCCTAACTTACCAGAAATCCTTTTAATACGTGTGAATGATCTAGTGGTACCAAGACGGCGAGGCGACTTTTTTGTGGTGCTGGCTAGCCAAGCTAGATTATATAACCGTAAGAGATCGCGAGTTGGCCTGCCCTGGTGGGAATATTTGCTGGGAACGGTAATAGGTGTTGCACGGATAATTTTACAGCAAAGGAAAAAGAAAAAAAAAGTTAAATATAATATATATCTTCTTCACTGACAACTGGTTCTACAAAGCCGATCTCTCCCTTAGTGTCGGCTTACTCTGTTCCGAGTTCCACTTGTTGGATTCAATCTTTCGCTCATGGTACCTATCGGTCAGTCGATCATATTTGAAAATTTTCTCTCATTTGTTTTCTCTTACCCCCATACCGCCCGCTTTGCTTTCTTTTCCGCTGCCGATATAGCGGTGCTTTGACTGCATAAATATGTTAAAAAATCACGAAGATTCCATACCTGAGAGATAGTTGGAACGGTGATGGAACATGGTCTGGTGGATTTGGGTTTGATAACGGTTGCACGATTGGGTAGTATGGTATCAGAAGAGTGATCGTATATTTTGTTTGAGACGTTAGCTAAAGCACGAACGTTTGGGATGTTTTAAGAATTGGCACTAGGGAAGACTAGAGGTTAGAGATTATGGTTTATGAGGAGTTGGAACGCATCAGTGTCACACTATGATGGTTAGGAAACAGACAGCGGTGTCAGGACTGTGAGGGATCACAGAAGATAAAATAAATAGTGTAAGAGGATGAAACGAGAAAGATGGATTAAGGGAACAGAAGTTTCGGGAAACTTCTGAGGGGTTAGTTGGATGGAACGAAGATTGGAGAAAATAGTTGAGGGTGTTGCGGATGAAGAATTCTTTCTGTAAGGTCAACTTTGTGTGTATATATGACATGTCTGGAGAGGTAGAAAGAATAAGAACCCTAATACTCTCTCTACCGATCATAGCCTATTTACAAGAAAATAGTGGATCTTCCTGACTAGGTTAGATAGAACCAAGTTCTTGCGCATCTCTCGCTCTCATATGATTCCGGCATATAGCAAGAAGCTATCATCCCCAGCAGAATTAACCGATTTCTGACACTCGTAGGTAATAAATGTGGATTGACCACGATAACCATATGGCGACCAAGAAACATGGCGAGTGACGAACGATGAAACGCAATGAAACGCCAAGCAACTCACACCATCGCACACTCAAGTGCGGGGGAAAGCTTTTCATTCCACAACTATCATGAGCTTACGCTCAACGATGGCTCCACGCTCGATACTCAACTAACTAAGCGCGATCACAGGAGCATATATCAACCATAAAGATATCGTATCCATCTACGAGGCATCATACAGCTCCATGTGAGTCTCCACTTCCCCCGTGAGCACTCCCTGGCTAACTAAAGGAAAACAAACTCTCCCACTGGCACCGGGCTTCCAGCTCTCTTACACTAGCCTTACAACGCTTTCGCTTTCCTTCTATCTTTTTTTCCTAGGCTTTCCCGAAAGCTGAGCGATCTCAAAACTATCGCGAATTCTTGCATTCGAAATGCTTTTCACAAACACACGCCCGAATCCTCTGCACATTTCCGAACTACAAATAAGCGCGCTCCCGGAAGCTATCCGAACTGCAATGGAAGTATCATGAGAGTATGACGAGCAGCATAATTTCCTACAGTAGCCTGTTAGGAGGCCCCAGGGGACCACCAGGTGAACTTCCTAAGTCCCACCTGGGCCTTGCTCGAACTACACCGTAACACCGACCGCGAGGATCAGTCAGGAGATCGCAACAGTGGTGGCCAAGAAGACATCTACGCTGGCGACAATTCCTCCTCCGCCTCCCAGCGCTTGGATCCGCACGGGCGCGACGAACACTTTCTCCCGAAGAGACTGCTACCCCCCCATTAGGCCTCACTTCCGCTCAGCCGCAGTTGGATAACCACGATGGCCGTCCAGGCTCCAGCTCCCGTTCCCGTTCCCGTTCCCGTGACGCAGCCCCAAGGAACACAGCCGACAACACAAAGGAGTCCCTTCATTCCTTCCCTCTTCCAATGCCCACTAGGTGAAATAATACTAAGCGATGAGACCCAGGCCCGGTAAGCCAGCTCCCGTCTGACCGGGGCTAAGCGACAGGGTTACTTTCCACCAGCTACAGGGACGACAGGAGCGCCACCTGATCCCAAGCGCGTCGAGCCACAGAAAGGAATGCCCACGAAGCGGGTCTGAGCGGAGGCGCTTAGGGCCGCCCCATGGAAAGTGCTGAACCCGCCACTACAAGGATTGCTGGGGCTGTGGACTTGTGAGAATTACTGCCGAGGGGCCGAGGTGGGGGATCACGAAGGTTAAATTAGGTGGTTTATTTGATACGCTTGTTCTTGGGCCCGCTTTTCCCACTTTATATGGATTTGCTTGTTTGTTGGTTCTCACTGCCGGATCTGACTTAATTTGATTGTATGATATGGTACTATTGTTTTGTTAATGTTCAACGGCGACAGCGATACAATATAGGACGAGTGACGAGCGATGAAACGAAACGAAGGCCAAGCAACTCACAACGAAAACGATCGCACACTCAAGTGCGGGAAAATCTTTTCACTAACCACAGGCTCACGCTCAATGATGGCTCCACGGTGTCCTATCAACTAACTAATCAGCGAATACAGGAGTATATATCTACAATACCACTATATCCCCCATAAGCCAGTAGGGTACTCCCGACTCTCTCCTTCCCCCATGAACACTCCCGGGCCGACAAAAGGGAAACAAGCACTACTGCACACAACATCCGTATAGGTCCCCTTCGGGTATAAAACCCTTTTACATCATTTCCGGCTCGTCTAACAGCCTTTCCGCTTTCCTTCCGATGGCTGCATTCCTGCACAGGAGATACTTTCCCGGGCGTTCAAACAAAACGCCCGAAACCGAAATATGCCCGAAGCCAAAGCGAGTCTCTGAAGACAAACCCATGCCCGAATCCTCAGCGCACTCCCTGTTGAAACCTACTATGGCTGGACCTAGTGTTTCACGCCCTTACCGGAACATCTCGGTGTTTGGAAAACTCTGATATGTGTTTGACTAGTATAGTAGAAACATAAAATGTGGGATATCAAACGGACTAAAACTAGCTACAAACTATGATACTGAATTAGTATCGGGATTGTTTGAGATACAAGACAGTGGATGATTTCCTACATTTCCTTTTCGTCTCTCCTTTTTCACTCTCTCTGTTTTTCGCAGACTTTCTTACTATAAGAGATCATCTTGTTCCTGTTGTTCTTTCGTGATTGTCATCTATCTATCTATCATCATTCGTTTTTATCTCTTTTCTTCCTTTAAATATACGAATAAAGTCTTTTGTCGCTTGCCTTGTTGCCCTCATAGTTGAGTGAATATATCGACCGTCCGAGTACGCCCTACGATATTTTAAGACTCCCGAACACAAAAACATGCCCTAAGCCAGAGCCAGATGCCCGAATCCTCGGCGCATATCCGAAGCCACGAACAAGCGCACTCCTAGAGGGTATCTGAACAACAAATGAAGTATCCTAAGAATATAGCGAGCGGTACGATTTTCAACAGGTTTTTGTGGACAGAAGGAATTAATTTATTGTCGTATTTTGCCGAGTGAGATCATGTGAATTGATGTGGTGCTGGGGCTCAAATTAAATACTCGAAATGCTAGTGTCAACAATGGTCCTTATTTTCAATCATCAGCAAGTGAAAAGTAGTACAACATAGTAGTAGAAAATAAATAAATAAAAATATCTATTCTGCAAAATGGCCTTGGGGGAAAACAAATGTGGGAAAAAATACCAAAAATATTCGAGGCTATGGTTGTTGCGGCGGTAGGTAATGATGAGGTTGGTAAAGTGATACTGTCATGGGCCAAATTGGAGTTTTTGATTTGCGCGCGAGTGCTGAACGGTTGTGTACCTCCTGTTGGTCATGCAGGCTCGCAAGGGAGAAATGATTGGATGGGGATTGTTGCCACAACAAGCCACATCACCCCGCTTTTTTCAGCTCAGATTACAGAATCTTCATTAAAAACCCCTTTGTCACCCCTACAAATCACTACACTATTTTTAAGTTCAACCAACCTTTTGGATAAGATATCATGGCCCAAATTTCATATTCAACCAGCCTCGGCGACGGTAATAACTTATCCGGGAACATAATAGGCAAAGTTAGTGTCAACAACACTTTCAATAACTCGGACGACGATGCGCAGATTCTGCGTTGGCTCTCTCCGCTAGAGCCAAACATTCGACACCAAGCCTTGCGCAACGAACGGTTTGACGGTGTAGGAGATTGGGTTTTGGAAACGAGCGAGTTTCGGGAGTGGAGGGAAGGTGAGGGTGGATCCGATAAGGCGGTCTTGTTTTGCTCTGGGAATCCGGGAGTCGGCAAGACATATCTGAGGTGAGAGGCGGCCTTCTTCGAAAGAATCGAATATCACTGACGGCCGGAAATACTAGTTCGTTGGTTATTGACAGCCTGTGTGATCAGGCGAGGAAGGGAAATATTGCAGTTGCGGGCTTGTACTGCGATTTCGTTTCCCAACAAGAGCAGACCATCACCAACACCATGGGCGCTATCCTCAAGCAACTAGTAGGCAAAGGGGGTATCCCGAGTTACCTACGCGAGGCGTTTGAAGAAGCGAAAACGGAGTTCGGCGGTAGAGGGTTACGACTCACGGATCAGATGGGGATGTTGAGGACCGTTATTGCTTCGCTACCCCAGGTTTTCATCTGTGTGGATGCCTTAGACGAATGTTTACCGAAATGTCTACCAGAGCTTCTCGCGTCTCTAAGGGATATTATTCGGGATTCCCCTAGCACGAGAATATTCCTCACCGGGAGACCCCATGTCGGGGAAGATATTCAAAGATATTTCGCAAAAGCGGTTGTGATACCAATCAGCCCTAACACGGATGACATCCGGGGTTATGTGGGGATGAGATTAGACAGGGATCCCGAGCCGGAGGCGATGACCGACGATTTGCGGGCTGATATTGTGAGAATTATCCTAGAAAAGATATCTGATATGTGCGTGTTGCCATTTCGCATTTCCACTCTATTAGTGATGTATGCTTACCAACGATTTCGTGTAGATTCCTCCTTGTTTCTCTCAACATCGACACTATTCTAGGAGAGGTGACAATTCAACGGAGAAGAAGGAAACTACAGCAGATGACGCTCGGCAATGGATTGAGTGGTACCTATACGGCAACTCTGGCTCGACTCAAAGCCCAGAAAGGGTATAAATCAGTACTCGGACAGAAGGTTCTGTTGTGGGTATTGTATTCGGAACGGCCATTACAAGCCCTGGAGCTCCGTCATGCCTTGGCGGTGGAGACAGGATCCGTAGATCTGGATCCGGAAAGCGTTCCGGCGTTACGGACACTCGTATCATCATGTCTGGGCCTTGTCACTGTTGAGCCGTCTTCATCCATAGTCCGACTGGTACACTTTACTCTTCAGGAGCATCTCGCAAGCGATCCTACCCTATTGCATAACCCTCACGCGACAATTGCCGAGGTTTGCTTGACATACCTCAATTTTGGATCTATCAGGGATCTTTCGCCAACTCTTGGCTCGGCACCCGCAGCAGCCCCTTTTCTAGAATATGCTTCTGTGTACTGGGGCGAGCATACCAGAAGGGAGATAACGGAAGGTGTCAAAATACTTGCGCTAGGGCTTCTGGGTAGATTTGATGAGCATATATCTGCTCAACTACA
>Ga0307509_10010289_pt1 | contig 11491 bp, 8 predicted proteins | sample 10_EM_MG_FD_202245 | JGI IMG/M metagenome (GOLD analysis project Ga0307509, IMG submission 202245) | Populus trichocarpa ectomycorrhiza microbial communities from riparian zone in the Pacific Northwest, United States - 10_EM | ecosystem: Host-associated > Plants > Roots > Unclassified | place... | reverse complement strand
ATCGAACCAACAAAGGGGCCAGCTTTGTTATCGAACCTCTCAGCATTGCAGACATATTCTGCAACCGACATCTGCGAGGCATAAGATAGACTTGTTATGATAATCGCACCAATAGCCATTATCCCTCTATAGTCATATCCTTATCGTATGGTTCCGTCATCATCCTACAGATGCTATTGACGTGTGTGAGTGCGGGTATGCCTGATTTCTCAGACTACCTCATCCAACAACACTATTCACTTCTGCGACTTTTATCGTGAGAGCGTGGAGTATAGAATATGTTGCTTAACCATTGTCCGTAAAAACGTCCCGTTACTTAGTGACCACCTTCGCGACTCTCGCCTTTAGTGCTCAGTAACCTTATGCGACGTTGACCGATTTGGCTCAAACTACTTGCATAAGCTCGCCAAAGGTCTTCCCCCATATATCCTGCGAACGGGATCCGGTCGGACGGACGGCCGCGACGTATACGGGGTTACGAGGAGTGCTCCAATGAGTATGTCTTTGGTGAGGGGACGCAACTACGGCAGCGTCTGTCGGTGTAGCGCCGTCCCAACGCTGGTGCGGGAGGGGGGTGTTGGCTTGTCCTTTTGAACTCAGAATCCTAAGGTAGGGTAACTATAGGTCTTTATTCACTAATGGAAGGCTACGCCTTCCGGTATGCCTAACAGGAGGAGTTGTTTGGCTCTCAGTTAGAGGAGCGCATATGATGGGACAAGCCCCAGGACCGGGGGCAGGTAGTCCGTCAAGTGGAGAGAGATGAGTGGTAACGTAACCATGTTGTGTACGAGGGGGACGGCGGTGTTAGCCAATGCTGTGATGGCGTTGTGTCGGTACCTTGGGTTCTTGGCCTTCTCCGGAGCAGAACGCCAGTCGATGTTGAAGAAAAGATAAGGTTGGGAGGTAATCTTCCCTCGCGCTATCAAGGTGGCACGGTGGGGTGAGAAGGTGGGGACGGATTTAGGGAGGCGTGCCGAGGCAGGGTTAATCTCCAGGGGGGAGCAGATAAGCCTTAGGCCAGCAAGGCGGCGCTGGCGGCGTATAAGAGCAGGTAGCGGGGGGAGATAGGCTTCCCTATGCAAACATGTTGTGTTGGTGGTGGAAAAACAATTAGTGATCCACCTGCAGAGCCGATGCCAAAAAACAGACATTGGGTTCATGATGGTCGGGGGGGGTTCCAGACAGCAGACCCGTACAGGAGAATCGGGGCTAGGAGGAAGCGCGCCAAGGAAAGACACAGGTGGGGGGGAAGCCGCATCCCAGGGGGGGAAAGGCAGCGAATTGTCACCAGAGCGGCGTTGGCGAAGGTGTACCTTCTGGAGAAGTGGGACCTTGGGTCAATGGAGGGGGTGAAGATAAACCCCAGCCATGTTAGGCGGGACTGTGGGTACAAGAGCTGATCCTCAAGTTGCACCGGGAGGAAGCACGGCGACTCATTACTCCTGGCGGTCCTCTAGTGGATCAATTCGGTTTTCGGAACAGAGAAGGAGATGTTGATTGGGGAGGCCTTTCTCTTGAGAGATGAGAAGGATTTCTGAAGGAGGCGAACATTGGTTCTGTAGGAGGGCAAGGCCACGGTGACAGCAAAATCGTCGACGTGAGAGATGATAAGTAACCTGGGGACTTCCAGGTGAAGAGAGGAAACATATATAACAAATAGCAGGGGGGAGATAGGGGACCCCTGGGGGACGCCCACCGAGATAGGAGCAAAAGTGCGGTGAGAAATGGCACCCAGTAGCTTTTCATAGTAGAAAGTTCTCGCTAGATGAAATAAATTATGACGTCCATGACAAGGAAATGGCCGCAATTGTGGCCGTCTTTAAGGAATGGGCATATATGTTGATGTCGGTTGATGATCAGATATTGGTGTACACTGATCATAAGAATTTAGAGTACTTTAAGACAACAAAAACTCTGAACCAAAGACAACATCGCTGGGCTGAATTTCTACAACCCTTCAATTTTAAAGTTATATATAGGGAAGGCCCTTTGAATGAGAAAGCTGATGCTTTGTCAAGATGTAGGGACTACCGCCGTGAAGGGGGGAGTAATTCCGAACCTTTTACTTTTTTTCGCTCTGGACAGTATGTTCATGAGGAGCCCGTCATCTTGCGACTACATGTGTTGCAGACTTGCCAAGGTTTTCGGTTGCAGACAAGCTTTCATAAGACATTTGTAAAAACAGCCGAAAATGATCAAACCTATTTAGCAACGCTAAAGGCACTCCTCAAAGTCGATAGTAAGATTGATACAAACTTTAGTATCGAAAAGGACTTGCTCCTGTATAAGAACAGGTGGTATATTCCAAAGGATGAAGGTCTAAGACGAACGATCATGGAGGCAGAACATGATTCACAGATTGCTGGACAATTCGGAACATTCAAGACCATTGGTAGGGTTAGGGCTAACTTCTATTGGCCAAAGATGGATGAACACATTACTGAGTACTTGCGCTCTTGCGATGTAGGTCAGTGTAATAAAGTTATCAGGCATAAGAAGTAAGGACTCCTAGAACCCTTAGAAGTTCCTATGAGACCATGGACGGCAATATCCATGGACTTCATTGTTGGGTTACCAAAGTCATAAGGCTATACGAAGATATGGGTCATCGTAGACAGGTTCTCCAAGATGGCACACTTCATTCCGCTGAAGACAGAGGAACATATTAAGGAACTGGCCTTGACGTTTGTGAAGGAAATCTGGCGCCTCCATGGGCTTCCTGAATCAATAGTCTCTGACCGAGATACCCGATTTATGTCTAAGTTTTGGACAAGCCTAATGCAGCTACTGCAAGTGAAGTTGAATATGTCAACGGCATTCCATCCTGAAAGTGATGCACAAACTGAAAGGGTTAATCAGACACTGGAGCAATACTTAAGGAGTTATTGCACCTATCAGCAAGACGATTGGGTATCCCTGTTACCGTTTGCGGAACATGCGTATAATACCTCAACGTCCGAATCCCGGAAGGCTAGTCCCTTTGAAATTAATTACGGATTGGCCCTGCAAATGCAATGGTCGGGGATGGTGTCAGATAATAAGAGAATACACCCAGACAGTGAGATTATGGTTAAGGATTGGGAAGGCACCTTGCAAGAAATTCGAGAGACAATACAACGGGCTCAGGAAAGCCAACGGAAATGGCATGATCAGAAAAGACAGCCAGCTCCGGAATATGGCAGGCTGGAGGATGTCCTCCATGGCAGGGCTAAGAAAGCTGACAGAGTAATGCTTAACGGCAAGAATCTCCGCACAAAGAGGCCTATGGAAAAACTAGACCACCAGGTGCTGGGACCATTTGTTGTCCTACGCAAACTGGGTTCTAGGGCCTATGAGATTGAGCTGCCAGAGAGATGGAAAAACTATCCTGTATTTTATGTCGGGTTGTAGGAGCCTTACCGAGAGGATCCTAACGGGAGACCTCAAAAGGAGATACCAACGCCGGATATTGTGGACAATGAGCCTAGTTATATCGTCTCAGAGATTGTTGACAGTCGGTGGTATGGGAATCCTAAGAAGTCATTTCCCTACATGTTTGTGCAGTACATGGTTGCTTGGGAAGGGTACGGTCCAGAAGAGAATTCTTGGGAAGTGTTTGAGATGTTAGAAGATACTGCAATGCAAGCATTGCAACGGTTCCATGAGAGGTATCCGTCTAAACCTAGAGACTATAGGGTTATAGACAATCTAAACCGTGGAACTAAGAGACGACGTTAACGGTCTGAGGACAGAGCTAGAGAAGGGGGGAGTAGTGTAACGACCCTACAATAGGTAGCTACAATGACTATCACATTAGCCCAAATAGCATACCAAGTGGTAACCAGAGGTGGTATGGTCTGGTATACTTAGTATATAAACAGCTGGTTAACATGGGACAAGGCCAAGGACATAGTAGAGTAGCATTGGTTATTCTACGAGGCAGGGTAACATTTGGGGAGTAAGTTCGCATATAGTCAAGGAATTTATGGGAACGTTACACAGACCTCCGAGACAACATTTGGTGTTGAGGGGCGAACTACCGGAGCGGTTAAAGACATATGAAGGCAAAGTTACCCTACCTTGGGAATTTGACCTTTATGCCACTGGAGCCCAGTTACCCTACTGTGGAGTCCAAGTTACCCTGCCTTCACCAGCAAAGTCCTGCTAGAACTTAGAGGTCGATTGCCAAACATTGTATGGGCTCATAGAAGTTCATGGGCTCACACTCTAACGACCCTACGATAGGTAGCTACAATCACTATCACCTTAGCACAAATGGTATACCAAGTGGTAACCAGAGGTGGTATGGTCTCGTATACTTAGTATATACATAGCTGGTAAACCTAGGATAAAGCCTAGGAAATAGTTGAGTAGCCTTGGGTACTCTATTAGGCAGGGTAACCTTTCGGGAGAACATTGGTATAAGGTGAAGAGAATTATGGGAATGTTACACGGATCTCCGAGACTACTTCAGTGGTCGACTGGAGGACCTCCGGAGCGGTTAAGGGCACAAGCGGACAAAGTTACCCTACCTTGGGAATTTGGTCATTATGCCCATGGATCCCAGTTACCCTACTGAGGAGTCCAAGTTACCCTACCTTCATGAGCGAAGTCATCCTAGAACTTAGAGGTTGATTGCCTCACATTCTATGGGCTCTTAGATGTTCTTGGATGCACACGCATCTGCGCGGGGAGGCCCCACGCCTGTAAAAGAGTAGCCCGAAAATAGTATTGAACTTGGGCAGGTTTTGCTAACACCCCCCTCTGGCCTGAGTGTTGGGACGGCGCATCATAGGCAGACGGCTGTGTAGTTGCTCGTTTGCTAGTAAAAAGAGGTCATTGGAGCAGCTGCCGTAACACTGTATAAGTCATCGCCGTCTGTCCGACTGAATGTCGTTTGCAGGATATATAAGGGGAGTATGGGTAACCGCCAAAATGGGGATCACCCATATATGGTCTCTCGGGCATCTAGGAGTCTGTTCTAGCCAACGGGTTGTAGGGTAGTCTTCCTAGTGGTACTCAGGTAGTCGCAGAAGGCCAAGGTGCTTTCGAGACAAATACCTCAGTACCCAGCCCGGACCTTCTCCCCTTGATTTGTAGCATTACTATGGGTTGTTATTGGACTCTAGGGGTATGAGTCTTATCACGGTAGAGTATGTCCCGAGAGGATGGCTATGGGTAGCGACCACTTAGCCAACCATCGGCTGCATCTCACTGGGGGAGCTTGCATGTCAATTTATCACATTGGATAGTCGCGTAGATTAAATGATGGACTGCATAGCTGGTATAGACGAAACTACTACTGGGCCAGTGAGTCCACCACCTAGGTATTGACTCCGGTTGTTGTCATGACAGTTAGCCACTGGCATGACTTCGATAGGAAGAGTTTTTCAACCTGCGGTTGTATTGGAGATGTATTGCAGAAACTCTTATCCCATTGAAGGAGTTAAGTGTACCCGAGCTGGTCCGACACTTCCAGCAGGATAATTCCTGATGGAGGGTAGACCTCGGACAAACCCTGAGCAGGACAGGGTGCTCGCACAAGGTCGGAGTAGTGGTGAATGTCAAAGGCTTAAATCAGATATCTAATTAAGTTTAAGCGTTTTGGCATTCTACTTCGATAACCAACTTTCCTCGAGAGAACTTATTTGAGTAAAGCTTTCAGCTTAACAATATTAAGTTTTACCGTTTTTGATTCTGTTGAATTATTCCCTAATCTTTATCTTCTACTTTGAATGTTTGGTGCGGTCGCAACCTTAGAGTTCACCTCTCTATATAGTGCCCCCGTTACACACACGCATCTGCGCGGACAAGTCCCATGCCTGAGTAATGGTGGTCCGAACATGCTATTGAACATGGGAGGGTTTAGCTAACACTCCCCTCTGGCCCCAGGGTTGGAACGGCGTGTCATAGGAAGACGGCTGTGTAGTTGCTCGTTTGCTAGTTAAAAGAGGTCATTGGAGCAGGTGCTGTAACATGGAATAAGTCGTCACCGTCTGTTCGACTGAATGTCGTTCGCAGGATATATAAGGGGAGTATGGGTAACCGCCAAAATGGGGGTCGCCCATATATGGTCTCTCCAGCACCTAGGAGTCTATCTTAGCCTACGGGTAGTAGGGTAGTTTTCCTAGTGGTACTTAGATAGTCCAAGGAGGCCAGGGAGCTTTCCGGACAAATGCCCTAGTAACCAGCCCGGGCCTTCTTTCCTTGAAATGTAGCTTTCCTATGGGTTGTTATTCGACTCTAGAGGTATGAGTTTTATTACGGTAGAGTAGGTCCCGAGACGATGGCTATGGGTAGCGCCCACTTAGCCAACCATTGGCTACATCTCACGGCGGGAGCTTGCATGTCAATTTATCACATTTGGATACTCGCGTAGATTACATGATGCACTGCATAGCTTGTATAGACGAAACTACCACTGGGCCAATGAGTCCACCACATAGGTATTGACTCCGGTTGTTGTCATAACAATTACCCACTGGCATGACTTCGATAGGAAGAGTTTTCCCACCTGCGGTTGTATTCGAGATGCATTGCACAAACTCACATCCCATTGACGGAGTTAAGTATACCCGAGTTGGTCCCACACTTCCAGCAGGATAATTCCTGATAGAGGGTACACCTCGGACAAACCCTGAGCAGGACAGGGTACTCGCACAAGGTCCGAAGTATTGGTGAATGTCAAAGGCGTAAATCAGATATCTACTTAAGTTTAAGCGTTTGGCATTCTCCTTCGATAACAAACTTTCCTCGAGAGAACTTATTGAGTGAAGCTTTCAGCTTAACGATATTAAGTTTAACCGTTTTTATTCTTCGTGAATTATTTACTCTATCTTTATCTTCTACTTTGAGTTTTGGTGCGGTCGCAACCTTACAGTTCACCTCTCTACAGGGTGCCCCCGTTACATCCCCACAGACTCAGTCGTCGGGGATAGTTTCAGTAACAAAGGAATACACTCAGACAGCAAGCTGGTTGTGAAGGATGGGGACCGCATGTGGCAAGAGATGCGTGAAACAATACAACCGGCACAGGAAGGACAATGAAAATAGCATGGTCAAAAAAGACAGCCAGCTTTGTAATATGTCACGTTAGAAGATGTCATAGAGGGCATAGCTAAGAAAGCAGATCGGGTTATGCTAAACTGCAACAACCTCCGTACAAAAAGGCTATGGGAAAACTAGACTATAAGAGGTTTGAACCCTTGGTTGTCAAACGCAAGGTGGGGTCTAGGGCCTATGAGATTGAGCTGAAGGAAAGATGGGACATGCATGCTGTATTCCATGTTAGTCTGTTGGAATAATATCATTAGGATTCTGTAGGTAGGCCTCAAAAGATAATTCGAACACCTGACATAGGGGACAATGAGCCTAGCTATGTTATTGCGGAAGTGGTTGATAGCAAATGGTATAGGAATCGTAAGTCCGAATTCCCACACCGCTTTGGGCAATATATGTTTGCTTGCGAAGTGTACGGACCAGAAGAAAAATCTTGTGAGCCGTTCGAGATGTTAGAAGATACCGCAATGCAGGTATTGCAAGAGTTCCATGAGAGGTATCTGTCAAAACCTAAAGACCATAGGGTTATGGACAATTCAAACTGTAGAACTAAGAGCCAACGTTGATGGTCGGAGGACAGACCATGGGAAGAGGGGAGTAGTGTAATGACCCTACACTTCGGAGCTACAATCATTATTACTTTAGCCCAAATGGTATGCCAAGCGGTAACCAGAGGTGGTATGGTCTCGTATACTTAGTATACAAATAGCTGGTAAACCTAGGATAAGGCCAAGGGAATAGTTGAGTGGCCTTGGGTACTGTAGAAGGCAGGATAACCTTTTAGGAATAAGTTCGCATAGAGTCAAGGAATGTATGGGCACATTACACAGACCTCCGAGATAACCTCCGGTGTAAACAGGAGGTCTTTCGAAGTGCTTGAAGGCATAAGAGGGCAAAGTTACCCTATCTTCGGAATTTGACCATTATGCCCATGGACCCCAGTTACCCTACTAAACAGTCCAAAATACCCTACCTACACCACCAAAGTCGTCCTAGAACTTAGGGGTTGATTGCCTCACATTCTAGGGGCTCTTAGATGTTCTTGGGCGCACACGCATCTGTGTGGGGAGGCCCCAGGCCTGTGTAAGGATGCCCCTAACATACTATTGAACTTGGGCGGGTTTGGCTAACACGCCCCTCGGGCCGCAGCGTTGGGACGGCCCGTCATAGACAGATGTCTGTGTAGTTGCAAGTTTGCTACTTAAAAGATCTCATGGGGCAGCTGCCGTCAGACTGTATAAGTCCTGGCCTCCATCTGACCAAATGTCGTTCGCAGGATATATAAGGGGAGTATGGGTGACCGAGCAAATCGCGGTCACCTATATACGGTCTCTCTGGCACCCAGGAGTCTGTCTTAGCCTACGGGTAGTACGGTAGTCTTCCTAGTGGTACGTAGGTAGTATACAGAGACCAGGGCGCTTGCGGGACAAATACCTCAGTAACAAGCCGGGAACTTCTCCCCTTGATTTGTAGCATTACTATGGGATCATATTAGACTGTAGAGGTATGAGTCTTATCCCAGTAGAGTGTGTCCCGTGAGGCTCGGTATGGGTAGCGCCCACTTAGCCAACCCTCGGCTACATCTCACCGGGAGAGCTTACATGTCAATCTAACATGTTAGACAGTCACGCAGATTTAATAATGGACTGCATTGCTTGTATAGTCGAAACTACCACTGGGCCAGTGAGTCCACCACCTAGGTATTGATTCTGGTTGTTGTCATAATAGTTAGCCACTAGCATGACTTCGATAGGAAGAGTTTTTCCACCTGCGGTTGTATTGGAGACGCATTGCAGAAACTCATATCCTATTGACGGAGTTAAGTTTATCCAAGTTGGTCCGACACTTCCGGAAGGATAATTCCTGATGGAGGGTAGACCTCAGACAAAGCCTGGGCAGGACAGAGATCTTGCACAAGGTCGGAGTAGTTGTGAATGTCAAAGGCTTAAATCTGATATGTACTTAAGTTTAAGCGTTTGGCATTCTACTTTGACAATCAACTTTTCCTCGAGAGAACTAATTGAGTAAAGCCTCGAGCTTAACCACATTAAGTTTAACCCTCTTGATTCTTCCTGAATTATTTACTCTTTCTTTATCTTCTACATTGAGTTTTGGTGCAGTCGCAACCTTAGAGTTCACCTCTCTAGAAGGTGCCTCGTTACAGCAGGCCTTAGAGGTTGACCCCCTCTATGTCAAAGTCAAGGAAACTGGCAACAAATTGCACTATTCAATCTCCGATGGCCTCCTACTGGCACAGAATACCAGCAGCTACCAAAAGCTTTACATATCAATGGGACCTCTTGATGAGGGAGTATCTCTTCGGGACTTCATCATCCAATCCGTTCATGAAGGCCTAGGCCCTTTCTTAGCTAACAAATGCTATATCTATACCGCTTGCTTCTTCTGGCAGCCCCAAATGCAACAAGACTTCGTCCTCTACTGTCGCTCTTGTGACAAGTGCCAAATCAATAACAAGCCTACTACACTTCCATTATGCAAAGCCCTCTGTCTCCCTACACCTGACGAAGCCTACCAATCCCTCGCTATAGGCTTCGCTAGACCCTTCAACAAATCCAATGCATAGACAACTATCATAGTCATTATGGACCGATTTACCTCCTACACTCATCTCATTCCTTATCGAGATGCCGCCCCCTTTCAGAAAGTCTTTGATGAAGTCAAAAACGCTGTCTTTGATGTCCACAGTCTCCTCTTAAGTATGGTTTTAGACCAGGACCCCTGCTTTACCTCTAAGCTTTCGTCTCACATCATGAAGTCCCTTAATATCCAAGTCTGCATGGCGACCCAATACCACCATCAAACTAATGGCCAGGTTGAGGACAGGATTGGCACCCTGAAGCGGATGATTAGCAACTTCGTTACCAAAAGACAGAACGACTGGTCTCCAGCACTCCCGGCCATCGCGCCAGCGATGACTGCAGCACCTCATGATTCCCTTCACATCTCCCCTTACCAGGCCTTCTATGGACGCCCTTGGAAGATATTCCACCCAGTCCAGAGATCCGCCAGCAAGATACCTGCTGTCGATAAAATGCTAAATGCCCATTAAGCAAGAAGAATGGAAGTAGACATGGCCAGAAAGCACGCTACATTCCGGCTCACTATAGAAGCAGACAAACACCGTAAACCCCCACCGCGGCCCTTCAAAACAGGATCCAGAGTCCTTAATTTAGGACGCCCTTATACCGCCTCTCCAGGATGATCCAAGAAGTTAGAACCTCAATGGTTTGGACCATTCAAAGTCCTAGCACATGACGAAGATACAAACAACTACAAACTTGAATTACCTTGCCGCATGGCCTAACAGAAGCCATACTTTCACATCTCCTCCCTCAAAGCATACAATGAGAATAACCCTGATAGGTTTGCATCCAGGAGGATGGACAAAACTGGCTCTATCATTATCGACAATGCAGAGGAATGGGAAGCAGAGCAGATACTCGATTACAGGTGCCAGAACAACAGAGACAAAATCCTCGCGCACTGGCAAGGCTATGAGAGAACCGATGACACTTGGGAACCTATCGAGAACGTCGACCATACCCTGGAACTTATCCATCTATACTGGGACGAAAACCACCCTATTGAACCAACGCCAAAGATCACCTTCCACTACATTAAGACCTCCTGGGAACCGATGGAGGTTTCCTCTACACCCTGTACCGCCTCCGCTATTCCAGATGACTTCTGCGAACCCTATGATGATGAAGAATATGATTCTAGCAGCTCTGGGCAGGACTACTTTCCTACCAGCGATGACGAGCTCCTATGGCACAGAGATATGAACAAAATTGATTATAAGGACTAGGAAAGGTTATGGCTGTTCAGAATGAGGGAATGTAACATGTATACATGTTCCGGTAACTGTATACAGAAGCGAGGTGCATGATTCCTATGCTTAGTTTGATTACTTTGCTTACTTTGATTAGTTTGATTATTTTACAGCCCCGTAGCTATATTAGGGCCCGGTAGCTTGTGTTAAGTTTAGTTTTGCATGTTTATTGTTTTATTTAGGAACACAAGTGAAGGAACGGTCATGTAAGGTGACAATAGCATTGAGGCAGTGTTATGACTCTTAGATTTCATGTGGGATCACAGGACACGCAGGGCAATGTAACGGGAGCACCCTATAGAGAGGTGAACTCTAAGGTTGCGACCGCACCAAACACTCAAAGTAGAAGATAAAGATGAGGTAAAATAATTCAGAAGAATCAACGGTAAAACTTAATATAGTTAAGCTCGAAGCTTCACTCAATTTAGTTCTCTCGAGGAAAAGTTGGTTGTCGAAGTAGAATGCCAAACGCTTAAACTTAAGTAGATATCAGATTTAAGCCTTTGACATTCACCACTACTTCCGACCTTTGTGCGAGTACACTGTCCTGCTCAGGGTTCGTCCGAGGTCTACCCTCCATCAGGATTTATCCTGCCGGAA
>Ga0307509_10010288_pt1 | contig 11492 bp, 9 predicted proteins | sample 10_EM_MG_FD_202245 | JGI IMG/M metagenome (GOLD analysis project Ga0307509, IMG submission 202245) | Populus trichocarpa ectomycorrhiza microbial communities from riparian zone in the Pacific Northwest, United States - 10_EM | ecosystem: Host-associated > Plants > Roots > Unclassified | place... | reverse complement strand
CAACAACGCGAGCGAGGACACCGGGCATCTGCGGGTGACGTACCACCACAACTGGTTCGATCAGGTCAACTCCCGTATCCCCAGCCTGCGTTTCGGCACCGGGCACTTCTACGACAACTACGTCGTCGGCGCCGCGACCGCCGTGCACTCGCGCATGGGCGCCCAGATGTTCGTCCAGAACAACGTCTTCCGCGACACGGAGGTCGCCGTCACGACGAACCGGGACAGCGACGTGGACGGCTACGCCAACCTCAGCGGCAACGACCTCGGCGGAGCCGCCACCGAAATCTCGCAGGTCGGCACGTTCACCAGCCCGCCGTACAGCTACACCGCCGAGCCCGCCTCGACCGTCGTCGCCTCGGTGACGTCCGGCGCGGGCACCGGAAAGCTCTGACCACTCCCCCACCTCGGAGAAGGAATCGGGACATGACTTCTTCCCTACGGCCACGCGCGCTGACCGGCGCGGTGACGGCCTCCGGACTTTCACTTGGCATGATCATGGCATCCGGTGCGCTCTCGCCGGCCAGTGCCGCCACCTGGCCCACCGCGAGCGGCAGCCAGGCAGTCACCTCGACCATCTCGGTCTCGGGCACCAAGGACTACGGGATGCTGCGCCTGCACGGCAGCGGCGACCTGGGCACGGGCAGCCAGGACGAGGACCAGGGCCCCATCCTGGAGCTGGCCCCGGGCGCCGTCGTCAAGAACGTCATCATCGGCTCCCCCGCCGCCGACGGCATCCACTGCCTGGGCGCCTGCACGCTGCAGAACGTGTGGTGGGAGGACGTCGGCGAGGACGCGGCGACCTTCCTGGGCTCCTCGTCGTCCAACGTGTACACCGTCTCCGGCGGTGGCGCGAAGGAGGCCAGCGACAAGGTGTTCCAGTTCAACGGCGCCGGCACGCTGAACGTCTCCAACTTCGCGGCGCAGACCTTCGGTACGTTCGTCCGCTCGTGCGGCAACTGCAAGACGCAGTACAAGCGCACGATCAACCTCAACACCATCGAGGCGACGTACAAGGGCAGCCGGATCGTCGGCATCAACACCAACTACGGTGACAGCGCGACCCTGAAGGCCATCACGATCGTCGGGGACACGAGCAAGAAGATGATCCCCTGCCAGAAGTACATCGGGAACAACACCGGCGCGGAGCCGACCACCAACGGCACGGGCGCGGACGGCACTTACTGCAAGTACGCGGCCTCGGACATCACGTACAAGTGAGCCCGCGGCAGTGAAGGCGGCCGTGTCGGGGTCCTCGGTTCACGCCGGATTCCCCAGCACGGCCGCGATCAACTCCCGCCGATGGTGCGTGTATTCGGCGCGCAGGGTGGATCCCGGCCAGTCGGCGGGCAGGAGTTCGGGGGGCAGGACCGGGTCGGCGAGCAAGTGGCGTACGACGGCGGCCAGTACGGTGAATCGGTCGGCCGGACGGTCGGCGGTGGCGGTGATCCGAGCGAGCAGCGCCTCGGCCGTCTTCGCCCAGGCCTCAAGTGGCCACAGGCTCGCGGCGAGTTCGCGCGCGGGCTCCTCGGGGCGGGTGGTGAAGTGCCGGGCCACCGCGCCGAGTTCGTCCGGTCGGGGCCGTAGCAGATTGGCCGGGCGGAGCCAGACTCCCTCACGGAGTTCCGCGAGCCGCAGTGCGGTCAACTCCCCGCGCAGTTCGGCGCGTTCGGCGGGTCCGCGACCGGTCGCGGTGACGACGGTCATCTCCCAGTCGCCGTCCCAGGGTCGGGTCTCGGGGTGTACGGCGATGTCCTGGCGGCGCTGGCGTTCCAACAGGCGGTCGCTGAGCCGGTAGACGGCGTCCGTGCTCCGCAGATCTCCGGCCGCGACCATCCGGCTGAGCGCGGCCCGCAGGGTGGATCCGGCGACGCCGAGCGGCTCTACGGCACGCAGCAGATCCCGTACGGGCAGTTCGGGCGGATGCGTGCCCAGCAGCAGGCTGAGGACGACCGACCGCGCGGACAACGGGCGCAGGTCCACCTCACCGGGCCCTTCTGTCACGTTCATCCGCATGGCCTCGTACTCTACGGGGCGATCCTCGTGTTACATCATTGATGCGACCGCAGAGATAGTGCAACACTTCCCGTATGGCCCAGACACTCGCGCACACACCGCCGCAGCCCCGGAACGCCACGCACGACGTCACCAACCAGCCCCCGCCCCTGACCCCGTACGACGCCTCCGAGGACACGGCCCTGCTTGAGGGGCTGCGCCGGGAGGGCGCCGGCTGGGCCGAGGCGGACGTACGGCGGCTCGGTCGGGCGGCGGGCAGCGTGGAGGCGCAGGAGTGGGGTGAGCAGGCGAACCGGCACGAACCGGAGCTGCGCACGCACGACCGGTACGGCAACCGGATCGACGAGGTCGAGTTCCACCCGAGCTGGCACCGGCTGATGGGCGTCGCCGTCGCCGAGGGGCTGGCCGGTGCGCCCTGGGCGGACGAGCGCCCCGGCGCCCATGTGGCCCGTACCGCGGGCGGGTTGGTGTGGGGACACACCGAGGCCGGGCACGGGTGTCCGACGTCGATGACGTACGCCGCCGTTCCGGCGCTGCGCGCCCAGCCCGAACTGGCCGCGGTCTACGAGCCGTTGCTCACCAGCCGGGTGTACGAACCGGGCCTGCACGTCCCGACCGAGAAGCGCGGGCTGCTGGCCGGGATGGGGATGACGGAGAAGCAGGGCGGCTCCGACGTCCGCACGAACACCACTGCGGCCACCCCGACCGCCGAACCCGGCGTGTACACCCTGCGCGGGCACAAGTGGTTCACGTCGGCGCCGATGTGCGATGTGTTCCTGGTGCTGGCGCAGGCCCCGGGCGGACTGTCGTGCTTCCTTGTGCCGCGCGTGCTGCCCGACGGCACCCGCAACGTGTTCCGTATCCAGCGGCTGAAGGACAAGCTGGGCAACCGGTCCAACGCGTCCTCCGAGCCCGAGTTCGACGGGACCGTCGCCTGGCTGGTCGGCCCCGAGGGACGCGGCGTCAAGACCATCATCGAGATGGTCAACTGCACCCGTCTGGACTGCGTGATGATGTCGGCGACACTGATGCGCAAGACGCTCGTCGAGGCGGGCCACCATGTGCGCCACCGCAGTGCGTTCGGCGCGCGGCTGCTCGAACAGCCGCTGATGCGCAATGTGTTGGCCGATCTGGCGCTGGAGTCGGAGGCCGCGACGACTCTCACGCTGCGGCTGGCGGGTGCGGCGGACCGTGCGGTGCGCGGGGACGAGGCCGAGTCGGCGTTCCGCCGGATCGCCACCGCCGTGGGCAAGTACTGGGTCACCAAGCGCGGCCCGGCCTTCACGGCGGAGGCTCTGGAGTGCCTCGGCGGCAACGGCTATGTCGAGGACTCGGGCATGCCCCGGCACTATCGCGAGGCCCCCCTCCTCTCCATCTGGGAGGGCTCGGGGAACGTCAACGCCCTTGACGTACTACGGGCGTTGAGCCGGGACCCGGGCCCGGCGGAGGCCCTGTTCACCGAACTCGCCCTGGCGCGGGGCGCGGACGCCCGCCTGGACGCGGCGGTGAGCCGGCTGAGGAGCGCGTTGAGCGAGGCGACCGAGACCGGCGCACGCCGCCTCGTCGAGCAGATGGCGCTCACCCTCCAGGCGTCCCTCCTCGTACGACACGCCCCGGCCGCGGTCGCCGACGCCTTCTGCGCGACCCGGCTGGGCGGCGACTGGGGGCACGCCTTCGGCACGCTCCCCGACTCCGCCGACCTCGGCGCGATCCTCTCCCGCGCCCTGCCCGACGGGAACTGACCCTCGGTCACCTCCCGATTCCGCTTCGTTGTCAGTGGCGTGGTGCAGACTCGCGATCAGTTGGCACTTCGTCTGGGGAGGGCAACGTGTTCACGGGGATCGACGAGGTCGACTGGGCCTCGCTGCGCCATGCGTACGGCAGTGCGGAGGACGTGCCCGGACTGCTCAGGGGACTGGCTTCCACGGACCCCGTCGAGCGGGCGAGCGCGCTCGACGGGATGTACGGCGCGGTGCACCACGAGGGGTTGGTGTACGACTCGACACTCGCCTGCGTTCCGTTTCTGTTCGCGCTCGCCACTGACGAGGAGATCGCGGGGCGGGGCGAGTTGGTGGAGCTTCTGGTCAGCATCGGGCGTGGGCACGGGTCGGCCGAGGCCGTCCTCGTGGCGGGGGCCGAGGTCTTCGTCCCGCTCGCCGACGACCGGGACCCCGGCGTGCGCCGGGCCGCCGCCGAGGGGCTGGTCCGGTTCCTCGGTCAACCCGCGCGCGTGCTGGGCCTGTTACGGCAGCGGATCACGGCCGAGCGGGACGACCGGGTGCTGCTCGCCCTCGTCGAGAGCCTCGGTCTCTTCGTACGGCGGCATCGGGCCCACGCCGCCGAGGCGCTGGACACCCTGCCGGCTCTCGCCGTGCCGCCGTACGACCCCGGGCTACGGCTCGCCGCACTCGGCCAACTCGCGGACTGCGCACCGGATCTGCTCCCCGCCGACCTGGTCCCGACGGTCGTGGACCTGCTCGGGGCACGGTCCGAGCGGCGTCGGTCGGGCCTCCGTGCGCGGGACGACATCGACTGCCCGGACACGCTTGCCGGGCGGTTACGGCGGCTTCGCCCCTCGGACGAGGAGGGCGCCCGGCTCGTGCGCACGCTGCACACCGCGCTCGGCGGGCGGGTGGCCGAACGGATCGCCCTGCTGGAAGGGCAGTTGACCGCCCAGGACTCCACCGACCGGTGCAACGGCGTGTGGATGTCGGCGGGGCTGTTCCGAGAGTGGCGGGGCGACCACTCGGCACTCGTCGCGCTGGTCGGTGAGCAACTGGGCACGGAGGCCTACCGGTTGCGCGATGCCGCGTCATCGGTGCTGGCGGAACTCTTCCACCTGGCCGCACGGGCCGCCGATCACCTGCACGCGCTGGTGATCGCGCGCCCCGAATTGTGGACGCAACGCTTGGAACGTGGGGCACCGGCCCTGGGCGGCGCGCTCAAAGCCCTTGCCCGCAGCGGCGATCCGCGGGCGACACCGGTACTGGCCGAGGTACTCGCGGGGCCGGTCGTACCCGACGACCTGGGACGGGTGATCGTCCACCTGGGCCGCTCGGCCGTACCGCTGGCCCCGGCGTTGCGGCACCGGCTCGGCCGTGTGCCCCTCGACTCACCGGAGACGTCCGACCGTGCCCTGCCCCTGCTGTCCGCACTGACCGCGCTCGCCGACCGGGAGGCCGTACCGGAGGTGCTGCGCCTGTTGCGCGGGATGCCGGACGGGGTGCGGTTCAGGCAGCGGGTCGTGGGGGCGGCGGTCCGGGCGCTCGACGTGTTCGGGGTCGTGGCGGAGGGTGTCGTACCGGTGCTGCACGGGCTGTTGGAGTCCGAGTGTGCGGGTGTCGCGGCGGGTGCGTTGTGGTCGGTGGAGGGGGATGCGTCGGCCGTACTGCCGTCCCTGTTGCGGGAGTTGGCGGGTTCGGACGGGCAGCGGCGCAGGGTGGCCGCGGAGGTACTGGCGCGGGTCGGGGTGTCCGCTCGGGTCGCGTCGGACGGGCTGACGCGGATGGTCGAGGCGGAGTGCGCGGAGGAACGGGTCGCAGGCGCGCGGGCGCTGTGGCGGGTGACCGGGGATGCGGAGCGGGTGCTTCCGGTGCTGCGGTCGGCTTGGGCCGGGCATCCGCGTGTGCGGGGAGCTGTCGCCGCGTGCCTGGTCGGGACGGGGGCTGCCGGGGCACCCCTGCGCGACCTGGCGGAGGCGGAACTCGCCGCTCCGCGACGGCATTTGGCGCGGGCCGGTGGGCACGGGAGCCAGGACGTCCTGGCGGACGAGCGGCTGTTGGGGATGTGCCGGGAGGTGGTGGCGGGCGGTTGTGCCGAGAACGGCGGGGAGGGGTGACCGGCATGACGAGGGCCCCTGCGTCGATCCGTGTGCCAGGGGCGCTCATGTCATGCCGGGCGGTCAGCCCGTCCTGCTCAGCCCGTCTTACGGCTCCACAGCGGGCCGAAGCGTGCCCACTCCTCGTCCCACTGGTCCATGCGCCGGCGTTCCAGCCGGATCCGGAGGGCGCGTGCGCTGATGAAGGGGACGGCTGCCGCGCCCATTCCCAGCAGGGTGCCGATCAGTGCGGCCCGCAGCTGGGCCTGGGACACCGAGGCGGGCTTGGTGACCAGATGGCCCTGCGGGTCGGTCCAGATGGTCACCGGAGTGCCGATGCCGCTGCCGGAGGGAACGCGGATCTGGCCGGTGTGCGAGGAGCCGTCCACGGCCGTCCAGCGGACCTTCGCCCAGACCAGCTCGCTGTTCGTTCTCCCGGAGTTCGCCGGTGAGGGGCCGGGCGCGTCCTGGGTCACCAGTGCCACCACGGGTTTCCACTCGACGCGCTCCTGGGCCAATTCGTGTTCGACGGACCGGGTCGCCGTCAGACCGACCAGCACGCCTGCCAGGACGGTGATCAGCCAAGCACCGAGCACGATCCACGACTCCACCGCATCGGCGCGGCGCTTCAGCGGATTGCGCCGCCACCGCCACAGCCACACCTTCGGACCTCGGAACGCCATCGAAGGCATCCTCCTCATGAACGCACTGATACGCCGAACCGCCCTCCCATACGGGAGACGTCTCCTCGATGCTCACGACGAATACCCCGACTCGACGGTCCCATGGTTGAGGAGGTGTGCGCGGGCTTTTCGCGAGAGGTGTTCCCAGGATCTGCCCGTCGGGCCAGGAACAGGGTCCTGACCTGCGGTGACGTCGGTTCCGGGGGTGACTGTCAGTGGTGGGGTGCAGACTGGCTGGTGAGGGGGGCGAAGTGGCCAAAAACGCGGTGGAGGTGATCGTCATGACCGAGGTGCTGCTCGCGGTGGGCACGCGAAAAGGCCTGTTCATCGGGCGCAGGCGGGGTGGAGTCTGGGAGTTCGACGAGAGTCCGTACTTCAACGCGCAGGCGCTGTATTCGGTCGCTGTCGACACGAGGGGCCACATGCCGAGACTGCTGGCCGGTGGTGACAGTGCTCACTGGGGTCCCTCGGTGTTCCACTCCGACGACCTGGGGCGTACATGGGTCGAGCCGGAGCGGCCGGCCGTCAAGTTCCCGAAGGACACGGGGGCTTCGCTGGAGCGGGTGTGGCAGCTGCACCCGGCCGCGGCGGAACCCGAGGTGGTGTACGCGGGCACGGAGCCAGCCGCGTTGTACCGCTCCGAGGACCGCGGCGAGAGCTTCGAACTCGTCCGCCCTCTGTGGGAGCACCCCACCCGCTCGCGCTGGGTGCCGGGCGGCGGTGGGGAGGGGCTGCACACCGTCCTCACCGACAAGCGTGACCCGAAGGCCGTGACGGTCGCCGTCTCGACTGCCGGAGTTTTCCGCACGCGTGACGGGGGCGCGAGCTGGGAGCCGTCCAACTCCGGTGTCTCCGCGGTGTTCCTGCCGGATCCCAACCCCGAGTTCGGGCAGTGCGTGCACAAGATCGCACAGGACGCGGCGACCCCGGACCGGCTGTATCTGCAGAACCACTGGGGGGTGTACCGCAGCGACGACGCGGGCGCGCACTGGACGGACATCGGCGAGGGGCTGCCGTCCACGTTCGGCTTCGCGGCGGTGGCCCACCCCCATCGCGGCGACACCGCCTATGTGTTCCCGATCAACGCGGACGCGGACCGGGTGCCCGCCGGACACCGCTGCCGGGTCTTCCGCACGGCCGACGCGGGCCGAAGCTGGGAGCCGCTCTCGGCGGGGCTGCCGGCCGAGGACCACTACGGCACGGTGTTGCGCGACGCGATGTGCACGGACGGCGCGGACCCGGCGGGCGTGTACTTCGGCAATCGCAACGGCGAGGTGTACGCGTCGGACGACGACGGGGACAGCTGGCGGCAGTTGGCGTCCCATCTCCCCGATGTGCTGTGCGTGCGCGCCGCGGTGGTCGCATGAGGACGACAACTCCCCCACACACGACGCCGGCGAACTCCGGGACCGGGGCTGCCTTGTGGACAACTGCCTTATGGGGAGGCTTCGTTCACGCGCGGCCACAGTCCGGTCGTTCTCGGTCGGGCTCGGGCCACCGGTTGATCGTCGAGCCCTGTACGGCAGTAGGGTGACGCCCGTGGCACCACGACCGTTGCATGAGATTGTCGAACCGGGCTGGGCGAAAGCCCTGGAACCCGTGGCCGGACGCGTCGCCGAAATGGGGGACTTCCTGCGCGCGGAGATCGCCGCCGGGCGCACCTATCTACCGGCCGGGCCGAATGTCCTGCGGGCCTTCCAGCAGCCCTTCGACGACGTCCGCGTCCTGATCGTCGGACAGGATCCGTACCCGACCCCGGGGCACGCCGTGGGGCTGTCGTTCTCGGTGGCCCCCGAGGTACGTCCGCTGCCGCCGAGCCTGCTCAACATCTACCGGGAGCTCAACACGGACCTGGGGCTGCCCCAGCCGTCCAACGGTGATCTGACGCCGTGGAGTCAGCAAGGGGTGCTGCTGCTCAACAGGGCACTGACCACGGCCCCGCGCAGTCCGGCCGCGCATCGCGGCAAGGGCTGGGAGGAGGTCACCGAGCAGGCGATACGGGCGCTGGCCGGGCGCGGCAAGCCGCTGGTGTCGATCCTGTGGGGCCGCGACGCCCGCAATCTGCGCCCCCTCCTCGGCGACCTGCCCTCGGTGGAGTCCTCCCACCCGTCCCCGATGTCGGCCGACCGCGGCTTCTTCGGCTCCCGCCCCTTCAGCCGCGCCAACGACCTGCTGGTCCGGCAGGGAGGGCAACCGGTGGACTGGCGCCTGCCGTGACCGGTCCGGGGGACGACGGTTCGGACGGGGCGGCGGGAACGCCGGGGCCTTCGGGCGGACCGCTTGCCTCCGTCGTCCGTCCCGCGCAGGACGCCGGCGTCGGGTTTCTCGCCGTGGACTCCGGAGGTTCCGGGCTGCGGGTCGTCGTAGGGGAAGTCGGGCGGCCGGTGTCCGTGCCGGTCGCGTCCGGGGGGCCGGTGCGGACCGGTGCACGGGGGATCGACGCCGGGCATTTCATGGAGCAACTCGTGCCCATGGTGCGGGAGTCGGCCGGTGATGCCGGGCGCGTCGAGTGGGGCACGGCCGTCATCGGGGCCACCGGGCTCGCCACCCTCGGGGACGGATTGCGGGAGGAGTTGCCGGGGGCGCTGGCGCGGGCGTTCGGAGTGCGGACGGTCGCGCTCGTCGCCGATGCCGTCACCGCGTATGTCGGTGCCCTCGGGGCGCGGCCCGGTGCCGTGGTCGCGGCCGGTACGGGACTCATCGCGGTCGGCACCGATCTCACCGGCTGGCGGCGGGCCGACGGTTGGGGACATCTGCTGGGCGACTGCGGTGGCGGGGCATGGATCGGGCGGGCCGGGCTGGAGGCGGCGCTGCGGGCGCACGACGGGCGGGACGGCGGTTCCGGGCCGCTGCTGGCCTGCGCGGAGGAGCAGTTCGGGCCGATGCCGGGACTGCCAGGCAAGCTCTACCCACGGCCGGATCGTCCCGCCGTACTCGCCTCCTTCGCGCCCCGCGTCGCCCAGTGCGCGCCGGACGATCCGGTGGCGGCCGGCATTCTGCGTGCCGCTGCCCGGCACATGGCCGAGTCGGCCGCCGCGGTCTGCCCGACGGCCGGCGAGCCTCAGGTCGCCCTCACCGGTGGCCTGTTCCGGATGGGCGACCCCCTCCTCGTACCCGCGCGCGAGGAGTTGGCGAAACGGCTGCCGCACGCCCGGCCGGTCGCGGCGGCGGGCGATCCGCTGGACGGTGCCGTGCGGATCGCGCGTGACCTCGCGGCGGGCGCGCTCACCCTGCCGACCGACGGCGTGATGGTGCACGTGGTGAGCGTGGCGGGGCGAGGTGATCACTTCTGATCCGTGCGTAACTCATCAGACAAAACAGGACGGATACCGCTCACCTGCACCCTCCCCGAACAGGGGAGCCCAAGAAGCCAGTAACATGCCTCGCCATGAGCTCCCCCACTGGGCCCGCGTCCGGCCTGCCAGTACGAATGCCGCGACCTCGCCAGCCCGGGCGGCACCGCCGACCCGAGCCGCTGGCGGCTCCCGAGGGCGCGCCCGCGCTGGTGCTCGCCGTGCCGGGCACGCCCAGCGCCGCCACGCGCAGCCTCGCCGAGGAGGTCGTGAGCATCGCGCGCTCCGAGCTGCCCGGTCTGGACGGGCGCATCGGCTACCTCGACGGGGACGACGCCGAGTTCCCCACGCTGACGGCCGTGCTCGCGCACGCGGCCGAGGAGCGCACCGCCCGCTTCGAGCAGGCCAGGGCCGCCGGTGCCGACGTCAAGGAGCCGGACGGTCCCGTGGCCGTCGTCGTGCCGCTGCTCGCCGGTCCGGACAGCGCGCTGCTGCGCCAGGTCCGCCAGGCCGTCATGGACAGCCGGGTCGCGGCCGATCTGACCGATTCGCTCGGCCCGCACCCGCTGCTCGCCGAAGCGCTGCACGTACGACTCTCCGAGGCGGGTCTTGCCCGTGCCGACCGGGCCAGGCTGTTCACCGTGGCGACCGCCGCGGACGGCATCATCCTCGCGTCCGTGGGCGGCGAGGAGGCCGTGCAGGCGGCCGGTATCACCGGCATGCTGCTGGCCGCGCGCCTCGCCGTGCCGGTGATGGCGGCAGCGCTGGACCAGGAAGGTTCGATCGCGGCCATCGCGGAGCAGCTGCGCGGGTCCGGCTCCCAGCAGCTCGCGCTGGCGCCCTACCTGATCGGTCCCGAGATCGACCCGGGTCTGCTCCAGGCGGCGGCTGCCGAGGCCGGCTGTTCGGCCGCCGAGGCGCTCGGCCCGTACCCGGCGATCGGCAAGCTCGCACTCTCCAAGTACACGACTGCGCTGGGTATCGCCCCGCCGCAGCAGCAGGGCGCACCGGTTCGCTGACCCGATCCGGTCCGCACCGGCCTGTCCTGGCCTGGCACGTGTAACGCCGTAGCGCCGAAAGGGCCCCTCCTCACGCGGGAGCGGGCCCTTCGGCATGCCGTGGACACGGCCTGTGGGGTCAGTCGAACACCACGCAGGACGCGGCGGTCACGTCGATCGAGCCGGCGGGGCGCGGGATGCCGGTGGCGGGGTCGACGGCGAACCAGGTCACGTCGCCCGACCGCTCGTTCGCCACGTACAGGTAGCCGTCGGACTCGGTGAGCGCGCGCGGCCAGTGGCCCCCGCAGGGCACCGTCCCGACCAGGCGCAGCCCCTCCCCCTCGACGGCGAGCACGGACAGCACGTCCTCGCCGCGCGTCGCCGTCCAGACGAAGCGGCCGTCCGGCGAGGTCACGATGCCGGAGGGGTAGGCGGCGGCGCCCGCCGGTGCGCCCGGGAGCACCGGGCTCTCGGCCAACGGCTTCAGTGCGCCGCTCTCGGCGTCCCAGCGGCAGACGGTGACGGTCGGGGTGAGTTCGTTGAGGACGTAGGCGCGGTCGCCGTCCGGGTGAAAGGCGAGGTGGCGGGGGCCCGAGCCCGGCCTGAGGGCGATCTCGCGGTGCAGTACGGGGCGTCCGTCGTCCAGCGTGCACACCAGCACGGAGTCGGTGCCGAGGTCGATGCC
>Ga0307509_10010287_pt1 | contig 11492 bp, 9 predicted proteins | sample 10_EM_MG_FD_202245 | JGI IMG/M metagenome (GOLD analysis project Ga0307509, IMG submission 202245) | Populus trichocarpa ectomycorrhiza microbial communities from riparian zone in the Pacific Northwest, United States - 10_EM | ecosystem: Host-associated > Plants > Roots > Unclassified | place... | reverse complement strand
GTGATTGGGATTTTCTTTCTTTCTTCATCGTGAGTTTCGTGATTCTATCGACTTCGTTCTCCTTCCGGCTGTGTGAGCGGTGTTTGCCTCTCCGGTAGTATCGATTTGTTCCTTTTTGTTTCTTGTCCGTTCGTGAAATCATTTCCACTGTGGGAAGTGAATCTACGGCTACCGACAGCCTTTTCTCTTGTGGCCCGGAATCGAAGTTTCAGTACCTGCATTCTGCATGTGAAAGTCCCACCGAACTTAAAAACCTAACCCATTAACCCCCCCAGTGGGAAACACAGTGGGCCCATTTCAGGTATTTTCAGTTCGTAAAACCAATGCCTTCGGTGTCTGTGGGGTCTATTAACATATCATACAACAGCAGTATTATCCACTCAAGTGTGATAGAATGCCAGCATAAGCAAAGTAATTGGAATGACTTCATTTAGTAAATACCGTGCTACCGTGGCCGCCCGTCCGTCCTCGTGCTATCGCAGCATCCTACATTGGTTATCACGATGCCCTTTGCATTACAACAGAAATTAGTAAACTTACAGGGATGTGGTCGTCTCTGATCACTCATTAAATACTATTGCCTAAGGTGGGTTGTCGGATCCTTCACAGGTGGTCACTCGCAACTTGTTCCTTGCACTACAGGTCGTTGATTTTGGGGGCAGAAAAGTAAGCCTCCAAAAGGTTGGAGATGGGATCCGTCTCTCCCGTGATGGGTGTATGATCGCTTTCTTTTTGAGCATCTTTTGAGCATGGGATTTGTTTGTTTTCACAAGGCTACATTGCTGGTTAAAACAGTTATTTATCAAGAGGCGCTGGCACAAACAGACACCTGACTCAGAAGACTAAATAATGATATAATATTAATCTTATACTTAATACACCCTAATTTATTACACCAGCGACTCAAAACTAACCACCGTACCGAATTACCAAGACTAAGGCAATGTAAAGCCTCCCTTTGCCAACTTCTGAAACACACCCTTCGGATCATACTTCTTAGAAACCTTCACTAATTATGTCACCTGTGCGTCTCCATAGGTAGCAAGAAAGGGTAACCTCCTGATCAATACAAGCGTCTTTGAGAAACAAGTACGGCTTGAACAGGCCCTAGCCTTCGCAAGGCCCCCGACCCATTTCATGAAGCTAATGGAGAGTGGGAGTGTGACCTGGTCGCCAGATGGGAGCGCCCTGGTGTTTGTCAAGCAGAGCCATGTTTGGGCCTTCTCCGCTACACCCGATGTGTTTCCGCCGCAGGCCTTGCGGTGAGCCACAGGTGATGTGGAGATGAGGTGGAAAGATAAGGTAACGTGGAACCCAGGGATAGAGGAGATGGTTGTGTTCATGCCATCGGTCTGTGGAAAGAGGGTGGTGATATTGTGATAGAAGTCCGGGGAGACACCAATGCTTAGTGTAACTTGTACAGGTACTATGGTTACTGATGGATTTCCTTTAGGATTATTGTGGTTTCAGGATACAAGCCTTGTGGCTGGAGCCTTGTGATGGAGGAGGTATTATTTGATACGTAGTTTGTTTTGTGTTTGGTTTCAGGATACGAGGTGGTGCCTCTCCCTAATTGGATTTCGAAAGTATCATTTGATAATCCGGTTGGTTGAAGTTTTGTTTCAAGGGATCTTTTGATACCTTCAATGTTTTATGTATTGTTTGATAATATTGATTTGATAACAGAGTTGTTTTAGGATACAAGCGGTGCTCATAGGAGTAAGGCTTTAGGAAAAGCCAGCTATGTATTTAAAGGCTGCAGCTTTCGGATATAGAAAAAGTGAACTTAGACAGACAGAGGTTGTAATAGACTTAGTTGAATACTTAACTCTTCAGTTCGCCACAATACGGAGAAGCCACCAAACCCTTCAAGATCTTAGCAATATAGTAAAAGGTTTTATCTAACAACCTTTCGGAGCCTCCACTTGATCAATCCGCCTAGGCCACTCTTTGGCTAGGATTTCAAGTGCACAATGAGGGACGCTTTCTTAGATGTTGTCAGTGTACCTAGAACTGATAAGGAAATGTTACACTTAGGGTTTGGAACTCATATTTGGGCAATCTTGTAGTTAATAGAAGTTTGAAATTTTTTTAGATCATTCGCATCCATCAGCAAAAGCGGATCTTGCATTTGATCTCCGGCGTTGTGTCCTGAGACAAGCGCCTGATATTCTGGGTCCCATGCCGCCTGTGCGTCATGACTTGTGTTGCAACATTCCTTACGTCCTCATGCAACGTCGCGTTCTCCTGGCGTTCAGACACCCCAGATTCTCCCTCTGGTCACCTCTTCCTCCTGATTGTGCTCGCTCTGTGTAGCTTCTCCTCAGCGTCCTGACGTATCCCACTCCTCATCCCCGCTCCAGTACTCTCAATCTGAATTAATTCTCGGGTTCCTCAGACTTTAGTCAGCCGGCCTCTGGGGAAGCAGCACTTTATATTTCAAATCTGACATCTCCTGTATCACTTATCACACCTCACTTGTCTGGCGAACTCATGATGTGGGTTTAAAGTCGCCTCTATATCTTTTATATACAGTTTCACGATCATGTTACATTCTCCCGCATTGCCGCAGCCAGATTCTCTCATCCAGATTCTTTAATAAACCTTATTAAATCTTATCAAATCAATCTGGCTATTTATAAGCCACGGCCGGTCCTCCTCCTGGATCAGATGCGCCAGACTGATGATTGTCCCTATATCTACTAGTGTAAACCCTCGTGCGTTCTTCCTCAGCTGCACTGTGCCAAGGCCATGTTGATCCGCTAGACGCCATGAGTCGACTGGGGTCAGCATCTGAACATCGGCGACCCAACCCACATTATTGTAGGATCTGTGCTCCCTCATTGTTAACAGGGCAACGAGGTTTGCCAGCAGACGACCCCTCAGCGCACCATAAATTCCTTCCGTACCGTTATGTACCCAAACCAGATCATTGCGACTGCCCAGGTTTCTAAAGTGTACATCGCCGGTGGTTTATGCACGGTGGATCTTGTCAACATCGGCTTCTTGGAACGCAAGAACCGGGATTTGAAGTTGTGTGAGTAGCTTAACAGGGAGTGATCGAACTATTGCATGGTCTTCAGTAAGATGGTGTGCTGCGGGCAGGTTATGTCTACTATATAGGATCAATTCACGATATATAATCTTGTTTGAGACTCCATAGATCCGGCTAAAATGCATGACGTTGAATAAATCTTTACAACATCCATTCAGGACCCTCCTGCGGACAACCGGAGCTGCTGACGTCACAGTGCTGGCCTTCCTGTTTAAATAAGGCAAGATGTCACTTGAGAGATCGCCGTCGTGACCTTTTAGAGATTCAAGGTTCAACGCAGGCATTCTCATAGCGTGTTGACGACCGTAGCTGTGGACGATGTAGCGCGCTGCATTATTCTTGTTCGATTGGTGCCATCCGTCTTGGATGTGTGTCTTGTGAGTGAGGTCTCCGTTCTCCGTGGCATACATCGGAATGTTGCCAAACTGGCGTATATGGTCACAAAACTGCCTTAGTAGAGGCATCTTGATAAAGTTGTAATGCGATTCACCACTGACCAAGTCCAGACAGAGGTCGTTTTCTTCTTGACAATTGTCATTGCGCATAGGGCGCGTGAGGGATGGGGCCACTGGCTCAATCACCAGGCGTCTCTGACGTCGAATCTTCTTTCGTTGCTTGTCAAGCTTGTCCTGTGTGCGTTTTGTTACTCGAAATTCTAAGAAGATACCTTTTAGCTTATGAAACCTGTCCAGATAATCTTCCGTGTAGGCTATCGTGTCAGACATGTGGCTTCGGTATTGTACCATCATATTGAAGACGACCAGTGCCCTGACGCATCGGAGGGCACCTTTGATAGGGATTACTTGTGCACATCCAGGTTGGTGGAGGGCCACGGTGAGAATTTCTAAAATACAGCGCCCCAGATTCCTCATCTCTTTCCCTTGCTACTGCGTAACTTCACGGTAGGCTTTTTTGGGGACCAAGAATCCCGAGTATAGTGGTCATAGCTTCCAAACTTCCTCAAAAGCCTGCAGTCGCCCATGATTCTTCAGAAAGCCTTCTATTCAGTCCATCATGTGCTTGAATAGCCGGAGATAAATGGTATAGAGTATGTCTGGCTTGTGCCGATCAGACGCCGAAACCCGTTTGAGGTGGTGAAACTATTTTGGCCGATACCAAGATTGTCACACCAGGTGTGGTCGTCGTCGAACTCCGAGCCTGAGTTCTGATTGTCAGGTTTGTATTGTTGGTATCCTGCGTAATCTCTGGTTCGATGCCTTCTGGCATTGGTTCCTAATTTGTGGATAGGCACCTCACATTTAGTACAGCTGTTAATCTTTAACCCGTGTAGTGCCAAGTTTTCCATATGGTTGGCGATTCACCCGCAGGGAATTGCAAGGCACTATCGAACCTTGCAGTCAGCGCAGTCAATGGCGATCCCGGTATGCGTCACCTCCTGTAGGACCGCGAAGATGAGTTCGCATACATCTTGTAGGGTATCAGTCTTGATTTTCCTGTGATGTTGGTCAGCTTTGGAGGACCTTGAGAATTTGGGAGGAATGGGCAATAAGGCAAGAAGCAGAGCAGCAATTGAACCTGGGGTGTTGCGCTTGGCCGATGGAAGATTTATGATCGGAATATTGAGAGGCCACGCTGTCTTGTCACCTGCGAGGTTGGTGAGGCTAGTCTAATCTGACATTACAATTATTGGAACACCGGTAGCAACCGGCCCAAGCGTGTCCGATGATCCATCAGGTGAGGCCTTTTAAAAGGTGTGGGACTCGGATGCTTTACTTGCACGTCCAACCACCAATCCACTGTATGCATTTCAGCATCTATTCCCTGCCCGGTGGAGTCATATTCATGACCTGGCGCGTAGAGGAAGTCGTCTCCGTATGCGATCTGGCGAAGGCGATATCTAACCCAATATAGTACATTGCGGGAAAACAATGGTAAAGTTTTTTGGCCATGCTGAACCTCCCCTTCGAACTATTGCAAATATTGACTGTACGGATCCAGTGACCAGAGATGGTTCTCGAGCGTGTGCATGGAGCTATACCTGACTGATTTAGCATCTCCTAGGCCACTCAAGAAGTATTGATGGATTCGTGATTTAGATTGCCCCCCCTCAATCACCCAGGATGCCAGTCTGAAACCCGCCCGCTATTAAATGGTGCCCATGGGTCGTCGCACAGGTTCCTGTATTCATGCTCTACACTGTCGACGTCTCCCATTACTTGCCCGGCACCTTCATAATGAATCTGTTTGCCGCCGGAGTGTGAGGTAGCATTATCGCATACTTCAGTATTCGACGCATATGCTATTTCCTGACAAATTTGTCAGGTTCCGATGCAGTAGGGCGTGGATCGCATTCACAGTCGGAATCCTGGTGCCGGCTCGCATCTGGGTTGTACGATACGATTGATTCCATATTGATATATTCTTCGACTAATGGGAGGACAATGTCCAAACCTCGGTGCCCACTTCGCAGGTTCATCTCCTATGCACTAGACCTGGTGTATTTTCGGGAGCGGAATGGACATTTGCTAGGCATGGTTCTAGTTGGAATTTGCTCCGTTGATTCCTCGGCCTCCGTGTAGATTCCTAGATGCAGCTATGTCCAGTGTTGACACCAACGCTATTGATCGCATGTAGGGCCAAGGGGCGCGCATGCCATAATCATGATCTAGTCGTTGATAGAGTTAGCGTAGGCGTCATGTAGTATCAGCTGTGGGTTCTTTCAACAACTGAGATGACAAATATTATGTTCCCGCCCGCATGCGTTTATCATATTTCATTTATTCAAGTTGAATCAGACAATGGAAGAGTCCTGTCATATAGTGTCAGATTCGCGTTTAATTATCAAATCATGAAACGAATTCATCATTCTTTCAAATCACCGAGAGGATCTCTGAGTTTGATATATATAGTGAATGGATCACGATACTAGATGGGCTTCATACCAAGTTTCATCTCACCCTCAGAACCTCCACAACTGCCACCGTTATCACATCACAAGTATTCCTAAATAATGTCATCTATATACACTCAGAATCCACAGATATGGCGCAGAATAACATCATTGTAGGGTAGGCCCTCATGCCGGCCGGAGGTGCGCAGCAGGCGCCGACTCCAGATCAGACCCATCACCTTCCGCCTTTTCCTCTAATTGGGGAGTATTCTCATCAACGCCCCGATCGTTGATTCATTAAGCATCACCAGTTGAGCATGGGCATCCCCCATTACCCGCAAAACCTGCCCACCCATATACGTTTGTTGGTGGGATACTGTCCAAGATCCGATATTAGCAAGGGGCTGTATTTCAGATAATTGGCACTTGTGCGACGCCGAATTCAAGTAAATCTTCGCAGGCATGAGGAGATTGAAACCTGCCTGCAGTGAACTCGCCACTGCGTCAGCAGCCAATAACATAGCTAGTATGCAGGAGATCAACGAGGCAGTTCTTCAATTGGTTAAGCACTGTGGGAAGAAGTTGACCAAGACCATTGAGACCAATAACCACGTGCCTCCACCCGGCCCGGGGGTCCCCCTGCGCAAGTCATTCTGAACCCAATATTACTACCTCTCAACTCACCACCTCAGTGCCAGTGGACTATTGCAACAGCTGAACCGAACGCTGGCTCAGTTGTGCAAAATGCTCCTTGGCCAATGCTCCTGGGCCAGCCCAAAACGTACCTGCTCCTGCGGCGAATCGTCAAGCGCAGAACAATCCCCCACCCCCAGGCCTGGCGATCCCCAAGCTCAGAACACTGGTCCCGGCCAGGTAATTATTCCTGGGCAAATCCTCGCGGCTCCCACAATGGGCATTCTCGGTACGCCACTGAGGATGCAACATGGGGCCCCCGCGAATCCCCAAGGGTAGAACAATCCCACACCCCCAGGCCCAGCCATCCCGCAAGCTCAGAATAATTCTCCCGCGTAGCGAATCCCCAAACCCAGATCAACCCCCCACCCGCTGGCCCCAAGGATCTCCAAGCTCCGAACAATGCTTCACCACCAGGCCTGGCGAATCCCCCAGCTTGGAATGTTCTCCGCTTGGGGTAGAACTATCGTCACACTCCGGCGAATATCTCTGCAATGAACCCTCTGGCTCTCCCAATATTTATCCCTGGTACGCCAGTGCAGGTCCAACATGCTTAGGCAAATGTGCAAGCTTCGAACAATCCTGTGGGCGCAGCGAATCCCTGAGCTCCTAACAATCCTGCTAGCGCAGCGAATCCCCTAGCTCCAAACAATCCTTCATGCGCTGCGAATCCCCAAACTCCAAACAATCCTACTGGCGCAGCTAATCCAGAAGCTCCAAACAATCCTGCCATCCAGGTAATTATTCCTGTGTGAATCCAAGCTGTTCCCCCAATGGGCCTTCTAGGGACCCCACTAGGGATGCAAGATGCTCCTGCGGTGGATATCTCGGGAGCTGCGGCACTAATCGTGGAGGATCCAGGGTTTGAATACCTTAACATGGCACGATGAGTACCTCGCCCGCTGTTGGATCTGTCCCAAATTAGGGAGTTTGTTCTCAACAATCCCGATTTGTTTTTTTTAACTTACTCACTTAGGATATATAAATTGGAGCACTATGCTAGGACGTCCACTTGCTGTTGGTATATTTTGGGTCCGTAATTCGGCCGATATCGAAGTACCACAACGAAATGATCGCCTTCTCCATTAGCGCAATCCTCATATCAATGGGCTAGGTTTTGCTGAGTTTAATGGCTATGACCTACGCGGACTGTCAGCAATTATTTCGAGAACTGTGCGACACAACACGATTCGCTACATACTTGGCGCGACTGGCGAAGGCTGCAAAGAGCTGTGTATTCATCCTGCATTGCCGTTATGTTAGATAAATTACGTCTTCATCGTGAATGATTAAGACGTAAGGGCCTGGCTGCTGTCGAATCTGATTCTTCAGGATCCATTGGATCTGTTAGTCTATTATTATCGCCGATATACTGCGGACAGGGTACCCACTCCGCCCTTGTGAAGGCACAACTATCTTCCTAAAAATACCATCGCCAATTGGGCAGGGCAAGCAGGGGCACATACTAGCCTTTATTCTCCACGAAAGTCAATGAGACCAGACCCCGGCTCCTCCAATACTGGAGGTAACCAGGCAAATGACTTTCCAACAGTTCTTCTGGTATTTAGCAGTTCATCATCTGACGTCTCTGACGCCGGACAGGGATATGAAGCAATTATCCGCACATTCCGATCCTCTGTTTCAGATCCCACTGAATGCCCCGATTTTCGTATCCCCCTCGGTATTCAATCGCCATCTCAAATGAATACCCACCATGGGTGGAACCTGAGGGGCTGAGGGGGTGAGACTCCTGATGTCAAGGTAGTCAAGTGTGGAGCTCCATCCGATTCGGAAGATTGAGAGCATTTGAATAAGAAATTGTGTCAAGCTTCAATTGTTCGCGTGTGGTTGAAAGCAATGGAGGACCAGTAGCGTCAGGCATAGAGTTCTTTACAGGGCGGACGGGGCCCCAAAAAATGCAGGACACTGCCCTTTTCCCCACCCCGCCCTACTCAACAGCCTGGGTTCTGGTGTCATTTTCAGCATTCCCTGCCCCTGGCCCCGCTCAGGCCCCAGCCCCACCCATACCCCAGACTGGTCTCAGTTAAAAATAGGTGGTAACAAATGGGGCTCCGTCCAGGGAATGAGTGCAGGTGGACCCTGGACAGGGGCGAAGCGGGGATTACCCGCAACAGACCCCCCCGGCCCCGTGTCAGCGCGGGGTCTCCCGAGTGAAAACCTACCCCGCCCCACCCGGTAACGAACACTAGTCAGGCACTGTTCGATCACGAAAAAGGTAACGAAGACGCCAGTCCAGTTAAGAGATTGCGTTTGACATTGTCCACAGAGTGTGTTGGATCAGAGTGTGGGTGAGGTGATGGCGCGTCGTTTGCATGCTTAGTCTACTAAGACATATATTAGTGATTTCAATTTCTGTTCGATTCATTTCATAGAGTAGTACTTAAGAGTTTGGGAATAGCGTTTAGATCTTGCTGCTACGAGTTCCTTCGTCTGGGTTCGCACATGGCGTAGTATGATAGCTTGTGGTGTTGTGTTCATCTTGAGGCTGGGAGCTAGGGTCTTGGCTGACTCTGACGCCAAGAGAGGTTACTGTACGCGATCTCTCTTGGTGCATGAATAGTTGTGAGGGTTAGAACACTATCGCAGGGGGTGCTGCTAATCACCCGTGACAATCAAGTCACAGTACTTTTCATGATCTTTCAATAACCAATATCTATATCTTTATCAGCCGTCATTCGCAAAGTGCCTTAGTTTTCTATCCCACGATACAGTATCAAAGCCATACAGATCCAGATATACATCACGGCATCGGAGTACACTTTATGTCGCATTCCCTACTTGTCCACCCATGTCTCATAAGTTTCCGTACCCCTTGGCATCCAGGCAAAGCACCACTAGTTCAATACACTATTCACACAAAAGTTGCAATAAAAACTTAATTAAAAAGTATGTAAATCTAAGTTAATAAAAGAATCTTTTTTTAAAATCTGATAATTTTAAGATAGAAATTGAATCCGAGAGAAAATCAAATGTATAGAATGTAAAATATTTGAGCTTTGGTAACTTGGGTTTTTGTAAACTTTTTTTAAATTTTTTCAGGTAATTAAAATTGAATCTGGTAAGGTGTAAGAGATACTAAGAAAGTTTATCAGTGATATTTTTATACATATTTACTGATATTCTAACTGTGAATTTTATACAATTAAAATATATAGGATGTATGAAATAGACTATTATACTTCATCCTTTAATATTTACTACTTCCATAAAACAATATCATATTAAATTAATTATATAAGAATCATATTCTAGTTATTGTTTATTTTTTTTAAAATCCTATGAGTTTATTTCGTATTTAACTACAGGAAAACTCCGGCATGCACCCTCAGGTATGGCCTAGAAAAACCATTAATATAACAAAAGAAACTTCATCTCCGCCTTATTTGATAAAAATAAAACATAGAACCAAAGTCTACGCAATAACCATTACATAAATCATAGTCATCAAGTGGTCATCTCCTCGTCGCCTTCATCCGGTCCATCATCCAGGGTACTCTTAGGGCGGGAGGGGCATCGTATGGTGTGGGCGTCGTGTGGGCCTTTGCAGTTCACACACCTAAGCACGGTGTGGTTGCATGGTCGGCCACGTATTCGACAGGTAGCGGTGGGACAGGTGTGATTACCTGTAGGGTGTGGGGAGGCGCACCACCGGCACGTGGCTCGATTGGTGCACTTGTTATTGTGGTGTCCGTAGCCGTGGCAGTTGGAACATTGGGTGTGAGAGTTGAAACGCAATCGGCGCTCGGTTTTATGGGTGGACGAGAAGGCAGCCAGGCGTTTTCCGACATAGTCAGAGGCTCTGGGACCAGTAATGGTGATCCCGACTGTGGAGGCGGATTTTCCAGCTCTAGCGTCATCGGTAGTAAGCCACCTGGGCTGACCGGTGAGGGACAATCCAGTGTTGAAAATGGTGAGCTCCGTAGCTATTTCTACTAGAGACTTCGAGGTGGGGATGCCGTGCACCAGGACATGTGATACAGGGGTATCCAGAAGAACGCTAACCGTCCCTGGTATCAGGTGAAGGAACGACCCCACCTTGCTGTTAAGCGAGGTGGCCTTGATCGATTCCATCGTGGTGAGAGTGACCGTGTTTCCCCGGATGGAGACAGTCTGTACGTAGGTAGCAGCTAGCGCTAAGTTGATGTCGTCTCTTAGGTCTAGTGCAGAGGTGGGGAGTGGCTCGCCTTCTCGTTTGATGATAAGGCGGCGTTCTCTGGCGGTTAGGCCCTTCCTGAGTTGGGGGCTGTTGTTGGCATTCGGTTTCGCTGGAGCTTGGGCAGCCCTAGCAGCCATGGTGGTTTTCTCTTTCCTACCTTTCCTAGCCACCGTTGCCCACGATTTGGGCGGGGCAGCCGTGGGGAGGGTCAAAGGGTTGGCGTCGGGGGCAGATGGTCGTGAAGGGGCCGTTGCCGGGAGTGTGAAGGGTATCGGGGTGGGGGTGTCGGTGTAGCATCTTTGCGTCTGCTATCTTGCTCGGTAAGGGCTTCGATCTGTTCGCTTAGCGCATCGATGGCCGTCCTGTAGTATTTATGGATCTGATAGATCATCTCTATCATGACCACATTCTCTTTGCTAGCTGTAGTAGCCCCGATTTCCTGCTCCTGATTTATCTTGTGGAAAGGTTCAGGAAGTAGGCGCTTGGAGGCGCGTTTCTCAAGTATCTCTCATCGATATGTGGGAGGCTTGTTATCGTGTTGCCTCTGGGTCGCTTGAGTGAGGGGGGGCCTGCTGGCATGAAGATCGGGGACAGGGTCGGGGCGCACTTCTGAGTGGAGGAGCTCCTAGCACCTGCCGGTGTTGGGGGGGGGTTGGTCTTTTTGCCTTTCCCTTTGTTTCGACGACTCGAACCAAAAGGCGGGACAGATGGATCCA
>Ga0307509_10010286_pt1 | contig 11494 bp, 11 predicted proteins | sample 10_EM_MG_FD_202245 | JGI IMG/M metagenome (GOLD analysis project Ga0307509, IMG submission 202245) | Populus trichocarpa ectomycorrhiza microbial communities from riparian zone in the Pacific Northwest, United States - 10_EM | ecosystem: Host-associated > Plants > Roots > Unclassified | place... | reverse complement strand
CGGAAGCGCTGCCCATATCTGCTGAGCCCTTGCTTGCCATATTTTAGGTGCAAATTTACATAACATTATTAAATAAACATGTATAATACACAAGAAAACCAAAAAGGATGTAATGACCAATCAAGTAGTACCTTTGTTCAACCTTTTCAAGGGTGAAAGTGGGGCTTCATGCTTCTTTGCTATCTTATGTTTCTTTGGGGCAGTTTCAAGTTATAGGGTCAAAGACTAAAGTACATACAATAGATGGGAAACAAAGCACATGCACCTTCAAATGCATGCAATTCCCAATTACAGCTGCCTACACATTTATTACTGATTACTGATCTCAAGGTCAGACTCAGACCATACCATAGGTCCATATGTTATAGTGGGCATTGGTTCAGCACTGACTGGAACACTTTTATTTAATCTGTATGTGGCATTGTGACATGTGCAGTTCAGGTCATCATTCCATTTGGCTGTTGCAAGCAAGTTGTGAGACTTTGAGGACAGAATTTTCAAGTGTTAGCATAATGTCCAATTGATAAACGAAGACCACAGATTGGCGAAAATGGACAACAACACCAAAAATGGTATACCATTGGGTTGTAAATAATCGTTGACAGATTACATAAAGAGATAGTTAAAAATGATATATAAGCAAGATCGGTCATCTTGGGTGGGTGTGGGAAAAAGAATTATGACATCCCAACAACCCTTGCAAGGGAATTAAAATAATTTCTAACATATAGGAACAATACATCAAAAAATGCCTTACAATGGAAAATAAAATAAATAACCCTATGAGGGACAGGGCGAGTGAGGAGGGGTCTGATGCGGAGCAAAGCGGAGCAGCAGACACCCTACGAGGGACAGGGCCAGGGCGAGTGAGGAAATAATTTGTAGTAATTTTTTAATTTTTTAATTTATTTTAAATACATTTAAATTTAATCATATTTACATTTGGTGTACATATATAGCAGGGGTCCAGGGGCGCAGCCCCTGGCAAGTTCTTAGATCCGTCGCGAAGCGACGGGTCTTAAGCTTGTTCAATATTCAATAACCACTCTCAAATTTGTAAGCAAGTTTGAATTCTCCTTTAACTTCTATGTCAGACCTTTAATAAGAATGTATTTGGCTCAAGATAGCAACGATGCATTACTTGAAGATATCTTCACATTTGTGAATATAATTAACAAGATCAGTTATCTTCTATGACAACCAGACCAGGTATGATATTACTTAACTTGAAATAGTCTACAGGCCCAAATTTCCATCTTTGAACAATTAAAATAGCCTAAATGATATTATGTTTCATCTATAATTATAAAAAAACTATCTATAGTACAATATATGAGATTTATTAACTAGTAATTCACTTTTGTTACAAATAGCATCTTTGTGTCTAAAGAAAGAGCAAATGGCAAACTCTAAACAACCAACTAATACCAGAGACATGCTGTTTTGCCAATTTGATAGAATTACAAATGGGTCTGCCTTAGAATTTGTTTATGGCCTTTGTAAACAGTTACTCCAAGATCATAATAAAGACAGAGAATAAATAGATGAGTTACTAATTTATATTTTATGTATTACTGATTTTGCTAGCACCTTAACTATGTCTAATTTAAACTGGTAAAATCTTTCTTCTTACAATCTGTCATATCCAAAATATAGTGATGTTTCTATCAATGTCCCCCTTCAAAGCTGAGTCTCAATTTCATTCTAATCATCTTGATCTTTCTGTCTCCAGATGGTGAAATTATATAAACCAGCTCAGTGTACTCAGTAGGCTCATTTATAGAAATGCATTTTTATTAAGTGTGTTATAACTACTATCGTCAAAAAGATTGCTTATACACTAAAGTTGATAGAAAAGAAAACAAGCTACCTAGTATTGATCTGAGTAATGATTGATATAATGAAAAAAAACTTATTATTTTCAAATGTTAAAATCAAATAGTTCTTGTCATTTCATCAGGAAGCAACACTAGCAATTTCACTGAAAAGATAGTTGAGTAGTGGCCATAAATTATCAACACAGGTTTTCCTGGCTGTTTTTATTCATCATTTATGAACTGAATAGGCTTTGCACAAAAAGGACAGCATGGCTTGAGAAGTTAATATATATATATATCAGCAAATAGTCTTGATGAGGCAGTTCTAAATATAGTTTCTCATTTATATAGTTCCAAATATAGATTGAGACAAGCTTTGCTTGCTCATGTCTTTGACAGAGATAATATTTTGCCTTATTGATGTTATCAGAAGAGGTGGAGTGCCTAGAAACCAAGTTGATATTAAGCTGAGGTATCTTTGATACTCCAGCTTCACTATATACTACAATAAGGCTGTGCTATAAATAAATAGAAAAGCCCTAAGCCCTGAGGCTATAATGGGGCTGTGCTACTAACTCTAAACCCTAGTCCATTGGCTGCTAGAACTAAGTTGGCAGCCAATATGCATAAGTATATATATATAAGATAAGAAAGTGGGTCCTTGAACTCTGAAATAACAAAACCCAACTTTGGTTAGGAGAATAGGTTTCACATAACAATTTTGATTCAGCCCTTTATTAAAAAACAAGTCTTTGTGCTTGGCCTGACAAATCTCATCAATTTGCAACCCTGAGGCCTGTACAGACATACTCATTCAACTCCCTCTGTAGCCAGCAGGCATCAATCTTCCAGTTCTTCCTCAAGATCCTTCTACACTTACTGATATTGTTACCACAAATTATTAAATATGAGTTGATGTGGCAGCTGGTCAGCCACTTCCACTCCTTATTTGTTTGCCAAACTTGACCAGTCTGTGCAGCATTCCAGGCACATAATGCTCCTACTGCAAATTGATGTGGCCAGGGCAGATGTGTATAAGACAAATGTTATCATGGCTCACTTTGTGATAGATGAGTTATGAGTGCTTTTTCTTGCAAAAGGCTGATTACACAAAGCTGCAGCACCTCCTTGGTTTCACCCAGCTTTGACTGCTGATGAGTCCCTCATCAGTCTAGCTGTGTATTTTTGCAATTGGCATATTTTGCAATTGGCATATGTTTCACAAGTATATGAACAATATAACTTGCTAGCATACTATAGTCATATGACACTAGTCTTGTTTCAATAGTCTGACAAAGCTAGCACCAGAGTTATCTAAGGAAACCACAATAGAGCTCATGCAGACTTGGTTCATTGCAGCTAGCTAACAAAGTAGCCACAGTGGAAGTTCTGGCAACTAGTGGATGCTGTAAGAAAGCAGGTGGGAGACAGGACCATAGTGGGAGATGGCATGAAAGACAGGTCTGGAGGTGAAAGATGAGTCACAAGGTGGGACACATCTGGAGCAGAGACAGAGTCTGAGATGGAAAGGCATGGCATAAGGGGGTTCCCCTTACAAACCTATGCTGCCAGTTATACCCTCAGAAATATAGATAGTATTAGCCCCTGCAGGATGAGTTGCAATTGGAAGAGCAATTGGATGCACAGTAGCCATATAAGAGCATTTATTTATAGAGTCAGTTTGGTTATGATTAGATTAGGCTGGGTTTTCTTTCCTATTTTCTTTCAAACACCAAGAGCCCTCCATCTTGCAATTTTTCATCATTCCACAACACATATACTAGTTGTATATTCCAAAACATATATTGTTATACTAATCCCATTTCCCCTCTTTCTGAACTCACTATTGGAATCCACTGTGAGGGGACAAAGCCACTGGACTGGCTTTGACTATTTTCCATCTAACCAAAACCAAATTTCCACAAATCCCCTTTATCCAATTCCTTTTATTATTGGTTTCCAGGTCCAGCAGTTGACCTGAGATGCAAAATAGATGGACTATAGTTTTGAAGAACAGATTGCAATGCACAGGGCTTGGTTTCTGGTTCTATTGTAATACATACTGTGATCAGATTCCACAGAACATCATACCATAAACAACATCCTATGTACTTCATGTAGATTGTATTTGCAATGTATCTTCTACTTGCAAAAGGATGCATGAAAAACTGAAAAGATGGCAAGAGTTCAAACTAAAAGCAACAAAAGTCCAAGAACACCTGAGTGTGTTTGCCATGTCCAAAGTGCTGCATTTCAATATGTGTTCATCTTGTACAGTTGCCAGTACTCACCAAAATCAACTATTTGAAAGGTGTGAATGTGTGAGAACAACACATTGGCAGTGTCTGGCACATTGAAAAAGCTGCAAGTTCTACATGAGAGTGTATATATCCAACTTGTTAAATAGTTGAACACTCATACAGCTTGAACTCCCCACCCCTCCTGGTACCTGCAAAACAAAAGCTGTAAACATCTGAGAGAAAACATAGTGGTCAACATTGGTGGTGTTTAATGTATCAAAAATGCTGCAATCGGATGTGTAAGTACATGTATTTATCTTGTGAAAGGGGCAAGTGCTCACTAAGATGGATTCCTGTCCCTCCTTCTAGTATCTGCAGTATGAAATCAATAACAATTTGAAAAATGCAGCAGTCAACATCAGCAGTGTTTGGTGGATCAAAAATGATGCGATTTGATATGTAAGTATATATATATCCAACTTGTGAAATGGCCAAGTATTTACCGAGATGGATTCTTCCTTCTCTTGGTACTTACAGCACAAAAGCTGCGAATGCCCTGGAACATGGCAGTGGACTTCAGCAGTGTCTGGCACATTGGAACAGCTGCTATCTGATATGTAAGCATGCATATTCATTCTGTAGTACTCACCAAGACAGATTCCTCTTCCTCCTGCTGCACAAAATCAATGAAAATTTAAAGAACATGGCAGTCAATTATTGTGGTGTTTGACAGTGCAATGGAATGTGTAAGCTCATATATTCACCTTGCAAAAGCATCGAGTACTCACAGAGCTTAATCCCTCCACTCCTTCTGGTATCCAGTAGCATGAAAGCTGTGAATGTTTAAGACAAGGTGGCAGTTGATTACAGTACATCAAAAATGCTGCAATTTGATGTGTAAATATATATATTCACCTTGCAAAAGTGTTGAATACTCACTAAGATAAAATCCACTCCCCCTAGTATACCTGCATGAATCTTAACCTATGAAAACATGATAGTTGATATTGGTGGAGCTTGGTACAAAAATGCTGTGATTCAACATGTAAGTGCATGTATTTGTCTTGCACAACCTTCAAGTACTTCCTGTGATCAAATCTCCTGGACCCCTAATCCTTCTGATATATGCTGGATGCAAAAGTCCGAGAAGATGGTGGCCTACATTAGCGGTATTTAGCACATCAAAAATACCTTGTTTCAATATGAAAGTACATGTCTTCAAGTTGAAAATTGGGCAAGTACTCAGAGCAAGATGTTACCCCCTCAGGCAGTATGTGAGTGCATGTGAGCTGTCAAAGATTGAGATTTTTGTGCTAATAGATTTTGGGTCATTCACCCATTCCAGAGAGATACCATTGTTGAAGTGTTCAAATGTGTTAGTATATGTATTTATCTCAAAAAATAGCTGAGTAATCAGGGAATTGATAATCCTCTCTTCTTCTGTATCAAACCTACAGAATGTTAGGTTAAGAACATGGTGGTGGTCAATTTTGGCAGGAAAAGTCACTGTGATCCTGTTAATGATATATAAGCTTCTGAGAAGTAAATTTAAATTTTCTCTCTTAACCTCTTACCATCACCATCCTTCTTTCTATCCAAACACTGTCAAATAGATTAAATAATGCCTGTAAGTCTTTGCTTTTTTTTGTGCCTCATATTTTGTGACTTTATATTCTTCAAATTCTCCAATATTGTGCAATCACTGATGCACCATATAATAGAAAGAGAAGAACTCTGTTAGTCATACTTTTTAGCCATGCTCACCTTCATGTAATCTGATTTATAATTAGCTGAATGCTGCAGAAAAGAAGCAACTTATTTTACAATAGCCCAAAGCAGGTAAAACTAAAAAGGTCCAGCAAGAGACAGCAAAGGCATGTTCTCTGTATAAAAGATTGGGTTGAAAACTGAAATGAATTGTATTTTCAGATCAAGGCCAAGGCAAAAACAACTGTGGCCAAGATACCACCAAAAGAGGTCTGTATAAAATTTAATTACAAAGTTATATTAATTTGATCTCTTTTGCATAAACTCAGGATGATATGGTTCTTAATGATATGCAAATGGCACAAAGGGTTAGGTCTGGCCTACTAGCCACAATTGTAAAAATATCTGGATTTGTTTCTTGGAAGGTTTGATATAAATTAATTGTGTATTTTGTGATATTACAGAGAGCCCAGCAGCTTGTTAGTGGAGATGGAGTTGATGAAACATCTGGAAGAACTCTATAAAGCACTTGCAAAGTAAGTCAATTGTCAAAATGCAAAATATATACTGTATTAATTTGTTTCATATCTAGTCTCTTAGGGTTCTTGATAGAGTCCTGGATGATGAAGAGACAGTTGTCAAGAAGCTGAAAGAAGCCCATCTGGGATATGCATCACTGAATCTGGCAACAGAGAATGATCTTGGAGCAGGACCCACCATACAATATCAAATCTACAATCTCTAGCCTATCAATAAGGGGGGAGTTGTACAGTTTTGCCAACTCCAGCAGGCCTCCTACTTGCATTGCACATCTGCAGAATGAAGGTTTTGGATTGTGGTGCTTGTAAATAAGAAGTCTATTAAGCTAGAAAGCTTGACAAAGGATTTAAAAACAGATTCCCCTTGAGCATGTTTCCAGTGGCAGGCTGGTCCATTTTTTAACAATGAAAGCCATGCTATTATTGCTGATGGTAATCATCATCATCAATGTGCAGAAAAAGAATATCAGAAAAAGGTGACAGTTTATAAGAAGTTGAAGAAGATACTTGATGCACTTCCAAGCAATAAAACAAATATCCCAGATACTAAAGTTTAGAAAGACACACTGGTTATGCTGAAGAAACAGATTCAGAATGAAGGTGATTGACACTGTACATTCTATGATTATGGTGAGCTTTTCATTTTTTACAACTTTTGATAAAAGCCAAATTATAAGTATAGATGCTCTAAAAAATCAGAATAGCCTGTTGCTGCTTTTGTCAGAAAATGATGTATTCTTCAATCAGCCAGACACCAATATTGCTTCCCTCTATCATCTTCTATTAAAATATGACTGGAAAGCCAGATACCACCATTGACAACATGCTTTTTGTTCATCACAAGGCTCAGGTCCTTCCTGGTCTTCCACTTGCTTCCCCATTTTCCAACAACTTCTGCATGCTTCTGCTCTGTGCCTCAGAGTAATGGCCCGAAATTTCCACAGTCTGCTTCAGCCCAAAAAAGGCAAGTCATTGTCCCATTGTGTCCTGGCACATTATCCCTTGTTTATCATTGTCTTCATTGTTCATTCTTGTTCTATTGTAATAGCTTACTATTGTTTGTCTATTACTATATATAGTCCCCTGTAGTAGATAGGATTTCTTAGCCATAATATCAAGTATTCTTCCTGTTCTTGCTTTTCCTTTTAGTCTTGTTCCCATACATTCTTGGCCCAGCCTTGTCCATCCAAAATAGAGCATCAGCATCCTATGAGGGCACAGCCTCCAGGCTGAAGCCAAGCCCTCTGTCCCACGCATACCTGGCTCCTAAGAACACTCCAAGGTATCTCGTTATTCTGTGTTCCCATGCTTCAGCATCTGTTCCTCTGGTACTCTGGCATGTACTTTACAGTATATTATGGCTTCCAGTTATGGGTTGCCTCCTCCACTCCGTTTTCCTTGTTTTTTCAGGTTCTCTCCTTTTTTTCTTTTATGAGCACTGCCCACCAGGCATGTCCTTTATTGAACATTAGTTGACCAGATAAGCCTCTCCTGACCACCATGTTTCATTTACTCATTCCAGCACTCCATAGCAGTTTAGCTGTCAAACCCTTGTGTGTTTCCTCATTGGATTTTCATTGTGGATACTGAATTTGGCACCTATTGGTGCCAGGCATCCAAAACAACTCTTGTTTCTGGTAGTATTTACTTGATGTCAGGCTTGCCCTGCTCCACGTACCGCTTGCCATCCTGTTTCCAGCCCTCAGGCCAAACACTTGTTGACTGCTAGGACCTTGTCTTGCAGTCATATAGCAGGGCCAGGGCCCTATAGATGTAATGGCTTTGGCTTGAAGTGGCCAGCAGCCATCAGCTGAGCCAGGATTCTCTGTGGCCGGTGCAGCTTAGATGACTGAAGATGCTGGCATAGCCATATGTTTGGCAGCTGAGCTGCACCGATTGCAGCTGGCTGTCCCGGCATGGATCCCAATGCCAGCAGATGGGAAAATTCAAATGATGTGATCTGGGGACATTTTTCTATTCTTTTACCAGGTTAGCACCATTTTCCTTTGATATTGGTGTGAAAACTGCAATGGTATATGCCCATATGTGTTGCCCACATGACTTTGTTTTTAGGACAGACAGCAATTCCTTAGCTAGATTTTCTGACTTTTACACCACCCTCTAGGACTGCCAGAAGACTACACTCAATTTAATATCTTGGTCAGTTATGATAACAGTTCTTGTCACTGCAGGTTTGGAAATGAGAAAGAAGGCAGGTGGTTATTGAAGGATGGAGAAGTTCAGATGGCAGGAGACAACTGGAAGTGGTTTGTTTTTGAGGCATCTCCCGTTGTATGGCATAACCTCAAGAGTGGTCATTTGATGGCGCATTTTCTGACAAAGTAAAATATTCTAGAGAATTGAAGAAATGAATGCACATATCAGAGACAACAAATAGAACAAGTGTAGTAAAAATTTCAGTGTTTGACCAACCTGTCGACCAGTGACATCATATTATTATTAGTTCAGCCTTTGCTGTTGAGTGACTGACCAGTTGGTCAGTGACATTGTAATATTATGTCATCAATGCAGGCCATTCATTTGGTAATTTTAAAGATTGATTGATATCACCTGATCAGTGGTGTTGCCATTCAAATCACATCACCCTCAGTGCCCTATAGCCAGGTGCCTTCGAGCCAAAGGCAAGTAGGCACCAGCGTCCAGCCGAGCGGCAAGCATAGGTTTGTGCACGCTTCCCACGGTTTCTCATTCTTCCTTTCCTTCCTTCCACTCATCTCGGGTTTGCCTATGTATAGCGTGTCAACCCTTGTTCACACTCGTTTTTGCACCCAGCCCACCCACCCTTTTTTTTTTACATAATTGCTTTGGTCACATCTTGTAGCATATCCATGACCCACATTGAGCAGGATTCAGGACTCAGCAGAGCCAGTTTCATAGTATTATCGGCCTTTAAATTATGGCTTAATAGGCGTCTCTCATTTATCAAACTACTGCATTATAGTCATTTGCATTATAGTCATTAACACACCATCTGTGTCATACTCACCTGGATACCACTCTATTGAACAATTCCATTTGCTTCTCTTACCTCTTGTGACTATGGATACAAAATTCCGCAGAGCAGGTTTCCCACCCACCCAGCGGCTCACTTGCTCTGCGTTCCGAGCTGAGCTAATGCTCAGCCCCAGCCCAACCTCACATTCATAGTCACAAACCAGTGTTAGTCGAAGCTGGATCACTGTACAAAGCCAAATTATCAACAAAGAAATGCCAAACTGCAAAATGAACCGCCTATTGGTCATGTTAGGTAAGCAAATATTGATACTGAATTCCCATACCTAAATGAATGTCAGCTGGATTATCAATAATTATCCTGCTTATTATTCAATTCAAAAAAAACTGCACAAGAGGAAGAAAATGTTGTGGTGGTCGTCATATAGGCATATATATCAACCTCCCTTTCCAAAGTGATGATGTGTGACTCGTTTCAGAAAATTCATTTATTTGGGATGTTCAAACATTGATGATCCAAGGACAAAATTTCACCATGCAGAATTAGAACATATAGGTTTTTTTTTTTTTCTTGTTGAGATTGTGTCAGAAACATTTAATTTCAAATTTGAAAATACAAAATGAGCTGCTAGCCAGATTTATTACAATGCCTGCATCAAACATGTTCCTCATCTGAGTTGTCTAGTGAACAAATGCTGAGCATGTGGTCCATTGCCTCCATCTCAGCCTCTTTGTCTGCATTAAACAAATCTCCAAGGTCAATATCGTTGTCCAGCATAGTGCGTTCAGAACTGGGTGGGAAGAAACATATGAAATGGAGCTGTTCCTTCTTGTAGGTGAATTTCAAGACTTGGAGGGCCTCCATCAGTTGTGGTGAAAGTTGGTTCCATTTCTTTGTATCTGTTTCACTGGCTGATGAGAAGACGTGCTCACATGGAATGGATGATGCCTGAATGGAGAGGTAGTCCAGTGCAATGGTGTATAGTTGAGGATATTCCTTTTGATGTAGCTGTTGGAATCAAACAATGTAAATACAACATCACAATCATTTGATACACATACAGTGGGCAACAAACTGTTTGAATGTTTGGTACATTTTCATTATTTCTTGAATAACTTGAGAAATACTAAAGCTAAATACCTGAATCTTTTTTTATATCAAAGCCCTGTATCCTATATATTAAGAGAGCTTGGATTATGTAAGTTGCCTTTTTAGGTAAGCAGTTCCCATCTCCTCACCTACTGCCTCCACATTGTAGGTTAGCACACTGCAGTTGTAACAAAATTCTCAAAAAAGCATCATAAATCATTAAATATTCACTTTCAATGGGTTCCCAAATTTGTCACCCCTGTAGCAACCCTGTAGCATAGGCAGAAGTACCCCAATTCAAGACCAAATGCAAGTCTTTTCTCTTTTGGGGTCTCTGCCTGCCTATTTGGAAAGATGCCATCAATTTTGACCTTTTGGATGCAATTCTTCACTTTTTCACATACTCTGGCTGGAAGATATATCAAGTAGATGTTGTAGAAGAGGTCTATATACTTTTTTTGATGAAATTCCATGGAGGAATGGATGTACAGTGGTTCAAACCATATATTTGTGCATTTTTCGCATTTTTCAGACATTTTTGGTCTGTTTTCAATAATTCAAAATGGTAGATATATCTTAGGCTTATAGAACATATCTATCCTATATATTAAGAGGTGATGGGGCATCAATTATGTATCTAATTTTAAAGAATCTCACATCTTACATCCGGCAATGGCTGGGGCTTCTGAAACAAACAAATCAAGTCAGATCAAAAGAGACCACAAAATATAATAAATTCAGAGTTTATTGATTTCTGAAAGATCTTTGGCTCAAAAAATAAAGTGTGTAGTTATTGGGTTATAAAATAAAGATAGTGAGCCATTTCTGCTGCTCTGCATCAGACCCCTCCTCACTTGCCCTGTCCCTCCAGTACTTTGCTGTGCCCCGTAGGTACCGATCGGAACCGGTTGGTTCCAACCGGTTCCAACCGGTTCCAACCTGATTCCAACTGGTTCCGACCCGATTCCGACTGGAACCGCTTGTAATTAGTTGGAATCTGGTCGGTACCAAGTGAAATAATCATTTTACTCTCTAAATGGAGCCAAACAAAATAATTCAAATATGTATATTATTATAATGTATAACAAGACTTATATACTTAAAAAAGAATATATCTAAAAAAAGTAA
>Ga0307509_10010285_pt1 | contig 11494 bp, 18 predicted proteins | sample 10_EM_MG_FD_202245 | JGI IMG/M metagenome (GOLD analysis project Ga0307509, IMG submission 202245) | Populus trichocarpa ectomycorrhiza microbial communities from riparian zone in the Pacific Northwest, United States - 10_EM | ecosystem: Host-associated > Plants > Roots > Unclassified | place... | reverse complement strand
CATTTGGATTTGGCTGGCACTATTTGGAATCGAAATACAATTTTGATCGCCCGTTTTTGTTCCCGAACAGCACACTTTTTCAAACTCAAATTCTATTTCAATGAAATACGACTTTGGCTGGTATCTCGAGATACCAACTGGTTCCCGAACAGGCCCTAAACCTAGTGCGCTAGTCCGCATTTCACGTTTCAGGAAAAACTAAATGGAAACTTCGAGCGCGAACTCTGATTCGTTCTCCCTTCTCACGCGCAGAGACACCTCGGGCTTTCCGTAGGTACTGTACGAGTGGGGGAAAAGCGGCAACACATGACGGTGCCACATTCTATAGTATATTCTGCACCAAGTGACACAGTCAGTCGTTTTGCTTTGTAGAATAGACTGCCTGTCGATACAGTAGGGGCATATGGGAATGTTCTTTACACATACACAGCACTCTCTTTCCTGTATTACTTCTATACCCGGTCTCCCCCCACGGACCTAGAAACGCACCGCTGGGGACTTTTCCACGCTCTCGATCGGCACCTTGTGGCCAACGAGTGTCCGGATGTTGTTGATTCCGTATCTATGTGTGGTGAGTTTCCGGTGTTCAACGTGCACGCTTGGGCAAAGTAGAACGTAGCGGATCGAATACATACCTGATCATCGTCGGGCGTTCCAGGGAGATGCCCCATCCGTGTACGTGGACGTCTTTGGGGAAACCCATTGGCTCGAGCATCTCAGGACGAAACATGCCGCTATTCCCCACTTCGACCCACTTGTCTAGCATCGGATGAAACGCGAAAATCTCAAGCGACGGCTACACGCAATATGGACAAAGAGCGATCGCGCGGTCAGGAGCCTATCCCGTGCACAACCGAAAGAACGAGAACGAGACTTTTGCACAGACCTCTGTGTATGGATTGTACGCGGGCTTGAAACGGAGGTTTTCAATGCCCATCTTTTTGAAGAATACACGCATGAAGCCTAGGTTCCGACGTCGTGAGCATCGATGCACACGCCAGTCAAACACGCCAGCAGGTAGCACAGACCAATTAGATCGGCGAGCGTGAGCCCTCGGTCGGCAACGACGCCTTCGACCTGATGAAACTCCGCCAGATGGGTCGCGTCCATGGTCTCGTTTCGGAATACGCGGTCGATGCTAAACAATTTTGCGGGACGGAAACCATCACCGAGATCGCTTTGATGCTCGGCGCGACCAGGTGTCGTTCCAAAAGTGTACTCGTCGCCATCCTTCAGTGTTTCACCGCGACACCGTGCTGCAAGCTTGTACAACATATTCGCCGAAGACGCGGTCGTGTGCGTGCGGAGAAGGAGTTTGTGTGACTCGGCGTCGGACCACGGAGCGCGATACCCGACGGAACCAAAGCCGCCATGCTCGTGTACTCGGGAAACCCGCTCATAGTAATCACGGGGCGGGTCGAGTGAGACGACTGGATCAGAGAGGTAGAACGTATCCTGTAGGTCGCGAGCCGGGTGTTGTTGTGGTACAAAAAGCGCATCGAAACACCAGAAACCAGACTCGACAAACGAGGAAGTTGGCATCTCAGCAAAACTGATGGTGAGAAACGAAAGATCAGATACGCTTCATGCTCAAGAGTTGGTCACGACCAACCCCATCTCAAGGAAGATGTTGCGCATCTCCTCTCGCACCTTCAGTAAGGGGTGGAGTGCACCGCCATTGGGGTATATTCCTTCTGATTCAAAATTGTACTTTTTGAACTGTGCTGATTTCCAAACACCACTATATAAGATGAAATTGTCTTAGATGTTAGGATGAAGAGAAAAGGACATACGTACGATGTTAGCATATCTACAGTGAGGTCAGTCTCTGGCTTTGCGGTTGAGGTGCTGAAATTCGGTCCCTTCCTGACCGTGAACCATTGACCTCTCCTGCGTGAAGATCAACGGAGGAAGCCAAATCAAGAGGACAGGGAGCTCCGAACCTCTGAACGATGAGTTTCCGCTTCCTGAGATCGGCGAGACTCTTTTCGCCAGCGGAAAGAACGCCGAAAGTGTCTACCTCAAGGAGTTCTTTCTGGGTCGTGTCTTCTATTGATGATACCTTGCAACCCACGAGAAACAGAGATCAGATGAGCTGCGCGGTGCAGAACGCTGCTGACAGACCGCTTTGACGAGACCGTCACCCTCCTTTGCAATCCAGCCGTTTTTGAATGCACGTCCTTGTCCGACTTTTGCGGCATCGTCGCCAACGATGGTTTTCAGTTTTGCTGGGGCTACTGGTGAACCAGCACCTTTAGCAGGGAGCGCTGCCCAGACGCGTGCTTCGTGAGAACCATGCAGAGCGATCTGGGCACCTTCAGGGGTAAGAACATGAGACTGTGTTTCATGGGACTCAAAGAAGATCGTCTGGAAGGGTAAAGACGGTTCGGAAGCGGGAAGCTACGGGGACGGTAGATCGGGTACCTCTCTGCTGAGGAGGGAGTTGAGCGCGCCAAGGATGGTGATCTGAGCCTCTGCATCTGTGGCTGGGGACGTAGCACCAGGAACGGTGAGAGCCCGAGTGTCGGGTAAAGAGCCGTGAGCCTCGAGGTGGTCAAGGACGAGTTGTTGGAGTTGGAGAGAGTCTGCCATGGCCATGACAAAGACAAAGGGGTTGATTGATGAGAAGAGGACAGATCGGATCCGAGTCATAAAGAGGATTTATCATCACCGGAACGTAAACTTGTTCGTGTGCCCATGCCGGCAGCCGAAATTGCCATCTGACCAATCAGTTTTATGCGCACATGCGCATATACTTACAACACCACCCAACTCGCCATCCGACCCCGGCCGACCTTCCGACGGTTTTTGTTCTTCTCCCCTCTCCTCCAACCCTTCATAATGGGTTCCCTTTCCCCCCCTCCAGTGCGAAATCGTGCCTCCTCCACGAACCTTCGTCCCGCCCTTACCTTAGCAACGCTGGGACCACGCCCCAAGGCCTGTACCCTTTTGGATCCCGTTCCCTGTACACCCCCTGTAACCGCCGACATGCGCAAGGCGACCCCCTCCCTTGCCTCTCCCTCGAGGCTGTCCCTCCTCGTAGAGCGATGTCTGGTCCTCTTCCACGTTTATTCCCATCTTCCATCTTATTCGACTCCTTCATCTCCCCGTTCGCCCAGCGAGGATTCCGTTCTCCCGATGTCGTCCACGTCCACTGTCTGTGGAGATGACGTAGAAGAAAAGCAATCCGTTCTTCCAAGTCACTCGTCATCTCGTTCTTGGTTTCAGAGCACGCCGTCGGTATGTTGAATATTTCACTCTCGTCACGCGAGTGCTCACTCCAGTCATCACAGGCCCATGCCCCTTTATTATTTGTGATCACAATGTTCCCAGTGTCAACTGCTCTAGTTGTGATCGCATTTTGTACTCTCCCTTTTACTTTTTCATGGCCCCAAAACTTGGCGGACCTTGCGCAGCTAGGACGTGACCTCCATGGTTATTCCCAAAGCGGACCTGGCGCACTAGCACATGTTGTCGGTGTGGTCTCCGCTGCAACTATTTGGATGCATGCGTGGTCCATCCCGGGAAGCGTCCTTTGGGTGAGTCGTGCCATTTTTATTTTACGAATGTTCGTCGCTTATGTGCCTTGTCGGGAAAAGAATGTTCTTGCCGGCGCTCTATTTTCGCCCTTTTTGGCAACTTTGCTGCTAGCCGTGCTTACAACCATCGGGTCCATCCTAGCAACACTTCTCTCCGCTCCTCTTTCCCCCTTTCTCACCCATTTTTTCCCGCGTCCATTGGCATTGGCCCGTAGCATTTTTGATGCTGATTCTGGACTCAGTACCAAGGCGACCTCCCCGACTTGGGTGCGTCTGACGGTCTTGCGACTGGTTGGTGTCGTGCCCTGGTCAATGATCAACATCGCTTGTGGGGTCCTTGGCGTTGCTTTATGCGATTGTTCTCTTGGGACATTCATCGGTGCAATTCCATGGACGGCGGTGACATGTCAGGTGGGTGCTCAGAGTTCATTGCGCAGCCCCGAATGTATCTATTGACACAATGGCGCTTCTATAGATAGGTGACATACTACAAACCTTAGCATCCACACCATCTCCAAATCCCCAAACCATCTCGTCCGTCCTCACTTCCCCGTCCATCATCATGAAACTCGCATTCCTTTCATTCTTGTCTCTCGCTCCTATCCTCGGGCGCGACCATCTCAAAGCTTGGTTGTCGCCAGCAATCTTGTCTACCAGTACCGGAGGACAGACCGAGGAACGCCTTTCTCGTTGGATGTGGGTTACTGAATGGCGTGCAAAAGTTCGCTTGCCGTCTCAATCACGAACACGACATGATCCTGAACTCGAGCTGGAAGCATCTCTTTCCGAGAAGACTCAATCACGACCAGTGATTTCATGACCCCCGGATATGCTTAACATGATTTATTTATGTATTTGCCCTCGCAGCTTTCGCAACACAACACTCACCGTGCCGAATTATTGCACTTTCTGCACCATTCACGCACTTCACTTGGATGAAAGGCCACGTAGATCTAGTTATATATAAAATTGCTTATCTGACCAATGATTCCCCCTACTGTTACCCTCTGGTCATTTCGGTGTTCTTTACGCACGCACTACCACACCTAGTTACTACTTTTAGTACACGTAATGTGACTACACATGTTCTGCAAACTTCGGGCCGGATTGCCCCAAACATCTATCTCTTTGGCCCCGCTCACCAAATGTTCCGTGTTCTTCCTGCTGGGTGTCTCTCCCTTTGGTCTTGTCCTCGTGGCAGTATTGTTTAGCCCCTCTTCAGGTCCGAGCTGCGTTGAAACTGGCTGGACTCGGCGTTCCGGAAACATGCCTGAACCATGCTGCACGCCTCAACGGTTCCCCCTCACCCAAGAACGTGACTCCATTTGGTTCTCAATAATTTGATCGACCTGCCCTGCCCTGCCTCGCCGTCTTTGGCTGAATCCTCGTGTGTGGCTGGCAGCGGACGACCCTTTTTGAGGCATCGATTCTTCCCTGCCACAACTCCCAAAAAAAAAACCGTCGCTCTGTGTCCTGTTCCAGCACTTTCTCACATCCGCACTTGCATTGTCCTTTTCTATTTCTTTATATCCTACCTCTAATCACCCTACTTCTCCTTTCTCAGCTCTCAGAGTTGAGGAGTATTAATTTACTGATGACCACAATCGCCCCTTCGAACTCTCGTGGGATGGGCTGGCGAAAGCCCGTGCCCGCATTCATCCCCACCCCACCAAGTTCCCGTCCAACGTCGGAAACTTCATTCACGCTCGCTTCTGTATTTTCAGGCGGTAATACGGGCAAAGGACCTGCTGTGGCAGTGGCGGGTCCGGAAAACAGCCAACCACCAGTGAGTCCACCTTTCCCCCCATCTACCCAGGGCGAGTGCAGAAGACGAACTGACGTCCTTCCTGAAGATGCCCAACAACTGGCTCCATATTGTCAGGAGTGCCTCTCAAGACCTTTACGGTGGTAGCAACCCCATTCACCTCACACCCGGGTCCGGAATCCCCGAACGACAAATGTTTTACGCAGTATGTCATTGTTCCTTCAATGGGATGAACCCACTGCTCAATGTCCCTTTGTAGGAGTTTTTCCGGAGTGCGTCCTCGATGGATGATCACCGTCCCCCTTCTTCTCGGCCTCATTATGCGCACAGAGGCGCTATCCCCAGGGCATGTGGACCTTTTCCTCGGCTGTTATGGGGATTACTTATGATTCGTCCAGGCATTTCGTCCACCAACACCACCTCTACGATCTGCGCGGCGACCCAGGTCGTGTGCAATTCCGAGCACGTTGGAACGGCATACATCGCTAGGGGGGACCTACCGGATGGTACGTTGTTTGCTCACGTGGGTTGTCCCCGTGGTCCAACGCGTTGATTATTTATCAGATCTATCCTGATCCTCCATCTCTTTTGATGACGACGACCTCACCCCAGACATTGCGCCATTCTCCATCCGTCTGCATGTCCGAAACCACCCACAAGCCAACATCCATCAAGGCCAAACCCAGCCTGCAATCCCTGGCGTCGTCGGATGAGCAAACGGCCGTTGCATCTCATGTGGATATCGGTTCTTGGTATCTTCCGGATGGGGATCTGGGACTAGTCCTTGACCGAGACGGCGAGAAGATGGTCCCTGGAGGTCACGAGTCTAAAGGAAAACCCGAGTTACCGATGCATTACATACAGCCCTCGAAGCTCAGGAAGACTCGTCGGACGCAGAAACAGCCATCATGCACAGACATGCTGTGGAACGCGGTGGTATCCGCTGGCCGGGCCATCGCCTCTTTGTTCAAAACGGACCCCGTTGAATCGGGTTCCACATAAATTATGTGCTCGGAACAGGACCAGTGCTGTGTATCTCGCAATAACTGTAATGCATACTGTTGTAATTATTGTAGTACAGTAGTCGAAACATCTATTTCACGTGACTTGAGGAGCCCTTGAGCCGCGTTGGAAATTCTGAGAGTGCCACTGACCGACGACAGGCGACAGCCAACAGACCAAGGCATTCATACCGCCAACGAAGATCAACAGGAGAGCTCATGTTGATGAGCTACTAATCATTTCCCTCCCTTCCACCTCTTTTCCTAGACGTTTTGCAACCCGAACATCGCGCGGACAATGCCCGAGTCTTCCACAGAAACGCCCAAACGTGCCGCTTACGATGGCAGCATCTCTGGAGCTCAGGACCGTCCACATATACCTCACCTTCGATCGGATCCACCCCCGCACCACCCCTTACCGCGGTCGTTGGCGGAGTTCCGCAGGCAAGAAGGCCGTGAGTACCGAAAAGCACGTTTGCGCGCGCTGTGGAAGCAGCTGCTCGCCGCGCTCGAGTCGGATGCCGAGGATGCGGCCTCTGACGTGGCTACTACGTGGCCTGTGGGCGTCGGAACGGCCGTCACCCCTGAGAGCGCACGACAGATGCGGAAGATGTACGATAGGGAGCTCATGGGCAGGTGCAAGTCCTCGGGTCATATCGGATGGAAAGAGTTCAAAAAGTACGCCGAGGACAAGGAAGCCGGTCAGTCACACTTTCTGTCGCACTTGGAAACTATATACGCCCAGGCTCAAACTGGTGACGGATCAAAGAGCTCTGGAGTATCTTCCTTGAGCTAGACTTGAACAACAATGGACATCTAGATGCGGATGAACTGACGGTGGCACTGCGGAAAGCTGGTGAGCCGCGTGTCCCTCTGTTGTCCTGTGGGGACTCTTCTCAAAATAAGACGGTCTTCTGCAGGCGTGCGGGTGTCCCCGTTGACACTTGCCGACTTTATGATCTCCCTCACGTCATCCCCTCACCCACACTCGATAAGCTTTCAAGAGTTTCGTGACTTCCTGCTGCTTCTGCCCCGGAGGGTGTCCACGAAGGAAATATACCGCTTCTATGAGGTGCGCAAATACCTCGGCGACGACGGCCGCGGTACCGCGCGCGTCACAATGGAGGGTGCGTGTCCAGTAACACCCACGTGGCCAACTGACCGTCTGGTTGACCGGTATCATGCCCACTCTGCCCACGCCAGGTGATGTCAGCCTCAGTGCGGAAGACAAACCCCCAGACTACCTCATTTATCGTCCCCCTGCTGTCCAGCTTCAGCCGGTACCTTCAACGAGTCATAAACGTACTCCGATCCTCTCGGAGGATGACGACGCTGATGATGATGACGACGATGACCTGCTCCAAGAACACCACATCGAGCATGACCACCATTACGGCACAATCGCCCTCAAGTTTCTAGCGGCTGGAGGTGTAGCGGGTGCAGGTCAGTCATTCTGTGTATCCCACGCCGGTGGATATTATTTAAGCGCCCGTTGGCCTGCGAACAGTATCGCGGACATCCACCGCTCCGTTTGATCGCCTCAAGATATTTCTCATAACAAGGCCACCAGATCTTGGTGGAACTTCCCTGCACCCCGAAGCGAGCGTGCGGGGTGCGAAGGCGATTATGTCAGCCATTGCACGGATATACGCCGAGGGTGGCATCGCCGCTTTCTGGGTCGGCAACGGGCTGTCCGTCGTGAAGATTTTTCCAGAATCCGCGATCAAGTTTTTAACCTATGAGGCTTCCGTACGTTCCATCCCGTCTCCCTGAGCGACGGCGAAGAGCGCACGCCTTAAAGAAGCTTGTGTTATGTTCCATAGAAAAGCTTCTTCGCCCAATATGTGGACAACGTTGAAGACGTTCGCGAAATCAGCGGAACGAGTCGCTTCATGTCAGGAGGCATCGGTGGCATCACGAGCCAACTTAGCGAGTGTTCCTTCGTCGTGGTGACAGGCCCTTTCGTTGACTATTGGGGATAGGCATATACCCAGTCGAAACGCTGAAAACGCAGATGATGAGCAGCACCGGGGAGCCAAATCGGACACTCGCTTCGGCTGCAAAGCGGGTCTGGGCATTGGGCGGCTTTAGGGCGTACTATCGTGGTCTAGGGGTGCGTAATGCGTATTGGGTTGTGCGTCCACCTTGCAAGTCGCTCAATTAATCGCGATAGGTCGGTCTGGTTGGCGTATTCCCGCACGTGTCGTCGCGCCCATGGAGATTGATACGAATGTTGCTCACGTACTTCTCAGATATTCCGCCATCGACATGAGCACGTTCGAGGCCCTCAAATTGGGCTATCTGCGCTCCACCGGTAAGGACGAACCTGGGGTGCTCGCCTTGCTCGCCTTTGGGAGCATATCTGGAAGTGTGGGTGCCACGATGGTTTACCCACTAAATCTTGTGCGGACCCGACTGCAAGCGTCGGGCTCGACTGGACATCCAGAGCGCTATTCTGGTATTGTCGACGTTGTCAGAAAGACGTACGGGCGAGACGGCTGGCGTGGCTTTTACCGTGGATTGGTCCCGACCCTGGCCAAGGTGGCGTCCTCTGCGCCTTTGAGTCTGGCGCCTTGTTACTCATCACCCCCTATCGAATGCAGGTCATTCCTTCCGTTTCTATTTCCTACATGGTGTATGAACAGAGCAAACGAAAGTGGGTGCCCATCCAGGTCTTTCGTGAACCCGTTTGGATCTGAACGTTATCCTATAGGTTGGGTGTATAGCCAAAATTACCTTACCTCATCTATACTAGCATTTATAGATATTACTCGTCATAGCACTGGACTGACACTTGTATATGATTACCTTTCACTAGTAGACCTGGGTACATCGCGCTGTCATCATATATCTCACAGCCATATAGTTGCCGATTACCTCAGCTTCCCTCTGTCTCTGTCGATTACGCGTCTACACGGCGCTTCGACCATCTGTAACTTGATATACTCAAGCCATTAGTGCATCATGGAGTACCATCCCAAACACCCACAACCTTTCTCCTTCTCTGAGGCCCTGCAACTCGACCCTGGCACAATCACCGAAGGTTCCGCTCTCTTACCAGTTTCTCGAAGATTGCTGCTTAACCCCGTTGCATGAATGAATGTGCTGCTCGACAGAAATCGCCCGTCTGCAGAATTCCCTGAAACACTTGAAAGAAACGCAGGACGAGCTCCGCCCCTATACAGACGATCCCGAGTTGGCGCAGGCTCTGCGGGAGAACGAGGCCGTCATGTCTGTGTGCCCCCCCCCCCCCACCACTTTTCTCTCTATATCTGTCCACCGTTTAATACCGAAACCCCGCTCTGACGGGTGTGTAGTGCGTCTCAGGAAGAACGGGTCAATATGCTGAACGTTGCGTTGATCGAGAAGGGCGTGATCGCGTCCGGCAGTCATTACGAACTGAAGCAGACACCCGTTACTGACGCTCAGCAATCGCCCGCGCTTCGGCTAGATCCACTTATGGACGGATTAGATGGAGATAACGAGGGGGGAGTTGTGCTCTGAAATTTCATTCGTATGATGTATTTTTTATTTAGTTTTGCGCTCAATGTATTTTCGGGACGGACCCGTGGCAACTTAGCTCGAAAGGCCCTCTCAACTCACATTGTGTCAGACGGTAGTCTAACTTAAACATGGATTGCCGATATACCAGGCCTACTTTACGACAACCCACAAGAAGCAATGTCCAAGAAGCTAAAACGCGCAGAGCAAGAATCCATCCAGGTTACAGGAGCCAAACCGCGATAAAGACAATCAACGGCCAAGGTTGAGCACAGCCAAGGGCAAGCAAGCAACATGCGGTATCCTTTTACTTTCGTTTGCGTGGCCGAGGTTTGGGCTCAGGCTCCGCCTGAGGAATAGGGAAATGGTGACACTAGACATAGGTTCATCACGACTCACCTTGAATTCAGACGTTTGTAGCCCCATCTTCCTAGAGGATTTCTGGCCAAGCATTGAGAACCGCAGTTCCACTATGCAAGAACAATGCGACAAACCAGACGCCTCTGTGGTCTTGCCGTGTCGCTGTTACCTCCAGAACCCCTGTGCGAAGTTTGAGAAAGTGGACGATCGTGTTTACCCAACTTAGTAGCCCGCGATGCGTCATCTGAAGGCTGGGGCTCGTTAGAAGGACCTCTGAGAGGTCCAGCCGGCGTTTGCAATGGATGGTAAGCTGGCAGCGGTGTAGTACATGCACCGCCGACGAGAGTCTGGGAAACAGTCTACCAGTGTGGTACTATAGATGAAGATCTGCCTACCGCTTTTTCCGGATCTACCCTGTCCATTTTTGGTCGTGGGGGACTACTGGACAAGGCGAATTTAGTGAGATTCAAAATTGAGTGCGCGTCACTTCCGGCTGTGAACTTAGGGCTCTGCGGAATGTAATATATTGTTCAATGATTACGGTCGAGTCTGATGAACACACCTGAGATTTGAGGTAGCGTGCTAAACCTTTCTCTAAGCTCTTTATCCTAGCCTCTTGTTCTGCAATTAGGTTGTCTCGCTGTATCACGCTCAATAACTGGAAAAGTGGAATAGATCAGCTACGCACCCGCCTCAACTCATTTTGCTTGTCCATTATCCGCTTCTCATGAAAAGACCGGGATTCCTCCAGTATACGATTTACAAGGGTCCTTTCTTCGATACTCTGTAGCCCAGGGAGTCAGCATTGAAAAGGATGACGCCTGGACAGTGTACCAGATCATTTGCGTCATAACGGGCATCGATTGTATTGCCTCTTTCGAGAAGCAGAATATTTTCCGCCTGTAGAGTGTGGTTTCGTATACTGAGATCCTTTGCTTGGTTGTCCCATTCGGTGATTGACGACTGGAGATTCCGAACTTGCTCCCTGAATGTCGTGAGCTCACTCTGTGCAGTAATCAGGGAGCCATGCAAGCATTGTGCCTCTTTGATGGCTTGTGCCTTCTCTAAGTCCGCTTGCAACATTCGCTCCTGGAGCGCCTGTATGTGAGAATGGCCAACATCCCGTTCGTCCTTTAGCCTTTTCTCGTACTCGCTCCTCATGGCGGTGGCAAGTTCCTGCTGATTTTCTAGCTGGCGTCTATATTCGTCGACAGACCTTTGCAGAGAGCCATTCCGTTCTTGAACAGCGAGCACTTCTTGGCGCAGCTTTGCTGTCTCTGCTTCCAACTTGACCTTGGGATGGCGAGTGAGAAGGCATACTCACTCAG
>Ga0307509_10010284_pt1 | contig 11494 bp, 15 predicted proteins | sample 10_EM_MG_FD_202245 | JGI IMG/M metagenome (GOLD analysis project Ga0307509, IMG submission 202245) | Populus trichocarpa ectomycorrhiza microbial communities from riparian zone in the Pacific Northwest, United States - 10_EM | ecosystem: Host-associated > Plants > Roots > Unclassified | place... | reverse complement strand
GAATTACCCCTGAACTCAAAGGCGTGGACTTACCACCTGCGCTATACTACAGAGTCCGAGATATGAACGTGAAACCAGGAACGGAACGGCGCGCGCTATTGTTTGACTTATGTAAGGTGGGCTACGGGCCAGGCGTTGCCCATTCAAACTCAGCTCCTTCCTCGTCACTGCTACTTGCTCCCAGCCTCCGCCGACATGGTCTCATATGCGATGCGATCTCCTTTCCGTGCACACCGATGGAATTCGTGCGGCTTCGGTGTACTTGAGTTTCTATTGTTCCCTATATCTGGTAACTGGACTATACTGATTTCAGCATTCTTATTCTCTTTTGATTCTCGGACTTTGTACTCATCCTATGCTCTCCCATGCGTTCCCTTCCTTTCATGACACTGCTCTCACTGCCTCCCCTTTCACACTTACTCGTGTCCTGTGTCTTTCTATGCTCCTTTGTCTCTGCTACCTTTATTTGCTTACTCTTAGTTTCGGACGGTCACTCGTAGTTTTTACTTGGTCTATGTATATAAACTGGGTCATGATCTCTCTGCTCAATCGAAGAAGAGCCTTTCCCTTCATATTTTCTGAACTCAGGTCTGCCTTATAACCTCACATGCAGGTCCTCTAACCTCACTTCACTTATGCTCTGGGGTGTGTCACCGCATGCATAATCAAAAAAGATAAATGTTCTGCACTCATAGCCATGCGCATGCGGAACAACATTCTAGGGGCTGACTACCATAAATTGCTCGGCCACGTGTAGCTATATTTATGCATCCTCGCGGTTTCACAATCCCGCCTGCCGTGCTTCTTATCCCCGGACTGCTCCTAACATTCTCGAAGGTCCTCGATACACTTTCGGATCATAGAATTGCTGATATTAATGACTCTAAACAACAATAACCGTCGCGGACAAGTTAAGCTGGTTTGGTAGAAACTATGGTGAAGTGAGGCCGACATACCAGTGATCACGTGGTTGTAGTAATGCCTCCGTCGTGCACTGCTTCGATAGGGCGTCGTCCAATTCGGTGTCACCGTCAAACATTTCCTATGGAATATTTGGGTGGATTACGTCATGGAATGCAATACTCGTGATTCCGAGTCAGTGACTAGTACAAGCTTACTCCTGACTGATATCCGCGGAGAGCTACGGCTATTCTCTCCCTAAATCACCCAATTGTCCAGTATCGCAATGCTGCGAAGTATAAAGAGAACAGGGAAACGGGACTGACCATTATGCGGACCATGGCCCGTCTTTTACTTGCTTTGGTCAGTTCGCTTTGTGGCGTGCTGTTTCTTGCACCCTTTGCTGTGGCGCGCTACGCCTCATCGAATTCTCTAAATGCGAGGCGCCTTGAGGCGATCCGCCGCTGGGAATTGTCTGCCCGCGACCGAACTGGTGAGGACAAAGCACGTCGTGCCACATATGCGCCAGCGCCCGCAAGGGTAAAGAATATCACCTTCTCCAATCCAAAAGCCGCTCGTGCGTGTCCTTGGATTGAACCGTTCTGCATTGCCCCATCTAATACCCTTCCAGATTTCTACGTCGATGGTACAACAATTCCTTTGGTCAACTTTGATGTCGGTCCGTCATGGTCGGGCCTAATCCCCATCAGCTCAGCGGCAAATGAGACAAGAAAGGTGTGTTTTTAGTAGAGACCCCCTGGCCCGCCATCTTTATCCTACTCATATCCCAGCTGTTCTTCTGGTTCTTTCCTCCTGGTCCAGAAGGAAGTTCAGACGATCTCATCTTCTGGTATGCTGTGGAGTAGCTTGTTTTGAACTATGGGACAAGCCTAAATTGCACTGCATTTCAGGACGAATGGAGGTCCCGGCTGTTCGTCACTGGAGGGCTCCTTCCAAGAGAATGGTGTAGGTCATCGGAGCCTTATTCCCAAGTGCGATGCCTGACATACCTTTAGCCTTTCACCTGGGCACCAGGCCAGGCCTTACCGACACAAAACAAATGGAGCTGGACTAATCTGTCAAGTGTCCTGTATGTGGAACAGCCTGTTGGCACTGGTTATTCCCAAGGAACGCCCACTGCGAGAGTAAGGTTCCTCGGCATCGGGAGTTGACGTAATGTTCATGGTCCGGGTAATGCCAGAACGAGGAGGACGTTGCGGCACAACTGGTCGGATTCTTGCAGCAGTTTTTGGAAATATTCTCAGAACTGAAAGGAAAGAAATTCTATCTCACTGGTGAAAGTGTGAGTATACGTCTTCTACCATTAACGAACCACATTTGACAATACCATGGCAGTACGCAGGGTTCTATGTTTCATGTAAGCGGTATCCTTAACTTGACTACTGTAGCACTAACACTGATGACGGACAAAGACACTGCGAACTTCATCTACGAGCATACGACAAGGTCAAAACTCGACCTAGATCTACAGGGTATCTGGATAAACGATCGTGAGCTCTTTTTGTAGTTCGATTTGGCATCCTGCTCATTCTTGGCGTGAATACAGCTGTACTTAGCTGGGACGTTGTTCAGTCAGAGATCCCAGCTGTCAACTTCGTACACAAATATGAGCACGTCTTCGCATTCAAGTGCGTCATTCTCATTCTGTACCTGTCGTGTCCAGAGTCGGTTAATCCGTGTACAGTCAAACGTTCCTCACGCATTTAGATTCCGTCGCAGCAGCGTGCCATTATTCGGACTACGTTGAGAAGTACGTCACCTACCCTCCCCATGGACCGTTACCCCTTCCCGGAAAATCAACAGAATTCGACCTGGGTTGTGGTGTTTGGGGCGAAATTTTCAATGCGGCTTTGCTCGTGAACCCGGCTTTTAATATGTACCATGTTTTTGACATGGTAAGGTCCCTCATTACGCTAGTTGCTGTTCATAGCTAATTGATAATCATTTATTCAGTGGCCAACCCTATGGGATGTGCTAGGCGTCCCGTAAGTCGCGCCTCCCGAGTTCTCGATTGACGAACCGAGCATTGTCCCCGTCAGGCCTCAGATTTCTCCGCCGTACTTCGACCGTGCCGACGTTAAAGCAGCACTTCATGCACCTGCCAATATCGACTGGGTAGAGTGTAATAGCACCCGTGCTCTCCCACACGATGATTCAAGTCTCCCACCGGCGTTCACGGTACTCCCGAACGTCATTGAAAAGAGTAATCGCTCAGTAATTGTCCATGGTTTGGGGGATTTCCTTTTGATGGCCGAAGGTACCCGTATTGTGCTCCAGAAGTGAGTGTTACGTTGTCTGCTGTGAAAACGGTACTGAAACGTAGCCTCCCGTGTCATGTAGTATGACATGTAAGCGCCATTTGCCAACGGCATTTTGGGGATATTGCCTAATTAATGTCTTGCTTTCGAGGGGCTGGGAAGCAAGGATTTCAGACGCCAATCGCAAAGGACTCGTTTATTGTTGACGGCGTCGGGGCACTTGGAACCATGCAATCTGAACGAGGATTGACGTATGTTGAAGTCTCACTCGCAGGGCACATGTAAGTGCTAGTGTGATGTTGTGGTCCAGTACTGTATGTCAGGATTTTGTGCTAATGGTTTTGACCTGCACAGGGTACCGCAATACTCACCCGTGGTAAGTCAGCGCTAGAATTTGAAATTGATGGCCAAGGTGGTGATACCGTTCATATATACAGGCAGCGCTCCAGGTTATGAAATTCCTGCTTGGTTTCAGGGACAGTCCATGAGGATTCTGAAGTTGTTGTCACACTTTCCGTCCAGTGTGAGAAGAAATGGGGAGTTAAACGCCTTGTAGCACCGTCGACGCTGTGGCCAGTTGGAAATTTGCAGTCAAAGGCGCCGGATGTGGTGGGAGAGTTCCTTCTGAGGGATAATTTGGACAATGTCCGTCTTCGGGGGCATTAAAATTATGTCGAAGGATACACCATTCATATCAAGTTCAGTGCCCTGCAGTGTGCTTCAAAGCTCATGGAGTGAGCCAGAATGAAAGCTGGCAAAATCGAAATCGAACGCCCGGTGTCTACGGCGGCATCGGTTGTGGTAGGTCGCGAGTGGTGGTTGCCCATGATCGGTGTTGTGATTGTGAAGCCGGCAACTTGGAACGAGGATAGATATTTATAGGAGTAGTGGGCGATTTCCAAGAGGGAGAGAATGAAGCATGTAAGCAGGAGGCCGACATAGGAATACTTGAGAATCGAGTTGAGCACTTCGATCCGATGATCGTCGGGTCCTCGAGGGCATTTGTCAGGATAAAGAACGAGATGAAGAAAGATGCCCTTGACTATACGGAACAAGACAAGTCAGGATGCGAACGCAAATTTGATCAAGTAGATGGAAAACGTACTAGGGCAAACCAAGAGAAGATCGGGTTGAGAGTTTGATAGACGAGTTCGACGTGAATCAAGAATTTGCGCGCGAAGCTGTGCGAAGACCGATATGTGTAATGGAACTTGACCGTGCCGTGTATCACAGCGAATCACGAGCCATTGAACCATCTGCGACGTTGCGAGATCAAGTCGGGACCCTGAGACGAACATCAGATCGTTAACTGATTCCATTCCAAGACGGATCGAGTCACAATGCCTCGTCGAAGCGAGTGCCGAGGACAGGTTTCTTTTTTGCATCAAATTTTAATGTCCATGTCTTACGACACAAGACAACCTAGCTACGTCATAGTACGTGACTCTGTATCCAGTGAGTAATAAAAGCAAGTAGAGTTAAATTGGGGGCATAAGAAGTGAAGTATTGACAGTCGAAGTATAGATGAGGGTGTGGATCAGGCGCCGAACCCGTGAGTCCGGGTCAGGTCGGGGAGGGAGGGGGCAGAGGAGAACTTGGGTCGCGTGGAGAAAGTCGCATGGCTGACGTCCGCCGAGGACAAGTTGAGACGGTGACCACCACCAACCAGTTCCAGTTCAAAAAAGTGGTCCGTGTGCCGGGCCGGAGTCTGGTTATCTCGTATCTGATTACCCAGCAGCCATCGCTGCGATGATGTACTTTATGTTTGTTAGGTTAATCGCTGCTCGCGTGTCTAAGCGGGTTGATAGAACCGCTCAGCGAGTTCGTTAATACAAACTGGTGTGGAAAGACCTGCGCGGGTACGATTCTCCTAGTGCAGGCCGAGTCCAATCCGAAGAAAGGAGGACTGGAACGGCGGCTCGGTGGCGTCTTGGTCGAGATGAACGGCTGGGGATCGCCGCATACACCGAGATCGCATTAGGAGTTGTGTCTGATCGTCATTCGGCTATGTATGGTGGCTGTGCCGGAGCAGGGGTTTGACAAGGTGACTTTGTAGAAAGATACTGTCCAGCCAGACGGACGACGAATTCCTTGTACAAATGGCGCGGGATAACCTGAAGCCTGTTTGGTTTGGCCGATTAGTCAAAGGTATTGCCATTTGTCATCGCGTTCTTCTCGGTCACTGAAACATGTTTGAAGCAGTAATTTTTGTCCACACACGCATCCGAGTCGAGCAATTCAGTGCCATACCCGCGCTTGGTACCAATTCAATTCATACTAGTAGTGTGGATCATCGGCGTCGTCGACTTGTCTGGAGATGTAATATCGGATCTCCGCGTCATCGAGCTTATATCCCTTGATGTAGAGCTGTCGTTTTCCTATCTGTTTTACGGTTGAGTCCTGGGGTACTTATCATGATGAACAACACCAGGGCGTGCGCGAGCAAGCACGAAAACTGAGAGTACAAACCTACGTACTACCAGTGTATAAACAAATGTCTACAGGGTCCGAAATATGAACATGAAACCAACAAGGGACGGAACAACGCATACTTGTGTTTCACTTATGTTCTGGGATGTCTCACTACTGTATTGCAGATCTACAGATCCACTCTACTCCACATGTGCTCACATTCAATGACCAACAACGACATTCGTTGGCTCACACGCTAATCAAAATATATCAACGTATAGGCCATGCGCATGCGGAACAACACCATCCGCGTGAGAGGGCTGACTACCAAAAACAGCTCGGCCACGTGTTGCAGCTATATCGGGTTCACAATCCCGCCAGCTGTCTTCTTATCCCCGCACTGCTCCTGACATTCTCAAAGGTCCTCGATACACTCTCAGATCATAGAATGGCTAGTCTTAATGATCTAACTACAATGACTGTTGCGGTTGAGTCGAGCTGGTTTGGTAGAAAAAATGGTGAAGTGAGGCCACTGACAACCCATAGTTGTAGTAATGCCTCCATCGTGCACTGCTTCGATAGGGCGCACTTCGGTGTCGAACATTTCCTATTATTTGGGCGGGTTACGTCATAGAACGCAACACCAGTGGTCCAGTGACCACCAGTTTACTCCTCTTGGACTGAGTTCCGCGGAGAGCCCCAGTTCTTGTTCTCCCCAAATCACCAAATTATCCCGTATCGCAATGCTGCGAAGTATAAAGAGAACAGGGAAACGGGACTGACCATTATGCAGACCATGGCCCGTCTCAGCTGTATACTTGCTCTGGTCAGTTCGCTTTGTGGCGTGCTGTTTTTTGCACCTTTTGCTGTGGCGCGCGACACCTCATCAAAGTCTCTAAGTGCGAGGCGCCTCGAGGCCCTCCACCGCTGGGAATCATCTGCCCGCGATCAAACTCGTGAGGACAAAGCACGTCGTGCCACATATGCGCCAGCGCCCGCAGGGGTGAAGAATATCACATTCTCCAATCCAAAAGCCGCCTGTGCGTATGCTGAGATTGAACCGTTCTGCGTTGCCCCATCTAATGCCCTTCCAGATTTCTACGTCGATGGTGCGACAATTCCTTTGGTCAACTTTGATGTCGGTCCGTCATGGTCGGGCCTGATCCCCATCAGCTCTGCGGCAAATGAGACGAGAAAGGTGTGTTTTTAGTAGAGACCTACAGGTTCGCCATCTTTATCCCACTCATATCTCAGCTGTTCTTCTGGTTCTTTCCTCCTCGTCCGGAAGGAAGCCCAGACGATCTCATCTTCTGGTATGCTGTGGAGTAGCTTTCTCTGAACTATGGGACAAAACTAAATTGCGCTGCATTTCAGGACGAATGGAGGTCCCGGTTGTTCGTCGCTGGAGGGCTCCTTCCAAGAGAACGGTGTAGGTCGTCGGGGCCTTATTATCAGCTTCAAGTGCGACGCCTGACACACCTTTAGCCTTTCACCTGGGCACCAGGCCAGGCCTTGCCGACACAGAATAAATGGAGCTGGACTAATCTGTCAAGTGTCCTGTATGTGGAACAGCCTGTTGGCACTGGTTATTCCCAAGGAACGCCCACTGCGAGAGTAAGGTTCCTCAGCATCGGGAGTTGACGTGATGTTCATGGTCGGGGTCCTGCCAGAATGAGGATGACGTTGCGGCACAACTGGTCGGATTCTTGCAGCAGTTTTTGGAAATATTCTCAGAACTGAAAGGAAAGAATTTTTATCTCACGGGCGAAAGTGTGAGTATACGTCTTCTACCATTACCGGACCACATTTGACAATACTATGGCAGTACGCGGGGATGTATGTTCCATGTGAGCTGTATCCTTAACCTGACTGCTGTCGTACTAACGCTGATGACGGACAAAGACATTGCGAACTTTATCTACGAGCATACGACAAGGTCAACACTCGACCTAGATCTACAGGGTATCTGGATAAACGATCGTGAGCTTTCTTTTGTAGTTTGACTTAGCATCCCGGGCCTGCTCATTCTTGGCGTGAATATAGCCGTTCTCGGCTGGGACGTTGTTCAGCAACAGATCCCGGCTGTCAGCTTTGTACACAAATATGAACACGTCTTCGCATTCAAGTGCGTCATTCTCATTCTGTACTTGTCCTGTCCAGAGTCACTGAAGCCGTGTACAGTCAAACGTTCCTCACGCATTTAGATTCCGTCGCAGCAGCGTGCCATTATTCGGACTACGTTGAGAAGTACGTTACCTACCCTCCCCATGGACCGTTACCCCTTCCCGGCAAATCAACAGAATTCGATCCGGGCTGTGATGTTTGGGACGAAATTTTCAATGCGACTTTGCTCGTGAACCCGGCTTTTAATATATACCATATTTTTGACATGGTAAGGTCTCTCATCACGCTCATGGTTGCTGTTCATGACTAATTGATAACCATTTATTCAGTGGCCAATCCTATGGGATGTGCTGGGCTTCCCGTAAGTCGCGCCTCCCGAGTTCTCGATTGATGAGCCGAGCACTGTCCCATCAGGGGGTCGTTTTCTCAGACTCAGATTTCTCCGCTGTACTTCGACCGTGCCGACGTTAAGGCAGCACTTCATGCACCTGCCAATGTCGACTGGGTAGAGTGTACTAACACCAGTGTTTTCCCACACAATGATTCAAGTCTCCCACCGGCGTTCACGGTACTCCCGAACGTCATTGAAAAGAGTAATCGCTCAGTAATTGTCCATGGTTTGGGGGATTTCATTTTGATCGCCGAAGGTGCACGCATTGTGCTCCAGAAGTGAGGGTTACGTTGTCTACTGTGAAGGCGGTACTGAAACGTAGCCTCCCGTGTCATGTAGTATGACATGTAAGCGCCATTCGCCAACGGCTTTTTGGGGATATTAGCCCTAATTAATGTCTTGCTTTCGAGGGGCTGGGAAGCAAGGATTTCAGACGCCAATCGCAAATGACTCGTTTATTGTTGACGGCGTCGGGGCACTTGGAACCATGCAATCTGAACGAGGATTGACTTATGTGGAAGTCTCACTTGCGGGGCATATGTAAGTGGTAGTGTGATGTTGTGGTCCAGTATGTCAGGATTTGTGCTAATGGTTTTGACCTGCACAGGGTACCGCAATACTCACCTGTGGTAAGTCAGCGCCAAACTTCGAAGTTGATGGCCAAGGCGTGATGCCGTTCATATGTACAGGCAGCGCTCCAGGTTATGAAATTCCTGCTTGGTTTCAGGGACAGTCCATGAGGATTCTAAAGTTGCTGTCACACTTTCCGTCCAGTGTGAGAAGAAATGGAGAGTCAAGCGCCATGCAGCACCGTTGATGCTGTGGTCAGTTGGAAATTTGCAGTTAAAGGCGCCGGATGTGGTGGGAGAGTTCCTTCTGAGGGCTAATTTGGACAATGCCCGCCTTCGGGGGCGTTAAAATTATGTCGAAGATTACACTATTCATATCAAGTTCAGCGCCTTGCAGTGTGCTCCAGCGCTCATGGAGTGAGCCAGAATGAAAACTGGCAAAATCGAAATCGAACACCCGAGTCACAAAGCCCCGCCGAGGCGAGTGCCGAGAGACACACAAAAGGGTGAGGATGAAGTAAGCAGGCGTGGGAATCGGTTTCACGCGAAATGCCGGAACTCGCTGAGTTGGTGGCGCGCATTCTCTCTTTCTCCTGTACCACCACCTCACACACCTGGCCATGTCTGAGCTTGATGCTGACCTCTATGGCGGTAAATTTGTTGTAATCATTGTCTTTTCCTTGTATAAATACTTTTTTTGTAGATCTCTATGGCACCGAGGAGTTGAGTCCCGATCCAACAACCGAAAATGCTCACGCGGCGCCTCAGGAAAATTCTTTTCCCCCGGAACATCAACCTCGTACTCCAACCGCAGAACCTGCGGTGAAAATTGAAGCAGCACCTCCTTCAAAAATGTCGGCAATGAACACTCCCACTCCTATTGCTTCTTGGAGTGAGCCTTCACCCACTGCTGCGGAGCGTACCGCACCGCCACCGGCTGCCAACGTACTGCAACAAATTCCAACGTATCAAGAATCTAACAGTGATGACCGTGGACCGGGCCGCAACACCTACCATGGCGTGACCGTCGAAGAACGGTCTGTTCGTCCTTCCGAAATGAAGGATGAAGGGTGAGTTCTACTCTCCATCTTTCCACTGATTTTCCACGCAGGTCTATCTGCGGTTGGGCAGCTGTCGGCGGACTTACTGTAATGACGGGCATGGGGCTGGGTTCCCCAGTCGTAGCCTAACGCGATTAGATGTCGCTTAGTGCCTATGCATGAACATCTTGTCCCTAGGCTACTTCCGTCGAACTAGCGTAAGCCGTCTAAGCTAGGCTAGCACAAAAACAGCGTGTCCACAGTACAGTGGCTCTATATCTTCTCCTTTATCATGACTTCATGTTTAGGCTACCGATACTAATAACTATCTCTGCATTTCCCCCATCCATCGACAACGATCCCTTCGTCAACCCTTGCCCTCGCCACTACACCACAATTGTGCTCTGAATAACTCGAACGTTCAGCAAAATGTTCATCGGGGGGCTAAATTGGGATACTACAGACGGTACTCGGTCGTATACTGTCTTCCGTAGTATGAGTAGCACTAAATTAGTTCATTACTGCAGAGTCACTCAGAAAATACTTCACCCAGTTTGGCAAAGTAGATGCCTGCACCATCATGCGGGACTCCACTGGTCGCTCAAGATGTTTTGCATTTCTCACGTTTGAAGACCCGGCATCCGTCAATGCGGTCATGGTGCGAGAACACTTCCTGGATGGAAAGATTGTGCGTTTGGTCGGCCATGTTCGACACTTTGCCTGGATTATATCATGTTTTAATAGATCGATCCCAAGCGAGCTATTCCTCGCCAGGAGCATCAGCGTGCTACCAAGCTCTTCATCGGTGGCCTCGCAGGAAGTGTAACTTCTGAATCTATGCGTGAATTCTTCTCGCAGTTTGGTAGAGTTGTCGATTCGACGGTCATGCTTGACCGGGAAACTGGTCGCAGCAAGGGATTTGGCTTCGTCTCCTTCGAGGACACTGATGTCACCCCTTTCCTTGGTTTTGGCAACCTTGAGATTGATGGGAAGCTCGTGGGTTTCACTGTCTTGTGAAGTCGCGTTCTTCTTTTCTGACATGTTGCATTCATTAGATTGATGTCAAGCTCGCTCAGCCTCGCTCTCAACGTGACCCCTTCGAGGGCAGTGGTGCCGGAGCAGGCCGTGGCGGGGGCTACAACAACGCAAATTTCGATCAAAATGCACCCCCCATGCCGCCCAACATGCAAGGCATGTCCGGAAATACACCGTTTGATGCGCAGGCGTTGGCTGCGCTGTACACGCGCATGTTTGCTCAAATGGGTGGCATGGCTGCGATGAACGGCATGAACACAGGTGGGATGATGGGCGGCGGAGGGATGGGACCGATGATGAATGGCGGTGGCCCAGGTATGATGAGCGGTGGACCTATGGCCCGCGGAGGCATGGGTGGAATGTCTTCTGACCCTCGCATTGGTATGGGCCGTGGAGGCCCTCCGACTGGTCCAGCCGCTAGTGGGCCTGGGCCAAATGTGCCGAGGGGTCCGCGGGCCGCACAAGGGCAGCCGCCACTAGGTCCACAGAGAGCGGGACACCGCGGACAGCACGCCTACCACCCGTACGCCCGCTGAATTGTTGAATCATTCAGCCGGCGCCGGGGTGGGATTCATCGTAATTTCAGTTAGTTAAGACGATATTCTTGATAATCCTTATCTCTTTTTTCGTCTATTCAGTTCGTTGCTGTTTACCTGTATCATAGAGCTGCCAGTACTCTTAGGCTTCTAATGTATGCGCCCACGTCTCCACTCGCCCTATTTATTGCTCCTGGCATGTCATCTT
>Ga0307509_10010283_pt1 | contig 11495 bp, 14 predicted proteins | sample 10_EM_MG_FD_202245 | JGI IMG/M metagenome (GOLD analysis project Ga0307509, IMG submission 202245) | Populus trichocarpa ectomycorrhiza microbial communities from riparian zone in the Pacific Northwest, United States - 10_EM | ecosystem: Host-associated > Plants > Roots > Unclassified | place... | reverse complement strand
AGCGGGGTCACGACGTTTCGTAAAAACCGACCGTACCAGCAGAGCACAAAGGAGACAGTGCAATACCAGAGAGCAGTGCCACCGGTGGCAACTACTTTATCGATCGACCGAGACTAAAGACCGACCGACCGTTGACGGGTGAGGGGTTGCCCACCGTGGGGGGCTGCCTAAGCGAGCCCAGAGAAGAGGGGGTGAAGGCGAACTCAACCAACCCCTAGGAACAAGCTTGCCAGGCCTGACCATCAGAAGGGAAAGGAAGAGGGAGGGGAGATGGCTTCACTCGGACAGAGGCAATGTGGCGTGTCCGAGGGGAGGGGGGTGGATGGAAGTGACGATGATTTCTCGTGGTGTTGAGATTTCAATCGCCGGAGGTGTAGCGGAGACGGAGGATGACTAACTACTGTGACCGAGTCTCCTCTTATATAGACCCTTCACACCAACAACCCTAACCCTGGTGACTCATAACTCAAGTCACGCGGTCCTATGACTCCTAACGAGTCATACCAAAAATCAATCAGATGACTCCTATGAGTCACTGCGCAACATACCTTAAACCAATCGCAAATCATAAAACATATCAGGTGGGCAAAGGGCGTCACCTGTGTGAAACTCGTGACTCATAATGCGAGTCACGCGCGAAAGTCATCACATCATTATGACTCACAATTGTGAGTCCTGGAAACATCTACCAATAATAACATAATAATGACATGCAAGTGCGAGTCATGTGAGAACTATGAGTCAACTGACTGCATAGCGTGAAACATAAACATACCTTATGACTAATAACTATTAGTCATGTGAAATCTGCCTTGCTTAGTCACGATTTGTGACAGCAGCCCTCATGTTAACAAATGGATAGAGGGTCACAGAAAATTTGTTGATAATTTTTCTGTTGGAAAAGAACGTTCAAGCATGGCTGGCAAGTGCTAACGTTCCACACCATGAGTGATGACACACAGTGATACAAAACCACGGGTTACCAATCTCTAGTTGAAAGCAAAAACCTCTTCCAAAATACAACTTTATATGTTTGTTTCATGTCTTCCTGTGTCTTAACTCCCCATGGGATATATGATTGACAGTAAAGCCTAACTGAAGGTCAATATCATGTCTGTGTTACTATCGTGTAGTTGCAAAGATGAAGTTTTCTCCATCTGAAAAGAGTAATAATTTTTAACTAGGGGAAAATTGTGGAGGCCATCTTGAAATTCTGTAAATCAGAAAAAGCGAGTATATAAGTTAAACATAAAAAACTAAAAATAATAATAATAAACTCACTCTTTAGAGAAAACCATCAAGTATCAGACTGGAGAAGAAATCTTCTTAATATCCCCTAAACTGCTGCGACATTCAGCCCCATTTAAAATGTTGAACATTAGCCTATTTGAGTAACCATGATAGGAAAAACCATGTTTTTTACTATAGGCGTAGTACTCAGAATTCTGAGAAATCTGTATTCCTTACTATACCCATGATGGAAACACTGAGGAGCGCGTAGATTTAGTCCCGATTACTTAGATAGGCTAGTGTTTACATTTTAAAGGATGTCTCAGCAGTTTAGGGGATAATCAGTTTCAGCTTGAAAAATCTTTCATCACTTTACCTACTTTTACATACACATACATTACTTGAGCCTTCCTAGACAATCTCTATCTCCAGTAAAGGTTATCAGCCTTAGTTGTCTCGCGGGTCTTTGGGATTGGCTGTAGCATAACACCTCCCCTCCCAGTATCCCTCACAAAAACCCAAAACTTTACTAAATTGTACCAGACTTGCCACAATATAAAAGCAACCAACCAGGAAGAAATCTGATAAGGATGTTTTTATTCCATTTGACAAACTCAAGGTTGAATTTCCCAATTAAGACAGGGGTTTTTCCTTTTACTGGAGATACAAACCATCGATTGTGATGGATATATACCCTCTGGAGCTAGAATAGAATGGATTTAATTGATTTACAATTGTTTATTTGTTTTATTTAGATGGCGATCAAGTTTCTTATGTTTTTGTTTTTCCCCAGCCATACTTTTATGGTACATGTCGGGATTTTCCCATCATAAATTCATGGATTTAACAACCCCCCCCCATCATTCTGTGGATAGGGTAGATACCCTATGTTTTTCCAAAAATGGTGGTTGGGGGGATTTCTTCTCTTCAAAACATACCGCATGAATCAGGTAGTTGTTGTACTAAGGTGGGTTCTCATCCGGTGCTGGTTATCTATCCTTATGCTCGTACGGTACTTGTACTTCATCCAGTGTGGTGTTTGGGTAAGACACCGTACGATACTTGTACCCGTACTGTACCGTGCGAGTAGGGGCATGATAGGCCCGTGCTATTCGCTGCGTTGTGGGATGGAGGTCATGGGTTGTCCGCAGGATGGCATTTTTCTCCCTCCATACCCCCCTCCGTCCTCGTTTTCCTAGTGCTTCCCTCTCTTGGGCGAAATAGAGTGAGGAGGAGGAGGAGGAGGAGGAGGAGGAGTGCGAATTCCATGTTTTTTTCTTTTGGCAAAAAAAGGGTTTGGGCCGGAATGTTGAGTGAGGGGTGACTCCCGCGGCTAACGGGGAGTGTCAAAGACCGTGGACCCTGGGAGGCAACTAGCCGACAAACGTTGGGTGAAAAGATGCACGCAAGAAAATAACACCCCAATCAACCGAGGGCTGTGTTACTGTCGCAATAGTGTTGATCCCGGTAGCTCGCCCCCATTTATACTTGATATATTTTGGCCTTGCTCATTTTTTCCTTAATTTTTTACTAATTTTTGATGCTCGTGTGATCGTGAAGAACGACAACAAAAGACACCCCCATCAAAGCCCAATTCCCATCCTTCTCATCAATTCATCGATCTATTGATCTGCTTTCTACGAGGCCCACGAAAAATTGTTTTGATTTTATCAACAATGGCACCAACTCCAGTCTACATTGTCTCTGCTGCCAGAACTCCTCTTGGAGGTTTTCAGGGGTGAGTTTGATTGACCCAGTTTAGCCGCGGGGTGGAGCAAGGAATGTTAAGGAGACGAACGAGGGGGAACAACGGGTGTATTAGGAGAGAAGCTTAGGGAAGAATTTTATGGCTAACATCTTGATTTCCCCTCTTCGAATATAGCTCCCTATCATCACTCACTGCAATTCAATTGGGTTCCCACGCCATCAAGGCTTCTCTCGCCAAAGCTGCCGCCATCGAGGCTGCCGATGTTGAGGAGGTTTTCTTTGGAAATGTTTTGTCGGCCAAGTATGTTGCCTTCCTTCTCCCTCTCACTTGTGCCACTTACCGACGTTACTGTTACCGCTCCTGCAATGCCAGTTGATGGGAGATTACAATGATGCGTTCGATGGGGATTGATTCTGACATCGGGTATCTACAGCTTGGGACAGAATCCCGCGAGGCAATGTGCACTTGGGGCTGGATTGGCTCAATCTACTGTGTGCACTACGGTCAACAAGGTGTGTGCTTCTGGGATGAAGGCCATCATTTTGGGGGCTCAGACTATTATCACTGGGAATGCCGACGTAAGCTCGTCTTTAGTGGGGGGGGTTGTTGGTGATGGAAAATGTCCTTATAATGATGAATGGTGTGTCATAGATTGTCGTTGCCGGTGGAACTGAGTCGATGAGCAACACCCCATACTATATCCCTACAGCCAGAACTGGAGCTCGCTATGGCAATCAGCCCATGGTTGACGGTGTTGTCCGTGACGGTCTGTCAGACGCCTACGATAACCAGGCAATGGGTTTTGCAGCGGAGGAATGTGCGCAAGATTACACCTTCTCCAGGGAAGATTCGGACGCCTATGCTATCAAGTCATATCAGAAGGCCCAGGAGGCAGTATCCAACAAGCGCTTTGCCGAAGAGATCGCACCAATCGAGGTTTCCGGTGGCAGGGGAAAGCCTAATGTCCTAGTCGAGGTTGATGACGAGCCCAAGAACGTGAGCCCTGATGTCCGCTAATCTACGATAACAAGAGGAAATCTGGGTGGGCTGACGGCATTTACTTTTTGAAACGAAATAGTTGAACGTTAGCAAGCTCAGGACCGTCCGGCCAGTTTTTGTCCCAGGCACTGGTACCGTCACCGCTGCAAACGCATCCCCAATCTCAGACGGTGCGTCGGCCCTAGTCCTCGTCTCAGAGGCCAAGCTCACGGAGCTCAACCTTGCTCCGCTGGCCAAAATAATCGGCTGGGGTGAAGCTGCAAAGGCCCCATCAAAGTTCACCACAGCGCCCTCTCTTGCTATCCCTAAGGCCCTCAAACACGCTGGTTTGTCGCAGGAGCAAGTCGACTTCTTTGAGATCAACGAAGCCTTCTCAGTTGTCGCATTGGCTAATGCCAAAATCCTCGGCCTGGACGAGGCCAAGGTTAATGTCAACGGTGGAGCCGTGGCTCTCGGTCACCCGCTTGGATGTTCTGGTGCGAGAATCGTCACAACCCTTATTAATATTCTCAAGCAGCGCGAGGGAAAGATTGGGGCTGCGGGTATTTGTAATGGTGGTGGTGGCGCTTCTGCTATTATTGTTGAAGCTATATGAATGGGGTTGTTCTTTAGTTGTAGCCTTGCTCTGATATGGCTGCTGGTACGGTAGCTTCCACAGTAGTTGGTGGCAACATTTAATTATTATTATTGATACCCACCTTACTACCGCAAAAACTGTAATAATTGAGTCGTGTGCTATGGGGTCAGATTAAGGTGAAACAATAAAAAGACACATGTCATGAATTGCGCAATATCATTTTGGAAAAATCCTTGGCATTTACTCAAAAAAAAAATTCATCATCCACATCTATGTCGTCTACGTCTTCAACTGCAACACGCCCACCACACTCATCCACCAAATTACGCACATCCCCCTCCAAGGTAAGCCCCCCTCATTCAAATCAAAAAACCTACTAACTGAAGGGTGTCGAGGACCTCTTCTGTTTTATGGTCAGCAAAGAGGTCCATTGCGAGGATGGTTGGCTGATCTTTGAGTATAGGAATAACTTGCTCGAGTTGGCATAAGCCGTAGGATTGAATTTTACAACAACCCGGCTATCATAAAGCCTCTTCTGTGCTAATATGGTAGGTCCCACCCCCTTCCCTCACAAAATACCAGGGACTTAACATGGGGAATACCATCAGCGAAGACAGTAAGTTGGATAGTCCATTGTGTCTTATCGCATCCTGACTGACAACTTCATTGTGTCCAAATAGTTTTTTCCCCAATAGTGCTGTAGGTCTGCCCTTTGAGATACTCGAAGGGCAGCGGTATTTGGTCCATGTTGCAAATATTTTGCAACCGGTATCTCCTTATTAGTACTGGTGCATCTCCCAATCCCATTTCATTATCGGATGATAGTTGAAAGTTACGCCTGTTAAACTTCATCCATACTAGGATTGCCCTTGCGAAGTCGGCCGGTTATTTACTTGCTGTATTGGTAATAAAGGGCAAGCTAATTTGGTGTGCTCACAGGAATCCCCGAAACCAGCCGTTTCCGAACTTAAAAAGCTGAGTATCCTTTCCTGGATCAACCTTGATGAAAGACTCTTTACTAACACGCCGAAACCAGCTCCGTCTAACTATCCTTGCAATTGACCTTTACTGACAAAATTCTTCGTATAGAGCCCTCTCCATCTCCCACCATTGGCGTGGCCTCCCCCCTCCTTCCAGGCATCCCTGGCCCTTCCGCGCCTCAGCATATTTCCCCTCCCTTTCATCCTTTTTCAAATGGGATAGATTTCCCACTGGAATATGAAAGTAGTCTGCTACTTCCTTTTGTGTCGCCTCCCGGTATGTTGTTGGCCCACAACGAATGTTTTTTCCATACCAGTATGCTAATACTCCAAGCTTATAGCTAGTCGTAGAGGACCGGTAAGAGTGTCCTCTGGCCGGTGGCTATGGGTGACTTGCAATCCATTTGGTAAGTGGTTTTCTTTTAGGACCTCTTCTCTTTCTAATACTAGGATAAAACTTATCAGTACTGAGAGGAGGGAGAACTGGCTTGACTTTAATACGTCTTGATATTCCATTGTTTTTGCGCGTCATTTCTTTTTCACTTTTGTTTTGAGTTTTTGGCTACTTAAAATTCAAAGAATTGTATATTATTTATGCCAAATAGAAATTGAGTATCAAGAAATGGATATCTGAAGACCGAATATTTATTTTACATTAGAATTTCTTATTACTTTATACCTTTCAAAGAGGGCGCTAACATGTTGTTGCTACAGTATTTGAGTGAGCTGATATGACACCACCCCAAAATAACAAAATAGATTTAAGAGATTAATTTCCCAATTTTCTGTGCCACTTACTGTAACTAAACCACATAGTACACGATTCAATTATTACAGTTTTTGAGGTACTGGTATTTTACCTTGATCTGAACTCGTATCACAGTACAAGTACAAGTTATGGGTACAAATTTACAACCAAGCTTCCCCTCCCCTATTTTCCTCAAATGTGCAAATTGCACTTTTTTCAACACTATATACACTCTCTCGAGATTTCCATGCAATGTGACCTGTTAGATTACACAAGTACAATATGTATCCCGCTCTTAACCCTTCTGAGTAGCATTGGTGTAAGAAGCAAAAGGAGACTGATTATCATTCCCCAACGCCGGGTGCAAGAATATCCACTATGGAGAAGGGCGCACCATATAGCCAATTCTTTTGCCTTAAGGCCCCCCACCTCTTAAACGACCGAGAAGCTCAATGGTTTCGACCATGCCTGGTAAGGAGGGTTATCTACGAACTGGCAAAATCCCACAAGGTCTTCCTTATGGACATCTACCAGAAAGCACTGGACAGGCTAGAAGTGGAACCTAATTTACCCGAGATGGAAGGTCAGATTATCATTGAGATAATCGCTTCAATCTACAGGGACTACAAGTCGGCCGTCGACACTCTGATGGAGACTATTGATCTCTTGGCACAAGAAGTAACCTCACTGCCGGCTGCTGCCCCCTATCCAAACACACGTCCGCCGATACCATTCACCCCCCACCGACACTAGAGCGCCTGACAAGAGTGTTAGCCCTGGTACCTAGCTTTCTATAAACCCCTAGTCACTGGACCCTAAGGCTTCTTAGACTACGGTAGCCAGAAGAGGAGGTAAAAAATGTTAGACCAATCAGGTTGGTGCGGTACCTGCACAACCCAAGCCCATGACCACTACCAAGCCCTTTCATTCGAAGAAGGATATCACAGCTAGAGAACGCCGCCTTGTCATTAAAGAGAAAGGTGCCACCATTAACAAGACCGAATTAGAGCTTAGGAATGAGATGAACAATGCGCTCACCGGTGCCCATATCCAAACTGTCTCCAAGATGGGGAATACCATTATGATAACCACCATGGAATTGATCAGAGCTACCTCGCTTAACAGCAGGGTGGGCGTCTTTCTCTACCTTATTCCCGGTACTGTTAGCGTTCACTTAGATACCCCAGTGAGGCAGCTCTTGGTACACGGACTCCCGACCTCTAGCTCTCTGGATGCAATTGCAACTTAGGTGACAACTTTCAACACTAGGCTGGCCTTTACTGGGCAACCCAGGTGGCTCACTATAGATGAAGCTAGAGTTGGCAAAGCTGCCTCTACGACAGTTATTGCGATAACCTGCCCTAGGGCTCCTGACTTTGTAGGCAGTAGCCTTCTCCTCCAAGTATAGGACAGAAGGCCGACAGCTTTTTAACTCAAACACTCAATGCTCAAACTGTCATGGCTTCACTCATCATTGCAACGGATGCAACAACCTTGCCTCCTGCCACTAGTGCACTCACCTGCACGCAACTGGGGTGCACACTTGCCCTACGGCCATCTGCTCTATCCGAGGCCGCCCCTGCAGCCACACTGCCCATAAGTGTGTAAACTGTGGTGGCCTGCATGAAGACCACGCGATATCATGCCCCTCCCGCCCTGATAGGATACAGGAGAAAGAGGAGAATAAAGAGGAAATGGCCGACACTTAATCCCGCTAAACTTTGTGGCTATGGGTTCATGTAAGCCCTTTTTCTGTGGTTTACAAAACTCACTAGTTGTTTTGAAGAAATTGTGCGGAGGATTTCTTTTGTTATGAGGTTTGTAGGCCATACTGCAGGGTGCATGCCATGGATTTTCCTGTATTTAGTTACAAATAAACTATAGATTTAACAAAAATAAAAAATAAAAATGTAAAGGTATGAATCCACAACGTGTTTATTTCGAAGAAAAGAGAACATGAGCTAAAATAAAATCAATGGTAATGCACTACTCTTGCCTGGGGATATACCAGAAATAGCCCCGCACTGCTTCTTCACAGCTTCATTGAGGTGAAAGATCACCACCACCAAGCGACAAGGTATCCACTCTTCTATCGGTTTGGGGCTATTCAATAGCCTTTCTCTAGTTAGATGGTGCATTCAACCAAGCTGTATTCACCCGTCTGAGTGAGGCCATAACTCTGTACTAAACCTGGTGAAAAATATATGGAGAGTTAACCTGGTGATCTATTGCTTAATCATAATAAACAGGGAAGAGATAGTCAGAAAGGATCTTGAATAACGTGAAGGAGCAAGTGAATGTTACCTATTGGGTGTAGACACCCCAGGAGAGTGCTCTCTCTAAACTGATACACACAGATAGCTTATATGCAGAGAGTGTATGTGGAACAAACCAGCCTTCAGCGTAATGTTCATAACAGGAAACGACTATATGACTATCATAGACTATTGACATAGTCTACGAAGTCTACTTAGTCTATGGTTATAGACTAACATGTTACATTCGTCGTAGGTGTAGTGATCATATAAAGTCCTATCATGTAGGAATAGAGTACTTGCATACAAGCAAGGTAACATAGATATAAGGGTAGTAGGTATGGCGAACATGTTGTACCTATGGAAGGTCACTGTCAATGGGCTCGGCCCATGCCCCAGTATCAGAGTGGTGTATTACTTAGATGGTTGCGTGAAGAGCTCTAACTGTTGTGACTTTTTCTTTTTTCTTTTGAATCTCGATTATTAATTGTTTCTATCGGGGCAAATGGACACCTATGCTCATCCCACAGTCTTAGGTACAACATACTTTCAACCAAGCACGGGCCAAGTAGTCCAAAACCTCCAACTACAGTCCATCCTGCCATCCCCAAGCGAAAACCCCCTGACCCTTCCCGACAGAGAAACCTCCGCCCGGTACAATGGGTAGAAACTACAAGGAGATGAGAAAGCAGGCCTGAAAGCCACAAACCAAAAACCCCCGCGAAAGCCTAGCCTAAAAAGAAAACAACCCCAACCGACAGGAGACACAACCAACAAAGGAAAACAAACCCACTCCCGCAAGTCAAACTACCTATAAGCTAAACCGTAGTGAAACCAGAACGGACCCAGCTGCCGAGGGAATAGGGACTCCTGAATGATGGGTCTCAGGGACACACAAAGGGGAGGAAAGCTCCAGGGTACATATAGCCCTGCCAGCAAAGGCTCAGGAAGAGCGACCGAGTTCGAGAGACTGCCACCAAAAGGCGGAAGGCTCGTGGCTGCCGGAGGAAGTTCCGGTCCGCTATTTCAGGAAACAGGACCCGGAAAGAAGGTTTAAACATGCGCCCCTAGTTCGAGAACATCAGAAGGGAGCAGAGGTCTGGTGGTAGGCGTAGAGCCGCGAGGAGTAGGGTGCCAGCCGATCCAAACATAGGCAAGGGGGAGGGCGGAGGGCTAGCCAACACGAGAAGTGTGAGGAAGGCTGACGGAAACGGCGTCAAGATGTTTCGAAAAGTCCGACCGTACCAGCAGAGCACAAAGGAGATCGTGCGATACCAGAGAGCCGTGCCACCAGGGACAACTACTTTCGCATCGACCGAGACTAAAAACCGACAGTTGACAGCCAAGGGGATGCCGACTGTGGTGGGCTGCCTAAGCAACCCCGGAGAAAAGGGGGTGAAGGCACACTCAACCAACCCCTAGGAACAAGCTTGCCAGGCCTGACCATCAGAAGGGAGAGGAACAGGGGAGGGAGATGGCTTCTATCAGACAGAGGGAATGTGGCGTGTCTGATGAGAGGGGAGTGGATGGAGGTGACAATGATTTCCTGTGGTGTTGAGATTTCACGCGCCGGAGGTGGAGCGGAGACGGAGGATATCTAACTTTTGTGATATTTTTTCTGTTTTTGTTTTCTCTTTTTTTTTTTGGAATCTTGTTTATTAATTGTTTAAATCGGGACCAGTAGGCCAAAATAGGCACATCCCGCGGTGTTAGATACAACGGACATTCGGCCGGAATGAAGACCATGTCGTCCATAACCTCCAACTACAGTCCATCCCACAATCCCCAAGCTAAAATCCTCTGACCCTGCCTGACAAAGAAAACTCCGCCCGGTACTATGGGCTGAAACTACAAGGCAATGCGAACATGGGCCAGAAAACAGCGAACCAAAAACCCCCGCGAAAGCCTGGCCTAAAACAAAAACATCCCCAAGCGACAGTAGACACAACCAACAAAGGAAAACAAACCCACTCTCCCAAGACAAACCTCCTATACGCTAAACCGTAGTAAAACCCCACCGGGCCCAGCACCCGAGGGAATAGGGACACCTGAATGATCGGTCTTGGTGACTCTCGCGTGGAGAAAAGCTCCTTGAGGCATATAGCCCCGACAGCCAAGGCTCAGGAAGAGCAACCGAGTTGGAGAGAATGCCGCCAGACAAAGCAAGGCTCGTGGCAGCCAGAGGACAATCCGGTCGGCTCTTTTGGGAAACAGGACCCGGAAAGAAGGTTTAAACTAGTTCCCCTAGTCCGAGGACATGAGAAGGGAACAGAGGTCTGGTGGGTGGCGGAGAGCCGCGAGCAGTAGAGAGCCAGCCGATCCCAACGACGGGGAGGGTGAGGACGGAGGGCTAACCTACACGAGAAGTGCCAGGAAGGCTGACTGAAGCGGGTGACGATGTTTCAAAAAGTTCGACTGTCCCAGCAGAGCACAAAGGAGATAGTGCAATACCAGAGAGCAGTGCCACCGGGGACAACTACTTTATCGATCGACCTAGACTAAAGACCGACTGTTGACGGGTGAGGGGTGGCTGACTGTGGAGTGCTGCCTTAGCGAGCCCGGAGAAGATGGGGTGAAGGCAGACACAACCATGCCCCAGGAACAATCTTGCCAGGCCTAACCCTTAGAAGGGAAAGGAACAGGGGGGGGAGCTGGCTTCACTCAGACAGAGGCAATGTGGCGTGTCTGAGGACAGGGGGGTAGATGGAGGTGAGAATGATTTCTCGTGGTGTTGAGATTTCAATCGCCGGAGGTGTAGAGGAGACGCAGGATGTCTAACTATTGTGATCGTTCTTTTTTTTCTTCTTTCTTTCTTTTACTTTCTTTTTTTTTTTTTTTAATCATATGTATTTGTTTAAGGTACAAAGACAGCTACTCTAAACCGTGGTGGACTCCTGAACTTACACAGCTACGACGCATCCATCACCATACCTCCCGTCTCATGAGAAAGAATCAGACCTCGCCTGCCCTGGCCCGTGTGGCTCGAAACACATATTTC
>Ga0307509_10010282_pt1 | contig 11496 bp, 20 predicted proteins | sample 10_EM_MG_FD_202245 | JGI IMG/M metagenome (GOLD analysis project Ga0307509, IMG submission 202245) | Populus trichocarpa ectomycorrhiza microbial communities from riparian zone in the Pacific Northwest, United States - 10_EM | ecosystem: Host-associated > Plants > Roots > Unclassified | place... | reverse complement strand
AAGGTCCCCCAATCATTCCCTCTTGCACTATCACACAACCCGCTCGTGCAAGGTCCTCCCAATCATTCCCTTTTGCACAATCACACAATCTGCTCGTGCAAGGTCCCCCCAACCATTGCCTTTTGTACAGTCACACGACCTCCTCCCAATCATTCCCTCTTGCACAATCACACAACCCGCTCCTGCAAGGTCCTCTCAATTGTAGATCTAAGGATTCACTTTCTGACGTCGTTCCCTCAATCAGATCCCGCGAATTCGAATTTATTTCCTCCAGCACGTCCTTCCATCCAATAGTCATCCAAACCCCATCTCCTTCTCGACGGATCACCCACCCGCCCCCCTCTCGTCAAACCTAATGAGATCTCTTTCCCGAAAAAATGTCCCGACCCGGACAACTCGTTATTTGGGACACATCACCCTCTCGCCCCTCTCGCCTTGCCACGCATCTACCACTACACCTTGTACTTCTCGTCCCGCCATGCTACGGACACAGTTAAATATCTGTTACTCCGCCGACCTGCTTACAGGCCTATTTTTAACGCCATCCATGTAGACCACCCTGACCTTTGCCCGCCGACGGCCAGTTCTTCGGGCATATCTGAGGGTTACACCGCTAACGAGACACCACACACCTCCCAAATGCGACTTACCGGAGCTCGGCTTGCCTCCTCTGACTCTGCGGGGACAGGTGAGCGGTGCTTTTAACATGACATGCATTATGGCTGACGTACATTAGTGACCTTCGTGGATAGCCTCACCACCTTCATCGTGGTCATCCGATGACTCTAACTCTGGGCACCGGTCCATGTACGTGGCTTCAAGTTCAACCGTTAGCTCCATCAGCTGGAGTAGTCTTCTGTTAAGTTAGCTTACCCCGATCGAGGGGCTACCACGCATATTTCGTGCACACGCACCACACAGCTGATATTGTTCTGTGCTGCTATCAAATCATTACCTTCTGCAACCGCTTCCGTGCAACCCGTTTTCTTTTCCTTGCATATCGAAGGTCCCTCGACAGCACGGGCACCGGCTGGTCGAGTCGCTGTTGCGTGCTTAGAGTGAAACAAATACTCATGCCAACTAGTTGTAGCTGGAATATATCCTTGTCTGCGACTAAATTGCGTGAGGACATGCGACAACGAGGAGGTGTTGGCCAGGTGCAGATTGAGAGAAAAGGAAATGCGATCATGAGCCATGGGGGCATTTCTGGCGGAACGGAACAACTTACCTATGTAATATGGCTCAGGTACGCAGCCAAAAATTTATTGGCCCGTGAGAAAGGTGCCGCAACGGATACTCCGGTAAATGGCTTGATAAGCGTAACGTGATGGTTTCGGAAGATGCCACTACAGTCGTGCAAGCGGAACAACTGCGGAACACTCTGCCATGTTCCGCTCCTCCACTCCACCTCAAGGCAGGTGTTCGCTGAGCTCAGACATTTTGCGGGTCCATGCCTTAGCCGGAGTCATCGCTCAGCGGCTTAGCATGTGCACTGTTTTCAATACTTCTCGCAATACTCGCCCTGTCCTTCCTGGCCTGTGTCTGTCGACAACGAACGGCCCGGATGCCAAGCCACAGGACTTATTTCAAGTCCACAAGAGTTTTCAGATGCACCCAGTCTTGCGTTATTGTCGACTCCGACATCCTCTCGATCGATTGGCCTGGGAACAAGTGCAAATTTGCCTTGCTACCGTCAGCTTGGGCCCGGTTCACTAACGATAGTAAGGTAAGAAACCAAGATGCGGTATCCTCACTCGCTGACATCTTTTATGCTTGCGATCACTTCACCTCTCTATTTATCTGTCACACATGGTTCAGCTACACAAATTAGGAAGCCATTTTTGACTCGATGAGGACCTCATGACCTTTGGCAAAATTGAGTGGTGAGCGCGCCTCTTTTCAGAACGTATTCCCTTCATTTCACCACCTTCTCAGATCCATACCGGACTATATCCATCAAGGCTCGATTACGAGGGCAAACTAGGCTCGCGCAACTAGTGATCTGTTCACGTTCCCGAGGTGGAGGAGCACCGAGTGGCGAACAAAGAGTTTTCTCCTTAGATGTGGTTAACAGCATCGGCGTCCAAGGCTCCTCCGATCATCCAAGTTGCGAGGGAGATGTACACCCTTCTACCAGAGGTATATCTAGCGTCCTAGGAACTCTACAGTTCGGTGGATTAGCGATTTCGTCTGTAAGTCAGGGTAATATCTGGCGATTCGGCCCACTCCACCGTTTTCCAAGAACAGCAGTCCATTATCTGAACCTCGAAGAACTGTCACACTTTCTGAAACGTTGGAGAAAGCCATACTGGTCAGGGTATCTTTCGAAGACTCCTACTTTCCTTTGCTTCCCAACTGCCTCTCCAAGCAAACAACCATCAGCTATGGAATGGATATGCTGGGAAAACATCTGTCTGAACCGTGGAAAACGCGGCAATTGCGCTCAGGGGTTTCGATAACAGCCACATGCCATCCCGGGACCTCGGATGATAACACTGACCCTCGTAACGTGAATGTTAACATGGAAACCAGGTCTTTCTATGCCCTGTAAGTTATTCACGTCCATCGTCTGTTTCTCGTGAGATGCAGTATTGTACTGAAAGGGCAATGATAATAGAAAACTAAGAAAAACAAAGGTGCCCCGTATGATAGACCTCAGACATTCTGCGATGCTCGGGTATGCCCATACATTGTGACGTAATTCAGAACGTAGTAGCTGATAGCGGAAGAGGTGTGTTAAGAACATTCTCCAAGGGGGTAGCAGTTACTAAGGAACCATGCCTGGTGAATATCCGACAACTCTGTGAACTGACGGAGACGCACCAGCCGCAGGAATGGGCAATACTGTGCTTGTAGCACTCTCAGTGATGGTAGTTTGTTGTTCGTCAACCGCTAGCTAAGATACCTTCATCAGTTGTGCCATATGTAGGCAAGAAGAATGTCCCAACAAACCTCGAGTCTCAACTTTGTGGCTTCGATTCTGTAATAGAGGGAATAAAGTCTGCACGTCAGGCCGCGTAGAATAACAACGTGCAGTTGCTGGAATATTCCCCGAGCACGATTGCTCTCTATGCGCATCATTGCAAATTGGTTTTCCAAACTAGGTCAGCGTAAGCACATGGCGACTGACTGCTCTGATTTCCGTACAGGTAGATCTGCGCACTATATTCACTGTCCTGTGGGATGGCGCCGATAGCTTCGGCACGATGAAGAAGTTGCTGGGTTTCATTCAAGAAGGTAGAAAGAGGTGGGATTTTATAGCGTGGTAGTAGACAGCGGAGGTAGAGAACGAGGCTATAGAATCCGAAGAGGGAGAGACAGAAGTTAAGGGTGTCGATAAAACTCATTCCGCCGAACGAGGTGATGGTGGGCAAGAACGGGTAATTTGACGTTGAGACACTGAGCTTGACGAGGATACATGTCATCAATCTGGGCCCTTATATACAGCCCAAGGGAGTACCATAGACATAGATGTCTGTTGCACAGCTTATCATGGCGCTTCGGCGTGTCCGAGTCCGAGTCCCACTGCTGACCACTGCCAATTGCCTGGTCACAGATCTTTGAGATGTTAGTGCACGAGTACGATTGCCGATGGCCCCAAACCCAAGTGGCGGAATCAGCAAGGCGAACACGAGGCTGATCTAGAACGACAATTTCAGGTGAATTTTTGTTTTCTCATGTGAAATGGAGTCGTTTCTGCCGCGACCCCCTAAACGGAAGGAGGTATGAAGGGTTCATCAATCACTGTTCACACCGCGGGTGGTAGGTGAGGAGGAGCCTCCTCAGGTGCTCTGCTAGAGCTCATTCCGGAACTTCTGTACGGAAACATGGAATACTGCAGGTCGCCAATGGAACGCATGGCTAACGAGTCTCGTGGGTGTCAAAACGTGTCGGTTTGAGTAGCACAAGGCTGCTTTCATAACCATGAACATGAACCGCATGAGATGCACATAAATTCATCGAGACTGAGGAGGCGGCCCGGGACCAGCCGTTCTGCTTCACACTCCGATGAGGTCCGCTTGATGTAGGCTCCAGCCCTACGACAGTACAGTGGCAACAAACGAGCTCTGGTCCAATTTTGGTGTTCCCATTCACCCAGCTCTAAATCTATCAGCCGTCCGATTCTTCCCCACGAAATGAGGGAAGAATAGGAAGCGAGAGAGGTACTGTACGTCCATCTACCTGTCGGCTCGCAGCCTCGCATGACATGGATCCTAATACCGCATCCCCGTAAAGGCACGGAGGGAAGGGATGAAGGTACGCACCGCACTGGCGAGATCACTTCCATTTCCACATCACCTTTTAGGGACACAGCCCGCCTCCACGCACCCCCATGCGTCACCGTAGACAAGCACGGCCATCAAATTATTTCCTCCCCTAGGCCCACGTCCGCCCAAATACACCGCCTCGTCTCTCTCTCGTCTCCTCCGGGCCAGATAGCCACGGCATCGCCGGCTAAGGGTTCCTAACGACGGCTAAATCCGCGGTGTAGCGCCAAATCCTTGGGAGGGCCTTACCCAGTTGCCTCGGGTTCATCTAACAAAACTCACAAAGAATGGGTGACAAGTGGCCTGCCAAGTTTGCCACTGAGTCGGCGCTCGCAGCGCCACTGCAGCACCCACTTCTAACGTATAAAACGTGAAACTACGCTCACCATGGGGGACAAACCTCAAGCAACCCATGGATATCCTCGACATTCTCAGCCTCTGCCTCTCCCTGCTTGGGATCATTAGCCTCATATTTAATATCCGCTATCTCCTTCCACGCAATGTCGCCCCAGTTGTCTCTGGGCTCCTGGACGAATCCCACCAACTTCTTGGTCGTGCAGAGGAGATCGGCGCTGTCCAATATCAGAGCGAATACAAGTGTCGACTTGACCGGTAAGGGACTCTTTATATGCTACACAGTCACAACATCTCATAATCTGACACAGTCTAACGATCCAATTCGTGACGATGCGTGTGGAAATCAATCATACCCAGGGGGCACTCCAGCAACTGCGCATCGGGCTCTGGTGTGGCCTGACTTGGAAACTTTTCCCCCTCTATCACCGAATCAAAGCCATCAAGTCTGAACTCGAGGTATGTTGCACCACTCTCGTTGTTCATCACTTGGCTGATGACTGTGTCTCAGCTAGAAGTTGACAAAAAGCAGCTTGACAGTGCGGGAAGTGTTGCTAGTATAGTAGTGCCTAGCCCTGCGTCCGGTACGCATCTGTCTTAATGCAGACATTCCATAACTTTGGATCGCTCGTGGTTCCCCCCAGATAGTGCCATCCCCATGAGCAGTGTCAACGAACCGAGTCCTCCCCCATCCACTATGACCTGAGTTTCGACATCAGGGTATAATGAAGCAGTTTTTTGAAGGTCGTGTGCCTTGCAAATTGTGTATATTTTTCTCCTTATTGGTGTGCCTTACAGTGACCTTCGTACTATATCTCTACAGTACAGTACTGTGATGCAAACTTTCGGGGTTTTTTTCGGTTTTTGAAATTTCCCTGCCTTTAACAGGAACAATGTCACGTGTCTTTGCTTGCGATATGACCGTGAACCGATAGACTTCTTGAACTGCATACAGTACTACTGTAGTACAACTTGCGTCCGCGCGGCTCGTGCACTCGCGGGGACGGAAGCGAAAAGAGGCGTATGATAGCATGACGACACGCTAGTTCTTCATGGGCCAGAAAGAAGTGGTCCGTGTCGTCATGAGCGAGAGTGACGCTTCGTACGGGCCATGATAGAGGAAGATGGTGCAGAAGCATTGGGGGAAGGAAGAGAAAGGAGGGTGTGTTGTTCGAGCTGCCAAGACACACGTAGGTGCGCAGGCGGCGGAGAGCGGGGTGGGCATCAACCATCATTTGCTAGGTAAGGGCTGATGAATTCATCCGTCTCTTCCACTGCTACTTCTTTGGCTGACGACGTGCTGTACGCATGCAATTCAGAGCTGGTGAAGGTACTCAAGCATGACAATAGTATTCCGGAGATGTAAGAGGACCTCCGTTGATGATGGAGGCGAGTGCTGAGCATGTCTGCGCTGTTCTCAAGGTACTTAGGGAAGTTGTATGGCTGGGGCGAGGTGCAGCATTTCGCGTGCTCTCCCGAGCGCCCACGCCTCTTCCCCATTGATGCATTGATGAGTTAAGCAGATTGTGCCAGACAGCTTTGGTGTTGCAACCACTGGACTTGACGGTACCGCATTTTGTGTGGCGGGACCGAGTCATGTGATGTGGACTAGGCAGTTCTCACGGTCATGTCTAGATGGCGAACTAGGCATTTGCGACGAAGATCTCGCATGCTGCGGAGGACTTCTATGTTCTATACTCAGGTCTAAACTGTGGTGACTTTGTCGGCGAGCTTCGAAACAAAAGGGATTACGAACTGGCATTGTGTGAGTGTCCAATACCGTTATTCGGGTTAATCAGAACAAAAAAGCGATGGGCTTCTTATCATCTCCGGGAAGAAGAAAAGTTTATTCCACGACAAGACGTACTGGTATCGATTCCCCTTCTGTTTCGAAGCTTTTCGAAGCTTATCTACAAAACCATCGGACTAGATTCAGGCACTCCCTGCTGGAAGTACAGGGCATCGAGGTTCCCCACAGTACGTAAAACCTCGTTGGTCGCCGCCGCGCGCGACGTGACCATGAACCCATATCAACGGTTCGCTGCCCTACGCAAGTACACACAGGAAAGGAAGCACGTACCGTCAGATGTGTTGTGACTCCAAAACCAACCAGCATGGCCACTCGTAACTCGTCAACGATGAACCAGGGAACCCAAAGTAAAAGAAATAGAGAAGCATAGGTCGTACAACTCGTCAAAGGGGGGGAGCGGAATGTTGGTGCCAAAGGGGGAAAAATGAGAGAGAACGTGAAAAGTAGCACCACGCACCGTCTGTACTCATGCGAGTGCCCGGCTCCTAATGACTCGTCCCATTCATCACATGGTCTTCGAATTTATCCCAGGCACTATCGACCTCCTTCAGTCCCTTCCTCAGCCCTGAACCAAAACATGTAGCATAGCACATCGTCAGCCCAAGATAGAAATGTGAGAGAGATGGGTGAGAGACCAGCCGTCCGCTCACCGGGAAAAGGGCAGTTAATGCCCTCCCCGCGCCTCGCCACCCGAGCATTTATGCGCCGCAGCTCGCTGAAACAGCGCCCTCCTGTCCTCCACCCCAGCCTCTTCCGCATGATCTTCCTACATTATGGCGTGAATAGACCCATCGCTCTGGCCCAAGTCCTCGGTGCAGTCCTTGAAAAATGGGCACATCCTTGCACATTCGTGGATACACCCCAGCCGCGTGGATGCAGGTTATCCTAGTAAATGCACCCAAGCATCGGGCGACACCCACAGCGCTCGGAACACCTGTTCGCCACGCACAGTTTCGATCACTGCCATCGCCTGCGTCGGCGAGTTCGCTGTTGACACGCGTCATCTCGCAGAAATTAAGGGAGTACTCGGCAGTGCGCTTGGGTGCGACTGGGGCACTGAAACAGAAATCGTCGAGATATTCGACCGCTGCGGCCTGAACGTGACGCATATGCAACCACTCGATGAGCTCCTTTCAGATGGCGGGATCAGCTGTGAAGAGCTTACCTTCGAGGGGCCAGCTGAGGAGCTCATCCGTGAGCCTCCGATCCTCCGCTCTCAAATGATGCTTGTAATGTGGTGTACGTGCGAAGCGGAGACGGTGGAAATTTTTGGGGAGGATGTCCATTGGGAAGATGAGGTCGTTCATTCTTAATAATGATGCAGCCAGTCTTGACGTATCCCAGGGTAACAGGACACCCTTGGAATTATGTTGCCCCATAAGGCGCAGAATGTGCAGCCATCGATCTTGGTTGGTACGCAGAAGGAGAACACCGCGAACGATAGGTTGGCGGCAGGGCTGAGCTGAGCCCGGGGCTGACGAATGAGCTTGCTTGGCGAGGGTTGCCGCGGTGGGATGCCGTCATTGTTGGCCGGATGGAGCTCGATATGGAAAGGGTGGGAGAGAAAGGAGCGGAGAGCGCACTACCTTTGAGTAAATTTGAGTGTTAGATGACACGGAGAGGTGGGTGTCTGGGGGCGGGTCACAGCGCCAAATAAGAACGTGGGATTTTCGTGAGCCGTCATAGAGAGTACCGAAAGGTTCATGTGGGTGGTGGAAGTGTGGAGAAAGGGCCCAGGAAAGTGCGAAGAAAGCGCCGTTAGTTGCTGACACCGCGACAGGCCAGTGACAGGCCGCGGCAAGTGAAGGGCACGTTTTCGAGTGATAGAAGGAATGCGTGATCACATCATCCTTTCTGGGTCCAGAGTCAGGCAAATTTCCAAACCCGTGTTTTTGTATTATCGTACATACAATACGACCCTCGATGATCGATAAAGGGCCACCGCAGTGACGAGAACTTGCTTCTCGTCGTCGGGACTATCAGAAGACTATGTCCACTTAGATCGGGTCACTCAGACGTCCTGTATTACATCAAACATAGGAAAAGTAAAGTACCCCAGACAACAACAAAAACAAGAATATGCGACGACAAATCGGACTACTGGCATGAAGGTTCAGGCCTTCAGGGCGTAGTGGCTGATCTTAGTTTTTCCATTGTATGCATCACCAGGTTGATATATAAAATTCAATAATTTATATAATATTTTTAGTTAATATTTTAGGTGAATCATTTATTGTACCTATTTCTATAATAACACTAGAATTTGGAAATAAATTATTTTGATATTCCGAAATTCATTCTCTAAGCGGGTGAGTCGGCTCGTATGATTGCTCACGGGAGTAGCAGTGGCTGAGGGAATCATGAGTGAATCATGGTTAGTCAATATCCAGGAATGTATCAAGACACACTCACCACCCACAGGACTGGCCACTTCAGCGCTGCTATTCTGTTTCATTGAGCTGTTGTTTGTCGACTTTCAGCTGAGACACCATCATCGACTGCATGATGAACCTGAAGAAGGGTGCAACGTACCTCGAGCTCAGACTTGATGGCTTCGATTTGGTAATGGAGAGAAAGCAGTCTGTAAGTCAGGCCGTGCAGGACGGCAACGCGTAGTTGGTTGAATGTCCCCGGGGCACTATTGCTTTCCATACGCATCATTGCGAATTGGTTTGCAGAGCTACGTCAGGGCATGAGATGTTGGGACAATCTGGTCCATGAAGATCCACCTACCGGCCAAGTTGGCGTTTATATTCACTCTGCGGTAGGACAGCACCGATTTCTTCCGCACGATGAAGAAGTCGCTGTGTTTCGTCCAGGAGTGTAGAGAGACGTGGGGTGACATTGCGTGGAAGCAGATACAGGATGAATAGTATGGGATCGCAGATGCCAAGAAGGGAGAGGCAGAAACTGATAATGTCGATGACATGGTTGATGCCATGCATGAGTGAGATCGGCAATGGTAGAGCTGGGGAGCTGTGGTTCCTGAAGGCATATCATACTTTGCCCAGCCAGAATTTATATGCCAGCATTTGGTCAAGGAATACATGAGCGCTGGGTGCCTTGCTTGCTCTCCACTTGCTATAGGCGCCTTGTGGTAGGCTGTGCGGTGATTGGGAAGGCGGAGGTTTATAAGTTACCTGCGAGCCACATCCACACGGAAGCGGCCCGCTGCTGTGGCCGACTCGACTCGACAGTGGACACGTCACCACCTTGACAGAGCGAAGAATTGACGGAACAGCATGGCACCAGTTGTAGCGCCCTGTCCAGGTAGCAATACTACACTACAGTACGCCTTCAAGCTCCTACCATGGTGGTACCCAGCATGTTATTGGCATTGTCCTCTTCCTTGACTTTCCTTCATTTACCCCCAGCCATCTCGGCATCATGGTTCTTGCCAAAACAGTTCTTGTTATACACAGTATTGGCATTTGCAGACTCTCAGCTCAGGGCTGTGTTTTCCATTGGCGATGCCCCCCAGGCCCTCTCGGACTCAGTCCCGTCGTCATGGTGTTCCAATGTGTCTGTCAGCGCTCTCTTCTGCCCTCACCTTTCGATTCTGGCGACGGCGTCCCGATAGGATGGCGCCACGCCAAAGGATTGTTTGTTGTTATGACAGTGTTATGACCATATTTTGACATCCGTGTGTTGACTCCCGCCTCAGGGCTGTGTTTTCCACTTCTCCGATGACCCCACCATCCCGGCATGATGATGATGCACCCAACGTGTTTGCTGGTGTTCTCATTTTCTCCCCTGACTTTCCTTCAATATTTGGCCCTCGTCCAGGCAACATGGTGCCTTCCCAAAACAGTTTATTTGTGACCGTACTGTACATGATCCCGTTCCTTTTACATGGGCGTTTGTGGATGCTCGCCTCAGGGCTGTGTTTTCCACTTTCCTGATGACCTTTCTGTCCCGACGTGATGATGGACCTAACGTACTTGTTGACATTCTCTTCTTCCCCAGCTTCTCCTTCACCCCATCATGGGTATGCCTTGCCGAATCAGATTTTTTTATGACCTTATTTTTCGAGTCCAACGGGCGCCTTGGGTTACACCGTTACAGAACCCCACGCAGCACTCTATAGCACGAACAGAGTCTAATTTTGTCTCTGTGATTCCCTTTTCCAACGGTCTTCTCCCATTAAACTTGAGGCCGTCGTTGTGTATCGTAGAGCAAAGATCGGTGACGAGGAAACCCGAGGGAGGGTTGCTGCCTGGGCGCGTTTGGGTAAGAGAGAGTGGGATTCGGAGTTTGGGTGCCCTCTTGCGCATGCCTTTGTGCCGCCCAGCTCCTTTGCTTCCGAGTCGGAGTCGGAGTAGGGAGGGGTGGGTCACGCGCATGCATGCGATGCAGGGAGAGAAATTGTGAGAGAGTATGGTGGTATGAATCGTGTGTTTGTTTGCCATTTACCACCTTTCGTGACCGTCCGTCCGATCGTCGCATAGTTGTTATTCAGTATTCAGTACTCACCTGGTTGCCTAAGCCTGGCAGTTGCGTTGATGTATTCGATCAAGGGTGTGACCATGTCCCGGGTTGCTGAGAACGTTTGTTTTGGCCCTAAATTGAGCATTGGCATTTGCTTGTTCTCACCTCAGGGGTGTGTTTCCTCGTTCCTGATGTCTGATTACACGATAGCGGCTAGCGCCCGCTGACAGGACGCGGATGACAAGGTTAGCAGACATACTACTGTAGAGTACTGCAGTACGCGTATTTTGTCGTATTCTTTGTGTCATTCTAGGCCATTCCGCTACCGCTTCCACACCCAGAGATAGCCAGCATTGGCGCCCGTTGATCGTGTTTAGGCGAGATGATGCCCTTATTCAGTAGCATCTGCATCTGTTCGCAGACTGGTGCCTCACTGTCCGCGGTATCTTTCAAATGGTATTATCATAACAATCAGAGATATGCCAGACATACTGCGGGTGCTCTGTATGAGAACCAGAATGCAGTTCGTGCTCACCCCAGGCCAAGATACTGGGGGTGACAACGGATTGACTACTGAACGTTGTTAACACACAGAATTCCGATAAGGAGGACGCAGGATGTCATACGTCATACAAT
>Ga0307509_10010281_pt1 | contig 11496 bp, 11 predicted proteins | sample 10_EM_MG_FD_202245 | JGI IMG/M metagenome (GOLD analysis project Ga0307509, IMG submission 202245) | Populus trichocarpa ectomycorrhiza microbial communities from riparian zone in the Pacific Northwest, United States - 10_EM | ecosystem: Host-associated > Plants > Roots > Unclassified | place... | reverse complement strand
ATTGGTAGTTGAAAAAGTGATATGAAACTACATACAAACTACATACAAATTGTACCAATTTTACTATATGATAGCTACAAATCTACTTAACCTATGGACTCAATCTTTTGGAATCTACTTTATTATGGTTATTTAAGTAAGTATAAAGTGTTTGAAGCGAAACAAATATACCCTTTATTGCTTTCGCCCATGTAGTAGAAGGATGAAAATTATGGTGTAAATAAGCTTCTTCTCAACTTTAAAATCACAAAAGGCAAATCTCTAAAGCAAATAACACTTGATTCATAAGTTTACCAGTATTAGGGCACAACTGCACATAGTTTGTATACTTATTAGCCAAGTGTATCTTATCTTATTAAGATTCATGAAGCATATTGCTCTTATTGAGCTAAATGTACTGAACTTATAGTCTGATAACCAGCTCTCACTTCAGCATGCTTTAGACAGTGTAACTTAACCTTCCAGACTGTATTACACTTTCTGCTAACTGATTGCTAGTTAAAATGATAGGCAATTGAATTGTGAGGATACTATTGAGATTTAGTAAAGATTGTTGCCGGCTCAATCATAATCAAAGTACCGAACATGGAAAACTTTCTTATTAAGCTTTAAACTTGGCATTCATACTTAAATAACTATGATAAAGTAGATTTCAAAAGATTGAGTCCATAGGTTAAGTAGATTTGTAGCTATCATGTAATAAAATTGGTACAATTTGTATGTAGTTTGTATGTAGTTTCATATCACTTTTTCAACTACCAATACTTTGAGAAATGCTTGTAAAGTAAATCAAAACCAGGTCACTCTGAATATATAAGTCTTATACTATCCTTCTATCTATTTTAGAATGCCTTTCTTGGGGGGTTTTTGAATTTTATATCATTGGGAAAGAGTGCAAGTTCTCTCTGGCATAAGTGATCTTAAAGCCACTATAGCAGAGCAACAATTTATTTACATGAAATTAAAAATACATATTCTGATTCTCCATATATTGAAGTACCTGTAGCTGGATTTTCATCATTGTATCTCTATTATTAATAGAGATAATCCAATTGAGGTTACATTTTTCACTGGTTGCCATGGGTGAGCGGGATCCCGGTAGTGAGCGGGATCACCGTAATTTACGTTAGACTGAAGGTCTGTCGAAGTGCATCAGCAAAAAAACTCGATTTTGCATCCACACGCATCTGAACCCACCCTGTAGTGGAGTTTGCATCTGGTCAGCATCCTGTGCATCCCATGAATCCAGTTTTAAACTTCAGAAGCCAAAATGGACCTGTAAATGTTGTCCGTTAGGGCTGAAAATTCATGTTTGTCTACGTAATTGTTAGATTAATCTTAAAATGAAACGGGTTTTTTGATTACATAACTTCAAAAAAATTGTCCCACAGAACGCAGCCAGAAGATGCAGGGTGCGCTGAAATGCAAATAACGCAAACTGATTTTTTTTGCTGATGTGTGCTGTCTCCTGCTAGCCTGGAGACTGGTTTAAATACAAAACCCAAGAGCGATAGCCTTCCTGCAATCACGATCATTACCAGTAGCTGCTCACATACCGGAATCCTGTAATCCTGCAAGACCAAAAGAAAGAAACAAACAAAGCTCAGCCTTCACCAGTGTTACATGACCATTCCATACGCGGAATCCTAAAGATAAACTTCCAACAAAGCAAACTAAACATAGCAATACGATAGCATAGCCTATCTGACTCAGAGACAGTGGCGGAGCTGAAATCAAATCCAATAATCCAAATATAAATCAACTAAACATAGGAGATCCTGCACTGCCCGCTCCTGTGTACCTTTACCGGAACATGTCCAGATGTTACAGGAATGCTCCTACTGCAAAAAGCACTATCCAACTTGTCACAGCAATGGCCATATCTGGAATGAGTGTGCAAAACTCAAAGCCGCCAATCTGAAGAATAAAGGAAAGATGACCGTTAACACGGCAAAGATTGGAAAGGAAGAAACTTCGCAACCGGTCAGTACTTTATCCTCCATTCGAACCAGTACCAAAATCTCCACCTATCCCCGATGGGTTATAGACTCAGGCTCCAGCTCACACATGACAAACAACTTTGACCTTTTTATAACCTTTGAGACCATGAAAGGCACTGTTAGGTTAGGCGATGACTCTGTTATAGAGATATGAGGCCGTGGAACAGTTGTGATCTTGGCCAAAACATCTATTGGTCATGTTTCTTCTATATACCTTGAACGTGTTCTTTGGGTTTCTAGTTTGGTTTCTTGCAGTTTGTTGTCCTGGCACGCAATTCTTTCTTTGGGGAAGGGATTTTCTGTGGCTAGTTCTGGAAAGGAGATGTATATCTTTAGGCAAAATAAAGCAAAGGTTATCTGGGGAAAGCCTGATTGACAAGACTAGGTTGTGCAAGAAGAGAAAGGGTGGGCAAAGAAGATGACTTACCAACAGTGGCATGAAACCTTTGGAGATCCCTCACATGAATATCTCAAAAGAAACAACTACTCCGACACTCCCAAGCTCCCCAAAGTTCCGAAAGACTGGCAATAAGATACATGTATTACGTCCAAAAGCACATAACGAAAGCCTACATTGATTACTGACAAACGCCCGATACAGCATTCGAATTAATCCACTCTGACCTCAGCGGAACATTCTCCAAACCCTCTTTTGGCAAATCTGACTATTGTGTTACCTTCATAGATGACTGCATGAGATAGGCTTGAATATATACCATTCATGCCAAATCTGACATGGTTACAGTGTTCACCGGTTGCATGTAAGCACACTACACGCAAGATAACGCCATAATCAAAAGATTCAGAACAAATAATGGAGGAGAATACGTCAATGCTGCCATGTTAACATTGTTAGACAAACAAGGCATAGTACACGACGTCGCTCCCGGTTATTCACATGCATGAAATGGTGTTACCAAAGGATACAATCGAATAATTATCATGGTTGCTCGCTCTTTGTTAAGTGGCTTACCGTTAGCTTTATGGTCCGAAGCTGCCGCAATTACGGTCTACCTTCGAAACAAACACAGTAACCAATTTATTGCAAAATTGACGCCCTCTGAATCTCTGTACCACAACAAACCGTCGATCTACCATCTTCGCCCATCAGGGACCCAATGCTTTGTTCATCTGCTAGAGGAGAAAGGTCAACCTGGAACGAAACTCATGCTTAGGGCAATTGAAGGATATCTTATCGGTTATACCTCTGCTGATAAAATATATAGGATATACATCCCTTCACAGCCCCAAGTTACAGAAACTCGACAAATCCATTGGACAACCTAGACGATAACATTGCTTGGAGTCACAACCATGGAACTGTAACTTGCCGAGGAGACTTATGCAACTGTTTACCCCCTATCCGGTCCATTACCTACCATTAAGGTTGAAGAGGAAATGGACCAGGACCGGAACAGACAAATTAATCCACCAACATGTAAGGAACTCCCTTTACGGCAAACCAAATTTTCGGAAACAGCCGAGCATCCAGCTACCCTACTCCCGGCTATGCCTGAGAAACAACAACAGCATATGCCACCAGCACCTGTTGACCCTATAGTGTGAATACCTGGACCATCCAGGCATTCTGGAAGAATCTCAACACAGTGCTCGATGAGCTACAAAAAGCAACTTGGACACCAAGTACAACATGCTACTGGGGAGATACCGGACGAGGACCCCACTACCTATTGTCAAGCTGTAAATAGCTCGCTTAAGGGACAATGCACCTCTGCCATGAACGACATGAGATTATTGCACTAAAGAAGAATAAAACCTTTGACGTTGTCAATAAACCAATGGGACGGAACATTGTCGTCACTAAGTGGGTATTCAAAACCGAAAAGAATGCTGGCAGTACATTGGCAAGATTTCGAGCAAGAGCCATTGCCGAAGGATTTTCTCACGCTCCTGGCTTCGACTTTGAAGCCACTTTTGCCCCAGTTATTTGGAACGAATCACTCAGACTACTGATTGCGATATGTGCCAGAAACAAGCGGCAACGGCGACAGTGGGATGTCAATTCTGCCTTCCTTTACCGTAAATTACAAGATGAAGTTGACATGAGGCCGCCAGGAGGGTTCAGTGACAGAGACAAAGTATGGAAACTTAACCGATGCATATATGGACTTAAGCAATCTGCCAACAAATGGTATGCTCTCTTCGCTAAATTCTTGACCTTAAAGGATTTTACCGCATCACACCAAGACCCCTGAATGTTTATCCACAACAAGTTCGAATGCTACATATCCCTTTCAGTGGATGACATTGCAATCTATTCGCCCGATACCTCCAACCTGACCACTGTCATCAAAGACCTGAAAACAGCATTTGAGATCTTGGACCTGGGGGAAGCCTCATTTCTACTCGGCCTACATATCACGTATAGATCAGATGGTATTGCTCTCACCCAGGTATGATACATCAGTACTATCCTCTCTCGATTGGGAATGCAAAACTCGCACACGGTATCAATCCTGGTACCTAAAGGCATTACCCTTACGAAAGGGATTACGGAACAACCAAAAGAGCAACTTACCACATACCAGTCAATGATAGGTTCCCACATGTACCTCGTTACTGGAACAAGACCTGATCTTGCGTATACAATCTCATTTCTTGCCCAATTTTCCTGTTGCCCTACCCACGAACATATAAAGGCTGCTAAACTGTAACATGTGTACATGTTCCAGTAACGGTACACAGGAGCAGGCAGTGCAGGATCTCCTATGTTTAGTTGATTTATATTTGGTTTATTTGATTTGATTTCAGCTCGGCCACTGTCTCTGAGTCAGATAGGCTATGCTATCGTATTGCTATGTTTAGTTTGCTTTCTTGGACGTTTATATTTAGGATTCCAAGTATGGAATGGTCATGTAACACTGGCAAAGGCTGAGCACTGTTTGTTTGTTTCTTTCTTTGATCTTGCAGGATTACAGGATTCCGGTATGTGCGCAGCTACTGGTAATGATCGTGATTGCAGGAAGGCTATCGCTCTTGGGTTTTGTATTTAAACCAGTCTCCTGGCTAGCAGGAGACTTTGGCAGAACTTCAGTCCAAGAATACACTTGGTTGAACGGCAATCCCTGAGTCCCTTAGCCCAATTTGTCCTTCAACTATTATCCTTCTAGCTACCGGTCCCTTGAAGCCTCCCGTAGCACCAGCGCTAGCAGGTCTATCGCCGGTCCTATTGTATTTCCGTTAGACAGGAATAAACCTCTTACATTTCTTTGCCCACAGCAGGTGAAAACCCTTTGTTCTCAGGATTGGGAACAGCCTGGTAGGATTGATCACCCTTACAGTATCTTGATAACTAGTTAGAAGCAGGATCCGCAGGGAATTGAACTCCCGGCTCAGGTGCTACATTCACAATAGCAGAACGCAGGAGCAGAAGCGTTACCAGGTCCGGTAGGGCCTACTATCCTCCTTCAGCAGAACCCACAGATGATACTCCAGAACCAACCACACAGGAACCGACCCCTGGGCCCACGCCAGGCTCAGCGGATAAACCAGCAAGAACCAGTCACCTCCGTTCAGGAGATCTAGATACAGACACAGACGAAGACCACGACCTCACAGCTGAGGAACTCATTCAAAGAGAAGCGCGGCGGCTTGAGCAAAGAGCAGCAGCAAGAGCAGCTGCACACTAAACTTCGGAAACTGAATGCCCACCAGAACGCCCGACTACAAGCAGGTGGCGAGCACCCAGCATTCTAGGAGTCTTTGGAAGTCAGACACCAACTAGAGCGCCCTCCTGACAGCATAGAGAGCAACAACTGCCTGGTACATTTATCCCAGACACACCAGAAAGCCCCTCAGGATCCACGAGTGTCAGAGAGCACCCTGAACGACCAGACCCACCACCTCCAGCCCCAGACCCACCTACAGGCACCATGGCAGACCCAGGCCCAGCCAGGTTGCCTCCTCCCAAGCTCCCCAAACCCCATATGTTTAGCGGTGAAGGAGAAGACCTGAAACCAGACAGACTCAAGAGATGGCTTAGAACAGTCAAAAAGCATCTAGTAAGATCAGGATTGAACGACGACTCTCCTGGAGTGGCGGACTACTATGGGGCCTACACAGATGGCAAGGCCAACAACGCATATCAGACGCTAGACAGAGAAGTGGAGGACCTAACTCTAGCGAAGTTAACCCAACGCTTTCAGCAGCTATTTGAAGCCTCTACAAACACCGATGACACCTATCACAAGTGGCAGAATATCCGCCAGACAGCAGGTGGACAGCCAGCACGCATAACGAAGATAGCTGGAGAGCTAGCAGACCTCAAAGGATCCCTTCCAGCAGGATCTATCTCAGACTAGGCACAGAAGCAACAATTTCTTGATGCTATGGATTCCAGATGACGCTGCAATGTTGAGCCCCAGCTCAGACCAGAAGATACCAGGGACCAGATGGTGGCTGTAGCAGAACACTATGACGCTACAATGTATAGAACGGTCAGCTACAAAGGCAGAGATAGAAGCCAGGCTTCTAGCAGCAAAACTCATACATCAAAGAAAGAGAGTAGCTACCGCAAGCCCTCTACCACATCAACGCCCAGGAGCACAGGCAAAGGAAAGGCCCTGGCCAAGAAGAGGGCCTATACCAAGTCCAACAAGCCCAGTAAGGCTGAAATGGACCACCGAAAGGCAAAAGGAGCCTGTTTCTACTGTGGCAAAAGCGGACACATGGCAAATGAGTGTCCAAAGAAAGAAGTTAAGACCAACCATGTTCGCCTCGCTGAGGAAAGCCCAGACAGCAGCGAAGGAGAATATAAGCCCGATACAGACAGTACAGAGGAGCTCGATGGTAGTGGCTCTGTCAGGACCTACAAGACTACAGTAGGCACGCCTAAGCATAGACCATTACAAGCACTCGAATTCACTATCAACATCAATGGCAAGCCCGCCAGAGCCCTCACAGATACAGGTACCATTGGCGGTACCCTGATATCCAACAAATTCGTTACAACACACAACATCCCCTACTCAGCTCTGAAGAACCCTGTCAATCTGAAGATGGCAGTTAAAGGATCACGATCAACTAGCAACTTCTCTGTTGAGATTCTGATTCAGCTAGGCAAGATGAGAGTTGCCAAGGTGCCTATGCTAGTTACGACAGTATCAGACTATGATAGCCTCATCAGTATGAACGATCTCATAAGGCTAGGACCGGTCATCAATTGCGAAAAGAACAGCATTTACTTCTCCAAGTACAAGGTCAGAGTAACCTGTGACGGAAAAGTCTAGAGAGTCTAGATCAGCCATGACGAAGCCGCAGGAAGTACCAGACTTCCTGGCGATGTTCCCCAAGGTATTTGTCAAAGAGGTACCTGAGGAACTGCCCCCAGTAGGCAAGATAATGCACAGGATAAGCCTCATAGACCCGACGAAGCTTTTAAAGACGCCCACCTTCAAAGCGCCACAAGCCTTGATGCCAAAATACATGGCATGGATCAACATGCAGATGAAGGCCGGCATCCTCCATAGGACCAGTGTGCCCTGAGGAGCCAGCATGTTTGTGGAAGCCAAAAGTGATGTCAGAATCCGACCCCTAGTAGACCTCCGCTTCAGGAATGATAACACCCAGGCTGATCACACACAGATCCCAGAACAAAACCCCATATTAAATGCGGTAGCCAGAGGAATGTTCCGCAGCAAGATAGATCTCAGTGACGCCTACTTCCAGACCAGAGTGCATCCAGATGATGTGAAGTACAACACTATCAAGACAGCCTTGGGCGGCTTTACCAGCCAGGCCATGATGCAAGGAGACATGAATGCTCCTGGAACCTTTGTGAGGACTATGGAGGACCTATTCCATGATGAATTAAGCAAGAACATATGTGTCTACATTGACGATATTTTTGTCTTCAGTGACAGCTTTGAAGAGCATGTTAAGGACGTTACCAATGCTTGCAGTAAGCTGCAGAACGCCGGCTATTATGCCAACCCAAAGAAGAGTGTTTTCTTTGCCACAAAGCTCGATATCCTAGGCCATATGATAGACGATGACGGCATCCAACCTGTACCAGAGATAATCCGGACCATAATGGACTGGACAAGGCCAGAGAGCCAGAAAGAACTGCAGCGATTCAATGGAATGGTTAATTATATCTCGCAGTTCATTCCCCACATCGCCACCCGCACAGCCCCGCTCACAGAACTGAGTGGGAACGCTGAATGGCTGTGGGCGGATCTGCAGGAAGTAGCCTTTGAAGCGGTCAAGCGAGCTGCAGATGAGCACAAAGTCCTAAGACCGATCGACTATAATAAGCCAGATATGATATGGCTTTTTACCGATGCATCCCCTACAGGTACGGGCGCTTGGATAGGCCAAGGACGAACCAGAGATGCAGCCAGGCTGCAGCGTTCCACAGCAGGACGCTTACGCCATCACAAAGCAACTACCCCACTGGCACACACCAACAGGAAACGCTCGCAATCATTGAGGCTAGGGAAGCATTCACTTCCCATTTGCTACACAGGCCATTTACAGTAGTCACAGACCACGAGAGTCTCACAAAACACATGACACCAAAGAAGCTCAATGGACGACAGCAGAGATGGCTAACGCATATTAGTCACTTTAATTTTAAAATAGAATACCAGCCAGGAGCGAAGAATTTCCTAGCGGACTACCTATCGAGAATCCATGAGGGAACCACAGGACCATGAGATATAAGCCTCAAGGACCCCACTATCGATTATGACAGCCTTGAGCTACCGGACCCTATCCAACCTCTACAGATCAATACAAGCTACGCCTCTTCTACCGATTTTAGCATTCAATCAGACGACGCCATGTACCACTTAGGCGAAGCCCAAACCTCTCCCACCCTTACCAGCAGTGATTCTATCAGTCGCTGCCGCCCTGAATACCTTATGGACGAAATTACTAGCAATGCAGTAACCTGTTCTCAGACTCAGAAGCGCAAGGCTTCTACCTCCTCGCCAGCTACATCAAGCACAGCCAGCAACGATAGCAGAATATCGATTGGAAACTCTTGGGGTGATAATAGAACTCTCCCAATCTCTAGTGAAATGGAACAACAACACTCAGAAATGAGGTGGATGTCATGCACTGACGATGGGTGTGAAATACATAAGAATGAAAAAGAAGGTACAGGTTACAGGCCAAAGGACCCTAAGGTCCAGAAGCAGAGCAAGAAGACAAAGAGAAAAGAGCAGGATAGGACTTCAACATCGAATACAGCCTTTGAGGCAGGCCTGGCCTCGCTCCCCGATATCCCATACCTCTCAGAAAGCCTCCCGCCTTTTAGTATGAATGATAACATTCTAGCCACACCGCCCATGGCCTCGCTGGCCTTTAGTCCCCTTTACAGCCAAGCAGGCTATGACTCCGATGAGGCAACCAATGCCAACCAATTCCGAAGCACCATACACTCCCGCCTCATGGGTATCCTCATCCAGCGAGTTAGAGAAGCCCTTAAGACCGACGCCCTCTACACCAGGGTCAGGAAAACCGATAACAAATTGCACTATTCCATCCGTGATGGCCTTCTACTAGCCCAGAACACCAATGGGTACGGAAACCTTTATATACCTGTAGGACCTCTTGAGAAGGGGGTATCCCTAGGTGATTTCACCCTCAAGACTGTCCATGAAGGCCTTGGACATTTCTCAGCTTACAAATGCGACTCCTATGCGGCTTGCTTCTTCTGGTGGCCACAGATGCGCCAGGACTTTGTCCTCTACTGTCGGTCATGCGATAAGTGCCAGATTAACAACGAGCCCACTACCCGACCCTATGGACGATCAATTACCCTCCCTGACCCCGACGAAGCCAACCAATCCCTAGCCATAGACTTCGCCGGCCCCTTTAACAAATCCGATAGCTATACATCTATCATTGTCCTCATAGACCGCTTTACCTCCTACACAGATCTCATCCCCCTCAAGAACGCGGCTACCTCTGAGAAGATCTTCAGGAAGCTTAATAGCACAATCTTCGATGTCCATGGCCTCCCTCTTAGCATTGTCCTTGACCAGGACTCTGCGCTTTACGTGTAAACATTGGTCACAGATGATGAAGTCCCTTGGTATCCAGGTCTGGATGGCGACCCAATACCACCACCAAACGAATGGCCAGGTTGAGCGAAGGATCCATACCCTCAAACAGCAAATGACGAACTTCATTAACCCCAGACAAAACAACTGGTCCGGCGCCTTCCCCACTATTGCAGCAGCCATGAACTTGAATGGCGCCCCCCATGAATCTCTAGGCATCTCGCCATACCATGCCCTCTATGGACACTCCTGGAAGATATTCAACCCTGTCGCGAGGTCTACCGGCAAGTTACCAGCTGTGGACGATATCTTGAACGCCCATGAAGCAACAAGAATGGAAGTAGACATGGCCAGAAAGCATGCTACCTTCCGCCAAACTGTCCAGGCTGACAAACGCCGCAAACCCCTAACGGACCCCTTCAAGAATGGCAGCAGAGTTCTTGTTAGAGGCCGCCCTTATACCTCCTCCCCTGGACGATCCAAGAAACTAGAACCACGCTGGTTCGGACCCTGCAAGGTCCTAGAACATCTACTGGACACAGACAACTACAGGTTACACCTCCCGCCCAGAATGGCCCGCCAGAAACCCTACTTCCACGTCTCCTCCCTTAAGGAATACAGAGAGAACGATCCGGATAGATTCAAGTCCGCAGAATGGACAAGCCAGCACCCATCCTAATTGACAATGCTGAAGAATGGGAAGCAGAGCAGATACTCGACTACGGCTGCGAGAACAACAGGCACGAATTCCGGGTTCACTGGAAAGGCTATGAGGAAGCAGACGACTCCTGGGAACCTATCGAGAACCTCGACCACTCCCTGGAACTCATCCAGGAATACTGCCAGTGGGATGCCAACCACCCAACAGAACCGACGCCCCAGATCACCTCCCACTACATTAAAGCTTCCTGGGAACCCATGGAAGTTTCCTCCACACCCTGTACCACAAACGATTGCCCAGACAACTTCTGGGAACCCTAGGACGATGAGGAATATGATTCTGGTAGCTCAGAGCAGGACTATTTCCCCACAGATGACGACAGCCTCCTATGGCACACCCACGAGAGCACTGAGGACAGCGAAGACTTTGGAATGATTTTTGATTTTTCAGAATAAGGGAATGTAACATGTGTACATATTCCGGTAATGGTACACAGGAGCGTGCAGCGCAGGATCTCCTATGTTTAGTTGATTTATATTTGGTTTATTTGATTTGATTTCAGCTCGGCCACTGTCTCTGAGTCAGATAGGCTATGCTATCGTATTGCTATGTTTAGTTTGCTTTCTTGGAAGTTTATATTTAGGATTCCGGGTATGGAATGGTCATGTAACACTGGCGAAGGCTGAGCACTGTTTGTTTGTTTCTTTCTTTGATCTTGCAGGATTACAGGATTCCGGTATGTGCGCAGCTACTGGTAATGATCGTGATTGCAGGAAGGCTATCGCTCTTGGGTTTTGTATTTAAA
>Ga0307509_10010278_pt1 | contig 11501 bp, 9 predicted proteins | sample 10_EM_MG_FD_202245 | JGI IMG/M metagenome (GOLD analysis project Ga0307509, IMG submission 202245) | Populus trichocarpa ectomycorrhiza microbial communities from riparian zone in the Pacific Northwest, United States - 10_EM | ecosystem: Host-associated > Plants > Roots > Unclassified | place... | reverse complement strand
TTATCCTAGGTTCACCAGCTATTTGTATCAAGTATACGAGACCATACCACCTCTGGTTACCTCTTGGTATACCATTTGGGCTAAGGTGATAGTGATTGTAGCTACCTATCGTAGGGTCGTTACACTCATCCAGTAGTGCATATAGATTACCTAGACCTGTTGCGCCAAACTGGGCACCAGCTTGGAGATGCCACCCCTTTTCGTACGCAGGTACAAAAGGAGACCCACCCTTCGAATCGTACAAAGAGCGATAATAGGCATACTTCGGAAGCAAAAAGGCAGAGGAAGGAGAAAAAGGCCACTGGGCCACGGCAGCAGAAGCCCCACAACTGAGTGCAAGGGTTTTCAAGACCCCCAGAAACAGAGCATACAAAAATGGACAGGAATGTGCCTCAGACGCTGATTGACAAGGGCAAATGGCTTAATCAATGTTTTCATTGTGGACAAGATAGTCACTACTGGGTGAAGTGTCCATCCGCAACCCCAGTTGTTGCCTACACACGACTCAGTCGAAAACGAGGTGCTAGTGAGGCTGGACACGAAGCCAACCAAGTCCCAAAATCATGATGCATTGAGGCGGCTCCTAAGCTTGCTGTGAAACAAGTTGTTGCCGAGTTCCGTGGATTACCTCCCCCAGATTTGGATATCTTGGAGGTCGATACGACATGGATGACTAGGTAAGCTTTATTCTATGATAAGAAATCATGGATGGAAAGATGCTAAAACTTCACACTAGGCCAAATGATAGACATGCTGGGAGAAGATGAAGGATGTCGGTTGTATGTTCCCCAGCCTTTTTTCTCTTCTTCTTTTCATTTTAATCATATGATTATTGTTTTAAGGTACAAAATCTTGCATGCAGCGTATGCTATGGCATAAAACAAACCCTCCAACTACCCATGGGAAAAGGCCAACCCTCCAAGTCCCTCTGGTGTGGAACCAACCGTACATCTCTCCCCTAACAAGAAACCCTTGACTAGCTAGGAAGATAGACGAAAGGAATCAAATCAAAGAACAAGCAGGAAGAGTCAGGAAAACCAATGGCACAATTATCTGAACAAAGGAAAAACAAAAAGCAAACATAGCGGAGACCACTTGAAAATTCCGCATGCTCAGCGCGGGGGGCCAGGCTCGGCATAATCGAAGTCTTGGGAAGGCCGGAAGGGGCCAACTGTGTTGGCAAAACCATTGAAAAGAAGAAGGAGGTAGTGCAATACTATCTTCCCAGAGGCAAGCCGTGATGGACCCTGGTCAAAGTCCGAATGGTGAAGAAGTAGTTTTGGATACCAGCCAGGTAGTTGTGGGTACCAGCCAAAAAGGTGAAGAAGCAGTAGGGTGCCAGCCGATCCGACCGTGTGAGAAGGAGAAGAAAGAGGGTTAGACCGAACTCTGTGCCCTAGAAACTATCGGAAAACACGGTCGTGTTTTGACTAGGCAGCCTCTTAAAGAGAAAGAGAGTAGAGAAATCGACCATGGCCTGTTGAAATGTTTTCTCCTACTGCAAACTGTGTACCCGGCCGTCTGTAACATGAGCATTGAGGAGAGTGTTGCTGACCATGCAAATCCTCTAAGCGAGGCAGCGCAGAAGTGGGGTAGGAAGAGGAAACATCATCAAAAGAAGACGAAATCCATCAACCCAGAGTGAAGAAGGCCCAAAGGGATAAACCTAAGGGCAGGAGAAGATGAGGGGAGATGCACTCCACCCCCTAGGGGGAACCCATAGCGGAGGATAGAATTGGGAAAAGTGGTGATAATCTCGTGGTGTTGAGATTTCAATCGCCGGGTGTGTAGAGGAGATGGAGGATGATGTTCCCCAGCCTTAAGCGCTGCAAACTGAAACTAATATATCGTGCTACAGAATGCACAATGAAGGGATGTTTCTTTTGTGAGGTGTTAGGATGGTTACAGCTCCTTCTATTTAGCTTTTGTTTATTTCTTATGTGATATTGTGCAATATGTCGTTTGCTTATCTTATACTGTTTCCCATTTTTTGGAAGGAATTTGGTTGGATTGTATTTTGATTTCGTCAGGCTGGACTTGACTTAGCCATTGAAGTTATTTTGCAAGTTTACCTGAGGAGGGTTGAATACCCGAAATCATGCTCAGGTGATAGTAACCATTCTTGCTATTGAAACCCTGTAAATATATCAAGTGATAAAACTATTCATGACCCCTTGTGACCGCTCTTCTGTCGAAAGGCAAGGGATATTGACTAGTGACTGTAAACCATACCAAATTCTTCTGAGAAATAATAACTGCAATGTTTAGGGACAAGAGACCCCAAAAGCGGTTGAGGCTTGCAGGCCCGCAGCCACATACAAGATACATTCACGTGAGAGTGAGATTGGAATGGAGTTCCAACCAAGAGAGGCTGAGTAGTGAAGCTCTCTTATTATTAGATAGTGGCGCTACTGGTGCTGTTCTAAGCAGCGATTGAGTTAAGGATGCCCAAGTACCTTGCGTCCATTGGAAGGATCTGACACCTATTACAGACGCTAGTGGGAATAATATCCTAGGTTCGGGTCTTCACTATACTACTAAGGTAAATATGTATATAGGAGACCATATGAACAAAATGCGATTTGAAGTTGCTGACGTGCCGGCAGGCAAAGAGAATAGTTACCTGCCACTGTCATGGTTGAAAGACCACAACCCAGATATCAACTGGGAAAAGGACAGTTTGAAGTGGCGCTCTGACTATTGTAAAGCCCACTGCCTTAGAAAGGAAAGACGTTTAGAGTTCATTACAGAGGAAGAACTCTTAGCCCAAGACCCTGACAACATCTTCGTCATGGGAATGGCCCTCTATACTGATGAAGACGGGGACGATATCAAGCTCAAAATCCTCCCAGAATATCAAGACTATGCAGATATATTCAGTCAGGAAAGGATAAATGCTCTACCCGAGCATACAAAATACGATCATCATATTGACCTAGTCCCAGATGCTAAGTTACCTGAGGGGCCAATATATCCCTTATCCAAGAAAGAATTGAATACGCTTTTGGATTATAATAAGGAGATGGAAGACTATAGAAGGATAAGAAAGTCTTCCTCACCAATAGGCGCTTCTATTTTATTTGTGCCGAAGCCTAATGGTACGCTTTAGTTATGTGTTAATTACCAGGGGTTGAATAAGATTACTATTAAGTATAAGTATCTGTTGCCCTTGATGAGCGAGTTTAGGAGTAGGCTCGGTACAGCCACTATCTTCACAAAATTGGATTTGAAGAATAAGTATTATCTTGTCCGCATGGCAGAAGGGGAGGAATAGAAGACCACTTTTAAAGGCAGATATAGTCATTATGAGTATACCGTGATGCCCTTTGGGTTATGCAATGCACCAGGAACCTTCCCGAGTATGATCAGGGATGTATTCCGTGACATGTTAGATGTCGGTGTCATTGCCTATATGGATGATCTATTGATCTATACTGAGACTGTAGAAGAACATGTTGCTCTTGTAAGGCAAGTGATGGAAAGGCTAAAAAAGGCACACCTTTGCGTTAGTATTAAGAAATCAAGTTTCAATCAACGGGAAGTAGAGTTCCTGGGATACAAGATATTTGATAGAGGAATCTCTAGGACAAGTACCAAGGTTGAAGAGATCCGGGCTTGGTCAATGCCGGAGAATGTTATCGATATGCAAACCTTTATGGGCTTTGCTAATTTCTATCGTCGGTTCATAAAAGGGTTTAGTGAGATAGCTAAACCACAGAAGAACTTGACGAAAAGGTATCAAATAGGGGTGGACTACTTTGTGTCAAGACGCATTTGACACATTAAAGAAAATGTTTACCACAGGCCCAATTCTCACACACTTTGAAGACACTCATCCAATTCTGTTGAAAACCGACACCAGTGACTTTGTATTAGGGGCCGTATTAGCTCAACTCTGTGAAAATGAGAAATGACACCCAGTAGCTTTTTATAGTAGAAAGTTCTCGCCAGCTGAGATAAATTATAATGTTCATCACAAGGAAATGGCCGCATTAGGGGCAGCCTTTAAAGAATGAGCATATATGTTGATGTTGGTTGATAAGCAGATATTGGTGTACACTGATTACAAGAATTTAGAGTACATTAACACTACAAAGACTCTGAACCGAAGGCAATATCACTGAGCTGCTTTTCTACAACCGTTCAATTATAAGGTTATTTATCAGGAAGGACTATTGAATGAGAAAGTTGATGCTTTGTCAAGGCATAGGGACTACGACCCTGAAGGGGGGAGTAATTCCAAACCTTTTGCTTTTTTTCACTCTGGACAGTATGTTCATGAGGAGCCCGTCATCCTTTGACCACATGTGTTGCAAACTTGCCAAGGTTTTCGGTTACAGACAACCTTTCATGAGGCTCTTGTCAAAGCAGCTGATAATCATCAAACCTACTTAGCAATGCTAAAGGCACTCCTCAAAGGCGATAGTAAGGTCGATACAAACTTTAGATTTGAAAAGGACTTGCTCCAAAATAAAAACAGGTGGTATATTCCAAAGGACGAAGGACTAAGGTGAACAATCATGGAGGCAGAACAGGATTCAAGGATTGCCGGACACTTTGAGACTTACAAGACAATTGGCAGGGTTAGGGCTAACTTCTACTGGCCTACAATGGATGAACACATTACTGAGTACATCTCTTGCGATGTATGTCAAAGTAATAAAGTTATCATATATAAGAAGTATGGGCTACTAGAACCTTTAGAAGTTCCTATGAGGGCATGGACGGCAATATCCATGGACATCATTATTGGGTTACCAAAGTCCGAAGAGTATACGAAGATTGGGGTCATCGTAGACAGGTTCTCCAAGATGGCGCACTTCATTCCGCTAAAGGCTGAGGAACATATTAAGGAACTGGCCTTGACGTTTGTGAAAGAGATCTGACGCCTCAATGGGCCTCCTGAATCAATTGTCTCTGACCGAGATACCTGATTCATGTCTAAGCTTTGGACATGCCTGATGCAACTACTGCAAGTAAAGTTGAATATGTCCACTGCATTCCATCCCGAAAGTGATGTGCAAACTGAAAGGGTTAATCAGATATTAGAGCAATACTTGAGGGGTTATTGCACCTATCAGTGAGAGGATTGGGTATGGCTGTTGCCGTTTGCGGAACATACATATAATACTTCAATCTCTGAATCCACAAAGGCTAGTTCACTTGAAATTTATTATTGATTCTCCTCGCAGACTCAGTTGTCGGGGATGGTATCAGATAATAAGGGAATACACACAGACAGTGAGCTTATAGTTAAGGATTGGGAAGGCACGTGGCAAGAAATCTGAGAGACAGTACAACGGGCACAGGAAAGGCAACGGAAATGGCATGATCAGAAAGGACAGCCAGCTCGGGAATATGTTACACTGGAGGATGTCCTCCCTGGCAGAGCTAAGAAAGAAGACAGAGTGATGGTAAACCGCAAGAACCTCCGCACAAAAAGGACTATGGAAAAACTAGACCATGAGATGCTTGGACCTTTTGTTGTTCTACGCAAGATTGGTTCTAGGGCAGATGAGATTGAGCTGTCAGACAGATGGGAAATTCATCCTGTATTCCATGTTAGGTTGTTAGAGCCTTACCGAGAAGATCCAAATTGAAGAGCTCTGAAGGAGATACCAAGACCAGACATCACGGATAATGAGCCCAGTTATGTTGTCTCAGAGGTAGTTGATAGTCAGTGGTATGGGAATCCAAAAACAAAGTTTCCCCACCGATTTGTGCAGTATATGGTTGGTTGGGAAGGGTACGGTTCAGAAGAGAATTCATGGGAACTGTGTGAGATGTTAGAAGATACCGCAATGAAAGCATTGCAACAGTTCCATGAGAGGTATCCATCTAAACCTAGAGGCCAAAGAGTGATGGACAATCCAAACTGTGGGACTAAAAGACGATGTTGACAGTCTGAGGACAGACCAAGAAAAGAGGGGAGTAGTGTAACCACACTATGATAGGTAGCTAGAATGACTATAACCTTAGCCCAAATGGTATACCAAGTGGTAACCAGATGTGGTATGGTCTCGTATACTTGGTATACAAGAATACTAGTTAGCAGTGGGCTAATTGCCAAGGGTCATGTGACTTTGTCAAAGGTCATGTGTTCAACACTCCATGGCGGCAGAGTTATATTATGCATAAAGCGAATATTTATTACGTGAAAGATTCAAGAGGAATCCAGTAGGCGCTAAATATTGTTATATGACATAAAGGTAGCTCAGTAGGAAGAGTCTAATAAACCCTACCTTCACCAGCAAAGTCATCCTAGAACTTAGAGGTTAATTGCCTCACATTCTACTGGCTCTTAGATGTTCAGGGGCACACACGCATCCACACTGTGAGGTCCTAGACCTGAGTACGGGTGGCCCAAACATACTATTGAACATGGATGGGTTTAGCTAACACCCCCCTCTGGCCCCAGCTTTGGGACGGTGCATCATAGGCAGACGGCAGTGGAGTTGCTCGTTTGCTAGTAAAAAGAGGTCATTGGAGTAGCTGCAGTAACACCGTATAAGTTATTGCCGTCCCTCCGACCGAATGTTGTTCGCAGGATATATAAGGGAAGTATGGGTAACCGCCAATATGAGGGTCACCCATGAATGGTCCCTACAGCACCTAAAAGTGTATCTTAGCCTACAGGTAGTAGGGTAGTCTTCCTAGTGGGACTTAGGTAGTCCAAGGAGGCCAGGGTGCTTTTGGGACAAATACCTTGGTAACTAGCCGGGACATTCTGATATGCGGGAGCGTATCTTGAAGAATAATGAGATAACTCAGGCCGATAATGTTTATCTTAGACAGAGATTGTCTAGGAAGGCTCAATGTCTAAAGTAGAGGTAGGTAAAGTGATAAAAGATTTCTAGCATAAACGTGTTATATTGATAAGATCTCTTCTCCGTTGCTTGATAATGTTCAAATTGCTCGGGAGGCACATCAATATTTATATGACGCATCTGGATAGTTGCGGGCTACATGGGTTCTCATACTAACTAAGTACCTGCTAACAAACTCCAGCTTGTTCCCAAAGTGCGAACATCATTTGACCCTGATAATTCTGTTACCTCACTCAACTTCTGAATCGCAACACCATGAATTTTCATAACGGTGGTCCCACACATCTGTCCATTGGTCACGATCCATCTTTGTCGGCATGGAGTCTAGCTTACCATTGCATAAGCAGAATGGTCTCCATGATCAAACCAACAAAGGGGCCAGCTTCATTATCGAACCTCTCAGCATTGCAGATGAATCATGCACTCGACAGCTGCAAGGCATAAGATAGACCTTTCCTGATAATCGCATCAATCGCGATTATCTCTTTATAGTCTTATCATTATCAATTGGTTTCCTCAGTATCCGAAGAAAACAAGTGATGTATGTGACTGCGGGCATGCTTGCTTTCTCAAACTACCTCATCCAAAAACACCATTCACTTCTGCGACTTTCTTCGCGGGAGCGTGGAGTATAGAATGTGTTGCTTAAACATTGTCCGTAAAAGCGTCCCATTACCTATTGACCACCTTTGCGACCTCCGTCTTTAGTGCCCACTAGCCTTATGCGACGTGGACCGATCTGGCTCAAACAACTTGCATATGCTCGCCAAATGTCCTCCCCCATATATCCTGCCAACAGGATCTAGTTGGATGGAGGGCCGTGACGTATATGGGGTTACAAGGAGGGCACTAATGACCAGGTCTTTGGTGAGGGGACGCAACTATGGTGGCGTCTGCCGATATAGCGCCGTCCCAATACTGGTGCAGGAGGGGGGTCTTGGCCTGTCCTTTTGAACCCAGAATTCTAAGGTAGGGTAACTATAGGTCTTTATTCACTAAAGGAAGGCTATGCCTTCCAGTATGCCTAACACCTTCTCCCCTTGATTTGTAGCATTACTATGGGTTATTAATAGACTCTAGAGGTATGAGTCTTATCACGGTGGAGTATCTCCTGAGACGCTGGCTATGGGTAGCACCCATTTAGCCAACTATTGACTACAACTCACCTGGGGAGCTTGCATGTCAAATTCTTACATTGAATAGTCGCTTAGATTAAATGATGAACTACATAGCTTGTATAGACGAAACTACCACTGGGCCAGTGAGTCCACCCCCTAGGTATTGACTCTGGTTGGTATCATAACAGTTAGCCACTGGTATGACTTCGATTGGAAGAGTTTTTCCACCAGCGGTTGTATTGAAGATAGATTGCAGAAACTCATAGCCTATTGATAGAGTTAAGTCTACCCGAGTTGGTCCGATACTTCCGGCAGGATAATTCCTGATGGAGGGTAGACCTCGGACGAGCCCTGAGCAGGACAGGGTGCTCGCACAAGGTTGAAGTAGTGGTGAATGTCAAAGGCTTAAATCTGATATCTACTTAAGTTTAAGTGTTTGGCATTCTACTTTAACAACTAACCTTTCCTCAAGAGAATTAATTGAGTGAAGCTTTGAGCTTAATTATATTAAGTTTTGCCATTTTGATTCTTCGTGAATTATTTCCTCTATCTTTATCTTCTGCTTTGAGTTTTTGGTGTGGTCGCAACTTTAGAGTTGCCCTCTCTATAGGGTGCCCCCATTACACAAAGGGAGCCATTGATTTGCTTCAGAGGGTGTTGAAAAATTGATCAATCATTTTCTAATAGAGGTAGTCAAGAGCTTAGGCAGGCCTGTTTTTTGCTTTTGAGTGATAAATGGAGAGCTGCAGATAGAGAAAACAGTGCTGGTTGCAATACCTATCTCATGTGCGATAGGGTGAAATGGCCATGCAAGATGCTTGTGCAAGGCAGGCAACCTTTGAATAGACCAAAGCTGTAATAGTTATCCAACTGGGAAAAATATACTTAGTACATAAATAGTACATGTCCCTTCTTCCGGATCGGAACGATTTGCAGAAAGAGTTCTTGAACTCCATAAAGGACTCGAACTTGAAGTAGTAGGAGCTATGATACAGCTGTCTATTTTTCTCATTTCTCATAAGAAGATTCATTCTTTTATATTTAATAAAATAGAGTAGCCCTTTTATTTTTATTTAACAAAACTCCAGATTTTTGTAAAGAAATAGAGGTGTCATAGTTTTGAGAGTGGTGTTACGCACACATGAATAGCTCACCTATATTAGTACAAGATAGGCAGCTTCAAGAGGATGACTGTATACCCAAACCCCAAAGCACACTAGAAGTAGAATGAACCCGGAGGCATCCATGGTAGCTACTCAGGCAGTTGAAACAGTTCACCTCCCATCAAGCACTTTACTAATTTGTAAGATCAGAAGATTGAACTTTACAATATCCGATATAGCTGGATATATATGCATCTTTCTTTAAAAGATGGCCATCTGAACTGATTACTCGGTATTCCATGAGGGATATTGGTATGTTTGCATGTGGGCTGCATATATTGAAAGATAGTTCAGTAGGATGAAGAGATTGAAGACAATTTACTGGTGGAGTAGAGACACCTCCAGATGAAATAGTAGTCAGAAGACTCTCTGAGTTCAAGCAGGGCAATTATTTTCAGAGTCAAACAGTGTTCGCACTTCCCTGAACGAAGTTAAATGATTGCAAGATACATAATTTCTTAACAAAGGAAAGTAGCATAAATTTTAGCATAAATAGAAGTACTCTCCCCCAGTGGTTAAAGAATCATCCAGCAATGGAGAAGAGACCTTAAAAATATAACAAGTTATTAAGAAATCTTCTAAGTTTGAGAACTTTGACCTTCCAAATACTTTATCAAGCCTTCCTGAGATTTCTCCGTACCCTCAAACCACGGCCTATTAGGTCTATATCTCTTTGAGTTAGCTACCCCATAACAAGTAATCATGATACGACTATGGTACCGTTATGGCAACTGTGTTTTGCTGTTCGGCCATTCCTTGCTTTGTACTAACATCTCAATAGCTCCTTGGCATCCCGTGTACGAAAACATCTCCTGTGGTACTTGTAGAATATTTGAACGAGTTCTTGTACAGCAGGTACTGTAGAGCTTAGTAAATTCTGCCCTTCTCTTTCCTTCTCTTTTGTTCACTCTCGTTTTCTCCTTCCCTGTGCTCCTACACCCACAATGATGGGGCGAAAAAGGTATGACGTGGAGGACCTCTGGGGATGAAAGGAGAGGAAGGTGGATTTCATAATATTGACTGCAGAGTGGACATCATTGGGCTGGAAAAGATTGACGTGAGTTGGATCACTCAGTATCATACTGCGAGGAAATTGCATTGTCTAACTATTCTAATTTTCTTCTGCATAGCATGGACTCAGAGAGTTCAGGATAGAAGTAAGGTTCATGTACTCTGAACTTTTCTTTTTTTTAATATCTGAGTTGGGGGTGATTTACTATAGTTATTCTTGGGATTCGCTGATGACAGATTATACAGTGTCTTTGGTACATCCTGTGCTGGATAGCCTGTGGGGGCCCATAGATCTGCCTCAGGGAGTGATGATAGATGAAGTGGCATGAAGCCCTCAGCCGATTGTTTGTAGACTGACCTGTGTGGGCACTGGTACGAGTACAGTATAATACTGGGCAGGTGAAATCAACCAAAAACAAACACACCAATGATTTCCAAAAATATCCTACCCAAATATTCTCTTTTGGGAGACCTGGTTTCACAAAAATTCTCACAAGATGCACACCTCTACCAGTAGTTTTATCTTTTCCAATTTTCAAAAGAATAATATCTATTGAGATACAGGCAGCAAAATCTCTGAATTATGATACGCATAGCTGTTGTCAAAACTATCTTAGCAAAGTACAACTATTTTGTATCTATTATGTAAGCAAATCAGATTCACCACCAGTGCCGGCTGAACAAAAGGTCTAGGCTTATTCTGTAGCTGAGTAATTTTAGTGTGTATGATAGCAACCACAGCAATTACCTTGCATCTTATTAGTTTAGAGGCTCTTTGCATGCTACGGCTCTGTTCCATTGCCCATAAATAACCCTCTCCCCATTGTTTCAAAATTCGGAAACAGCTGTTTCTACTATGAGGACACAGGCTTGGCACACAACTATAGGGTAAATAATAACAATTTCAAGGCCTTAGGTCATTTTCATGAACTGTCTTGTCTAGTATATTTCAAGTATGATAGGAGCCTGTGCCAATTAAAGCCTTACTCTGGGTCCTTTGTATTGAGAGTGGGAAAATGCATGACATCGTATGTCATCAAGCATATATATTTTGAGATGACTTGACTTTTGTGTAAACACTTCCTTTAAATAACTACTAACATCATTTACGGGGTAACCGATCAGTACCGGGATCCCGCTCACCTGTGGCAACTAGTGAAAAATGATGTCTACATTTGACTTTCTCCATGAATAATAGAGATAATACTCTGTAAAATCAGCTACAGGTACTTTGAAATATAGAGAATCAGTAAATCTAGCTTTTATTTCATATTAATAAAGTGTTACTCTGGCATAGTAGTTTTAAGAGTGCTTACTTCAAAAAGAACTTGAATGCTTTACCAAGGATACAAAAATTGAAAACCCCCAAGAAAGGTATTCTA
>Ga0307509_10010277_pt1 | contig 11502 bp, 14 predicted proteins | sample 10_EM_MG_FD_202245 | JGI IMG/M metagenome (GOLD analysis project Ga0307509, IMG submission 202245) | Populus trichocarpa ectomycorrhiza microbial communities from riparian zone in the Pacific Northwest, United States - 10_EM | ecosystem: Host-associated > Plants > Roots > Unclassified | place... | reverse complement strand
AGCCTCTGGCGTTCTATGTGTTGGAAGTCCTGGTGATTGACGATGTCTTCCGATCCCTTGACATGTCGCAACGCTCGAACCGCGTGAGCAATAAGCTGCTCGGAGTGGAATTTGTGTTGTTCGAGGGTTTGCCGAAGGTCGTGTGTGTACGAGAGTCCATTGGTCTTGCACCGGTTCTCGCGGATCTCGGAGAGTAACATATCATCTGGACGCGCGTTCAATGCAGGGTAGATGACCGAGATCGTCCCAGATAGGACTTTTGCTGGGCCACCCTCTCGTTGTTCAATGAGTGATGATATGCTCGCTTGAATGTTGTCGTACCCGGGATATGTGGACCTTTAGCGATGTCGGCCGCTTCGTTGATGCAACCGTTGGCAAGGGTGACAGCTGTGGAGGAGATTGTGTCGGAACAAGGGGAAAGGTGGAACTTGTTGAGGATATCGATTACCGCACGAGGTGTGCCGTGGGCCAGTAGAAAGAGCCCAAATGGCACCCGGAACCGCTGCGAGTTCTGGGAGCGAAAGTTCACGAGCTGGTGAATGACGTTATGGATGATCTACGGCGACATTAGTGTGTGTTCTCATCGTCGTGCACAAGTTATGTTGCACTGACTGTGAATGTGTCTTTCTTGACCTTGTCCTCTTTCGCAGCTCGCTCTGAGACTGCGCTTGCACGGAGAATGCTCGAAGGACACGGTGCGAGCTTCTCAGGGATCCCGACGCTCCAGTTGCGCATCGAGTGTGGGGTAACCTCTGTGCTGGTGAGTAGCGTATGAGCCTTAACGAGCTCCATCTCTGCTGAGACTGTTTTGAGGATGGTGCTGTGGCCGGCAGCCCGGTAAACGCTTCGGCGGCGGCGGGGTACCGTTCAATCAGCTCATTGAGGAACGTCTCGAGCCCTCCTCCCTCAGAGAAAAATGAGTTTTCGAAGTGGGACATCTCTGCAGAATCGAGCCGGTAGTTCAAGAGCCGTGTAATCGAGAGATTTCCAACGTCCAACACCCTCAAGGCAAGGTCCATGCGGGTGGAGGGGCTGAGCCTCGCGTGAATATCGACAAGCTCGAGAGTCTGGGGGTTGGCGGTCATGGTGCGTGAAGTGGAAGATGAAAAACGCGCTTGTTTCGCAGTATTGTCGGGAGTAGTCGCGCTCGCTTCGGGTATTTGTGGACGCTTTTTTGATTTCGAGGCTGTAGGGTTGTACTGTTTGAACTGCGTCATTCCGAAGTGAAGGGTGGCGGAAGCTGCGGAGAGAGAGGATGGGACTGTATGCGATCCGGAGAGAGCTGCACCCAAGTTTACCTCTGAAGTCGAGGTTGGATTTCAGCCTAATCTGGAGCTTGGGCTAATCTAATCGGTTGTTATCTTTTGTTACCGATCACAAAGTGTAACGACGCGTTCTAATGAGACTTGAATGAGACTACGTGGAGGACTAGTTACCCGAAAAGGGAGTTTTGACCTGACGAAGCTCGACAGCCATGGTCTCGATCTTTTGGCTCAAATCATCGGAGATTCTAACGCAGCCCCATATATGTTGTAGATGATACACATATAATATACAACGAGTAAGGTGTGGATACAAGCACATACATGCACGAAAAAAGAAGGAAATTCCAAGTCTGGGCTTCGGCACCCAAGCGTCTGTTTTCGTCGATCAGTCTCGCGTTCTCTTCACATAAGTCATTGTATCGCTGAGGCGGTGTAGGGTGTTGCAAGGCTGTCGTGGTACCGGCAGAGCATTGGGGCCGTGGGCCCTGACACATCCCGGCGGTGTAGGTGTTGATTTTTGGGGAAAGGCTGGATAGCCTACCATGGGAAGCGTCAAGTATGTCACCCCATGGCCTGGAATACGCGAAATCGCGCTGGTTCTACGGAAAATGAAGTGCTCTCGATAGGCGTTTAGGTTGGGCCGCACCTGGAATTTCACGTTCAAGTAGGAGTTCGGATTTATCGTGACCGTAGAAAGCACAGAGCAGCCTGCACCCTCGTTTGCCATGATGTCCAACGGACGCACTAAGCTCGGCCATAGCGACAGCGTCCGCGAGGATCAAGAGGAGTATGATATATGAGATGACGATCGCACAGGCGTGGCCTTCCCAGACTCGCAACTCTTCCTCCTGGAGCGCAGAGACATGCTCCAGACCAGGGAAGAGAAACGAGTCGACGTCCCTGGGCTTTTCTGGAACAGGGATTACACCCCAGGAATGATACTGCGAAGATCCAAGAGGATCAAACCGTAGATCCGGCAGTCAGACGTTCTATTGCGGAGTAACTGCGTGCCGTCCATCAGGAGAATGAGGACTGCGTCGCGCTCCTTGATTCTACCGTCCTGTACAGCGTCGAGGTAAGCGTAACCGCTGAGAATGTCGTCGCAGACGTCCGGTGTGCGACCTTCAGCATGTTCCTGTAGGAGATCCGTGGCCTTGTCCCGTCGATGGTGCATCTTCCGAGCCATGTCAGGACTCTTCCAGCGAGACTGGAGCTGTGGACCGATGGGGGGTGTAGCGAATGCCTTCTGAGGTACATTGATTTTACCGCCTGACCTTTCGAGCTGGACCGGGTCGTAGCGCGGTTTGCCGCATCGGGGATGCAGATAATGGACCAACGTTGCACAGGGACCGGTGGACCCAACACGGGAGTCGACACACATGTCGTGTTGCCAAGTGACAACGCCAGAGAGCTTCGACATCCTTCGCCGAACCTGGTCGTGTGAAAGCATCTTGATCTCCGGATCCCCTCGCCGGATGCTCAGGTGATTCTTGATGTAGATGTCCTAGCTTGCGTTTAGATTTGCGAAATATGTTGAGATCGATAGAAGTGGTTCTGGATCATCCGAGGGGGAAGACGAGATTTGTCGAGGGTTCCGAAGCACTCCAAGGTCCTTGGGGCTGAATTGACTGTCCAGAGTTGCTTCCTCGAGCATCCCAATAAACTGCAAGGTGGTCTTCACGTCCTCCCGAGCGATGGCCGGATCGTTATCATCGTCCCCTGCTACGGGTCTCTTCCCTATCTAAATTATCGTCAGGATTAGGAGGGGAGGAATCTAGATGATGATCCAGAGACCCACCATTGTCAAGTCGAAGTTCTTCTTCGTCGATCCGAAGCTCGTCTTCATCTGTTAGACGCTCTTCATCCTCACCTCGGCGCTCCCCCCGTCGCTACGGTGCTTTCCTTCGAGGTCCCTCATCATCATTCCGAGTTGGTTCGAGGCTCGATCTGAATCGTTCGGTCTGGACCGGGTTCGCCGCGTTTTTGCCTGGGCTCGCCTCGAGTATCTAGATGGACTAGCCAGACATTATCAGTGATTACTCGGGCTCGCTTCCGCTCGTTCGGACTACTTACTGGGTCGCCGGTAACCAGTCACTGAGACACCCCCACTCACTGGGACGAACGGCCCTTTCTCATTTCACAAACTACCCTCTGGGCACAGTCCTAGCGCTACCCTGTAGCTATGATAGTCATCTGAACACCTGTGAATCTTCTGTGTTATTCTATGACAAATTCGAGGCGACGCGCTGAGGCGCGTCATGATTCAAGGTTTGATGAAACATGATATCGCCGTTGACGCTGAGGCTTTACACCATGCCGTGAGGGACATAGCATGCGCGACATACAATATACCCGCGCGCGCTGTTTCTCTTTCGGGCACTTTGAACGGCATAGCAGACACCGGACGCACAAGCGCATTCAATCACCGCAAGCGAATGCATGCATACGCACGTTTTCCTTATGGTCTTCGGCGGGAGTGGATTAGGTTTTGGAGTCTGGGACTTGATTGGAAATAAGACTTGAAGCTTGACGGTCGGCCCTGGATGGAATCCTGGGCAAGCGCCACTGAGCCGAAGTAATTGAATCGCAGAGTCCTGAAGTGAGACTCCTATATTACCATCCCGTACGAGATTGGCTCGATCCTACGACCGCCAAGTGACCCGAGCGCCTCGACGCCCCGTCGCGGGGGGCTATTGCGGTGCGCAGCAAGCGTGGGAGGGGAATCTCTGGAAGAGGGATAAGGCCCTCGAGGCTAGAGAGTCCCTTACCAGTGAACGTCGACAGCATCCGGAATCTCTATGAAAGCCCTTTGACTGGAAGCTACCCGAAAGGTAGCGACACTCGAGACTGGAGGTCGGGCAAGGAAAAGAATGGGCAACGCTGTGGGATTCGGAAAGGCGAAAAGCTAAAATAATATTGTGTCCGTCTCGAGCTTGTATCTAATCTGGGCTTGGTTAATAATTGAACTACTTGCTGATGCGTCCGTGGTCGAGACCGCGAGTCGAAGTCCGTTGTGATCATCGTGATTACATTGACAAGTCTATGCTCGCCGCGTAGAGCACCGCTGAAACCGTGATAAAGACTAACCATCACAAGCTACACTACAAAACGCTCCACCCCGGGTCCATACACTTCCCAACATAAACAACACCGTCGTTCGCCAGGGTAGTTCCGATCAAAGTCCCATGTTTATCGCCCCCCCCCCCCCCAGAGTTGCTCGCCTCCCCTACCAGAATTGACCGCCTGGTCAGCCTGGACGGCAACATAAATCTGGCGGTATGCTCACCAGTATATCCAGATGGTCTTCCCCCAGATTCCCTTCGATCGTGACCGGTCAATCACTTTCCGCGAAGTCTTGATCCGCAGACTGGTCGTCGGACCCGGACTCCAGCCTTCCTACGACCGGTGTCGATGTCTCAGCCTCTTCAATAACCACCCGACTCGACGGGGTGGCGTTCCTATGACTCCGAAAGCCCGCCTCTATTCCGGCCAGTCGGGGTGTCTTGGAGGATGTTGGTGACCACTGAGTCCGGGATGGTTCTGTAGCGATCCCAGCGGCCATCTCAGTGGGTCCGGTGGTAATCGGCTGGGCTGCTGTGTGCTTGGTGGCGCTACCCTTCCTCCCCCTCTTTCTAACAGGTGAACTAATCTTGCCCGTCGATGTTGCCGACCTGTTTTCCTTGAGCCCAGCTTCGTCCGCCTCGAGAGGTCTTTCAGATAGTGCTGCGTCTGTGGAGCATCGAGTCGGACTTTGCTTCTCCGCGACCTGGGGTTCTTGGAGCTCACCTTCTTTAGCAGGGTTGGTATCCGCTCTCCGTCGCTTCCCCCCCCTGGAACCATCGGCATTGCTCTCTTGCTCGGAGGATCCCGCCGGCGGTTGGGGCCGTGAAGGCAGGAGCGATGGACTTCCACCTCTCCCAGGTCTTGTATCTCCTGGATTTCTTGATTGGGGAAAGGATTCTATGCCTGCCATATGAGCCTGTGTCCGACACCCATAGACGTCGGTTCCCCTCGAACTTACCGCCTCGTTTGATGTTTGAAAGCGTTCCGACACGCTTGGTCATAACCCCAGTCCTTGAGTCAATTTCGTCGTCCGACCTGTTCTGGGCAGCTGGCTGCTTCCATTTCTGTGGGCGTGCCAAAGATGGGGTTCCGTATTCGACTCCGCCACCAGGTGTGGGAGAGTCACCACTACGATGGACGTTTGGAAGCCTTCCTATGCTCGACGGTGTGTCCTGTGTGGTGGATCTGCGATGCGATTCTCCGTCGGTGCTATACAAAGCATGGTGAGCCGACTCTCCTTGATCCTCAACTGCTCAAATAGCACCTTGGGGCTTTTATGTCCGACTCTTCACCGTCGCTCTCCCATCGTTTGACAGGTCCCGCCTTGGCTTTGCCTGACGAGAGATGTTCGGCAACCACAGCTTTACTCGGGAAGAGTTCGTCGTCATCGCCACCCTGAGAACGCTCCACCCCTCCTCCCATGGAAGGTGTGTGGGATTCGCCTTCTGCCGGGGACGGGGGAGGACTCTGTTCATCATCCCCACAGGTGCCAGGGGGCTGTTCATCGGCTCGTCAGGACGTAGCGCGTGGCAAACCCCGGGGTCACCTCACCTGGAAAGTCGGCTGGCCGATGTCGCAGTGTTTACCAACGCCACGGTCTTTTTCTGCGGGCTCGTTTGTCTGGAGAAGGGATTCTAATCCGGCCTGTTGTCCGATCTCCTCTATGGAAAAGGTCTTGAACATTTTTTGGGAGTACCTGTATGGCTCAATTTTGGCAAACGGATTAGGCACATCGGGGTTATCGGGTGGACAGCGAATCATTCTCTGCATGTCTAACCACTCCCGTGCGAACTGGGGAGGTATCTGGTCAGCTGTTGGTGTTCACTTGGCTCGCCTGCTTACCTCGAGTAGTCTATCGATCATCTTCTTAGCAGCAGAGGAAATGACACGAGCATCGGGTGAGGCGTCTCTATTGTTCACTAGGGCCTTGCACCTCGTCAGGAAGTCACCGAGCTCCTTGACAGCCTCCTCGTCTTCGAACACAAGGCGGCTGACCTTTTTGATCATAACATCAGCCTCATAGGGCTGCATTACCGTTCGATCCGTTTCTGGAATCTGGTCCTTACACAGGTCCCACCACGAGAATGACGGAGTGACGCCGAAGTAACCGGGCGAGTCCCGTGCCAGCCCTATATTGGTCTCCAACCAGAGTGTGAACCTGAGATCCATGGTGTGCCTCGAGGTAAGTGACTTTTCCCGCGCCTCGAGCACACCCGACTCCGTCTCTGCGAGGACTACCGCGGAAAGTCTTTTGAGCAACGGGGCCTTGGTGGTGCTCATGGCCCAGGACGTTAGTGAAAGCAGTGACGAAACTGGACGGGGCTGACTGGACAGGCGGACACGGTTGAGTGCTGTACCATCCTTTATGGCTGCTGCAAGCTGCTTTGAGAATTTCTCGACCTCCACACTGTCCTTCACCAGCGCGTCGATTTCTGGTGTTGTCTTGGGGGGTGGGCAACCATGCTCGGCAATATCCGCGGTGAGCATGTCCCAGTCACGAGCCTTGGACATGATGGCGCTGAAGACCTGCAAGTGTCCTTTTGTCTAAGGTTCTCGAGACCGATAGGTGTAGGGAGATGCTCACCGATAAGACTAGCCTATCCTGAGCCGATGGCGTAGCTGTGCGTGCAAGGTTGCGAACCTTGTAGTGGATTACATCCGACCAGTTATAAACCCCGCTTCCGTGGCCTTTGACGGTGTATATCATGTGGCTACCTAAGCCGTCGAACCAACGCCCAATCTGCGGTATTGTTGGCTGACGATGCTGTGCACCTGGACCAGTGTAGACACATACCTGACACATCAACTTTGAGTCCATCCTCAAGACACACTGCTTGAGGTCTTCCAACATCGACACAGTAGGCAGCGGAAGAGATATCCGACCGTCTATGGGGTAGAAGAGGGGGTCTAAACGACAGACCGCTTCACTCACACCGTATGCTTGTGGCGACCCCTTTTTGTATGCCTCACCAAGATCAGAACCCTCGGCAAGCAGGTCGGCCATTGCTGTGCAAACAGCAGAGAGATACTCTTTGAACTTCTCTCTTTTCGGCTCGTTCAGATGGAGGGCAAAGCAGTCAACAAGTTTGATTGAACCTGCACCGCCTTTCCTGAAAAAAGCAATGTAGACCCTGTCGAGGTGCTCCATAACGGCGCTGGAGACGTGGGTATAACACTGGGGAGTGTCGACACCGAGATGAAACCCTTGTTTTCCAGCCTCCTTACCGGCTTCATCAGTCCAGCCGAGTGAATGCTCTAATTTTCGCGAAAGCGTGTGGGCCTTCTCCCCCCCTTGCGCGAGTGCTTCAACAAGACATTCTCGTTTTTCGAAGTAGCGGTCCTCCGACTCTTCTAGATACCTTGCACGGTTTTCGGCCCACGTCGTGAGTAGGTGGACCTTCTTCTTGGCCCACTCGACGTGGGCCTCGTGGGCTGCTACCCAGCTCTTATCGTCTTTGAGTGGGGAAGATGTGGGTGCGAAGAGGGTCAGTGCCCGTCTCAACATGTGGGTTGTAATGGCTGTGAGTATCTGTCCAGGTAGAGGTTGTGATGTCTGTGAGTTATCCTATTCGCAGTCGAGGTAGCGCTTACACGGAAGGAATGATTGGATGCGGCTTTCTGTATCTCATCGGCGCTTGTCACCCAGCAGTTGTACATTGACTCCGAAAGTCGAACCGACGTAGTGGCCATCGCCCAAATGTACTCGCGATTGCAGACTATCTGCACTTTTCTGTTGTTCGCTACAAGATGGTCCCAGTCCGCGGCTTTCTGCGGGGAATGCAGGTTCCGGTTCAGGATTTCGAAAAGCCTTTCATTTGGACCCTTTGATAGCTTCGGTTGTGCGCTGTTCTCGGAGAGGAACTGTAGGAGGACTTCGGGGTCGGAAGCCTTGCCATTATGCCTGAAGGTTTTTCCCAATTCTCTGAGCTTGTCTATGCAGATTGAATGGGAAGTTCTTATCAGCCGCCCATGGGTGTCCAGGAGCGAGGCCGAGGCTTACCGATGTCGTAGAAGTGGACCGGCCACGTAGAGGCCGTTTCAATGGTGTGTTCAGTCGCTGAAATCGCATCGGTATGGATGTCCGTAGCGCTAGCTTCGACGTCGGGGCTGGCGTTGGGTTCGTAGTCTTCGTCACCGTCGTCGGCATCGTCGTCATCCTCCAGGTACTGTGTGAATTTCGTGATGCTGTTCCGCATGGCACCCGAGGCGCTCCGGCTAGCCAAGACTCGGTGTGCGCCAGAGAGGACAAAGATATCTGGATTGGGGGAGGTGAACTTTGTGACATGGAGTGCGGGCTGGTGGGTAGCGGTGTCATAGTTGTTGACAAGACACTTCGGGTCGATGAAGTTTCTGGCGATGGCTACGGATAGGGGTTGGGACATATTGTCGCACTCCCCAGCTTGCAGCATCTTTGATATCTTGTTGACGGTATTGTTGTTTGTGCCACGACTGGGGTTGAACTTTCCCATGAATATGGTAACGTCTTCGTTGACTACGTTCAGTTTTGCCGTTCCAAGAAGAGCCTTATTGCATTCCGTTTGAAGATCTTCGGCTCGGGCGGTTTCTTTTTCGTTGTTCTTTAGTTGGTTCGTTTTCTTCAGAGCGGCCTTGCAACTTTACCGTTAGTGCGCTCGGTCCAGGTGGACTGTGGATAACCCGTTCACCTTAATCGCCTTGCGCCGATTGGCGGGTGGTGGTGGTGGCATATTGCTGCTAGTGGCTGTAGCTGGGGAGACGCTGGTGAGGGGAGGGTGTGCGTTCGGGTGAAGGGTCGATTAGCCCCTTTCGACGTGAACAGATAAATATACTGATAAGGTAATCTGCGGGGCCGGCAGCGGCAAAGTCCGAGACAGTGCACGCGTTTGATGAGCTCGTTCCCAGAAGCTGAGATTGAGTCGAGGGCAGCCGCAGTCAGACTCTTTTTGCATCGGGACGCGCTCGACTCGATGTGGCAATAAAGAATATACAGAACATGCGTACAGGCGAAAACATCCACATATAAAAGAGACAGATGCTATCGATCTTACTCATGATTGGCCAACGCCCTCGAGGGAACAAGCAGAAAATAGAAACCCCCCTGAGCGCCATCGGCACGAAAACTTTACAAAACGAAAACGGCTAAGTGCCTACGAGGAAAAAACGGAGTACGACTGGTCCAAGACGCAGTCACAATGCTCGGCCTCGCAACAGACGACCACCTCCCTAATAACGGATGTGTGTGCGAAAGTTGCAGGAAGATGCGCGCAGAGAAAAAATGCCCGCACCCACACGAGTGCATCACGACAGCGGCAGAACTGATAAAAAGGATCCACCCGAGGTGGAACCCCACGAAAAGGGACCCAAGCCAACCAGAGGAAATCGAACTGGAAAGGAACCCCGAAGAAGCAGGATCGACCTTCAAAAGAGACAACACAACGAACAGCCTCAAAGACGCAATAACCATCTTTGGGGAGACGCTAAACGAACCCACAGACGTCACAAAAACGGCCCCGAGGAGGGAGGGGATCGACAACGACGAATTCGAAACAACAGTCTACACGGACGGGGCGTGCATCGACAACGGAAGTGAGACCGCGAGAGCCGGGAGCGGAGTATGGTACGGCACCAGCGACCCGAGAGACCTAAGCGTGAGAGTGGCAGGAAAAGAACAATCGAACCAAACCGGGGAACTGGTGGCAGTGCTCCTTGCGGTGAAATCCCACCCACCATACAAAGATCTTCGAATAATCAGTGACTCCCGGTACGTGATAGACGGCGTGACAAAGAACCTCAGCAGATGGGAGAGGCGCAATTGGATAGGAGTCCAAAACAGAGAAATATTCAAATATATCACAGCATGGATGAGACGGAGAAGCGGGAAAACCACCCTACAGTAGGTCAAGGGACACAATGGAACACTAGGAAATGAGGAAGCAGACGAGCTCGCAAGCGAAGGGGCGAAAATGCCGGACGCAACAGAAGCGCTTGACCTCAGCCACCCGAGGAACTAACTGTCCGAGGGAGCGAAACTTAGTGCACTAGAGCAGAAAGACTTCTACCGCATCCTGAGCGGGAAGAATAAGATCCCGCCTCGAAGAGGAGCGGAGAGAAACATCGGAACCATCCAGGCGTGCGCACAGGCCACGTTTAGAGTTACTCCCACACCCGAAAAAGTGTGGGAAGCGACAAGACACAAGGACCTCACAAGGAAAACGAGGGACTTCCTCTGGAAAAGTACCCAGAACGCATACAAGATAGGGAGCCACTGGAACCAAATGGAAGGGTTCGAACAGAGAGGGATCTGCCCGATCTGCAACGAACAAGAAGACATGGACCATGGTCCTGACGGGCTGCACGGCCGGCCAGCGATCGCTTGCGTGGGACCTAGCGAACGAAGTCCATGGGCGAAACGCGACAGAAACCCGATCCCCCATAGACTGGGGGACATCCTCGGGTGCGGCCTGGCAAACTTCACTTACAACAATAGACCAGACACGGGAAAAAACAGGCTATACGGAATTCTAGTGTCCGAGATGGCGTACCTCATTATATGGAAGTTGAGAAACGAGAGGAGAATCAAACACGAAGATTCCATGGAACACGAGATATCGAATACAGATGTCCGCAACAGATGTCCCTATGTCTCGCAAGGAGGTGGGAAGCAGGACACTGTGTCTGTTCCCCATACTCCCACCATTCTACGCGGGTCCAGCAATGATCCCGTGCAGCGACAACCCCCCGTATGTGTTTACCTGGCCTCGGATCATTCAAAAAAAACACGGGTTTATGCTCCACACCAGCCCCGTGGCAGGAACGCGAGAGGTAAACACACGCGTTCGGAAAAACCAATGTCCACAGCTCATGCAGCCGCTTTCCCCAGGAACAGGGAGCATCGCTGGAACACCCAGACAGTTGTGATGCCGCTCGGGTGTTACCACCGGTTAGAACCGGATCACAGGGATTGCAACCGGGTTTCAACGCGGCAAGCAGCATCAAAATCTCCGGACTCGGAATTATAAAGGTGGCATCGGTACTACAAAAACAGGATCGATGTTATACATGTAAAATACCAGTTAGAATTGTGCAACGAGAGTTCCAACGCCCACTTGCGTGAGCGCAATGTGCATCCCACAAAGGCTCCCGCCGACTCCCAGCACACATTCCGATCCCGACTTGGACAGTACCTTACGGGTCG
>Ga0307509_10010276_pt1 | contig 11502 bp, 6 predicted proteins | sample 10_EM_MG_FD_202245 | JGI IMG/M metagenome (GOLD analysis project Ga0307509, IMG submission 202245) | Populus trichocarpa ectomycorrhiza microbial communities from riparian zone in the Pacific Northwest, United States - 10_EM | ecosystem: Host-associated > Plants > Roots > Unclassified | place... | reverse complement strand
AAAAGCTAAAGAAGTGATCCCACATGTGCATATATTCCATACAAGTCATTTAGTTTCCTGTAATAGCTAGAGGTATTTCTTTTGATAATCTCCTGCTAGTCTCTGCTCGTTCCTAGAAGGCTTGTATGCTCCAAGGCATGGTCCAGATATACAAGGTCCTTCATGGTGCAATACGTTGAGATCAGCTGATTGGAGAGGAGGGAAAGAGATGGGAGTCTGATCAGTACTGTTCTTGAATAGACGAAACATATTTTGATGGGGTAAAGAGGGGTAAAGTCGCTTGAGTATATGATACAGCTTGAAGCGTTCACTTCATTGCTTTGGTTTTGCATCTTCTTCCTATTTCTCCCTTTCTTTTTTAGTATAAAAAATTTACTTCGTTGATTATCCTTTGTATCAGTGTTGTAATTGGCCAAATTTTTCGTACTTTATAATAACACATTAACTATACCTACTATACCTAGATATTTTTCTTTACATATAAGAATTTTATATTCAGAGCCGCGGCATAGCTCGAAATTATCTAGTATATAATGTGTGGAGGAGTGCTAGCTATTGATATCAAAGGAGAGACAGGGGAAAGCAACTAACGAAAACTCTTTCTTGCTGATGCAGAGGTCACCATTGATTGTTCTCTCTGTTTCCTAGAAGCCTGTCAAAGAATTTCTGAGATTACTCCAGCAGCTGGTTTGTGACTTCTTCCACATTTTTGCTCTGCACTTTCTTTATTACAACAATTCTCTTAGATTGCCATATGTATGGAGACTAACTCATGACATCAACTCTAAGGGAGGCTTGGGATTACAGTATGGTGTCTGTGTGTTCTGTTCAATTTTACATTTTATTCTGAAATGAAACTTGAAATGAAAACATGATCTTGTTCTCTTCTGGGGGTCCCATGCTTCTTCTTCTTGCTATGAATGAAAGATTTTATGATCATAGAGAATATGTTATAGGGAAGGTTTCTTAAAGCTTTATGCTTCTGTTTTTTTTTTGGTTCTAGAAAATTAATGAAGAATTACGCCTGCAGAAAATGGATTTAAGACAACTTTAACCAATTGATTAAGTGTTTTACGGACTGCTGGTGCTATTTCGATTAAATTTTAGTATAATAAACACAATTAATTCATCATGAATAGGAAGTGAAAATAATATTAATTAAGCCGTATAACATGATGTATAATTTATCTCATCTTAAAGAAAATATCTGGCCAGGTAACATTTTTTTTTTGATTGACTAGACTTTAAATAGATTATGCTGATTTTGAACTTTGAACGGCTAATATTGAAACCAAACGGACAGCAAATCTAACTTTTCATGATTTTCTTAAGATAATTCTTTACACGTGTCTAGTAAATGATGAAGAACTTAAAAAAACCTTAATAATAGTAAAAGGTGGCCTGCCTTCGCGGGACGTGGGAGTCTCCTGCCAGCAAGGTGTTTGTTTGATTGTCTATTTGTAGTAAGGTGGCCACGTGGCATCCACAGAAAATTGCTTTCCGTGTCCTGAGTGCTTATCTTGCCAATCCCCTCATATCTTTGCCTCGTGCCTCCATTACGCAGCATCAATGCTGTCGGCTGGATTTGATATTTATTTTGGATCCTTATCTGTTCGCTGCCCCCCTCAATTTATTTTTTTTTAATTTTAAAATCATTTCAAGCAGGTTTAGAAATATAGAAATATAGTTGTAGTTGTTTTTTAAAATATTTTTTATGTTGAAATTTATTAAAATAGTATTTTTTTATTTTTTAAAAATTATTTTTAAAATTATTACGTTAAAACAATTTAAAATATATATAAAAATTAATTTTTAATAAAAATAAATAAAATAAATTTTTTAAAAAATACGAAGACAACCACGTTCCAATCTCCGTTAATATCTTCAAACACTGACCTCGAACTAGATAGATGATTGTTATTTTTCTTTGCTAATATAATTACAGTTATTGAGCTTTTTTTTTTTATTATTATTATTATCACCGTTGAAAGTGCCTTTTGATGTGAAGTGAATCGTCACACTGTTTATTTTGCTGCTGCGGCAGCATTCTATTTTCGTTTTGATTATGTAAATTAACTATAGATTTCATTTTATAGGATTAATTAGCTTTTTCTTGGGAGCAGCAGCAGCACTGCCAACCACTTCACTTGATCGGGTAAGCGTAATAGTACCTGTACTTTATAATTAATTTCACTCCAGTACTTCAACTTTAGATATGTTTTTAACTGAATGCTTTCGTTAGTTTTCCTTTACAATTCAATTATTTTTCCCTAAATACCCTCCATTTCTTTTCAGTTTTTCCTTCACATACTATAAAAAAATTAAAATAAAATCAATTTTTTTAAATTAGCATTCTAACCGTAGTCAAGATACTAATTTATGATTTCTAAAAACAGAAGGACAAATTCAACAATTAATCGAAAATACAAGGACTACATACCGTAGTCAAGATACTAATTTATGATTTCCAAAAACAAAAGGACAAATTCAACAATTAATCGAAAATACAAGGGCTAGATAAATTAGCATTCTAACCACTTTCTTACCCAACCACCCCTAATTTTTACCTTGTTAAAATCCGGTAAAACAGCTTCTCATAAAAAAAAAAACATTAACCCTCTCGACATTTACTTTTAACCACGGTAAAAAAAATGCCGGGAAACCTCTCCCAGCCTGCTGTTCTCATCATCCTTCCGTATCATGCAACAGTAAAATACAGTTATAAATACACTCTACTACAGTTGGCCTAGCCTACTGTTTTATCACTTCGAACAGTTTTTTTTTTTTTTAATTTATTTTTTAAATCTCATTTTTAAGCAAGCAGGCAGAAGTTATTGTTGAGGGTGTAGATTTTTTTGAAAAGAGTAACTGTTTTTTTTAAATGATTTTAATGATGGAAAAAGTAACTGAAAATGAGATGATTTTTCTGACGGTGGTGCCATCTCCCCGACGACAGAAATAAGAGAATGACAAGTTTGTTTAAAGGCTCGCCGTGTATACGCCAGCAAGATGATTTGGAAGCTGGTGAAAATCGTTCTACTGACGTCGGCCGTGATGCCAACTCTTCGTCTGGTCCTTTTGATATCGTCAGCACCAAAAACGCTCCCATCGACAGCCTCCGCAGATGGCGGGTACGTTCTCGAGTCTCTCTGTGTTTGTTTTTGCGATTTATAAGGTAAGGTAATTAGTTTTTATTTTATGTTTCTAATGTAAATGCGTGTGGATTTCGTAGAAAGCTGCGCTCGTGCTTAATGCTTCTAGAAGATTCCGATATACTCTGGACTTGAAGAAGGAAGAGGAGAAGAGGAGAATATTAAGCAAGATAAGAGCACATGCGCAAGTGATTTGGGTAAATAATGCTTTAGATTTAATTAATAATGATAATAATTATATTTTTTTATAATGTTTTGATTTGCAGGGGGTTATGTTTTGTTAATTTTTATTTTTTTTGGCATTGTATTAGGCTGCACATCTTTTCAAGGAAGCTGGGAATAATAGAGTAAATGGTACTTTCCCGTTCCTTTACCGTGCTTAATGTGGTGTGGTTTTGTTACCACAGCATGATATGGTTTGATTAGGCGATAATTATGATAATTGTTTGAATATTTGTGCTCATTATCATGTGTTATGAAATGATTATTATATTTGTCGCTTTCTTGTTCGTTTGCTGTATTTAGCGTGAAATAATCATTTGTTTGTTCAGAATTTTGGATGTGTTATCTGGTCTTTTATTCATTTCTTTGTTGATTTCATCTCCCCCCACTTATGTTTCTTTCTTTTTGTTTGCTTGATGTTATTTGCTGCGAAGGGCATTGTGTCTTGCTGGAAAATCGTTGGCATTCTTTTTCTTGGTCGTATTTGTTTATTTTTATTTCATGGTTCTCATTTTGACAGATGGTTACTTTGGTCTGATGCACGGTGGAATTTTTGAAGTTTATATTGGATACTGTTTATAATAAGATTTCCTGTTAATTTTTTTGGTGTGTTTGTTGAACGGGTAATTTATGATTTCTCCGAGATGTTCAGTGCACCACAGGTTTTTAATTGCATTCTCGTCACAAGAAGTATGGTTTGAAAATGTTATACTGTGCTGTTAGTATGTGAACTAAACGAAATTTGGGGATGGCAGGAGACACAGAACCACATCCACCCCCCACTGGTGATTTTGGAATTAGCGTGGGGCAAATTTCTGTAATCACGAGGGATCATGATCATAATGCTTTGGAGGCACTCGGTGGGGTAAGTCTACCACTCTCTTTGTTCTCTGTATCATTTTACTATTCGTATCTTAGATTCATTTTCTTATTTTATATCTACACCAGGTAAAAGGGGTTGCAGATGCATTGAAAACTGATATAGAGAAGGGAATTCATGAAGATGATGCTGATTTATTGAAACGGAAGAATGCATTTGGATCAAATACATATCCTCAGAAAAAAGGAAGGAGTTTTTGGGTAACTTCTTTTGCAGATTTGTACTTAGTATCATTGCTTACTTTTCCTTCTTTTTTTCCCCTTCTTTCTCTACTTCTTTGACCAAAAAAGAAGAAGTGGAGTACTGTACACCCTTGATTGAATTTAGTATGGTGCTTTCTGTAGATGTTCCTTTGGGAAGCTTGGCAAGATCTTACTTTGATCATATTGATGGTAGCTGCAGTGGCCTCTTTGGTGCTGGGTATGAAGACAGAGGTGAGTTTCTGCAGGGCATAACTGATTGTGCCACCATTATTTGACCATATAAACCAGAAGAATGCTTCATCCAGAGCTTTCAATGAATCGATTCATTTAACTTTCGATAACCTGATCCTCGCTTCTTGGAGGCAAATAAATTTTGGTTTCCCTTGTGCGTACATTATATACACGGCAATAATCTGGTTTGCTTTTGGGAAACAAGATTGATGGTTGATTAAGAAAAAGAATCATACGATTGCAGTCCACACATATAAACATAGGGATGTAAACACACAGACACACAAAAAATAATGAAAAAAAGATGGCATTGGTGCATTAAAACACTAGAAAATTGCCAATAAGTTCATCTAGTTTCTTGAATGTGGTCTCCATGTCAACTTGCGTGCTATATGTTTTTGTAACGGTTCCTTGACCTTTATCTGATCAATAAATTGTTGTTTACTTATTCAGAGGGTCTTGCACTTTCTTTTGCAGGGTGTTAAGGAAGGATGGTATGAAGGGGCCAGCATTGCTTTTGCAGTTATTCTTGTCATTGTTGTGACAGGTATGGAGATGCATTTATAGCGCTTTATGTATTTGAATTGGGAAAAATTAAGTTTTGTATAGAGTAGCAAATTAGTGGATCCCCCATTGCTTAGTAGAGTTTTTTGTTTTAATCTTCTCAGGATAATACTTATGTGATTCAGTTACAATGTTAAGTTTGTCAAATCTATTTGGTTTCTTGTGTTAAAATTCCTATAGATGAAACACTGTGGTTGGTCTTGTAGGATGACGCCTGGTGCCTTGTTACATATTTGTGCTGTGTTTACCTGCATTTCTTTGTATCGATTTCTGTTGCTGGATGTGTGGGTGTGTGTTGAATTTACAAAAAACTTCCCAATAACAATCACAAAACTGTTACTTGCTGCAAATATTGGAAATAGAAGAGATTCTAAGCAACAACAATATTGCTTAATTAACAGAACTACCATTAATGCAGAAGTGAACAAAAAATGGAGAACCATTGACTGTTTTGGCTTTGATATATTGAATCCATTCACATCGATCCATCTAACTATGCCAATATATATATGAATGCTATGCGTTATTATTTGATTATAATAATGCCTGAAATCTTGAACTGCTATAAAGTGCTATAATTTTTGCAAATGCTGTGTCATCATTTGCCAGTTCACGTTGATCCATTTAAGTATGCCAATATATATAGGTTTTTGCGAATGCTGTGTTATTATTTGACTATAATAATGCTTGAACTGCTATAAAGTGCTATAATTTTTCAGAAGTGGCAGAATACTTGTCTGACCTACCAGCTTTTTTGGTATTTGTCATTTATCCTGTTTGTCTTTGTTCATCTAGTTGGGAAGATCAAAGAAAAGCCTTCAACTGTGATTTGCTTGCTTTATTGGATTTCTTAATGTTTGAATGAGTTATTTAGTATGATAGGAGAGACCTGTTGGGGGGCTAGCCAAATATCACTGGTGGGTCATATAAGATACTTAGAGTCATGTCTTAGACAATCTGGTCATGCTCTCTGGTCATTTTGTTAAAAGTCCAAATTTTCTTCCAAGGACTAGCATGATGGAGATGATGTTATATATCATAGATGGATATGAGTGTTTTGCTTTTTTCTGTGGTCACTAATATTAGCTTGAACTTTGAGCACCTACTAGAATCATTTTCTATATGTCCTCCTCTTCCTTTCTTTCTTCAGCTATAAGTGACTACAAACAATCTCTTCAGTTTCAAAATTTAAACGAGGAGAAGAGAAACATACATTTGGAGGTGCCTTTCTACTATGGCAGTTTTATTTTATTTTATTTTTAATTATGGGCATTTATTTGTCTTGTACTTTAAATTTAAATTTAAAGGCTCCTGTGTAGGTTACCAGAGGAGGTAGAAGAGTTGAAGTTTCAATATATGATATTGTTGCTGGTGATGTTATACCCCTTAACATTGGTGATCAGGTAATTTTCATTTTCTGGTAATTTTCATTTTCTTGTAATTTTCATTTTCTTACCCTACTTCATTGGCGTCCTTCATATTTCTCCAGGTTCCTGCTGATGGAATTTTAATTACTGGTCACTCCCTTGCTATTGATGAATCAAGCATGACTGGAGAAAGCAAGATTGTAAGCCTTGGATTTATATTTCAACTTGCTGATATTGCATTATTACGCTCGTTGTATTCAAGTTTGATTGCTTTTTTTTCAGGTCCAAAAGAATTCCAGGGAACCGTTTCTAATGTCTGGCTGCAAAGTTGCAGATGGTAGTGGCACTATGCTGGTAAAATTTAAATGTTCTCATTTTTCTTCTCTTTCTATTCCCCTCTGCTAAGTACAATAATTTTCACCTTTTTAAAAATCCATCTTGTTGGCTCATCGAAGGCAACTAATGGAGGGATACAGTTAGGGTCTCGACATTGTTTTTGGTTTCTATGTATTTGAAAGGAAATAAGAGAGTAAAAAGAGGGAAAAAGGCTGGTAGTACGTGCAGCAATCTTTTTGTTTGTCCTTGAGGGACCGAGGGTTTGTCTTCAACCCAGCCTTACCCTATCCCTTTTACTCTGCATGGGGTATTCGGATCCCTCTCACATTCATTTGGACATGATATTTTAATTGTAGCCTTTATTTACCTTGCTAGCTTACGTGTCTTTCATGGTAGGGGTTGATGGTTTATTGGCCTCTATTTACCTTGCTAGCTTACGTGTCTTTTGTTTTTTCCATTGTCTGCAGGTAACAGGTGTTGGAATTAATACTGAATGGGGGTTGCTCATGGCTAGTATATCAGAAGACAATGGTGAAGAAACACCTTTGCAGGTTGGTTTTCTCAATATTGGTTTGTAATAACCTTTATATTATAAGCATCATATTTACTGTTAGTGACTGCTTACAGGTGCGCTTGAATGGGGTCGCAACTTTCATTGGTATTGTGGGGCTGACAGTAGCTTTGCTTGTCTTGGTAGTCCTCTTGGTCAGGTAACTGCGATATCTTTTTCTGCCCTCTTCACCTCTCTTTATGTCTGTATGTTGAATTTGCAAATTTGATCCAACAGATATTTCACTGGACATACAAAAAACTTTGATGGAAGTCCTGAGTTCGTAGCGGGTAAAACAAAAGTTAGTAAAGCAGTAGATGGAGCCGTTAAAATTCTGACTGTCGCGGTATGTGCTCCTTTCTTCAAGCATTCTCCTTAATCTCCATATGCCTCTGATTAACTAACTTTATAATCCTTGTAGGTCACCATTGTTGTAGTTGCAGTGCCTGAAGGGCTTCCCTTAGCAGTTACTTTAACGTGAGTTTACCTTCTTGTAAAATTAGTCCAGTATCTTGGGCAACATTGTTTATCCAAACATCATCCATTATTTTCTTTCATCAGCTGTCATCACAAGTTCAAATTACTACTATCTTTCATTAACCCATGCATTTTGTGCTGTTAAAAAAAAAACAAAACCCATGCATTTTATTATTACCTTTTGTAGCAGATTAATTCCCATCTTTCCTTTTATATAGCAGGTGATGTTACCTCTGACTTTCATATACTGGTTTCATGATTGAATATCTTATGCTTAAAATAGACTCGCTTTCTCGTTGTTTTTTTTTTCTTCTATGACAGTCTTGCATACTCGATGAGAAAAATGATGAGAGATAAGGCTTTGGTATGTGATGTTCTATATTATTGTTGGTGGTTTTGATGACCTTGACACTCTGTGGCTTAAATAGAAGTTGAATCGCAGGTGCGCCGGCTTTCTGCTTGTGAAACCATGGGCTCTGCCACCACTATTTGCAGTGATAAGACTGGAACTTTGACCTTGAATCAGGTGAATCTTGAGGAAAAGATTGTTCTCATAGCTTTTCCTTGACTTGGATGGGGGAGTGAGTAATAGGGTCAGTGTCTTTCTTCTCGCGTTAATTTCAAAGACCTCTTTGATTCACAGATGACCGTTGTGGAAGCTTTTTCTGGAGGGAAAAAAATGGATCTTCCTGAAAGTAAATCACAATTGCCTCCTATTTTGTCTTCTTTACTTATTGAAGGTATTGCGCAAAACACAACCGGCAGTGTTTTTGTTCCTGAGGTAAGTTCAAGGGATTTCTCATGCTTTTTTTTCTTAAATATGAAAAATGTAATTGAGCAGCTGATCAAGTATCTAGGGCATCATATGATTTGCTGTCACTGCTCTTTGGCAGGGAGGTGGAGATCTAGAGATTTCTGGATCGCCAACAGAAAAGGCCATTATGGGATGGGCAATCAAGGTCTGTTTTTTAACTTGCTCTTGTTTGCTATAAGGTGAAATTTTGAATTCTAAATCAGATCATGGGTATTCCTTGTTGGTAGCTGGGGATGAATTTCGATGCTGTCCGATCTGAATCGAATGTCATTCATGTATTCCCATTCAACTCTGAGAAGAAAAAAGGCGGGGTGGCACTACAGCTGGTAATATAACTACATTGTTAATTTGTTATATTATAGTAACCTTAGTGAAAGCAAATTGACAGTCCAGTATGGGACTGTGCTTTGGGAAAAGTTGATTTTTGTTTGGTGCTTCTCTTTCTCTTTAAAAGAGTATCAAGTACATACTATCCTTCATTTCTAAGATTGTGAAAAGCCCAAGAGTGTGTTGTTATTGTTTTTTGTAACTCAACTCATTTATGTTAAATACCAATTGAACCGTTACCTTTATGATTCATCCATTGCACCAATCTGCTAAAACAACTGAGACCTATAGAACCTTGCTTGTGTGTATGAAGTAATTCGACTCATTTGAACATCGTTGACTAGCAATACTCAGAATTCTTTCTTTTGCTAAAGTTTTGGTGGGCAATAAAAATAGCACAGTAAAATTTATTTTCTATGCAATTCATAAACTCTAGATATCATGGCCTACAATATTTTTTATACAGGCCAGAAATGTAGTCCATATATAATTAGGAAACTAATTGAAAATTGTGAATTTGAACCAATATTGTATTCTGCTCTTAGATGTGATTCAAAATTGTTTAATTTTTACAGCCCAACTCTCAAGTGCATATACATTGGAAGGGGGCTGCCGAAATAGTCTTAGCCTCATGTACAAAATATGTTGATGCAAGTGGTAACACAGTGCCATTGGATCAAGACAAGGTTGGTTTAAATGGTTGCTTTCTCTGATTAAGTTTGTCCATGTATTGTGTGTGGTAAAAGGAGGTTAGTCACAGTTCTTTGAGTGGAAATGTTGTTTTCTGTTCTCTCTCACATCAGACTTTTCTCTTTATTTGGAGAACTGAAAAGCAATAATGTTTGTTTCATCATTTTAAGAGGCACCTGCTATTGTTGATGGCATCATTCATATTATAATAGGATTCTTTTTGGTGAAACTGGTGATTGATTTCAGGTGTCGTTTTTTAAGAAAGCTATTGAAGATATGGCTTGCAGTAGTTTGCGTTGTGTTTCCATTGCGTATAGAACATATGACATGGACAAAGTTCCAGCTGATGAACAACAACTAGCTCAATGGGTGATTCCTCAAGATGATCTTGTTTTGCTTGCAATTATTGGCATAAAGGTACATGTTGCCGTATGGTTGAGATTATCATTTATCCCACTTGTTTACGATGACATCCTTATTTATCACACCAAGAAACTGTTCTACTAATGGCCTTGTGAGATGCAACTAATTTACTCATTAACTTTGTTGATTTATGTAATCTAGTTTTGCTTCACTTGGCTCTTAACATTTATATTTACACAATTTTGTTTCACTCAGCTGCTGAACATTTACATTTTCGCATATAATTAAATTTTATTTCAGACTGTTATGATTTATATTTGCATGCTACCTTGTATATAAAATTATGCAGGACCCATGTCGTCCAGGTGTGAGAGATGCTGTTCGACTGTGCCAAAATGCTGGTGTTAAGGTATTTTTGCTTGTCATGTTTTAACCCGTCTGTGTGATTGATATGCTATCAGTTATTTGTTGTATGACGCTGCAATTTCTTTTTTGCTCGCCAACCTTTTTTGTATTATAAAAGCTCTGTTGGATTCATTCCTCAGCATGCTGAATGCTGGTATCTGATAACTTTGAACTTGTATCAATTCTGGTATGAACGATTATTTTGGAAAAACAATTTGGGATATACATAACAGATTTATTTTTCCTTTAGAATTTCTGAACCACATATTTTAGGTCATTATTTATTTATTTTCTAATTTTTGTGTGCTCGTTTCCTTTGAAATTACTAAGCTTTTGATATCTTGCTCTATATTGATCGCAATGCTCCTATGTCTTGGTCTCTCCCATCTCCTAGAGAGTCAAGTTATAGTGATATTTGATGCTCAGCTAGTTTTATTTCTCTTTCTACTTTGCTTTGTTTTTTCCTTAAATATAAAAATAGTTTGATTGAGTTGAATATAATTGTTATCTAGGTTTTAGTTTTGAATGTTAATGCTGTTCATTCTTTTATGCTTGCAATTTGGAAGATTGTTGCTATTGGGTCAAATATAATTCTATATTGGAGAGTTTTCTCAAATTAAGGGGGAAATGCATTGAAACAGGTTTTGGTTCCTAAGATAGATCCTGCTTTTATTTCTTCCACACTTAAAATATTTAAAAGCATCCTAGGACAGCTGATTTTGTTCATAAACTTTAACTATAGTTTTGCTGGGAGGTGATTCTGAAAGTGTGGGAAATTCTTTTCCTGCTGAGCTCTCTCTCTCTCTCACACACGCAGTCTTTATAAATTTACCTTTTGAGAGCATGAAATTGGTCCTGATAAACAACATGAGACCTCTATTGACCTGCAAACATAAATTGGTGGTCAAGAAGTTTAAGTGA
>Ga0307509_10010275_pt1 | contig 11503 bp, 13 predicted proteins | sample 10_EM_MG_FD_202245 | JGI IMG/M metagenome (GOLD analysis project Ga0307509, IMG submission 202245) | Populus trichocarpa ectomycorrhiza microbial communities from riparian zone in the Pacific Northwest, United States - 10_EM | ecosystem: Host-associated > Plants > Roots > Unclassified | place... | reverse complement strand
TGGCGATCGAGCCCAAGCGCCGCGGCGACGAGCAGCGCATGTGGGAGATCCTGCAGAAGCTCGTCGATGAAGACCCGTGCCTGAAGGTCGAGCACGTCGGCGTGACCAACGAGACCGTCGTCTATGGCCTGGGCGAGCTGCACCTGCGCACGCTGCTGGAGCGCATGACCGAGATCTACAAGTGCGAGGTCAACACCCGGCCGCCGCGCATCGCCTACCGCGAGACGGTGACGATGGGCGCCGAAGGCCACCACCGGCACAAGAAGCAGAGCGGCGGCGCGGGCCAGTTCGGCGAGGTGTTTCTGCGCATCGAGCCGCTGGCGCGCGGGGCCGGCTTCGAGTTCGTCGACCAGGTCAAGGGCGGCACGATCCCGACACAGTTCATCCCGGCGGTCGAGAAAGGCATACGCCAGGTGCTGGACACCGGCGTGATCGCCGGCTACCCGGTGAAAGACGTGCGCGTGATCGTCTACGACGGCAAGTCCCACTCGGTCGACTCGAAGGACATCGCCTTCGCGACCGCCGGGCGCAAGGCCTTCATCGACGCGGTCAAGAAAGCCCAGCCCATCGTGCTCGAGCCCATCGTCAAGGTGCAGATCACCGCGCCCGACCACAGCATGGGCGACATCACCGGCGACCTCTCGGCCAAACGCGGGCAGGTCAACGGCACGCATGCACTGCCGGGCGGCGGCATGTCGGTGAGCGGGCAGGTGCCGCTGTCAGAGCTGAGCAACTACCAGGCGCGCCTGAACGGCATGACCGGCGGCGAGGGGCGCTACACGATCGAGCTCAGCCACTACGAGGCGGTGCCGCCGTCGGCGCAGGTGGCGTTGATGGGTCAGTACAAGGTCAAGGACGAGGAGTGAGCCGCGCGCGCTACAGGCCGTCGCGCATCGGGCGCGTGGCTGCGAAGCCATCGGTCAACTCGGCGGCACCGGTGTCGGGCGCGCCCTTGCCTCGCAGGCGATCGAGCTCGGCGTAGGCCGCCTTCAATCGTTCCTCGGTGCGCTCCAGCGCGGCGCGCGGCTCGGCGACCATCACCGCGAGCTGGCGCTTGAACGAGTTGCGCGATTGCTCGAGATCAGCCTGAGCGCGCGCCTGAACGGTACGCAATTGCTCGGCCACCGCGGCGTGCCGTTGGTGCAGCTCGTCGGTGGCCTGCCGCAGTTGCGCGTCGAAACGCATGCGCGCGAAGCGCAGCATGGCCCACGCGCCGGCGACCACGCCGGCAACCAACGCGACACCGATCAACACCCACCATCCATTTGTCGACATTTGCTTGACCTCCGCTCAACGCATTGCGCACGCAGCCTAACAAAGTAATCGGCATCAGTCGCTTCACGCCACAGTGCAACCGGCCGCGGTCAGCCCGCAGGCGTGCAATGCACACGAGCGCGTCAGCTTTGAGGAGACACCTACACGGCCCGCGGCTTCACGCAGGCCGCGGCCTGCTTGGCGCGCGCGCGGGCCAGCTCGACATCGTCGTCGAACGCCAGCGCCACGCCCATGCGGCGCTTCTTGAAGCTCTCGGGCTTGCCGAACAGGCGCAGCTCGGTGTTGGGCACACGCAGCGCCGCATCGACGCCGTCGAATACCAGGCCCTTCGCATCGGCGCCGCCATAGATCACCGCGCTCGCGCCAGCGCTCTTCAGCGCGGTGTTGACCGGCAAGCCGAGGATCGCGCGTGCGTGCAGTTCGAATTCGTTCTGCCACTGCGTGATCATCGTCACCATGCCGGTGTCGTGCGGGCGCGGCGAGACCTCGCTGAACCAGACCTCCTCGCCCTTGACGAACAGCTCGACACCGAACAGCCCTTGCCCGCCGAGGTTGTCGGTCACGGCCTTCGCGATCTCGCGCGAACGCGCCAGCGCGGCCGGGTGCATCGCATGCGGCTGCCAGCTCTCGACATAGTCGCCCTGCACCTGCACGTGGCCGATGGGCTCGCAGAAATGGGTCTCGATCTGGCCATCCGCGCCGAGCGCGCGCACCGTGAGTTGCGTGATCTCGTAGTCGAACGCGATGAAGCCTTCGACGATCACGCGGCCATGGCTGACGCGGCCACCGGCCATCGCGTAGTCCCAGGCGGTCTCCACGTCGGCCGGGCCGTCGATCTTGCTCTGGCCCTTGCCCGAGCTGCTCATCACCGGCTTGACGATGCACGGGTAGCCGATGCCCGCGTCGATCGCCGACTGCAGCTCGGCCAGCGAATCGCAGAATCGGTACGGGCTGGTCGGCAGCCCGAGCGTCTCGGCGGCGAGGCGGCGGATCCCCTCGCGGTCCATCGTCAGCCGCGCAGCGCGGGCGGTCGGGATCACACGCACGACGCCGGCGGCTTCGAGCTCTTCGAGCATGGGCGTGGCGATGGCCTCGATCTCGGGCACGACCAGCATCGGGCGCTCGGCCTCGATCAGCGCCTTGAGCTGCGCCGGGTCGCTCATTTGAATGGTGCGCGCGTGGTGCGCGACCTGCTGGCCAGGCGCGTTCTCATAGCGGTCTACCGCGATCGTCTCGACGCCCAGGCGCTGCAGTGCGATCAGCACCTCTTTGCCGAGTTCGCCGCTGCCGAGCAGCATGACTTTGGTGGCGTGGGGTGAGAGCGGGGTACCGAGGGTGATCATCGAACGTGTCCTGAAAGGGCGGAGGGTGGAAGACGTGATTTTCCACCGTGCCCCCTTGCTCAACGGCGCTTTATCATCTGCATCATGACCACCGGCCCCCGCGATGTCGCGCAGATACGCCTCGACAACGCCATGATTTTGTTCGACGAGTTCGTTCACGCGACCATCAAGCACCCCGACGCCGCCACCTTGCGCGGCCTCGAAGGCCGGTTTGCCGAGCGCCTGCAGATCCAGCCGAGCTACTGGAGCCAGATCAAGGGCCGCTCACGCCAGATCGGCGAGCGCCTGGCGCGGCAGTTCGAGCAGCTGTGCCGCAAACCCGTGGGCTGGATGGACCAGCCGCACGGCGTGCCGACCGCCGTTGCGCTGTCGGCTGCATCGGACGACAGCCAGCGCAACGTTCCCCAAGATGACGACGAACGCTTCATCGTCGGCCTGGTGCTGACCTACTACCGTCGGCATCCGCAGCGCGCTCGCGCCCGGCTGCTCGATCTGCTCGGCGAAGTGCTGACGCCGCCACCGCCAAACCCCGCCAAACCCGGCGCGCCCAGGCCCGCCGAGGCCGATGGGCGCGAGCTGTGGAACAAGACCCAGGCAGCGGTGAAGCCGCTCAAGCCGAAGCGTTGAGGTCGCGCCGATCTTTTTGCAACGCGGCTTGAAATTTCTGCGCAAGACCCCTTGCGCAAGATAATCATTCGTTTATCATTTGCGCAATTCGTCAGCCAAGCCATCCGCTGCGAAGACGCCCCGCCGATCAACCCTCTGCCCGATTCCATGTCCCTGACTCACGTTTCGTTTGCCGCACCGCCGGGTTCACCGCCACGCTGACTGACGCGCCGCGACGCGTCAGGCGTCACAGGGCCCGGGTTGCGTTTTTCGCCCCGGGCCTTTTTGTTTCTGCCCTTCTTTCCTGCCTCAAGGAGACCGCTCATGAAGATCACCGTCACCACCCTCAAGCCCCGCAATCCGCTCGTCGCACCCGCCCACTTCCGCCGTGCCGGCAGCCACCAACCCGGTGGCCGCGCAATGCGTCGACAAGGCAGCCGGATGCTGAAGCGCGAACTGGATCAGATGAAACAACACAGCCCATGAACAGCGCGCGGCAATGCCGCGCACTCGATGAAGGACACCACGATCATGTCGAGCCTGAAATACCTCCGCGCCGGCGCCATCGAAGCACCGCGCCCCGCCCACGAAGCGGCGCGCCGTCTCGCCGCCGTCGGCCTGCGCAGTGCCAGTGCCGCACTCGCGCGTTTGTCGCGCCGTTTGGCGCAACCCGTGGCGCGGGCCGCCCACCCGCTGCCGCAGCTGGAGTTCTACGCCGAAGCCGGCGCGCCGGAAGGTGCGCTGTACCTCGACGGCAAACTCGTCGGCTGGGTCGCCGGCGTGCGGCGCCTCTGATGAAAGTTGATACCTCGCATCAGCGCATCGCCAGTGCCTGCTTACGGCGAGGCGCCGGGAAGCGCCGCTCGATCTCGCTGAGGTCGGCCTCGTTCAACACGAGGTCGGCCGCAGCGAGGTTCGCGCGCAAGTGCGGCTCGCGCACGGCCTTCGGGATCGGCATCACGCCACCACGCGCGATCAACCAGGCCAGCGCCACCTGAGACGCTGCCGCGCCGTGCTGCTCGGCGATCGCTTCGAGTACCGCGTCATGCGCCAGATCACCCTGATCGAGCGGGCAATACGCCATCAGCGGCATCGAGCGCACACGCTGCCACGGCAGCAGATCGACCTCTGCGCCCCGTGCGCTCGGCGAGTAGTAGACCTGGTTCGCGGCACAGCGCTCGCCGCCTGGCACGCTGCTCAGCTGCACCATGTCATCGGTGTCGAAATTGCTCACGCCCCAGTGGCCGATGCGGCCCTGCGCCTGCAATGACTCGAAGCCGGCGACGGTCTCGCGCAGCGGGTGCGGGCCGGGCCAATGCAGCAGGTAGAGATCGATGCGGTCCAGCCCGAGGCGCCGCAAGCTGCGCTCGCAGGCCGCTGCGACGCCGGCCCGGCTGGCGTTGTGCGGATAGACTTTGCTGACGATGAACACCCGCTCGCGCGTGACCGTGCCGGCACGCAGCGCCTCGGCAAGCGCCTGGCCCAGCACCTCTTCGGCGCCGCCTTCGCCGTACATCTCGGCCGTGTCGATCACGCGGTAGCCGAGCTCCAGCGCGAGCCGCACCGCCGCGACCTCCTGCGGGCGGCTGATCGCCGATTCACCCATGTGCCAGGTGCCGAGGCCGAGAGCAGGGAGCGACGTTCCATCGGGCAGTTTCACGGTGTTCATGGCGGGCTCCGAGACGCGATACTCCATGGTAGATGACAAGAACCGGAGACTGCTGATGACCGCCACCTTCATCGTCGAACGCGCCAAGCTGGCCAACGCGCACTGGACGCACATCGACCCTGCCGCATTGCCCGAGGGCGCGGTGCGGCTGCGCATCGACGCGTTCGCGCTCACATCGAACAACATCACCTACGCCGCGTTCGGCGACACGATGAACTACTGGGGGTTCTTCCCGACCGCCGATCCCACTACGGGCTGCATCCCGGTGTGGGGCTTCGCGAACGTGGTCGAATCGCGTTGCGAAGGCGTCGCTGTCGGCGAGCGCGTCTACGGCTACTTGCCGATCGCCAGTGATGTCGTGCTGCACCCGGCGCGCATCACGCCGGCCGGCTTCTTCGATGGCGTCGAACACCGCCGCGCACTGCACGCGGTCTACAACCAATACAACCGCTGCGCTTCCGACCCGGGCTACACCCGGGAACGCGAGGCCGAGCAGGCGCTGTTGCGACCGCTGTTCACGACCTCGTTCCTGATCGACGATTTTCTCGGCGACAACGCATTCTTCGGTGCACGCGCGGTCGTGCTCTCGAGCGCGTCGAGCAAGACGGCCTACGGCACGGCCTTCTGCCTCGCGCGACGGCGCGGCAGCGCGGATGCAGTGAAGGTGATCGGCCTGACCTCGCCGGCCAACCTCGCTTTCACGCGCGCGCTCGGCTGCTACGACGAGGTGCTGAGCTACGACGACGTCGCCACCTTGCCAGCCGACGTGCCCACGGTCTACGTCGACTTCAGCGGCAGCGCCGCGCTGCGTTCGAACGTGCACCAGCACTTCGGCGACGGCCTCACCTACAGCTGCTCGGTTGGCGGCACGCATTGGGACTCGCTCGGCAACGGCCAGGGCTTGGCAGGGCCGCGGCCAGTGCTGTTCTTCGCGCCGGCACAGATCAAGAAACGCAATGCCGACTGGGGGCCGGACGGCTTGCAGCAGCACATCGCGAGCGCCTGGTCGGCGTTCATGCGGCCGGTGACCGATGCCACGAACCCGTGGCTGCGCGTCGTGCGCGGCAAGGGCGAGACGGCGATCGCAGCGACCTATGCGGCGCTGCTCGCCGGCAGCGTCAATCCGGCGGAAGGCCATGTGTTGTCGGTGTAGCAGGTGGCAGAGCGGGTTGACGAGAACTCAAGCCCGCGCCGCATTGCGCCGATAAGCCATTCACAGTGACCCGATTGACTTCACGATGACGAGTCCCGCCGCTTCCAACGGGCCCAGGCTCACCCAGCCGCTGCGCGATCTCGCGGCGTGGACGGCGCATTTTCGCGCCGCCGAGATCCCGGTGCTCGCGCAAACCGCCGAGGCGCTCGAGGGCTTGCGCGCGAACGAAGACAGGGTCGACGCGAACAGCATCGGTGAGATGATTTCGGGCGATCCGCTGATGACGCTGAAAGTCATGGCCCATGTCGCCGCCCACCGCAGCAGCCGCGTCGTGACCGACACCGAAACCGTCACCGCGGCACTGGTGCTGATGGGGATCTCGCCGTTCTTCAGGGCCTTCGGCCCGCAACCCACCGTCGAAGAGCGCCTGGCCGACATGCCCGAAGCGCTCGAGGGCCTGACCGACACGATGCGCCGCGCTCACCGCGGCGCGAATTTTGCGCTCGGCTTCGCGGTGCACCGCATGGACCACGACGCCGCCGTCATCCATGCCGCGGCGCTTCTTCACGACTTTGCGGAGCTGCTGCTGTGGTGCCACGCACCTGCGCTGGCGCTGCAGATTCGCGCGGCCCAGCGCGCCGATTCGACGCTGCGTTCGAGCGCCGCACAGCTCGCGATGCTGAATGTCGAACTGCCCGATCTGCAGCAGTCGCTGATGAAGGCCTGGCGGCTGCCCGAGCTGCTGATCCGCATCAGCGACGACCGCCACGCCGACGACGCCAGCGTGCGCACGGTGATGCTGGCGCTGCGGCTGGCGCGCCACACCTCGCAGGGCTGGGACAACGCGGCCATCCCTGACGACGTGAGCGACATCGCGAATTTGCTGAACCTGTCGACGGACGCAACGCTGCAGCTGGTGCGCGGCATCTGATCCGACGCGGCCCGGTGTCAGACCGGCACGGCAGTGGTGTTCTTCACCCGGTCCAATACGAAGCTGGTCTTGCAGTCCTCGACGCTCGGGTGCTTGAGCAGCGTGTCCATGATGAAACGCGAGTAATGCGCCATGTCCTGCACGACGACACGCAGCAGGAAGTCCATCTCGCCGGTGAGCGCCGCACACTCGACCACCTCGGGCCAGGCCTGCACCGCAGCGCGGAACAGGTCCATCGGCGTGCGCTTGTGAACCTCCGAGTGCTTCTCGAGCCGCACGTTGAGGTAGGCCGTGAGGCCCAGGCCGACACGCTCGGGCGACACGAGCGCGACATAACCCGCGATCACGCCTGATTCTTCGAGCCGCTTGACGCGCCGCAGCGTCGCCGACGGCGACAGGCTGACCTGCGCGGCAAGCGCGTCGTAAATCATGCGGCCGTCGGCTTGCAACGCGCGAAGAATGCGTCGATCGATGGCATCTAGCTGCTCTGCGTTTCCCATGGCTTCAATTTTGCATGATTCACGCTTCGATGAGCGAATCGAAGCCAGAACTTGCAAAAAACCTGCGAGGCTACGACCCTAGAGTCTCGGTCACGCGAAACAGACTGGAGACAAGCATGCAGTTCACCCCCTGGGAAAATCCGATGGGCACGGACGGCTTCGAGTTCGTGGAGTACGCGGCGCCCGATCCGGCCGCACTCGGCCGGCTGTTCGAGACGATGGGCTTCGCGCCGATCGCCAAGCACCGCACCAAGAAGGTCACGCTGTACCGCCAGGGCGAGGTGAACTTCATCATCAACGCCGAGCCGAACTCGTTCGCGCAACGCTTCGCACGGCAGCACGGCCCGAGCGTCTGCGCGATGGCGTTCCGCGTGAAGGACGCGAAGCAGGCCTACGAGCGCGCGCTCGAACTCGGCGCCTGGGGCTTCGACAACCACACCGGCCCGATGGAGCTGAACATCCCGGCGATCAAGGGCATCGGCGACAGCCTGATCTACTTCGTCGACCGCTGGCACGGCAAAGACGGCGCGGCTGCCGGCGCCATCGGCAACATCAGCATTTACGATGTCGACTTCGTGCCGATCGCCGGCGCGGTGGCAGAGCCCAAGGGTAGCGGCCTGACCTACATCGACCACCTGACGCACAACGTGCACCGCGGCCGCATGAAGGAATGGGCCGACTTCTACGAACGCCTGTTCAACTTCCGCGAGGTGCGCTACTTCGACATCGAAGGCAAGCTCACGGGCCTGAAGAGCAAGGCGATGACGAGCCCGTGCGGCAAGATCCGGATCCCGATCAACGAGAGCTCGGACGACAAGAGCCAGATCGCCGAGTACCTCGATCTGTACCACGGCGAAGGCATCCAGCACATCGCGATGGGCACCGACGATATCTACGCCACAGTGGACGGCATGCGGGCGCGCGGCGTGCAGTTCCAGGACACGATCGCGACCTACTACGATCTGGTGAACCGGCGCCTGCCGAATCATGGCGAGAACCTCGACGAGCTCAAGCGTCTGCGCATCTTGATCGACGGCGCCACGCACCAGGGCGCACCGAATGAATTGCTGCTGCAGATCTTCACGCAGACGGTGATCGGGCCGATCTTCTTTGAGATCATTCAGCGCAAAGGCGATCAGGGTTTCGGCGAAGGTAACTTCCGCGCATTGTTTGAGAGCATCGAACTGGATCAGGTTCGACGCGGTGTCTTGAAGGACGAGGCCAAGTCCGCCTAGTCAGTGGCTTTCAACAGAACGGAGTGATGATGGTCCAGATTCTTTCGCGCGGCGTGTTGTGCACCGCGCTCGCCGCATGCAGCTTGGCAGCTCAGGCTCAGATGAATAGCACCGAGTCGTCGCTCGACACCGTGATGAAGGCCGGCGTGCTGCGCGCCTGTACGCCAGGCGACTACAAGCCGTTCAGTTTCTTGAAACCCGACAACGTCTACGAAGGCATCGACATCGACCTGGCGCAATCGCTCGCGACCGCGATGGGCGCGAAGCTCGAGCTCGTCAAAACGAGTTGGACCAATCTGATGCCCGACTTCACCGCCGGCAACTGCGAGATCGCGATCGGCGGCATTTCTGTCACCACCGAGCGCCAGAAACGCGCCTTCTTCAGCACCGCGTACATGGTCAATGGCAAGACGCCGATCGTGCGCTGCGACGACGTCGCCAAGTACCAGAGCGTGGCCGCGATCGACAAGGCCGGCGTGCGCGTGATCGCGAACCCCGGCGGCAGCAACGAACGCTTCGCCAAGGCCAACTTCAAGACCGCGACGCTGACGATCCACGCCGACAACTTGACGATCTTCGACGAGATCCTGGCCAAGCGTGCCGACGTGTTTGTGACCGAGGCGGCCGAAGCGCTGACACAGCAGAAGCTCAAACCCGGGCTGTGCGCCGTCAACCCAGACAAGCCGCTGCAATATGGCGAAATGGCCTGGCTGCTGCCGCGCAATGACACCGTGATGAAGTCCTTCGTCGATCAATGGCTGCATCTCGCGAAGGCGACGGGTGAATATCAGCGCACCGTGGACAAGTGGTTGCGATGAGCGATGCGGTCGCCGGGTCTTTTTGACTTGAGCGCGCTATTGCGCTGCAGTGGTCAGGACAGTTGGCTCGGCTGCAGGCGACGAGTCGGCTGGAGCACTCAGCCAGCGCCAGACCTCGTTGAACATCACCGCCTGGAACGCCATCTGCACATGAGCTACGCCCGGCACATGCAGATTCTGGGCGCCCGGCAGGGTGCCTGAGGCGGCGGGGAACACGATGTTGTCGCAATGGCCGTAGAAGCATGTGAAGCGTGCTGCCCGCGTCGCGGGCTCGGCGGCAGCCAGCTCCATCAACCAAGGACTGCGTTGGCGCATCTGCTTGTTGTTGATGGCATGGCCGTAGCGCGCCAGCCACGTGCCTTGGTGCGGGCTGCCGATCGTGATGACGCGGTGCACGCGCGCATCGGCCTCGAACTGCCGCAGCCACGCGCGGATGGCGAGCCCGCCCATGCTGTGCCCGACCAGCGTCACCGAGCGCCCTGTGGCGCGCTCGAGGCGGGCCACGGCCACCTCAATGATTCGCGGGTAGTGGTCGATCGAGCCGAACACCGGCTCCAGGTTGACGGCGATGAACGGCGTCTTGCGGCTGCGCAACTCACGCATCCACGGGTTCCACAGGCCGCGATTGCAGACGAAGCCATGAACGAGCACAACGCCACGTTGACCGACGGTGTGGTCCGGAACGTGATCGGGCTCGGCTTGCGCCCGGAACGGTTGACGCCAGAAGAAGACCCGCGGCGCTGTGAGAACTTCGCCCCACCAGGCGCGCAGCAGCTGACCAGCGCGGGCGCGTGGCGCCGGTCCATCCGATGAATCCTGCATAACATACAACAGTGCGAACTCGAAGCCGAGGAATAACGCGTAGCCGAGCAGTATCAGGATCGCAGCAGCTGCCCCCCAACCCGGCTGACCGATGCGGGTGAAGATGATTGCCCACGCCGTGGACGCAATGAGCAATACGGCGACAAGCAACTTCTGAAGGCGGGCCAGCATGGTCGGCATGCTAGCAGCGAGGCTGTGCGCGATGGCACGCAGTAGACTGAAGAAGGTCCATCTCCCGAATCGAATGAGCGCCACGACCGAAGCCATTCTCGCCAACCTGAAGATCGTGGCCGATGAACGCGCACTTCGTGTCAACGTTCCCGGATTGGCCGCCAAGGTCTCCGCGTTGAAGGAATATCAACAACGCCGCTTTGTTCATACCTACGCGGATCTGCTGGCCACGACGCGGTACGGTGCGGCCGCCCAATTCTTCTTGGACGAGCTCTACGGCCCGAGTGACTTCAGCCGCCGCGACACTCAGTTTGCGCGCGTCGTGCCTGCACTCGTGCGCTTGTTTCCAAGCGAAGTTGTGCAGACTGTGGCCACGCTGGCCCGGCTGCATGCGCTGTCGGAAACACTGGATTCGACGATGGCCAGGCACCTCGTCGACGACACTCAGATCACGGCGCATCCGTACATTCGCGCGTGGCAGGCAACCGGACGCGTGGCCGATCGAGAATCACAGATCGCGTTGACGCTGGAGGTCGCCTCGCGCCTCGATCGGTTCACTCGCAAGCCACTGTTGCGCAACAGCCTACGATTGATGCGCGGGCCTGCACGAGCGGCCGGACTGGGCGAGTTGCAACAGTTTCTCGAGAACGGCTTCGACACCTTTCGTGCCATGAAAGGTTCGCAAGAGTTCATCAGTATTGTCGAGTTGAGAGAGCGAGCACTCGCGTCATCGCTATTTCAGGCTGACGCCGTTAACGCCGTGCCCGGCAGTGCAGCCGACCGATCACTTGCGAACCTTCCATCAACATAATCGACGAGCGGGCCTGACATACCGCAACAAATATGCAGCGCCAAAGCGAAAAGCCCCCGTCTTTCGACGGGGGCTTCTCTAATAGTAGCCTGACAATGTCCTACTTTCACACGGGAACCCGCACTATCATCGGCGCTGAGGCGTTTCACTGTCCTGTTCGGGATGGGAA
>Ga0307509_10010274_pt1 | contig 11503 bp, 7 predicted proteins | sample 10_EM_MG_FD_202245 | JGI IMG/M metagenome (GOLD analysis project Ga0307509, IMG submission 202245) | Populus trichocarpa ectomycorrhiza microbial communities from riparian zone in the Pacific Northwest, United States - 10_EM | ecosystem: Host-associated > Plants > Roots > Unclassified | place... | reverse complement strand
GGATTTAACCGAGGTTTATGAGGGTATGGATGACCCATACATCAACTGGAGTTTGATAATTTTGCCCCCCATCCCTCACATGCCTCATGAGGTATAGGGGGCAAATGTGTACTTTTGCTGATGTGTCCATATCATAGCTCATATTATTTGAGTTTTTCCATTTTATACACACACTCCACTGTCCTTGATCTCAATAATCCAGATACCTTGCTGTCCCGCATCAATCTCAGTAAGTTCTGAATTTCTCTGCACCAAAGCCTGACCGGGTATTCCCGATCACTCACGAAGCCAGATAGATTCTGTGAATTTTGGCCTTCCTGGATAGCGGGATATCAGTGTATTCTATATTTCACTTCTCTCTTCTCACATTCTTTTCTGTTCTCTTACTATCGCGGCACCCTCAAATTCGTTTCCACCTCAAATTCGGATTCCAGGCTACGCAGGTTGGATATACGTGATACTAGAAAAATACCAGTAGATTATAACTTGTTCGGTGCTGGATGGTATGGTTCATACATGACCCGCGTAGCCCAGAATCCGAATTTGAGGTGGAAACGAATTTGAGGGTGTCGCGATAGTACTCGCTCCTCTTATGAAGCAATCTCCTTACATACCCTAGCGGCAAGCATCTACTATCTATTTGTTGTGTGCTTTCAGGCTGTATTTTGATGTATTTTTTGCGCTGGTACTCGCTTTCCTTTAGTTATGTCTTCACGTTCTCCTATGCAATGAATTTTATGTCTCAAACATCCCTACAAGCTAACTCTTGTACTAAAATATCTCCCATGGCACTTTTACCTTGTACCATAGTTGGGAGCAAATCTACGCAGTCAACCTGCTTTCCATCATGGCCATGCTGAGCGGTACTCATTTAAGTCTATTCTGAGCCCTACACCACACAGTTTTTCATATCACAATTATCCAAATAGGCTAGTGTTTAAAGGGGCTGGATTAGCACCCTTTACGTTCATCATAATACTTACATCATAGCCGTCAGAATTATTCCTAACTTTGCTCTCTTCAGTTAGTTCACCACCGATCGCTTCCACAACCAGGTGTATCCGCACTTAGTGCGAGTGCTTGAAAGCAGTTTAAGGGATAATAACTCACTGCATCGGCAGAGCAAACCCGCTAAAAACCAGAACCCCTACTCAATACCGGTACAGAATCTGTAACTTACCCAACTCGCTTAAAACCTTCACCCCAAAATGAGAAATCGGATGGGCACCCACAAAGTCAAAATTTGCAAAAATAAAGCTGATGGGTGATCGCTGAGATGTAGCACTAGGAACTGGCCGTTTTTATTTTATTTTAATAAGTGAGAACATGGAGAGCCTATTCAATGTACACTTGGAGATTTTAGGAGGGTGTGGAACAAGTTCCTAAGCATTCGCAGCATAGGATACTATCATGGCTAGAAACGCTGGGTATATACCTGGTGACTGGTAGGGTTATTGTTGTTTGGACTCCCACAGTATGAATTGCGCGAGGAAAAAATTAACCGATCACCCTCGTGAGCGTGGCAACGTATCGCCTCCGGCCCCCGCAAAAATCATTATCGTACCACTGAACAGGTACCTCATAATACCTTCTCCTTTTTTCCTAAGGCTGATGGATATATACCAAGCACTGGTTGCTGCCATGTATTTAATTTATTTATATTTATTTTTCTTCGCTGGGTTAGGGTGGTTATATCGAGGAGGATCACAACATCAAGGGCGAAAATTGTGAGCGGTGGTTGATGGGTTAATTTTGTCTACGAACAAAAGTAAGCAGCAGCAATTCTGTGAGGCTGGTACCGGTATCCATTCCGTTTCAATTCTGGTTCAGCTTCTAAGTGATTTGCGCCGTGCCTCTGTAGTCGCTAGCTGCATACCCTCGGAGCCCAACCCACCCTCGAGAGATAACGGCCAACCATCCTCTCGCTCGCCAGAAATCTAACAGCACTAATCACAAGCTAACCGGCGTCCCACCGTACTGTTGAAGAACACTGGCGATTATTCCATACTTACGTATTTTCCTTTCTTCCTCTCGCATTTTATTTCCTGTTAGTAATTAGTTTCCTTTGTGAATTATTATAAATCAAGAGGAGGAGCGGGGATACCTTGAAGGTATACTATAGGATATGTCGCATACATGGCCGGTGTGAATCGGAGAGGGAACCGAGGAAGATAACCGGCGAGGAAAGCCGGAGCAGAACCGGGCAGGAAACCGGTGGATGGTCAAGAACTGGTGACGGAACGGGGACAGGATATGTATTCGCCCTGCGGATCCCCGGATCGCTTTCCGGTGCGATCATGGTGGCAAAGACCTCTTCATCTTGTGTATATAAGCCCTGTATTTCGCCATAGTTAGAATGTAAGACAGCCACGCCTCCGACCAATATACATACGCTTCTCTCTTAACTTCTTTGTCTTTCTCCACCTAGCCAGCGCTTTCGTCCCCCATCCAGAACTCATAACAATACGTACAAGACGAACCCACCACTCCTCCTGCAGGCACTTTTTCCATCCAATTCTCTAGTAGATGGAACTGTACGACGCCGTGGGCTCTTTGTCTCTATTTTCACCCCAGGTGGGGTATCCTAGTTATGTGGTGTTTTTCAACAATCTCTCGGACCAGAATTGAAAAAGTAAATATTGCGCTTCTCCTGCACCCCCTTACCCGAGCACTGTGATTGGGAAAGAGATATATTATTGTTGGGTAGCCTTTGGCAAGTGGCTCCTGTATGTCTTTGAGTGCTATTCTCGCCATGTGCAATTTTGCGGCTGCGGTGGTGGGCACTTAAACCCTGCATCCACCCGAGAGAAGAGTTCACTGTGAATCCTGGCCACGGTGTATCTCCTGCATCCTTGTTCAGCTGCTATGTTTGATTGCCCACCATATCATAACCTCGTGTGGAGTGGGATCAAACCGGCTTGCTCATAATGTTAAAATATTCACGATGGTTCTATATCTGCAGCACTACTACTGCACCGGAAGTTTGGATCAGGAGTGTTTTCGTTTGGAAATGGTTGGGGAGTATGGGAGTTGAATGAGTGACACAAGAAGCCACTCTGCTGGGCTCTCCCAACCCCCTTATACTCACGTTAGAGCGAGGATAACTCTTTGGTATCAGCAAAAGGCAATACCGTACCGCCATCTAGGCCATAGCGCTTATAGTAACCGATGCCCAATTGTAGGTGAGGTTAAGATATAGTTCTCGATTGTCTTGCGTATTTTAAGGCTACCATACGCTACTCCCCGGGAATCTAGAAAAATGAGACTCTGTATACAACTTATGACCCAGGGAATTCTATCACTCATGGAAGAGGGGAGGAGGAATGAGGAAATAAAACAAGCGAATGCAATAATTTAGAACTATAGTAGGGGGGAATTGAATGGGGCAGAATGAAAACTGTAGGGCCTAAACCGAACCTTTTTACAATAATAAAGCTATATCTCCTCACTGACCAGGCCCTACTGTGCCCTGTAGGCAGAAACCCGTATCCTCACGCCACAAGGTTAGACATGGAGTTTCAGGCTGGTCTGATAACATGTATATGTGTTCACATAACAGCGGAACTTCTTTCGCTGTCACGGCTGATGTCCAAAGACAGAAGAGGGAGAAGAGGAGATCTCTACCCCGTAGTGTCTCCTGGGCCTAAGGGTGTTACGTGGGCGGCCGCTTGGTGAAGCTCCAGAAGCTCAACGACCCCCTTATGGCCATTGCTTACTGCGCACCTGAGTGGTGTGAGGCCTACATGACTTATATTGCCGGGGTTAACTCGTTCCTTCTCGAGTAGCACTTTCACCACTCCCTCATGTCCACACCTGGCCGCACATAAGAGGGGTGTGTCGCCATCGTTATCTCGCTTATCGGGATTGACCTCTTCTCTGTCCAGTAGTATTTTCACCACATTCTCATGCCCATAATGAGCAGCTAGCAAGAGCGGTGTGCTGCCGTGATGGTTTGGCTTGTCGGGGTTGGTCACTGGCAGAGCGAGTAGTATTTTGACGACTCCTTCGCGTCCACGGCGAGCTGCCTTCAAGAACGCTGTTTCGCCGCTATTATCAAGTATATCGGGATTCACTTTGCCCCGTTCGAGTAGTACTTTCACAACTCCTTCATGCCCTCCCTGAGCGGCACTGTGGAGTGGTGTTACGCCGCAATCACCTAGGCTCTCAGGGTCCACATCGCCCCGCTCGAGTAGTACTTTCACAACCCCTTCATGCCCACTCTGAGCGGCACTGTGGAGTGGTGTTACGCCGCAATCACCTAGGCTCTCAGGGTCCACATCGCCCCGCTCGAGTAGCACTTTCACAACTCCTTCATGCCCACCCCGAACGGCACTGTGGAGTGGTGTTCGTCCGTAATTATCTAGCCTCTCAGGGTCCACATCGCCCCGCTCGAGTAGCACTTTCACAACTCCTTCATGCCCACCCCTAGCGGCATACAAGAGCGGTGTGTCGCCCTCATTATCTTCCTTGTCGGGGTTGACCTCGCCCCGCTCGAGAAGTATTTTCACCACTCCTTCGTGTCCTCCCGATGCGGCATGCAGGAGAGGTGTTCGGCCGGAATTTGATTGCTGGTCGGGGCTGACTTCGGGTAGCCGGAGGAGTATTTTTACCACCTCTTCATGTCCACCTGAAGCAGCATAGGCGAGTGGCGTTTGGAGGTTTACCCCCTCCTGGCCGAGTAATATTTCCACAACTCCCGCATGTCCTTTCCAAGCAGCATACGATAGTGGTGTTTTACCGGAAACATCTGGATTGTTGACATCATAACATTCCGTCTGTATCAAAGCAGCTAAAACCTCGGCAATTCCAAAGAACGACGCGCAGTGTAGTCCACTGAACGCAGAACTGTCACCATAAAAACCTACACCAGCCTGGCTATCAAAGTCGCTACCAAAGTTGGTATCGAAATCCCAGCAATCCAGATACTCTACTTGTTCCAAAAGCAATTCACCAGATATATGGCCATCATATTCCCGAAGCAGGTCTAGCGCAAGTAACCTTGCGCACTCTGAGAGTTGCCTTTTCGCATGGACTCCCCAGTATACGGAACAGTACCCTAGAAAGGGATCGCTACAGACAACGGAAGAAGAGAGGGCTGAAAGGACCTTGAGGTGGTTGGAATTCAGATACGTCAGGCAGATCTCCGCCATTGACGAGTGAGGTCCACTGAAGAGATCAGGACGGGCGGAAAGGTAATCTTCCACAGTTAGGTGGATCAGTCGCACAGTTGATGTCTCTTTATCAACAGCGAGAAGCCCTTGAGAGCAGCTCATTAATGTCGAGATCAAAGGGGCGTTCCCGGTATTGAAATCCTTGGAGCCTAGTTCTACTGCTAGAGCGTGGCAGAGCTCATCCGTTGTCAAGGGCCGTTCCGCGTAACTAACCCACATCAAGGCTGCCATCCCGAGTCTCGATTGATCCCCGTCCAGCGCCTTTATCCGTTCTATCGTCATACCATAAGCGCCTTCCCACCCTAACCCATCGCCCATTCCGTTAAGCCTTTCTCGTCTCCGATAAATAGTCGATTCTCGCAAAACTGCCCCGATACTCAAGGAAACAAGGCGGAACCTATTTATATCTATTAGCGGATAGTTGGGGTATGGTCCTCAGCACCATTGCCCCTACATACATTTCCGATGCATTTTCCGGAATCTTCTCGAGAATGTCTTCCTCTAGGCTCTCGTCCATGACATCTGGCATTTCGTCCTCATCGAGTTTGATCCGGAGGTACCAAGTGATATCTTTTCTAGTGGGACTTATAGAGACACTTTGTACGTGTCCAGCAAGACGCTTTTCAATCTCTGCCAAAATATGTGGCCTTCCAGTTGCAAATATTCGTGTGTCGGGGGACTTCTCAAGGATTTGTTTCAGCGAATTAAGGAGCCTGGCTCGCTGCGCTCCCGAGCATTCGTCTAGTGCGTCAATAACCATAAATGTTGGCCGTAAGGACGTGATGACCTGCAGCATCCTCACGATATTACCGAGTTGGGGTCTGCGCCCACTAATGGTCGTTCCCTGCTGTTGAAAGGCCCGGGATATTTCCTCCGGAATCCTTTCCATCCCACTCACCATCTGCTTTAGCAGTGAGCCTAGCACATTGGTGGCTGACTGCTCCTTTCGAGCGGCGAAGTCCAAGTAAAAGCATGAAACGGCAGCGTTTCGTCCGCCGGTCTGGTCGCACAGTCTATCCACCACCAGCGAGCTATCATCGCAGCTCGTTAGCAAGGGCTCTCCCCCCCCCACTCCCCAGTGTAGAATCCTAGTTACCTAATAAATGTCTTCCCCACCCCGGGATTCCCATAACCAAACAGAACAGCACTTTCACCTCCACCTCCCTCGCTACCAGCATACCATCTCCTAAATTCCTCGGTTTGTATGAGCCATTCTCCTACATCACTGGCACGGTGCTCTTGAATTTCCCAATGCCGCGAGCTAGGATCCAGGGGTGATAACCAGGCGAGGAGTTGGGATGGATCACCGGTGATGGTATCGCTATCCCGCACATCAAAAGCGTTACTGTTATTGGAGAACCCGGCGCGATTATTGGCGATATATTGCGACATCTTCAACTCTTTATTTCTTGCGCTGTCGAAGTGGAGGAGCTGCTGGTATGGCTTTTTGAAGATATTCCTGCGACCAGAAGAGAAGTGGGGTTAGTTAAAGAAAGCGGGGGTCTGCCGGTTTTAACGCAGCCTTGCACACACACCTAAAACGATTTTTCTGATAATTGCGAACACAACTGCTATTGCATATGACCACAGTCCTGCGGCTCTGGGCCATTCACTGCTCATATGCAGTAGCAGCTGTGTGCGCAAATGTCAGAAAATGGCGAGTACCCGACTGCTCATGTTCAAATTCAGCCGCCCCAACATGATTCCTCCGGCTAATATATCGGCGCCCTAAGGTGAGGAATCACACACTGGTTTCTAAGTCTTAACATATTCGAGTCCAATTCTGCAGTACTATCCTTCCACGAAAACCCCTAAGTGCCCTCTGTCGAATATGCCTGGCTGGACCTTAAACTATTGCAAAACCTTTTTTGTGGGTATTAACCACAAACACCATCAGCAGTCACAGTATAGTACCAAGCCCCCCTACACAATATGACCGAAACTCTCTCCCATCACCAATCTTAAAATGGCCATTGCGGTTGTAAGCGAGAGTCACAACCTCTCCAAGTGCCGACAAAGTGAGTGGGCATCAAGCCATTCTCCACCAAAACGGCCAATCCCGAACATATTCTGGCACCAGCTTAACCGAGCATCTAGAAAAGGCGTAAACGAGAGCAGATTTTTCTAAAATGGGTGTCCAGTTCGAGGTGGGAGATAAAGAATTGGGTATGAGGATTACCTAATTACGTAAATTTATGGTGACTTTCCAATCCTACTAGCGCGGCTGATGGATCTATCAGTCACGTGCCATATACTAGGCGCAACGATAAGGATCACCAAACTTTTCTCATCAGATCGGCGTGACTAATACCGGCATCTACAGCCCTTGGAGCAAAATCTGGACTTATGCGCTGTGCCTCTGTGGGGAGGGCACCACAGGCATGGCAACTCACTGCCTCGGCAGAGCAAATCCGCTAAAACCAGAACCCCTACCCACCGTGCAACTTCGCTCAAATCCTTCATCTCAAATTGACCCGCGCATGAAATTGGATGGGCACCCACAAAGTCAAAATTTAGATAATAAAGCTGCTGGCTGATCGCAGAGATGTAGTACTAGGAACTAGCCGTTTTGTTTTTTCAACAAGTGAGAACATGGGGAGCCTATTCAATGTACTGTATTTGAAGGTTTTAGGAGGGTGTGAAACAAGTTCCTAGATATTCGCAGCAAAGGATACTAGCTAAAAATGCTGGGCACTTGGTGACTGGTAGGGTTATCGTTTTATGGACTCTCGTAGTATGAAGTAAGCAGCAGCAATTTGTGAGGTTGCCATTCATTCCGTTTCAATTCTGGTCCACCTTTTAAGTTCATTTCGGCTGTACCCGTGTAGTCGCTAGCGGCATTCTCTCTGGCGCCCCGGCCGCACTCGGCAGATAACAGCCAACCATCCGCTGGCTAACCAGAAATCTAACCGCACTCTATCATAATACCATACCCCACTAATCACAACCCAACAGGCACCCCACCGTACAAGACGAACCCACCGCTCATCCTGCAGGCACTTTCCCCATCCAATTCCCTAGCAGATGGAACTGTACCGGTACGGTGCCGTGAGCTCTTTATCCCTATTTTCACCCCAGGTGGGGTATCCCAGTTGTTATGTGGCGTTTTTCAACAATCTCTCATACTAGAATTGAAAAAGTAAATATTGTGCTTCTCTGGCACTCCCTTACCCGAGCACTGTGATTGAAAAAGAAATCTGTATCTTTCGGCAAGCGGCTCCTGTATGCTCTTGCCCGCCGGTCTCGCGACGCCCAATGTTACGGTGGTGGGCATTAACCCGGCATCTGCCCGAGAGAATAGTTCGCTATGAATCCTCCCGACGGTGTATCTCCTGCATTCCCGTTCCGCTGCTATGTTTCATTGTCTACCATATCATAACCTCGTGTGGAGTAAGACCAAATGCTCATAATACCCAAATCATATCATATCAAAAGAAAAAGAAACTCCAAGACCCTACTCCCCTCCGTTCAAATGGACTAGTAGGACAAACTGTATGATGCGCTTGGTTCCCTACGGTGGTTACTCCCTCTTACCCCAAATTTATGAGTGCTTCCCAGAGATGGGAGTTGAGGCACTCCCACATGTGTTTTTCCATAAATTCTCTTATCAATTAGGCGGAGGCCCAGTATTGTTCGGTGACACTTTGTTGAAGCAGTCCGGAGATCCTCTTTCTCATCCATCTTGTGCCTCATGCTGTTGCGGTGTTGAGTATTTGATCTTAGTGACTCTTCTTCCGGAAGAGAATGGTGAGCTGTTGGTATTGTGCGTGGACAAAATTAAGAGCCTGTTTGGCTACAACGGCTCCTTTCCATTCTCCCATACAAATGATCCTTTTCCTTCCGTTTCAAAATTGACAGAAGGTCATTTTCACAGCAGAAACGGTCGCCCAACGGAACGGAACCGTTGTAGCCAAACAGGCTCTAACCGATCACCCGCGTGGGCGTGGCAACCCGTCTCTTCCGAGCCAAAAACCATCACCACTGAAGAGGCACTTCATAATACCTTCTCTTTTCTATTAAGGTTGATTGATGGTATACTAAGTACTGATTATTGCGATGTATTCAAATTATTTTTGCTTATTTTTCTTGGTTGGGTTGGGGTGGTTGTATCGAGGAAGCTGATAGCATCAAGGGTGATATGAGCCTCCCTTGATATAATAGGTTAACTTTGTTCACCCACAATATGTAGTTACGGGAAAACGTAGGGTTTACACTGGCCGTTCGGCAACCACGACCACCGACATGTCGCGCGCGCGGGTGGTACTTTCCAGATGTACTGCCGGATGGGCGAGTTGAGCTGGCATGCCTCGGGTATGTCCTGCCGTAAGATCTAATAAAATAAGGCTATGTGGGGTAGAGAGTGTATTGGGATTCTTGCTCTTTCTACGTCTCCGGACGTGTGCTATATATACACAAACTTGACTTTAGACAGGAAGACTCTTCGTCCGCAACACTCACACCCCTTTCCTCCTATACTCGCGCCATCCACCCAACTCCCTAGTTTTAATCGAGTATGAGAGTACGAGGCCAATTCAATTGACTATTTAGAGAAGACAAAAAGAGTGAAGACGTGAACGAGTGAAGATGTACGATACATATAAAACAATAAGGGAAAGATCCAGTCTTTTATCCCACAATCACTGAACAACAATAAGACGACAAGAAAGACACTAGGCAAAGTTTTCCTCCCCATGATACAAAAACAAATAGTAGCTTGTGACATGAGTGCCTCAGATGGTCTTTAGTGAAACAGGGCGAAACAGAAAACATGCGAGACAATTTGGAAACGAAGTATGAAACAATATCTCAGGTTACACGTTTCAACACCTAGAAGTTTCCCGAAACTTCTTCTCCCTAATTCCATCCCTTGAGTTTCGTCCTCTTACACTATCTCTCCCATCTTCTGCGATCCTGCGCAGTCCTGACACAACCGTCCGTTTCCTAACTATCATAGTGCGACACTGATATGTTCTAACTTCTAGTACACCTTATCCACTAACCTCTAGTCTGCCCTAGTGCCAAATCCTAAAACATCCTAAGCGTCCCTGCCTTAGCCAACGCCTCAACCAAAAAAACCGTCACTCTTCTGATACCATACTAGTCAATTGTGCAACCGTTAACAAATACAATTCCTCTCAGCCATGTCCGATCAATGTTTCGCCTATCCCCTGGGTATCGAACCTTCGTGAATTTCAACAGGATCAAGGCCTGGATCGGCATGGTTGGTTCACATAGTGATAAATAAATATTGTAGACCACCGACCAAATTTTGCCCCCCAAGGGAGAATGACTGCACCTATATCTATGAAACTCATTACGATTTACATACTCTCCGGAGCGGTGAACTCACGTCTTCCGCCATCATCAGGGAAGTTGAGGAGAACGGGGAGGGGAAAGCTGAGGGTGTTACTATACTAGTACTTTGCTCCCTACCAAGCCATCAATGTGAACTCCACATTTTCCAAGGACTGGTGTGATACCTGCTATGGTGTGTCTTCCTTGCGGTTTCTCTTCTGGCATGCTCCACTCTATCACGCCGGTCCCTAGGTGAGTGAGATATTTCAGAGTGGGGAAGCGCCCTGAACTGGATAGGAGGTAGTGTGAGAGAATATACATGGGACTTGGTGATGGTGTAGGAAGAGATGAGATGTATGATAACCCCCACAGCTTCGTTCGCTCTCATCTAAAGCTAAACCAATGGTAATGACAGGTGCATATGTAAAACACAAATGACATATCCCGATCTTTCAAGAATCACCACAACTCTCTCTATATCTCTCTCGATGTCTCCTATTTCCTCGGTGTACTCTCTTAATGAAAAAGGAAAGTCATTTTGGGAAAGTCTCCTATGAACGATGAAACTATTGTATCTGGACAAAATTAACCAATCACCCGGGTGAGCTTGGGAACCTATCGCTTCCGGGGCCCCACGCAAATCATTACCACTCAACACGCACCTCATAATACTTGTCCTAGGCAACAAATACCCGCAAACAGGGATTAAAAATATATATGGCAAAACATCCGTGAGCGTCTGAGCGCTCATACAAATAGACACCCCCTGTTTGCGGGTACTTCTTGCCTGGGACAAGTACCTTCTCTTTTTTTATTAAGGCCGATAGTCGGTATAAGAAGTACTGATTACTGCCATGTACGAGCATCTAGATTATTCTTACTTATTTTTCTTGGTTGGGTTGGGGCGAGGGGGTTAACAACATCAGGGTTCCGAATGGTCCGCGGAAGACTGAACCGGACTAGCTAGTCCGGTCGAAAGTCAAGTCTAGTCTAATGGTGTAAATTAGACCGACTGGACAGTCGGGATTATTGAAACC
>Ga0307509_10010273_pt1 | contig 11504 bp, 9 predicted proteins | sample 10_EM_MG_FD_202245 | JGI IMG/M metagenome (GOLD analysis project Ga0307509, IMG submission 202245) | Populus trichocarpa ectomycorrhiza microbial communities from riparian zone in the Pacific Northwest, United States - 10_EM | ecosystem: Host-associated > Plants > Roots > Unclassified | place... | reverse complement strand
GATCGCCGAGGAGTGGACCGCGGGGACGAACGTGATCGTCGCCTCGCCGCCGAGCACCTCGACCGAACCGCCGAAGTTACCGCCGGTGTCGAACCCGAACTGGTCCTTCGGGAACCCGTTGGCGACGATCGCGTTGCCGAGATCGAACGTCGCGACCAGCTTCGCCTTGGTCCGCTTCGCGATCTCGGTCGCGTCGCCGACGTGATCGAAGTGGCCGTGGGTGACAAGGATCAGGTCGGCCTTGATGGTCTTGACGTCATCCTTCGCGGTCGGATTCGTCGGGTTCGAGATCCACGGATCGATCAGGATCGTCTTGCCACTCGGGAGATCGACCTCGAAGGCCGCGTGGCCGTACCACTTCACCTTCGTCTTGTTGTCGGCGCTGGCCGAGGCCGTCAGCGCGACGAGCGCTGCAACGATGAGGAGCTGCTTCATGCGCGGACCTTAGCCGAAAATAAGCAGGGCCCCTGCACGGGGCCCAGTGGGAGGGTCAAAAGCTAAGGAAAGTGTGTTTCAGCCGAGCGTCGAGGCGGAATGCCGGCGAATGAACGTCGGCACGTCGAGCTCGCTCTCGGTATCGATCTCACCGGTGAGCACGGCCTTCATGCTCGGCCGCGACTGCGCGCGCTTGCGCGGCTCGACGAGCGGCGTGCCGTCGACCGGCGTCGCCGGGCCCGAGCCGTGCGCCATCCGCACGTCGCCATCGGGGATCGGCGAGTCGAGCGAATCGAGCGCCTGGTCGACATCGTGGTGCGCCCACATCACATCGATCTCGGGCTCGTCGGCGAGCATCGCCTGCGGCTTCCCGGGAGTGCGCGGCGGCAGCGGGGCCGGGTACTCCTTCGTCGTCTGGGTCGAGACGTCGTACGGCAGCGTGATCTGCTGCGCCTTCGTCCGACCGCTGACCGGCGCCGGTGCCGGCTCGACGATCATCTGGGTCTTCACGGCGCGGTCGAAGCCGGTCGCGATGACGGTGATCCGGACTTCATCGCTGAGGTTCGGATCGATCACCGAGCCGAAGATGATGTTCGCATCCTCGTGCGCGGCGTTCTGGATCAGCGTCGACGCCTCGTTGACCTCGTGCAGCGTGAGGTCCGGGCCGCCGGTGATGTTGATCAGGATGCCGGTCGCGCCTTCGATCGACACGGCCTCGAGGAGCGGCGAGCTGATCGCCATCTCGGCCGCTTCGGTCGCGCGGCGCTTGCCCTCGCCGATGCCGGTGCCCATGAGCGCGCGGCCCATGTTCGACATGATCGTGCGGACGTCGGCGAAGTCGACGTTGATGAGGCCCGGGACCGTCATGAGGTCCGAGATGCCCTGGACCGCGTTCAGGAGGACCGAGTCCGCCTTGCGGAACGCCTCGACCATCGAGGTCTGTTGCCCCACGAGCGCGAGCAGGCGCTCGTTCGGGATGACGATCAGCGTGTCGACCGCCGCCGCGAGTCGATCGATGCCGTCGACCGCCTGGCGCGAGCGCTTCTTGCCCTCGAAGCCGAACGGCTTGGTGACGACACCGACGGTGAGCGCGCCGCAGTCGCGCGCGATCTGCGCGATCACCGGTGCCGCGCCCGTGCCCGTGCCGCCGCCCATTCCGGCGGTGACGAACACCATGTCGGCACCGCTGATGAGGTCGGCGATGCTCTGCATGCTCTCCTCCGCGGAACGCCGCCCGATCTCGGGATTCGCACCAGCTCCGAGGCCCTTCGTCAGAGCATTTCCGAGCTGGATCTTGTGGGGCGCCATGTTGGCTTCGAGCGCCTGCATGTCGGTGTTCGCGACCACGAACTCGACGCCGTCGAGGTTGCCGCTGATCATGGTGTTGACGGCATTGCCGCCTCCACCACCGACGCCAATGACAAGGATCTTTGCGTGATTGACGTCGTCGAATTCGATGAGTGCCATGGTTTCGGTTGCCCCCTGGTAAGCCCATATGAAAGTGATGGATCCATGGGGGCAACTTTTTGTGCGAGACTGATCCGCGATGCGGATCTCGGCCCCTTCCGTGGGCTTGGTGGTGGCCCTGCTGGCGGTCTGCGCTTGCGGGGGTAACGGCGGAGGGGACACCCCCGACGCGTATAACTTCATGGACGCGGCCGGATCCGGGGACAGCCCGATCATCGGGGACTGCCCCATGTTCCCGCCGAACAACATCTTCAACACCCAGATCGGCTCGCTGCCAATCGATCCGCACTCGGACGACTACATCACGACGATCTCGGGCACGAAGAAGCTCCACCTCGATCTCGGCACGACCGTCGATCAGAGCGCCGACGACTTCTACGGCATCCCGTTCCAGGCCGTTCACGGCAGCACGTTCCAGTGGCCGACCGCGAAGTACGCCGCGGTCGACACCGCGAACTACAGCTGGCACCCCGCGCCGGAGAGCGACTGCGCGACGATCGATCACCAGGTCGAATCCCCGTGCACCCACGATCCGATCCTTCCGATCCCGGAGTCGCCGCTCGTCGAGGGTGGCGTGAACACGACCGCCGACCAGCAGCCGGATGGCGATCACCACATGGTCATCGTCGACAGCGACAACTGCCGGCTGTGGGAGGTCTATCACGCGTACAAGACCGGCGGGACGTGGAACATCTTCGGCTCGGCCGAGTTCGATCTGCGGAAGAACGATCTGCGCCCGGCCGACTGGTCGTCGGTCGACGCGGCCGGCTTCCCGGTGCTCCCGTTGCTGCTGAAGGCGAGCGAGGCGAGCACGGGGGAGATCAAGCACGCGCTGCGGTTCACGATCGGTGCGTCGAAGATCGCGCCGAAGTACGTGTGGCCCGCGCGCCACCAGACCGACACCACCGCGAACGCCGCGCATCCGCCGATGGGCCAGCTATTTCGGCTCAAGGCCAGCTTCACGATCCCGGCAAACTACGGCACGCAGTCGAAGGCCATATTACAAGCGATGAAGACGTACGGGATGTATGTGGCCGATGGCGGAAGCGATTGGTACATCTCGGGGGAACCGAACGCTGGGTGGGACGACAAGACGTTCAGCGAGGTTCAGGCGGTGACTGGTGACCAATTCGAGGCTGTCGATATCTCTGCGATCACGTCTCGGTCGGGCTTCGATCCCAACTCTGGCGCTGTGCCTTAGTAGCTGCCACTTCGACGAGCGGTTCACGACGCTCGCGATGCACCAGCCGGAGATCGGCGACGCCGCGAAGGTCCAGACCTGGAAGTTGAAGAACGGCCTGCGCGTCGCCGTGATGCGCGATCCGCGGGCGCGGCTGTACTCGATCGATCTGCGCTACGACGTCGGCACCTCCGACGATCCGCCGCTGCGCGCCGGGCTCGCGCTCGTCACCGGCGAGGCCGTGGTCGGAGCGGCGTTCGCGCAGTCGGTACCGGATGTCGAGCTCACGACGCAGCTCGCGGTCGATCTCGATCGCACCGAGCTGACGACGACCGCGCTCGATCTCGACGGCGCGCTCGAGCTCGCCGCGCGCAGGCTCGCCGCGACCTGCAAGGACCTCCCGCTCGCCGAGGCGCGCAAGCACGCGCTGGGGCAGCTCGTCGGGATCCCAGCGAGCTTCGTCCAGGCCGTATGGGGCGAGCACCATCCGTACGCCGCCGAGCTCGGCGGCACCGGCGAGCTTCCGGATCCGTCCGTCTGCAGCTTCTTCGACGCGCACTTCGGGACCCAGGCCGCGACGCTCGTCGTGACCGGGCCGATCGGCGCCGACCTGCCGGCCAACCTCGAGGCGCGGTTCGGTGCGATCCCCGCGCACGTCGAGCTCGATGGCGTGAAGAACCGCGGTGCGATCGCGCCGATCACCCCGACGACGCAGCGCGTGCGCACGATCGTGTGGGGCCTCGGCAGGCCGACCGCCGCCGTCGCGATCGAGGTGCCCGCGCTCGGCGATCAGGACGACCTCGTCCCCGAGCTCGCCGCGCGCCGCCTCCAGGGCTGGGCGCAGGAGAAGAAGGTCGTGCTCCACACCGCGCTTGTCGGTGGCCGGCGCGGGCGGGCACTCGTCGTCGCGATCGAGGCCGACCGCGAAGCTGACCTCGGCGACGCGCACGACAAGCTGCGGGAGGTGTTCGAGCTCGCGATGAGCCCGGACCTCGCCGAAGAACCGCCCGACGTGGTCGCCGACGATCTCCTCGGCGAGGCCCAGGTGCCGGACGATCCGTTCGTGCGCGGCGCCGCGATCGCGGACATGGTCGCGAGTGGTCGTCGGGTCGAGCTGCTGCGCCGGACCCGCGCATTTGCCGCGGCGAAGAGTCCACGCGCGTGGATCCGCGACCACCTGTTGACCGGCGGCGTGCGCCACCTCGATCTGATTCCCGCCGTCCCGGGCCAGGGCAGCACGATCGAGCAGCTCGCCGCGCCGGCCGAGACGATCGATCGTCTGCTCGCGGGCGCGTACACGACCGCGCCCGCGGTGGTCGCCGCGCCGGCCGCGCTCGCGCGTCCCCTCGTGGACTACACGCTCGCGAACGGCCTCCGCGTGATCCTCGCGTCGGATCCGCTCGCGACCACGATCGACGCGCGGATCGTGTTCCCGGCCGGCACCCGCGACGAGCAGACGCCCCGGGTCGCCGCGAAGGCTGCGAGCCAGCGCGTGATCGACGATCGGATGGGCCCCGACACCACCGCGCAGGAGCGCCTCCGCTGGTACGGCGAGCAGCCGGCCGTGCGCGCCGACGTCGAGGTCACGAATCGGACCACCCACTTCCGTACCACCGGGTTCGCCGCGCTCGGCGACTGGCACGTGTTCGGGCTCGCGTGGCGGATTGTCCGCGGTCACTACGACGACGAGCCGGCACTCGACGAGTTCGCCCGCCACTACGCGCCGAAAGGCGCGACCCTGATCGTCAGCGGTGGCTTCGCACCTGCGGCCCTCATGCCCGCGATCGAGCGCTGGTTCGGACCGTGGCAGAACCCGAGCAGGCCGCCGCCGAAGGGGATCGGCGATCGCCCGCACCGGGTCCTCGTGATCGACGCGAAGGACGCCGACAGCTTCGACCTCGAGCTCGGGTACGCGGCGAAGCGCGACGTCAAGGCGGGCACCGGGCGCTTGCTCGCCACCGCGCTCCAGCAGCGCCTGGCGCTCTCCCTGCGCACGTCCGCGACGACCGACGTGACGTTCGACTCGCGCGACGGTCGCTTGCTCGTGACCGCGCAGATCGATCCTGGTGCGGTCTCGCAGGTGGTCGGTGCGCTCGCCAAGGAGCTCGAGCTGCTGCGCGCGCACGGACTCGCACCGGCCGAGGTCGAGCACGCACGCCGGCAGGCGCTCGCGCTCGCGCTCGCGGCCGAGGTGAGTGCGAGCGGACGCGCCCGCGAGCTCGAGGATGCGATCGCGCGGACGCACCCCGCGGACGACGATACCCCGATCAGCGAGCTCGTCGCGGCGACGCCCGACGACGTTACCGATGCCGCTCGCCGGCTCCTCGATCCCGGGACGCGCGCGGTCACGACCCGCAGCGTGCACAAGGAGCACTCGATCGACGCGATGCGCGCGCTCGGGATGGATCCCGCGCAGATCCAGTCGCGCGATTAGAACATCTCGGCGATCTTGCCGAACGCGCGCTTGAACAGGCTCGGGCGATCGTCGTGGCCGCGCGCCTGGGGCCGCGCGAGCTGGTTCTGGCCGGCGCCGAACATCACGAGCCCGACGCCGGTCGAGTACGCGGGCGAGCGCACGACATCGACGAGGCCGCCGATCTTCGTCGGCACGCCGCGGCGGGTCGGCAAGTCGAGGACCTGCTCGGCGATCTCGCAGACGCCGTCCATCGCAGTCGCGCCGCCGGTGATCACGAGGCCGGCCGCGAGGCCATCGAAGTAGCCGCAGCGCATCAGCTCCTTCTTGACGTGCTCGAAGATCTCCTCGATCCGCGGCTCGATCACCTCGACCAGGCCCATCCGCGGGATCACGCGCGGGCCGCGGCCGCCGACCGATGGGACCTCCATCATCTCGTTGTCCTCGACGTGACCGCGCCACGCGCAGCCGTACTTGCGCTTGATCTTCTCCGCCGAGTCGAGCGGCGTGCGCAGCACGGTCGCGATGTCGTTCGTGACGTGACCGCCGCCGAGCGGCAGCACGCCGGTATGGACGATCGCTCCGTCGGCGTAAACCATCAGGTCGCAGGTGCCGCCACCGATGTCGATCAGCGCGACGCCGAGCTCCTTCTCGTCGTCCTCGAGCACCGCCTGCGACGACGCGAGCGACTCGAGCACGATGTCGGCGACCTGCAGGTTGCAACGGTTCGCGCACTTGATCACGTTCTGCGCCGACGCGACTGCGGTCGTGACGATGTGAACCTTCGCCTCGAGGCGCACGCCGGCCATGCCGAGGGGATCGCGGATGCCATCCTGATCGTCGACGACGTACTGCTGCGGCAGCACGTGGAGGACCTCGCGGTCCATCGGGATCGCGACCGCCTTCGCCGCGTCGATCACGCGCGCGATGTCGGCCTCGCGGACCTCCTTGTCCTTGACCGCGACGATGCCGTGCGAGTTCAGGCCGCGGACGTGCGCGCCGGAGATCGCGGCATAGACCGTCGTGATCTCGCAGCCCGCCATGTTCTCCGCCTCGTCGACCGCCTGCTGGATCGCGGCGACGGTCGCGTCGATGTTGACGACGTAACCGCGGCGCAAGCCCTTCGAGGGCGCCGTGCCGATGCCGATGATATCGACACCGTCCTCGGTCACCTCACCGGCGATGCACGCGATCTTGGTGGTGCCGATGTCGAGTCCGACGATGATCTCGGAAGTCTTGGGCTTCGCCATAATGGGCTTACTGATCCTTCTGGGGAGAGAACGCGACGGTGACGTGATCGAGGCGGGGATCGAGATGGAACGCGCGGGCGCGCGCACGCTCTTCGGCGGCGAGCTGCGACCACGCGATGTCGAACATCTTCATGCGCGCGGGCATCACCGGGTCGATCGCGCCGAGCTGGATCGCGATCGCCTGGTCGTACGTGTGCAGCGTGAGCGCACCGTGCGGGTCGACGTGGACCTCGCCGATCGTCGGGCGATCCTTCGCGAGGCGCCAGGTCGCGAGCGCATCGAGCGCCGAGGCGATCGTGCGTGCGGCGGCCGCCGGATCGGCGACGAACATCGCGTGATCGAGGCCGGTGACGATCGGCAGCCCGGCGGCCTCGTCGCTCGAGATCTCGGCGCGCTTGAACGGATGGCCCTTCGCATCGACGAGGTACATCCCGCCGAGGTCGGCGAGTGCGGCCGGCTCGTGCTCGACGACGTCGATCACCAGCGTGTGCGGCAGGATCCGGTGCGCCTCGGCACTCGCGATCCACGGGTTCGTGCGGAGCTCGCGGGTGAGCGAGTCGAGGTTCGCGGCGAACACGTTGTCGCCGAGCGTGACCGGCAACGCGGCCCGGGCCTGGTCGGCGGGGACGCGGTGGTTGCCGCGGATCTCGATCGTGGTGAGCGCGAACCGCGGCGACGTCGTGACGAACCGGTAGCCCGCCCACGCGGTCCCCCCGATCGTGCCGATCACGGCGAGCCCGATCAGCGCGGGCAGGCCGCGCCGGAGCATGCGGCCACAGCCGTTCATGATCGCCGACGGTCGCGGCAGGCGCTGCCACAGGGGGGTGGTCGGTGCGCGCCGGCGGTTCGGCTTCGCGCGAGCTACCAGGCGCGACTGGACCGGCGCGTCATCGCCGCGAGCGGGCACTTCGCGCGCCGTTCGGGCTCGCGCGGCCACATCACGCGGCGCCCCCTGGCGGCGGGATCGATCCATGCTCTGGAAATACGCATGCCCCCGAACAGCGGGCAATTTTTTGGGGGTCGCGAGCGCCGATTCACGCGCGAAATCAGATCGAAGAGATCTCCGACCTGAACGGCTGGCTAGTTGCTACTCGATCTCGTCGTCGTCCGTGATCAGGACGTAGTCGGGATCGTGCTTGCCGGCGGGCGCGGGCGTCAGGTCGTCCGGACGCCCATCCTTCGCCGCGCGCGAGGTCTTCTTCGACCCGCCCCGGCTCTTGGTCGTGGCGGTCTTCGCGGCGGTCTTCTTCGACGTCTTCGCCGGCTTCTCGTCGCTGTCGTCGCTGTCGTCGCTGTCCGCGGCAGGCGCGGCTTTCGCGGCCTTCTTCGCAGGTTTCTTGTCGGTCTTCGCGGGTGCCGTCGTCGTCTTGCCGGCACCACCACGCGGCTTGAAGGCCTGGGCGTGAGCCGTGCTCCCGAACAGGAGGACGCCGAGGGTGACCGCGACGAGACGCATGGACGGATCATCCCACACCCCGCCTCGCGATCGAGCGAAATCTAGGGTTTCTGGCAGGGCGGTTTCTCACGAACTTCGAGGCGCGAGAGCAGACCCTGCTTGAACGTGAAACCGAATGCGTGTTCTTCCGACTGACAGGGCGACTTCGCGCAGTGCTCGAGCGCGGGCAGGAGATCGGGCAGATCCGGCAGCGTCACGCTCGCGCGCTCGACCAGCTCGGTCGACCGCTCGAGGTGCGGGTCGCCATCGCCGTCGCGATCGACATCGTTGTACGGATCGTAGGTCACGGTCACCCGCTCGAGCTTTGCGGGCAGGAACGTGAGCAGCGGCGACGGCTCGTCCGCGCGCTGGGTCGCCTCGTACGCGGCGGCCACGCACAGCGCGTGGATCAGCGCCGCGGGTTGCGTCGCCTTCGGCCGCGTCGGCGCGAACGCGGGCTTGCCGTGATGGACGAGCAGCCCGTCGGCCGCCGCGGCCGTCGTGCAACTCGCCGACTTCGTCGCGGCGATCAACGCCTTCTCGAGATCGGGGGCGAGCTTGTCGTCGTCGCTCAGGAGCTCGCTCATCGCCGCGACGCGGGTCTTCGCCTGGAGCTGCTCGTCGGCGATCGCAGCGAGGAACACCGCGCGCTGGGTCTTCGCGGTGAGGACATCGTAGGCGCCGTCGATGTGGAGCTTCACGGCCTCGAGCAGGTGCGGCTCGGCCAGATCTCCCATCGCGCCGTTGACGAGCTCGCGCTGGCCGGCCTTCCACGCGATCGCGAGCAGCTCGAACACCAGGTCCTCGTCGCCGGCCGCGAGGTGCAACGCATCCGCGACGAGCTGCGACTCCGGCGGCGGCAGCGCGACGAGCTTGCGCAGCACGTCCTTCAGCGCGGGCGCGTCGGTCCGCTCGAGCTGATCGAACGACCACAGCGCGAGCTCGCGGCGCAGGCACGGATCGGCGAGCGTCGCGTCGGCGCGCGGTTCGGTCATCACCGGTGGCACCGCCCCGCACGCGGACGCCGGCCCCGCGCACGCGAAGTTGCCCTCGTGGAGCAGCGCGAGGGCGAGCGCGTGCTGGAGGGCGTCGGGCACCTCGTCGAGGCGCTGCTGCCAGTCCTCGCCGGTCGGCGCGATCTGCTTCCACAGCGCGAGCGCGTCCGCATCGCTCGCGAGCTTCACGCTGTCCCAGTCGATCGCGAGCCGCTTCTTCGCCGGCGGGCGATTCAGATCCGGATCGTTCAGATGGCCACCCGCGTCCGGGATAGCGGACGGTTTGCCCACTACAACGGGTGATTCGTGTGTGGCACCACCGCACGCTACGAGGAAGATCGCGATGAATCGAGCGCGCGTGATCACGTCTAGCTTCGACACTCAGTATAGTGCCCGCGTTTCATAAGGAGAGTGGACGATGAGGAAGATCGCAATCGTTTCGATGATGATGTTCGGTTCGCTGACCGCGTTCGCCGGTGACCCGGCGAAGCCGGCCGCACCCGCTGACAAGAAGGCGCCCGCGGCGATGGAGATGCCGAAGCCGGCGCAGCAGGTCACCGACCGCGCGAAGGCGATGTCGGGCAGCTGGAAGTGCGAAGGCACCGCCGCCGGCATGGACGGCAAGGACATGAAGTTCACCGGCACGATATCGTCGAAGTCGGACCTCGATGGCTTCTGGGTCCACGACTCGTTCTCGGGTACCGCGGGCGCAGGCGCGACCTCGATGAAGTACAAGTTCGAGAGCTTCGCCACGTTCGACGCCAGCGCGAAGAAGTGGCGCACCGTGATGGTCGACAACTGGGGCGGTCAGGCCATCGGCACCGGGGACGAGATGAAGGACGGCAAGATGGACACCGCGTCCGACTCGATGGACGCGATGATGGGCAAGGGGATGATGAAGGACCACGTCGACGTGTCCGACATGAAGAAGGGCGCGCACATGTCGGGCGAGGGCTCGCACGATGGCGGGAAGACCTGGCACAAGGCCTACGACATGATCTGCAAGAAGTAGAGACTGTCGGACAGCCGTTCGTGCGAAAGCCCGAACGGCTTTTTTGCGTCCGGACCGGAGAAGCGTCGTCGTAGACGTAGACGGCGACGTAGACGACTGCAGCGAAGGATCGTTGCCGGTCGTGACCCGACCGTTGCGGTTGGTCCGTTCGGTCGTTCGATGCGGTCATCTGCACCGTCTCGATCCGTCAGAGCCGAGTCGTCTACGTCTACGTCGCCGTCTACGACGACGACCACGTTTCTACGTTGCGGACTCGAGGATGGCTTCGCACAGCGTGGCGTAGGCCATGCCGATCGACTTCGCGATCTTCGGGAGCAAGCTCGTCGCCGTCATCCCGGGCAGCGTGTTGACCTCGAGCACGTAACACTCGCCGGCCGGCGTGATCCGCACGTCGGGTCGCGCGTGACCGGTGCAGCCGAGCGCGCGATAGGCGGCCAGCGCGTGGTCCTCGGCGCGTGCGATCACGTCGCGCGGGAGCTCCGGCGGGATCAGGTACTTCGTATCGGTCCGCTTGTACTTCGCCTCGTAGTCGTAGAACTTCGTCGCGGGCCGGACCTCGACGGAGCCGAGCACGCGGTCATCGAGGATCGCGACGAAGACCTCGGTGCCCGCGATGTAATCCTCGACGAGGACGGGGCCGTGATGCGCGCGGGCTTCGCGGATCGCGGCAGGCAGCTCCGCGAAATCCTCGACGACCGACACCCCGACGGAGCTGCCCTCGTTCGCCGGCTTGACCACGCACGGCAGCGCGAAGTCGGCGAGCGCCTCCGCACCCTCACCGGCGCGCAGCAACTTCCAGCGCGGCGTCGGCACGCCGTTCGATTCAAAGATCCGCTTCGAGATCACCTTGTCCATCGCGAGCGCACTCGCGAGGATGCCCGAGCCGGTGCACGCGATCTGGAGACACGCGCACAGGCCCTGGACCGCGCCGTCCTCGCCGTAGGTGCCGTGCAGCGCGTTCCACACCACGGCGACCTGCGCGTCCTCGAGCATGCGGGCGAGGCTCGTGCCGGGCGCCCAGTCGATCGCGACGACGTCCCAGTGCTGGTCCTGCAGCGCCTTCAGCACGCCCGCACCGGTGTTCAGCGAGACCTCGCGCTCGGCGCTGAGGCCACCCATCACGACCGCGACGCGCTTGCCGGCGAAACGAGGCATGGCGAGGTTGTACCAACCCTCGCGCGCGCGGGTCTATTTCAGGATCACCGGTTCGGGCACGAGCGTGACGCCGAGCTGCGCGCGGACGCCGTCGATGATCTCGCCGGCGAGCCCGAGTAGCTCGCTCGCGGTCGCGCCCCCGCCGGTGACGATGCCGAGCGC
>Ga0307509_10010272_pt1 | contig 11504 bp, 7 predicted proteins | sample 10_EM_MG_FD_202245 | JGI IMG/M metagenome (GOLD analysis project Ga0307509, IMG submission 202245) | Populus trichocarpa ectomycorrhiza microbial communities from riparian zone in the Pacific Northwest, United States - 10_EM | ecosystem: Host-associated > Plants > Roots > Unclassified | place... | reverse complement strand
ACCTACCCAGACAACACGTGGTAAATCAAACCCATCCTTCAAGGCTTTGATCCAGGGACTGCGCAGTTTCAGGCCATGCAGCTTGTCTAAGTCCGAGGTATCCACCGCTTTGCCATTAAGATGCCACTTATTATGTTCCCAGCAGCTGAGGACTGGCCGCCCCCGGACCACCTGATATGCAGCGGTTGCGTTTACCCGAGACATTTCGGTCAAATACCATGGGTCTTGACCAGGGGTGTGTGAATAGAGCCCGCCAGTGGTAATTATCATGGAGTATGAAGTGTTGGATCCCTTACCCCGGGAGTCCCACCTAAAGTGCAGCATTGGAAGACCCATCTCCGGATCGTATCTGACGTGAACTGGGTCATTATTAGGGATTGTGTAGATATCTTCTTCGTCGGTTGAATTCAGGAGCATTGTATAATTTGTGCGGCATGAACCTTTGACCCTGAGCTTCAACTTGGGATCACTCTGCAGCCCCATGTCCACCCCTGTAACACTATAGTTGTAAGTCGCCAGGACATTACCATCCTCCTCCGTTCGGACATCTACCTTTACTCGTTTACGGGCTGTAACCTTGGGTGCTTCGATGGATCCGAGTGCGCGGAGTACTGAAGGGGCGAACAATGCACCCAATCTAGAACTTCCAACGCCGCCGTCGTCCGCTGACCTGTAGAGGTCGAGGTCGGGGTAGAAGATGGCATCCTTTGCCGCAGGGGCGACGTTTCCCATCGCGAGTTGTACAGGTACTAGGATACCAGCGATAACATTTCCAACAGCCATAGCCAAGGCAATAAATACAAACAGGAGCCCCCACAAGAGATCGCTTACCCCGCACTTCGCGCTAGATGCGGCGGAACCTTCCGAAGTCCCGTTCTGCTCCTCTCGGACAGGAGGCACGCTCTCGATCGTGGGGAATATGTCGTCCGAACCGGTCTTCGTATTCTGGACGGCAACCCCTGGATGAGACTGGACTCCGTTGGCTCCTAGACCCGAGGGTGCCTCCGCAGGATTATCCCCAATCATGTGCAGTATCACTCTCTTGCAGTAAGATGCCATGAACGTCATCGCATTCATCGATTCACCAGAGTTCCAAAGGGCGACTAAGACAGTCTGACGGTTTGGGTCTCCGCATGTGGGCCAGAATGCCATTATAATTGCTATGATCAAGTTCCATCCAATCATAAAAATGAAGATGATCAGGATGGTGTACGCCGAGTTGATGAAAAGAGAATCTTTTTTGCTGACTGCGACAGCAGGGATCCCACCTGAGTCTGTCGGCATCACAAAGAGCTTTGTGATCCCTGTGACATAGGTATTCTTCGGGGAGTTGGTGTAAATGTCCATGGTGAGGAGGCACGGTGCTGCTGCAAGGAGATTTCTGTTATTGCCATTAGCTTAGCAAGTATTCCTTGAAGGGAGGATGTCCGACAAATACCAAGTTGTGCGCAATATCGTTGACCAAATTTTTAGGGAGAGCGAACTAGCGGATGAGGCCCTTCTGGTCAGGCGGAGTTTCCGGACTGATCTCCCGTTCAAGGAGAGGGACGGGAGGGGAGAATATATTCCGACATTCCTTGTAAGGGTTTCCAGAGAAATCAGCCGTCTTTTAAACCATTAACCGTTATCTAGGCTTCGCATAAGTAGATTCTAGATTACTCGCATGACCTACTAGATTTGTAAGGGCGTCTAACCTTTCACACCACCTTCGCTTTCCTCAAGGCACTGGGGGGTGAAATGATCCCCTCGGCACCATTTGCTTTGGGTCCTGATTGGTCGGTCCCTGCGGTCATCCTGCATGCCTGTAAAAACCCAAATAATAGAACCGTGTGCTATGTATGATACCTGTTGCTGAGAATTCCCTACTTTAAAATAGGGGCGAGACACACAGCAAAAAGAGACGCGCCCGGCCCCTCCGAAAGGTATAAAGAAGTGAAAAAGCACCGTCCCTTACCAAAGGAGGCAACTCCAACGACATAACACGCCGTTCGATTATTTGAGTTTATGGCAGCTCAAAGTGAGTACCGGGGGTGAAGGGTAAGTCTGTCGAAGCCCCTCTGATTGGCCCCAGCGTCTTCTAAACCACTCAGAGAGCGCTGTATGCTCCGGCCACCGCCCCAAGAATTCGACAGACTTTTTTCTCTCACCAAAAATTAGCGCCGATGGGCTATTCAGCCGCATAATTCGCGTTACACACCACAAGTAATTTCGACCAACTCCCCCTGCACGCAGGCAGTCTCTGCCACGGTTCTGGCGGGGCATCAAGGTGTTATGGCACTGAATACCAGCGAATGAGCGGGTTAAACTGGCACACAAATGGTTCTGCCCCACTCAGGTTGCTTAAGGTACTTGTGTTGGGTGTGGCAAGGAGTATAGCGGCTCTGCCGGTTTTCTGAATTTGCATTATCGCTTGGAGGGTGGGGCTGCATGCCGGGCTAGTTTATGGATTAAGTTTTTGGCTGAGGACTGTGGTGACGGTGAAGACGAGTTTGATGGGCAATTTGTTTTAGCGGAATGATGGGGGAGTTGGTATAAGTTGATTGTTGTGTGTTTTGTGTTTTCTTTTTGTTTTCGCTAGTGAATACAAGGGACAGGCATAAAAAAGTGGTACGCTGCAGGGGTGGGGAGGGTTGATTTTGGACAAAATTCTGGTACGCTGCAACTGAACCACACTCAGACAGAAAATATGTTGAGATGGTAAAGCACATCTTAAACCCCATCCTTTACCATACAGTTACCAACTCCAAGGGGTAAGTATTTTGAACCAACACTCCTGTGTGCAAGAAAATAAATGGGTAAGGATGAGAGAGCAGAGTAGCCTCTACACATAGGTCTAAAAAGAATATTGATTTCTTCAATAAGCCACTGGGCTTTAAAGCCCACTTATCATAAGGCCAGCATTAAACATGGTCCCAGTTTAGAGGTTCAGGTGCCCCCTCAGCAGACACCTCTTAGGGTTTGATTTGATAGTAAATGTGTTAGAGTAGAGGTCATCTTCATCACTCATACATAATTTCCTTTATCAGTTGCGCAGCATGGGAAGAAACATGGATTCTCTTAAACATTCCCTTCTCAAGTGTGCCACTGCTTCTCAGACATTAGTTATGCACCGTACCACTTTTTTATGCCTGTCCCTTGTACCGGTTAGGCACTCCAAGGATAAATTTAACGAATTTACGACCAACTAGACTCAACTCGGCAGACTTTTGCCCACACCCTAGTACTCTATCCATGACACAGGTGGGCTGGGATGACTGCTTTCTGGTGGGACTTGGGGGCTAGGTACAAGGCCCTATCATGAATCCATGGTACAGAGCAGGGATCAGAGGTTGGAGAGCTGTGGTACGGCGCTTGCCCGAGTGTACCATAATTTTGTCTAACTCAGAGCTTTGGAATCTAAGATATTACATGAGAGAAAATTCCCAAAAATCAAAAGTCTCCATAGAACTACTGAAAATAGTAAGGACACTATTTCCATCTAAAAACATCCAGTTGATTTCCAACCCTTCACTAGCAGTAGGCAGTTGAACCTTTGGATTTCGCCAAGACTTAGTTTTCCCACCAAAAACAACCCTCTTGGCACAGTTTTAGTGAGGGTTTTATTCCCTACTACTGTTCAGAGAATGTATATTATTTGAGGTTTCAATAGAACTCTAGTAGTCTATATCTTTTCTGAACATTCTATGAAGTTATCCTATTTTTAATTTTAATGTTGGTGCTAGAATAAGTGTGTCAAATTTGCCATTTATAATGTAAAAATTGCTTGAACGCATTCTTCTTCTAGTGTTCCAAAGTTGCCTCCACAACGAAGATTGACCACCCCGGCTCTGTACCATGAATTCATGATCTAACCTTGTATCGGTCGGGTGGGGTCCGACGCGCAGTACCAGTGTCGGGAGTTATGGGTAAGTCTGTAGACTCCTTCCTTATTAGTTCAAGAGCTCCCTCGGCCATTCCGAGAACAGTGTTTCCTCCAGCCACTGCGCCATGGGTTCGACAGTCTTTCTTTTTTTTTTCACATATCATACTACGTATAGTGTCCGATGGAATTTTTTCTGCACCTTGGCACAGGCACCAGACGAGACTTTTTCGTACAAGGGCTGCCAAGTACCGGTACCGTAAAAACTCAAATAGAAGATAAATGTGCTAGGACGTTGGAGTTGCCTCTCCTAGTAAGGCGCCTCGTATATTCCTTTTGTTATGTCTCAACGGGGGGCTGAGTTTGCGGTGTTTTCCCCTCGCGTAGCTGAGAAGGGAAATTCCAACGTCCTAGCACATTTATCTTCTATTTGAGTTTTTACGGTACTGTAGAGTTCCACAAATAAGCTCCGCGGATTATTCAAAGGTTGAGTTGTGGATTATCTGAGAGTACCGTATATATTCACGGGAGTTAGGTTTTGGGTGGCGGCGGCCTATTCTAAGGCACGGCTTATTTATGGAATTCTACGGTAGGTCCTTTAGTGGTGGCAAGTGAAGCAAAATCACCGAGCGCCAAGTCAGGGTAGAAAAAAAAACAAAGGTGATTAATACCCCGACCAACTCTGGCCACTAAGACTCCGTACCCCCGGCCGCTGATTTGTGAGCCACAATTACCGGAACAGCGGGGGTGAGTATCATGAACCAACCTCATATGTCTAAATTCATATCAACTTATATCTGTTTCCCATTTTCTTGACTTCCAAAGATTGTCCCTCCTTGACTATGAAAATAAGGCAATTGAGGACCAAACAATAAGCGAGTAAGCCGCATCCTAGAGCGGCCCCGGAGCAGGCAATGCTATTCTAGTACCAAATGGAGCGAGGTACCCGATTAGCCTGACAGTGTAGTGCAGACTGTCGGGAATGACGGAGGGCTAATAGCGTCCATAGCGCCCAGAAAAATTCTCGGCACTTGTGAATGTTAGGTTTCATGCACTTTTGTCGCAACTCGATGAAATTCCCCACTTTTCATACAAGGTCTCGCAAGAGGTTATGGAACAGTTACTTGAGGTTGACCAGCCAAATATATCCTTGTCTGTTCCGGTTAATGGTTACTACCCTTGTATTCGGAGGACAAGGAATGATATATTAAGAGACATTCTTGAAGCGATTTCCCATCTTGCTACGCATGAAGACTGCCTATATTTTGCTATGATTCCTACATAGTCGTGCCCAGGGGGTATTGTACTGTATTGAAGTTCTCCCCATTGCAGCTAGAACGTGTTCGGCTATTTCTCATAGTTGGCAATCCGCTGATTAAAGCCTGGATTGGTACTGTTAGGGTTTAAATTTGGCTTTCTTAACTTGCGGTTTTCTTGCTTATATGCGAATAACTTGGACTAAATAGATCGCTAGTCACGATCTTGGCTTTGGGGGGTCTGGTATTTCTGCAGGGGTAGCGATTGCCTTGGCTTGGCAGACAGGGGGCTCTATGTAAGTTAGCTTCTTTGACTTCTCTCACGGTTTCCCCCCCTCTTCCCACCACCGTGACGAAGAGCAGCGACCATCGTGAGGAAGGAGCACAGCAACGGAGGAACCGTTGTGACTGTGGTGTGAGGAAGGAAAATTGGACCTGTACCTAGTTAGCCGGACAACCTGCGCGGTTGGGCTTTCTTTGTGACGGGAATTTTCTCTTTTGTGCGGTTCTCATGATTGGGTTTGCGGAGTAGCTTCGTGAGTTTGAATTGATCGTGACTTGTGTGGTTTTCCTTTCTACTTGAGGTTTCTTGAAAGTGACAGTTGTTTGACCGTGCTCCTCACCTTCCGTAAAGCAGATACTATTGCCCGGAAATTCTGGTTTTCAGTACGATCCTTTACCTAGAAATAAAAGCTTATTATAATAGAGTCATTAAATTTTGGCAATTATTTTTTTATATCAAATTCTGAGTTGAAATTTCTAGTTTCTTGGCGTGCACGGACATAATTTGCATGGGGTGGCGACTCGAAATTTGCGAATTTTCGTTTTAAAAAAAGAGTTGCCAAATGACTAATATGATTGTCCCCAAATGAAATCCCCTTCGGGGTGGTAGTTGACTAGTTTCTACCCACCCAGGGCTACGCTCCATTGGCACTTGGCTTTCCCACCCAAACATTTGACTCCGCTAGCGAATGTACAAACCAAGTAGCAGCACATAAACTGAGTGTCTGAAAATAGCGGGTGAGGATATGTTTTGGGTGGGTGTCTAGATTGGCACAGATTTTTAACGATATGTTTTGCCCAGACTATGTCCCTGGATGCCTATGGCGCGGTAGTCGCACCGTGCTCGGGTATTTGTGGAGTACCAGGATCGGTTACAGGGATCGCACACAAGCACCGAACCACGAGTAAACCTTTTAAATACCATGCAATTAGCGCCCTACCTTTCGGATACCATCAGCCGGGAAATGTGCCATCGAAAAAGTGAAACCTTTGCGAAGAATTACCTCACCTTTGGCCCATCATAAAATGGCAAAGAAAAATGCAAAAAATAAACTGAAAAAAGGGAAAATAACCCTAATTGATTTTTTAATTTTCAATTTTTCTTATAGTTAGGCAGGATATCTATGGGCTGGTCTGTCCCTCACTTAAATGTAGTGGGGCTTGGGTAGTAACTTATGCCAAGAATTCGAAGAAAATCACTAAAACCCTCACCCCAGGTCTCAGTTGATGCTCGAAAATTATGGAAAAAGTTGGGGAAATAACCAGAGGCTTTAGGTTATTTTCAAAATTTTTTATACTTTTTAATAAAATTATTTGGCCTACTTAAATAATAAAGAAACCGCTGATGCTGGATGGAGAGTTTGCTTTTTGTGGCTATGTGAAACCTTTTGGATGGTACAAGGGTAGATCATGAAAACATGGTACAGAGCAGGGATCAGAGGTAGGAGAGCCGTGGTACAGCGCTTATCAAGTGTGTACCATAATTGTGTCCAAATCAGAGCAATTGAATTTAACAAAGCGCAAACTAAAGAACTAAACATTCATCATCATAGCCAAACGTTACTGTTTTTTTTTTCTGTTTTTTTTTCTGAGTTCCTTTCCAATCCTCCTTTCCACAGCAAATACCACTACTATTGAGTGAAGAATGAAAGACCCACTGTGCTACGCAGAAACAGCAGCATTGGTGACCTGGAATAGGAGAATCAAAACAAATAGGAAAACCAGAAATAAAAGAAAGTAAATAAGAATATATAAAAAGCAAGACTTAGATCAGCAGTGCGGGGCAGGGGATCATGGGATTGTTGAGGAGAAGGACAATTTGGTAGCATAAGTGAGGGCAAAGGCTAAGGAAAAGCAGCAGGTAGAAAGTAGTGGGTGGGAAAGCAAAGGGCAGAAGAGCACTGGCAGTGAGCAGAGGAGCCATGGGACGGGAGCAGTAGGTGGGGAAGTAGTAGGTGGGGTAGTGCGGGGCGGGCGAGTAATAAGCAGGGAAGTAGTGGGCACCGGAGTAGCGAGCAGGGAGATAGTGGGTTGAGAAGTACAGAGCAGGGGAGTGGGATATGCGGGAGTGGGATATGGGGGAGTGGGATATGGGGGAGTGGGATATGGGGGAGTGGTATACAGAGGAGTGGTATAGAGGGGAGTGGGATACGGGGGAGTGGGATACAAGGGAGTGGGATACAGGAGAGTGGTGGGCGAGATGGGCAGGGGAGTAGTGGGCGAGATAGACAGGGGAGTAGTGGGTGGGGAGTAGTGAGCGGAGAAGAAAATAGAAAGCTGAGGGGGACTGAGGGGTAGTTAATAGACAGTAGGTTAGGTAGGGTAGGAGAATAAGAAGTGGAAAAAGAAAAGGTGGCAAAATAATGGATAAGAACTAATATTTAGTATGACCCTGATTGGTACTAAGAACAGCATCCACTCGGTCAACCATAGTATCCAGAATCTGACCAAGCTCATACTCGGTAATTAAATTCCACTGATCTTGGATAGCCGTAATCATGTCGCTATTGTTCTGGGGGCGGGGGAGAAGCTTGCCGATACGTGTCTTCATCAATCTCCAAACAGCCTCGATTGGATTAAGATCCGGGGAGGTTGCTGGCCATGGCATAAGATCGTTGTAGAGACCGCGCTCTTGTAGCTCGGCAACAGTAGTACGGGCGCGATGGGGGGAAGCATTATCGTGTTGGATATAGACGTAATCGTTGGTTCGAACTGACTCAGCATTCCAGAAACGATCCAAATGGGGTACAATGTGGGTCTGATATCCCTTGGCATTTATCGTCTTACCACAGGCACCTTTATCCCAAATAATCAATGGGCCCTTACGACGGCCAACAATGCCGCCCCAGACGATAATTGATTCCCGCTTCTTAAATTTCGGCAAAAGGCAGGACTCGGCAAACTCTTCCTCTGCTCGCCTAGTGACCCAAACACGACCAGGAGCCCCACCAACATTAAAGGCACATTCGTCCGTCCAAATAACCTTGGCCCAATCATGAGTAGCCCATACCTTATAGATATCAGCCCAGGAGAAGCGTGCCTAACAAATAAATATATTGAATTAGTATTTAGAAAGCGTTATTATTAAATAATATTTCAAAATACAAAACAAAGCGTTATCTTAGAAGATAGAGGCTTGTAGATATAGGGGGTAGAGAACTTGGCAATGGGAACTAGAATAATTGGACCTCAGCCGAAGCGCTTGTTTGGCAAAAAAGGGACAGAACTACTATTGGGCGATCCATATAGGCCGTGGAAGCGGACAGACTTGCGGGGACTGTAGGTGTCCCAGGTGATGGAATTTTCTGGGTAACTCCGGATAACTGGCCGGCCCTACAGGTAATTGGCGAAGACTGCACATGACAGGTAACGTCTGCAGAAGACGGGCATAGAGTGCACAAGACAGGCAAGTACTGCAGAAGACAGCCCAGGGCGAGGACTGCAGAAGACAGTTGAGGACCACAGATGGTGGGTAAGGACGACAGGTACGATTTGGGAACCGATCGGTTGAGGACTGTAGGGCTCTACAGTCACCCTCTTAAACGGTAGTCTTTTTGAAAGGACGGACGCTCTTGCCCTACAGCTTGAGCCAGATGCCTAGGATGCCCCAAATAGCGGTCCTGGCGGTGCCTACAGGGTGGGACGCTTGGGAACATTGGTCCACCATAAGGCGAGAATCTCTCAAGAGCTATTCAAGTTACAGAGTCAGGATTCGTTGTATGAGCTAGGTGCGTAGCCGGTGGACTTGCCCTGTCATGAAATACTGTATTGTAGGAAGTCAGAACCATAATAACCAAAACAGACAGGGATATATTTGGCTGGCTAACCTTAGATAACTGATCAATAGTTTGTTGACGGACCTTGTATCCAATAGTGCGGTTTCCAGACACCAGAGAATAATTGGCAATAGGTAAAGAAAGAAAGTAAAGAAATTACAAAGAGCGGGAGATTTTGGGTTACCTACCGCTCGGGTTTTGATCGAAAGAAAAGGTTTCTTTCGGGCCACACGACGATGATATCCCGCTGAAGACATAGTACGGCGTAGTGTCCGATCACAGGCATTGAGACCAGCCATACGGGCAATTTCGGCATAGGGCTTGCGCCGATTTTCTGCTGAGGCAGTAGCTAAGGAGATAAGCTTCTGACGGTTTGGTGTACGAAGGATAGAATGCCGGCCACGAACACTATTACGGGTGGGGGTATGTGGTGGATGTGCAATACAGTAGACTGTAGACAGCGCAACTCCAGTTGCTGTTGCAATCTGTCTATATGGCCAGTGGGCAAAATGTTTGAGCCCACGGATCTTATGGCAAAGGCCAACATCAACTTCAGTACGTAGAGGCTGGGGGTTGGTTTCCAAGCTGCTTGGTTCAGGACCAAGGTCGGAGATGGGACTGTTAGGATGAGAGGTACTGGAGGAATCAGCTCCGCCTTCGACTTGAGTCTTTCCTTCTCTATTAAATATAGGGCAGGGAGTAGAACAGCGAGTGGGACTTTGAAGGTCGCAGTCTGGCTCAGAGTCAGCAGCAATAATATACTCGGACTCTGAGCAAGGCTTTGTGGAAGTAGTGGAGGAGGTTAAAGGTCGATTTGGAAACGAAATATAAGAAGAGGTCTCATCATCTGAGGTTTCGGCATCAAAGAGCCAGGTACGTAGAGGGCTTGGACTTCCTGGAACGGAAAGGAGATGCTCATCTCGACTAGTAGACTGTGAAGACATTGCAAGCTGACATAGAACTATAACTCATAATAACCTATCGTAGAAGCTTTCTTGTTTGCTATTTATCATCAAATCATCTATTCGTATTCATCAGATATCACTCGTATGTTTCTACCCACACACACCATTGCCTCGTATTTCGCGGTACTCTTCGGCCAATTTTTCAAAGCCGAACAAATACATGAGATAATAACCAATACGGGAGAATGAAAATCTAGTGAGCACAGAGAAACAAGGAAACCAAAACGATATCAGCTATCTCTTCCATTGATCAACCTTCGTCCTGGTGTCCACTGGCGGAGGCGGTGGGGAGTTGTCGCTGCCCTTGTCGCTTGAGATCGTTGGCACCGATAGATCCCGCGATGACAATGAGGGCGCAGTGAGCGAGTCAGGGGTGGTGGGTGGGGAACACAAAACGCGAGCTGTAGCGAGCTTGAAGACGAGAATGCGAGTTGTAACGAGTAACGAGGTTCTCGGCTCTGGGGGGTCGATGGGGGGTCTATATGTGCAGGTGGCTCTCCCATCCGCGCGTCGTGAGCTATGACCTCTGAGCAACCTGGCTAACCTTCCACCAGAGACCTCCACACTGTTCCTTTGCTCAATTGGCAATGGGTTGTTCCAACCCGACATATAATTAAGACAAATTTTACGTTTCTTATTTTCTCTAACGATCTAATGATTATGAGTATGATCGTTCTACACATTCAACCTACCTTTCACTAGTCTTAGTTTAAGCGAGAATACCAACACCACTTTATTTACCATCAAATCAGCATTCAGTGGTTGTCGCACATGACCCTTGGTTGGAACATATACTTTTTCTCGTGTTCCAAAGTTGTCGTCACAACGGAGGAATGACCACCCCGGCTCTGTACCATGTTTTCATGATCTACCCTTGTATATCTCAGCCAAGGATGGTATGGGAAAGGTAGGGCGCTAATTGCATGGTATTTAAAAGGTTTACCCACCGAACCACGGGATTTCCCTCCCTTCTCTGGCGTTCTTGTGTGGGTATGATACAAGTACCGGTAATAGAGGGATCCAGCATGGGGTACGGCGGGTCAAACGGACCAGGAGGGCAGTTTGGGAAATGTGCTCGAGGGGTATATTAAAAATCGGAAACTACCCGTGGTGAAGCAGGGGTGATGGCAATCGGGCGATCACAATGTCTGGAAAGAGTGGCGGCGTTCTGGACATCTTAAAACACCAGATATCTTGAGAAAGAAACATCATTGAGGTTCTTGCCACATGAAAGCCTCTTGCTCTACACTACACACTATCATAGGTTTCATTTCTCCTTTTTTATCCCACGGGTTTATGAAAGCAATCACTCTACGGGTTTATGAAAGCCGTTTCCTGTTCCTACTTTCCAAGTTTTCTCGAGTTC
>Ga0307509_10010271_pt1 | contig 11505 bp, 7 predicted proteins | sample 10_EM_MG_FD_202245 | JGI IMG/M metagenome (GOLD analysis project Ga0307509, IMG submission 202245) | Populus trichocarpa ectomycorrhiza microbial communities from riparian zone in the Pacific Northwest, United States - 10_EM | ecosystem: Host-associated > Plants > Roots > Unclassified | place... | reverse complement strand
ACATACCGCAACAAGAACTTCAGTCAGTACTCAAGGGCTTTTCATATATTTCTTTGCTTTCCTCGAGAAGTTTCTAGCCATCATTCTGTCAGAGAATGTCAAAGGAAGTTCCTCCTCAGCAGCCTCACTGTTATCATACCAGCCTGTGGAACCAATCTTATCTTTTGAGGTGCCTCCACTAGATTCTGTATGTAAGATGGGGTCTTCAGGTATCTCCCTATACAAGTGTTTTAAAATGAAGAGTGCAGTGTCATGATCCCTCCAGTAGTTCCTGCACGTCATGATTTGTCAATTAAAAACAGAACTAGCATCTTCTTACCTGCAACAAAATGGAGAGAAGACTAGCAATACACAAGAATTAAAAGCAAAAAATAAAAATAAAACTGACAAGAAATGACATGGGAACTACAAGCAAGAGTCATGCTACATCCTTCAAGAAACCTCTTTGGAGAGAGAAAACAACCTGCTAATGCAAGTAATGCATCCCCATCCAGAAAAGCATTATATTCTCAACAGGGATATGGCTGCAAAACACTTCAATGATACATGGACAACAAATGTCGCATTTCAATGATACATGCACAGCATCTTACAGGAACATCAATTTTAATTAACAATTCTGGGTCTTCCTGTGAGCATAACCAGGTAAACAGTCCGAAGTTTCTAACAGAAAAATTTAATAGTCAATATATCCCCAATCAGTTCAACAAGCATGACCAATTTTATACGAAAATAATTCGCAGATTCTGCTCCATGGAAACCAAACAAATCCTGGATCTTGATTCATAAAACATCTTGATCTCAAAGTTCAAGGAACTTACGTGTGTGCTCCAATGGCTTGCAGATATGGATGCTTAAATGTTTTATCCTGCATGGTTACCACACAAACAAAGGTTAGGGAGGGAATCAGAAATGTGTTGGCAATTATCATACATGGGAAAACTAAAATCCTGTACAAAGTAAAGCAACCAGGAGAAACTGTTCTTTGTTAGGAATAAATTGTATCCCTACCCCAAAAAAATTACCAATTAACAGGAAAATCTTTGGGACATCTGTTTTGTGACAATTTCTGAAGTGGTCGTGTCAGAAACTGACAAGCGCAAACCTCTTCCCCATATCCCTATCAGCACTTATGGAATAACTAATATGATGTGGAAAGACGCTACCCATATCAATTTCTGTTGTTGAACTGTAGATGACACGACCTCTCATTCTATCACTAGTACCAATGCATTACAGCAGTTCTACCAAATTATACTAGTGCTAGCTCCAATACCACATGGAACGATGAACAAAATCATAAATCCCTACTTCACCAAAATGCAAATATCATTTTTATTGCTTGTAGTAATTCAGATTATCTGGGGCTTAAGCTATGTAGATTTCATCTATTGTATGAAAACAGCACATTATCATGATAGAAAAATTAGCTAATAACTAATAGATAGTAGCAAATGCATCTCTGAACCTATTATTTTAGTGAATGCCAGTATAAGATGCAAATAACTTCATTGTTAAAGAATGCATCTCTAAACCTTTTATATTGGTGGACAACCTGTTATATTGGTGGACGTCCGAATACAATACAAATATCTTCATTGATAAAGAAAATTAAAAATAAAAAAAGAAGACACACTAAGCTCTCACCGATAATGGAATAACAGGAAACATTCCATGTTATATGCAGAACTGGAAGCCAGATGAAGCATATTAAGGGAATCTATACACCATTGAATGTCAAAAGTAGATAACCACATTCCCATGAACAATTTTGTTCCTTTTTTCTATTTATTTGTCACACGAGACTGGTGAAGGGTATAAAAAATTGTCCCATATTTTTTAGAAAGCATATGCATTAATGATGCAGACCGGCATGCTCAACTGCATACACATGTGTGCACTCACATGTGACAATTGTACAACAGAGTTTTGGTCAAAGAAATGTTCACACAAGCGCAAAGCATTTTCAACAAGGGAGCGAAATAATAGTGCAGCTTTAAACAAAAGCAAGAAAATGTACTGCCACGCACTTGAAGTATGTGGTCTATTCGTCCTTCACTTCCAGCTAACCTCTCCATCATTATTGAGCCATATGTTCTCTCTTCTTTTTCAAGGGAATTTTCTTCTAAAACACAAATAACAAATGATCAATGAGCAAAAAATAAAGAAGTTTTCAATGAGATTATAAACAGTTTTTTAGGAAGAAGGGATATCCTTTCTTTCCCGTTTTGTAGAGAGGGGGGATGGGGCTGGTGTGGGGGAAGAAAGAAGGGAAGCAGATGGTATAAAGAAATTGTAAGAGAAGTTACACGATGAAAACAAAGAAAATTTCTCTACCTTCTTCACTATATGCAATCCTTGATTGGCAAACTGTAAGCACCTTACCCTGTTTAAATACTAAAATATTTAGAGCTTTGCCTACAGCATTTCCTCAAACATGAAGAAAAAGCAGGTGTGAAACAAGTATTTAAGGTATGGGTAACTACGTTTCTTGTGAAACACGGACCAATTCATCCAGCACAAACCCAAGCTGAACAGTGAATCCACAACGAAAAATTAACAGATAAAGCTACACATCAATGCACAAGTAGTCCTAAATAGCAAGCTAAATATTGAGCACGCCCATGTCTATTCATGTATCCACTAATCTTCTCTCTAAGTATCGATGTTCACATCTGTTCTAGTTTATGAGTGTCGTTGCTTATGTAGGTCTCATTGAGTCCATCTACCTATCTGTTTACGATATTACCAAAGGGCATGTAGTAGATACTCTGCAAAGCAAGGAGAATTAGGGCTTGGATTCAGTCCTAGCTTGGGAGAGAGGGAGTGCCTGAGAAGGCTCAGAATAAATCAGTTTAGAATATTTATTTCTTCATCTTACCTTTTATAGATCAAAACTCCTTCAATATGAGATAATTAAACTTAGGGCGAAGTTTAGAGTGGGAATTTTATATTTTACACATTCAAAGGTAAAGCGAAGTCTTTCAAACCAAGAGATATGCAACTTGAGAATCCTTAATGCCAGAATCATTTAACAATCCTTTTTAACTTTTTCCCCAGTTAAGTAATAAAATTGAAAGAAGTGTGTGGTATGTGCACAAGATGAGCTTACTTCATGCGAACAAAAGGAGATAACCTTGGGAAATCTTACAGAGCTTATTACCTTTACAAAGTTTAGATGATTCATTATTGCTTGAGAACGACCAGCTAAATCTTCAGTAAGCTCCTGTGTAACAGAGTATGAACATATCAGGAAGAATAAATGAGCAGATAAAAACCTAGGATGGTGGAAGTCCCCTTTATCCAAAAATTATTTTTCTTAAGAACCTTACCTGAAACCCAATGTGCAACCTTCTTCCACCTTTGTGGTAAGGAATAATAACTGGGCGCTTGCTGATAAGTTCTTTACAGACTAGAGGTTCTATTCTGTATAAGAATTTGGAAAGGCTTTTATAATTTGTACCAAATTAAGGAGATACCACCACAATGAAATAGGAAAACAAACACCATATAAAAAGGGGGACATGAGCACACAAGGCTTAAGTGCACAAAAAAGTATAGGAAGTGTAAATAGTGGAGGCATAGAGAAGCTGGTTTTTTGTGCATGGCAAGGGAAGAAGAGGAGGAGCTGTCTGACACTTCTCCCAGTTCAAAACAAATACAAACAAATCAAAAGTTCATCCCAAGATCTTTCTGCACCTGTTCCATTGCAATATGATAACTACTATTTCACATGTGAAAAAACAAAATATAAATGTCTTAGAAATGAAAATTGATGGGAAAGGCAAACCTATATGCTACAGGATCAAATGGGTGAAAAATATTGAACATTTGACTACATGCTGGCATCTCTTCACTGATATTTTCCTCTGCCCAATATTTTTGCCCTTTACCTGGAAAATTGAAGAAAAACAAATATTAAAACAAGATTTGAAAATGAGACGTGCTATTTCAAGTATTAAATGAATATTCAAAGTCAATGTTGAAAATGAGACATGCTATTTCAAGCATTACCGATTCCAATCCGAATGTTGCGAAGAGAAAGAAAGACTCCAAGAGGAGATCCAACAGCAAAGAATGTGTCAACCTGATATATGAGCATTCAAATAAAATTAATGGCATGATCTATCAGGTATTCTGTGTAGTCTCAGCTAAAATGAGAAATTTCTAACAATTCTCCCTTCTACATCTGAATTTGAAATTCTATCACATGTAGAGTTGGCAAAAACTAGTATACCACCACAACATAAAGATAAAAGGAAATTACAAATAGAAGGAACAAGAATTTGTGTACCTTGAATTCAAGTTTTGTGTACTTTATATAAGGGGTATAACTCTTTGCTGCTTCATCTTGTCCGAGTGCCAACATCTCAGATATGGGTTGCTTTGGCATGTTTTCAGTAGCCTTTCCCTTTTCTGTTTGACACATAAAATCCAGATATGCCTAAACATGAGGGTGCCTTCACCTAAGATGCAAATAAATTATGTGATTTGATGAGCACCCTACCATTTGCATTTTCACCACCACACTTGGATTCCAATTCTGCTATTTTAGCTTTTAAGGAATCAATCTGCAATACAGAATATAAAGTCATATTGAAAACCCAAACAAGATAAATTCTAAAGAATATGAATTATCTAAAATGCAGACCTCTTCCATCAGCATATTAATTTCTTTTTCCTTATTGCTGGTGTCTTCACTGGCTTCCACACCACTCATTGGGTCATCTAACTTCATTTCTGTACCTTCACATATGTGATCTCTTTCCTGAGAAAACACATTACTGGAGTCATGAACAAATTCATGGAGACTTTCTTTTCCACCCATTTGCTTAAAATTTGAATCTGATGCAGTTTCATCCAAATCTGACACATGAGGACTCAAGATTGTGGAAAAATCACGAGCAAGCCCATCCTCTTGTAATAAAGTTGATCGTACAGTCATCATTTCTTCATCAACAGGATCCACTGTGTCCTTGGCTTCACTGACTACGTTGGAATTGTTACCCTCCAGATTGATTGACAAGTCATGCTTCGTATCAAGGGAAGATTCTTCACTCCTAGGATGTTCGTTATACATCCAATCCATTGGGAATGGAGAAGACAGATTCTCTTGATGGCACAGGATGTCATATGAGAGGACACTTCCCAATGAATGACCATATATCGAAACCTGGATAAATGTTAGTGTACTATTGAGACTGTTCAGTGGAAATCAAGAGTATAGCTTGATGAAGAAACAGAGCATTTGCTCAAAGAGCTTATACCTTTCCATCATAACCAGGATTCCGCTTAAGAAACTTCAAGTACAGGCGGTTTAATTGGTTTGATACCTGGAGCAAAGTGATACCAATCAATTCAACCTCGAAACATGTTTGTAACGGAAACCGAATTGCTTTAAACTTTCAACTTCGGCCTCCGTGAAATAAATAAAAAATATTTTTTTCCAAACAAATTGGTTGAAGAGATGAAAGGAATAAAATACTACAAGAAATATAAAATAACAGTACTCAATAACGTACATTTGCCAAAAGAACCTTGCTATTTTCATGAAGAACTAGCATCAATCAGGAATTAAAAGTAGCTACTACTAAAAAGCTAAGACATGGCTTCAACAATATTTAGGGTACCTGCAAAAGTTAGTTAAATTTATCCTCAGTTGCCATTTTCTTCTATTTGCCATGCTTCTCTAATAGGGAATTATCTTATGAATCATAGGAAATCACCGATCCAAACATTCTCAATTCAACTCATGTTCTCATCACCCACAATCTTCTCTGGTAGTAATTTTGATGTTAATGGAGGTGCAACAGATTTATTCACGAGCTCAAACCATCTTATTAACCATTCCATTTCACTTTTTGCAGCCTTAGTAGAATGGTAACTTATGGATGCTACTAGTGGCATTACTAGAAGTTACATGTTCTATAACATTGCAAAAAGCAGACAAGTAATTTGTTACTTCCATGTCCTGTCAGTTCTGTAGACACCATCTCACACACAAACCATTATTGCTGTTGCAATTCCATCCATGCTAAAAACTTGGAAGATTTACTCTCAATCAGATTTGAGGGGTTTGGTAATTATGTAGGTAGTGTGTAGAGGTGACATGCAATATTCCTACTATTTTGTGCATCTGGTTTGAATGAAGTCAGGAATATTTCAAGATGAGCAGCTTCCTTTCCTTTTTATATGGGATAAACATTGTATTCGTAGGGTGCTTTGCTATAGGTGTCTATAAAGGTGTCTCTTCAGCAGGTAAGCAAAAGGAAACGAAGCTATCTTTTACTATCAGAAGGAAAGGAATGCCATCAGCTCTAACCACTACCACTTCCTAGACCCTGTCTCAACACAGCTTCCAACTCAAGTATGCCTCAAAGCTAACTTGTTTCACTTTATTAATTAACCTAATTTTGATAACATTTTCCTAATTGTTAATGTCTGGAATTTTTTAATATGAACCATCCTGCGCACACCATTTCTTCTGGAAAAAAGCATTTTCCTAACTTCTTCCTTCCATTCCTTTTTTTTTTTTTCATCTATTTCATTAGAGATGTATATCTCATGTTTCCTTGTGTAGAACCACTCACATACAGGAAAAAAAAAGACGATATTTATAACTATTTAAGTTACCCTTAATTCTAATTTGAAGATTAACTACTTAGGGTAATTGTTTATGATGTGTAATTTTATGTCTGAATTATTCTATACTTGACATTAGAGATAAAATTTAGTTCTTCAATTTAATATAGAATAGATAACGCAACATAATGTAAGCTAGCATTCTTCATGGTTGTCTTGAAAATGTTGCGACTTCTTTTGTTTCATGTTTCAGGGAAAAAATTATTTTACCCCATTGTTATTACAACTTCAGTTGAAAGTCCAAGAGCATGAAAACTGAGATCATAACATTAGAGACCCATGAAAGATGAAAGTGCTTTCGAAGTAGATAGGTAAGTCAAGATTCTCTTAAGACAGCTCTTTCCCAAATTCATCCATTCATCGCAAGCATAAAATTACTTCACTAATAATCAGAAAAAAGTTGTGTCAACATGAAGAGCTTTTGTGTGCTTTCTCATTTATTCCTTTTATTTTTCTCTTTTTTGTTGGAAGGAGAAAGCATCCAATATGGACAAGTAAATAATAGAAGTTGAATATCCATTCTGGTAGACATATGTGAAGATGGCATCTCCATCTCACAACAGAACCCAAGGATGATTCTTTATAATGAGCCTTCATTGCAAGGTAATTAGCAATTAAAAGGAAGAAAAAATTGAAGGATCAAATATGCAGTACCGAATTAATAATGTCTTGACAATAGACGGGGCTCATGTAGTACAATACATCATGAACTGTTGCACCCAGCATTACACGCAAACCACGTACACCATCTAAAGTAATCTTTTCAACTGCAGCTTCACCACTAAGCTTCAAGCCCTTTCTCCACTACAAAAGCAAAAAGGAGTGTGCAATATGAGAAGCAGACAGGAAGACATGCAATAGAATTTTCAAAGAAGTTTGCAACTAACTTATGTGAAATCAAATTGTACAGCACATTAAGTCCATTTCTAGCATGCCCTATAGTTTCTACGGAAAGTACGATGCAACCATCCATCCATAAAACCAGAAACCCTATACAAGCACTCCCCCCAGTCTCCCTTACTTCTGCCATATAGTTTGAGTGCAACCAAAACCAAAACCCAAACATGCTTTGGTTTTAGTGAACTATAAATAAATAAAAATTGATATTTTTTATCACAAATTGGTACTCAAATTAAGAAATTTTTGGTAAATAATTGCAAGCTTCTGACCCTAAAAAGACCCCAAAAGAATTAATAATTTTTTGCTAATAATTCAATGCAATTCCATGACTAACACTTTTCAGAAGCAGTCCTAGTTTATGAAATAGAGAAGCAACCATACACCATTCAGCTAACGTAAACCTGAATGTTCAAATGTTATTATCATATTCACTTCATTTTCTTCAAGGAGGGGGGGGGATGGAAAAGGCCAATACTATAGACAGCCTTGCCCAACATCTTTCCATTCATATTAAATCAATATGATAAATTTATTAAGAAAATAAAACGAGACAAAGTCTCCATTCATCACCTCTTCACAGGGGAGTCAAACAATACAAATAGATAAATAGTTAATCAAAGGCTAAACACAAAAGTATGTCATCCCAGAAGGACAATTTAATTTTTCTCTTTTGAGAAGTTCATTTTAGCTGTCCACTTTGAAAAGCCAATGTGCAAGATAAAATAGATTTATAAAATGATCTTATGCATGGTGAATGCCAAATGTATAAACATCACAAGTTAGAATCTTTTAGGTCTAATTTGTTCGAAATTGACCATATTTAACTTGGATATAAACATACTAATAGATGCCTCCTTGAAAATAATTCCTGAGATCAACAATATTCAACATGGACACAAACATACAAGTAACATTGTCCCAAAAGTTTGGACCTTCTAAGACAGACTGAATTTGCGATGACAGTATTATTTAATTTACCTGGCATGGAATGAAAAGAACTCGTTGAGCACCTCGTTGGTGTGAAGTAAGATGTTGTTCAGCAAGACTCGCGGTGATATGGCAGAAGTTTCCAACATCATCAACAAGATTGGACTTCTCTAATCTTTGGCCAATACCATGAACCATAAAAACCACATGCTGAACAGGGACCTAGACCAAGAATACAAGATTAAAACCCTATGCTATCAACAAGTTTATTTCAAACTTATTGCAGAAAGATGTTAAATGAGAGAGTCAAATGCAGGATGCAAAATCATGAGAAGTACTTATTTTACAGCAAATTATGGAGAGAGAAAAAGGCAAATCTGAATGAAATGCATAATTTAACTAGGTAAATCTAACACATTTTGCCACCACATTTTTTTTCCACTTTACACAAGATAGGAATTCGAGCAAATCATATGTAGCCATTATCCTAATCATAATGTTTGTAATTTGTTGATTAAGATGCATAATTGATAAACACATCGAGAAACTGAACATTACCAAGGAAAGATCATGTGTGCATCATGTATTTGTGATATACAGACAAACTGTCCAATACAACTTGCAGAACGAAATAGTGAATACCTGTGAGCAGTAATCATCCATTTCCTCCTCCTTCCGCTGTCGTAGTTCATCCTGAAGTATAAGAAAATAACCGTTAACAGGAGAGACAATTAGTTGTTAACTTCCATCAGCCACAAGAAATGCAGTCCTTTATCATACCAATTAAAAATTATTAGCATATCAGGCATCATGTCATAGTAAAGTAAGCTGGATAAATAGCCCGGTTTATAAGACAAGAAAAGCACAAGAATAATGAATAATTGATAACTGTTAACAGGAGAGACAATTAGTTGTTAACTTCCATCAGCCACAAGAAATTCAGTCATTTATCATACCAATTATAAACTATTAACATATCAGGCATCATGTCATAGTAAAGTAAGCTGGATAATTAGCCTTGTTTATAAGACAAGAAAAGGAGAAGAATAATGAATATGATCTACTGAAGGTGATCACTGATTAGCAGTGGCAGCAGGAGAAGTAATGTTGGCAGTGTCATTGGTGTAACTGTGGTCATTTGTTGGTGATCACAAAAGGATGGTCATAATGATGGTTAAATTGTAGAATTGAGTAATGCATGTTCCTTCTTGTTCCTAAATTTTTTATATAAATATTTTTCACAAAAAAAATTTCAGAAACTGTTTCAGAAACCAGAAGAATATACAAATACCAAACTAGTATCAGAACAAAGTATAGAAATACACCTGGGTTGGTTTTGCTGAGTGAGATGCAGAGTAACCACGCCTTAACTTGATTTCATTCCCACTCAAGCTAACAATATTAGAAAAACCAGAAGCATCAATGTTGAGCCAAGCCTCCCAAGTATCATCTTCTCCCGTAAAAAGGGCATGAAGTCCCTACATTCACAATCAACCATGTTTGTTATGCATCATATGCTGCACTAGATAACAAGAAATAAAAAGGTAAATATCCTTTCTCGGAAAACAATACAAATACCAGTGTAGAGCCTTGCAGATCAACACGGGCTGCAAAAAGGCCTGATGGTTGAAACATCCTTCGGTGCCAAACCTAAAGACGAGTCCAAATTTGAAGAGAGAACGACCTTCATAATAGCAAGAAGTAAAATGCATAAAGAACACTAGAAGCCTAAACTATGCATTTCCAAAGTAGATAATGCAACTCCAGCAAGATTCTAACCAAGTACTTTTCAAACTCTCATGCAAATTTACTTGACATAACCAACAATTTCTGACAAGGAATAGCCATCCATTATTTGAAATACTGTGGATCAAAGAAATAGATGTTAGTGATAGTGCAAACCTGGCTCCGGTATGCAATCTCTAACTGTTCAGCTACGTCCTCTCGAAGAGGGAGCCAATCCAAGCCTCCTTTACGAGCAAACCAATGACCTCTCAAAACACGCCGATTTTCTCCATTCCAATAAACAGGAAAACAATGTCTCTTCACCAGATCTACCTGCATAATGACACCATGCCAGTTTTTGATAGTGTCAACACGAAATTTTTGTGGATGAAATTTCACAAAAAAAAAAAGTGTAAGAATAATGTGCAACAAAAAAATCATGTTTACATACTCAAATGCATGTTAACAATACAAGTCTCAACAAAGATGGATAAACAGGCAACTCCATAACCAAACTGTCCTTCCTTATTCTTCTTGAAAGCAACATGTTTGCTAAAATTTTCTGTCAGTTATTGATACTCTTTTCCAAACTGATCTGGGAAGAAATTCAAATATGATCCCTTTTTTTTAACAAATGAATAAGATGTACAAGACACAAAAACTGATGGAACCACAGAGATGTTCTGAAAAATTGATACAGCAGGAACTCAAACCTGAGTTCTGAAACAAGTTAACAAAAAGCAAACAGCCAGAGCAGAATGCTGCAATTGAATTCTAATGATAGTTTTCTCACCACACACAATGCACTAATGCTGGAAATTTCTTACTTAAAACTTCCGTGAAAAACATATGGCCTTGCATACCTCATAGAGTCCTCCCTTGACAGGCACACCCACTCTCTCCTCTTCAACTTCACGTAGTTGAGCTGCTCGTCCACCCTCTGGAGAATCAGCATTTTCTAGTGTATTGAACTTCTTACTGGTGGTAGGCCAACCCACTGGGCCTTCACTACATTCTGCATACTCTTTCCACCAACTAGTGAGCAACTCTTCTTCTCTCTGTGAATCACAAAATCAAAATTGGAAAAAAAAAATGATTGCACCATCAGGCATGAAATCAGGTTCCATTGCCTTGTATACATACTATAACTATGCCATTCAGTGTGTGTTTGGCATTGTGGTAGCTTTTACGGTTTGAAAAGGTAGGTTTAAGAAAAACTACAAATTATAGCTTTTTTGTAATCAAGGTTTCAAAAGAAAGCTTTCAGTAGGATCCATGCAAGACTATAGATTGTGTTGATTAACTAAACAC